>ENA-OFDM01000880-OFDM01000880.1-metagenomes-genome-assembly--contig:-NODE-880-length-11060-cov-2.495684_pt1 | contig 11060 bp, 10 predicted proteins | sample MGYA00153385_OFDM01 | MGnify analysis MGYA00153385
GCCTGGACCCTTCCGGCGGCCGGATGTCTCACCGCCGTCCTGTACCTGCTCGCCGGGCTCGGTATTCGTCCTCTGCTTCGCCAACTCTGCGCCGCGCGCTGGATCGTGCTCGTCATGCTGGTGACCCAGGTGATCTTCCTGCCGGTGCCGGTGGCCCTCACAAACACCGGTCGTGTGCTCATCGTGATCGTCCTTGCCGCATTGATCACTCTCACGACTCGCATTCCCGCCCTGCTGGACGCAACGGAACGGGCGCTGGCACCGTTCCGGCGGTTCGGCGTCAATCCGGCCGCCATCGGGCTGCTTCTGGCGCTGACCATCACCGCGATACCGGTGATCGGCGGGTTCGCCACCGCTATCCGCGAGGCCCAGCGCGCACGCGGAGCACCGGTGCGACTGCAGAGGTTCGTTGTACCCCTCCTGGTGATGTCCCTGAAGCACTCTGATGAACTGGCGGACGCCCTCACCGCCAGGGGCATCGAATGATTGTCTACGGTCAGACCATCGATGACCAGACCCGTTGCATCCACTATCGGACACCAACGGATGTCATCGCGATCAAGTTCTACTGCTGCCGGCGCTACTATCCGTGCCACCTGTGTCACGAGGCATCCGCGGGTCACGCGCCATTGCAGTGGCCAATCTCGCAGCGTGATCAGAAGGCTCTGCTCTGCGGAGTGTGTTCTGCCGAGCTGAGCATCAGCAGCTATTTCGTGGTACACGCCTGCCCGACATGCTCGGCTCCGTTCAATGACGGATGCCGGCTGCACCGGCATCTGTACTTCGAAGACTGACGCCCAAGCGGCCCGCCGCTACATCGAAAAGCCGAGCGCCCTCATCATGTCGCGTCCGTCGTCAGTGATCTTCTCTGGGCCCCACGGAGGCATCCAGATCCAGTTGATGCGGAACTGATCCACGACCCCGTCGAGAGACTGCGCGGTCTGTTCCTCGATCACGTCGGTGAGCGGGCAGCCCGCGGAGGTCAGCGTCATGCTGATGATCAGCGCATCATTCTCGTCGTCCCAGGTGAGGTCGTAAATGAGCCCGAGGTCGACAATGTTGATCCCAAGCTCGGGATCCATCACGTCCTTGAGAGCTTCTTCCACCTGGTCGAAGAGCGCGGGAGCTAGAGCGACTGCCATGGCCTCAGCCTAGGCTTGCCGGAGCCAGGAAGCGATCGTAGCCTTCGTTTTCGAGGCGATCGGCCAGCTCTGCGCCACCCTCTTCAGCGACGCGACCGTCAACGAAGACGTGTACGTAGTCTGGCGTGATGTAGCGCAGGATCCGCGTGTAGTGGGTGATCAGCAGCAGCCCGAGTCCGGTGTTCGCCTTGGCACGATTGACGCCCTCCGACACGATCTTCAGCGCGTCGACGTCGAGTCCGGAGTCCGTCTCGTCGAGGATCGCGAACTTGGGCTTCAGCAGTTCGAGCTGCAGGATCTCGTGGCGCTTCTTCTCCCCGCCGGAGAACCCTTCGTTCACGTTGCGGTCCTTGAACGAGGCGTCCATTCTCAGACCCTTCATCGCTTCGGTGACCTCTTTGGTCCAGGTGCGGATGGAGGGCTGTATACCGTCTATCGCCGTCTTGGCAGTGCGAAGGAAGTTGGTAACGGCAACGCCGGGAATCTCCACCGGGTATTGCATTGCGAGGAAGAGGCCGGCGCGAGCGCGAGCATCCACGGGCATGGCGAGCAGGTCCTGGCCGTCGAGGGTGACCGAGCCGCTCTCCACGTGATACTTCGGATGACCGGCGATCGTGTACGCGAGGGTGGACTTACCCGACCCGTTGGGACCCATGATGGCGTGGATCTCACCCTCGTTGACGACCAGGTCGACCCCCTTGAGGATCTGCGTTGTGCCCTGTTCCGTTTCGACGCTCACGTGGAGGTCTTTGACTTCGAGTACTGACATGGTACGAACTCCTTGTGAGTTAGGGGGTGATCACGGGGGTCGGGTCGATGAAGACGTCTCCGTCCACAATGGAGACTGCGAAGATGGGAACTGCCTCGTAGGCCGGGAGAGTGATCGGCTTGCCGGTCACGAGAGAGAATTTGGAGCCGTGCGCCCAGCACTCAAGCGTGTCGTCTTCAACGAACCCCTCGGCGAGGGAAATGTCTCCATGGGTGCAGGTGTCGCCGATGGCGTGAACGACACCAGCGGAATCCCGCACTACTGCGATGGGGGTTCCATCGATGACGACCCGCACGGCGGAGCCGAGTTCGATGTCGCTTTCGGCACAGATCTTGATGGTCACTACCGCTTCTTTCATTCGGGGTCAGCCGTCAGTGTGGGTAAGTTCGGCCTCGATGGCTTTTTGCAGTCGTTCTTCAAGCTCGGGTGACCCGATCTTCTGCACGATTTCAGAAAGGAAGCCCCGCACGACGAGTCGTCGCGCCTCGTCTTCGCGAATGCCGCGCGCCTGGAGGTAAAAAAGTTGTTCGTCGTCGAATCGTCCCGACGCACTCGCGTGACCGGCGCCGGCGATTTCCCCGGTCTCGATCTCGAGGTTCGGAATGGAGTCGGCGCGCGCACCATCCGTCAGTAACAGGTTACGGTTCTGTTCATAACTGTCGGTTCCCGATGCGGTCGGGCGAATAAGCACGTCGCCGATCCAGACAGTGTGGGCTCCGACACCCTGAAGAGCGCCCTTGTAGCTCACGCGTGACTTCGTGTTTGGAGCATCGTGATTCACGAAGACCTGCTGCTCGAGGTGCTGGCCCGTGTCAGCGAAGTACACTCCGTACAGTTCAACGTCCCCGCCCTCACTGGACAGGTGGGTCGATGGATTCACCCGAACCACAGAACCGCCGAGAGAGACGACCACGTGCTTGAGCCGCGCGTCGCGACCGATCTCCGAAAAGTGACTCGCAAGGTGAATGCCGGTGGCGTTCCATTGCTGCACCGTGACGACCGTCAACTGGGCGCCTTCGTCGAGGATGATCTCGACGTTCTCGCTGAGGAGAGCATCCCCGCTGTTCTGCAGGACCACGGTTCCGACGCTGTGATGCGTTGCGTGGATGACAGTATGCGCGGCCCGAGCGGTAGTACCGAGCGCGGATCGAGTGACAGTCACCTCGGAGGCCTGTTCGCCGGTGATCGTGATCACGAGCGCCGATTCGAAGGTACTCCAGGCATTCGCGGATGCCCGCTCCTCCGGCTTGCCCGCGCGGCCAATACGGACGTCGCCGCGGGGCACCCACTCGATGAGCGACGAGTCACCAAACGCAGTAACTCCCGTGAGCGGTTCGATATCTGCCTCGAGGGCGCCATCGATGAGCGCCTGGACCCGGGCGATCGGAGTGTGTTTCCACTCGGCTTCCTGGCCGGTGACGGGCTCGAAGTCGACGACGTCGAAAGAGGCGAAACGCGCCGAACGAACCTGCAGCGGCACGAGGCCCCAGCCGCCATCGCTGTGCTGCTTTGAGCCGAGACGAGAGTGGTCGGGCGCAGCCACAGGACCCGTTGTGACCGTTGCGGGCACGGTTTGAGTGGGAACAGACACCTAGCCGACGCTGCCTTCCATGCCCATTTCGATGAGCTTGTTGAGTTCGAGGGCATACTCCATCGGGAGCTCGCGCGCGATCGGTTCGATGAAGCCGCGGACGATCATGGCCATGGCCTCGTCTTCGGGCATCCCGCGGGACTGGAGATAGAACAGTTGCTCGGCGCTTACCCGCGAGACCGTGGCCTCGTGGCCCATCTGCACGTCGTCTTCACGGACGTCCGTCGTGGGGTAGGTGTCGGAGCGCGAGATCGCGTCGACCAACAGGGCGTCGCAACGCACGGTATTGGCGGAGTGGTGCGCGCCTTCGGCAATGCGTACTTCGCCGCGGTAGCCGGTGCGGCCACCGCCACGGGCGATCGATTTGGAGACGATCGACGATTGCGTATACGGGGCCATGTGGATCATCTTGGCGCCGGCGTCCTGGTGCTGTCCGGGGCCGGCGAAGGCCACCGAGAGGGTTTCCCCCTTGGCGTGTTCCCCAACGAGGTAGATGGACGGGTACTTCATCGTGACCTTGGAGCCGATGTTGCCATCGATCCACTCCATGGTGGCACCCTCGTGCGCGATCGCGCGCTTGGTCACGAGGTTATAGACGTTGTTGGACCAATTCTGGATCGTCGTGTAGCGCACTCGGGCGTTCTTCTTCACAATGATTTCGACGACGGCGGAGTGCAGCGAGTCCGATTTGTAGATCGGAGCGGTGCAGCCCTCGATGTAGTGCACGTATGACCCCTCATCGGCGATGATCAGAGTGCGCTCGAACTGGCCCATGTTCTCCGTGTTGATGCGGAAGTAGGCCTGGAGCGGGATCTGCACATGAACGCCCTTTGGGACGTAAACGAACGACCCGCCGGACCAGACGGAAGTGTTGAGAGCGGCGAACTTGTTGTCACCGGCCGGAATGACGGTTCCGAAATACTCCTTGAACAGTTCTGGATGCTCCTTGAGAGCAGTATCGGTGTCCATGAAAATGACGCCCTGGTCTTCGAGGTCCTTGTTGATCGTGTGGTACACAACCTCGGACTCATACTGCGCGGCGACGCCAGAGACCAGACGCTGGCGCTCCGCCTCGGGGATACCGAGCTTTTCGTAGGTGTTTTTGATGTCGTCGGGGAGGTCATCCCAGGTCTGCGCCTGCTTCTCGGTAGACCGCACGAAGTACTTGATGTTGTCGAAGTCGATACCGGACAAATCAGCACCCCAGGCGGGCATCGGCTTCTTGTAGAAGAGCGCGAGCGCCTTGAGGCGGTTCTTGAGCATCCACTCCGGTTCGCTCTTGAGCGCTGAGATATCAGCGACCACCTCGGGAGAGATCCCGCGTTTGGCGGATGCTCCGGCGACGTCGGAGTCGGACCAGCCGAACTCGTAAATGCCGAGGCTTTCGAGTTCGGGACGGTCGATCAGAATGTCCGACATGATTTCCCTCTTCCTTTTCGCAAAACTCTGTAATTCCAGGGCTCTCCCCTGTGACAACCGCACACACCGCGGGCGCATTCCCCGAAGCCCACCGGCGACGGCGAATCTTCACCGTCTGCGCCAATAAGAGGCGCCGTGCGTATCGACGCCGACACGGTGGCAGAGCTGTGTGCTGCTATTTTTTAGAATTCTACAGGGGGTGGGTGCGAATCAGCGGTGAATACTGACCGCAGCCTCGACCGGTGCCTGCAATCCAACCGTGCGGAACAGCCGCGGGTTTACGTCGAGCAGCACCCGCAACACCCCCACCCAGACGAGAGCGGAACCGAGCACGTGGATCGCGACCAATCCGGCCGGAACCCCGATGTTCGCCTGGAGCAGTCCGAGCGCGGCCTGCGCGACCGTGACAATCAAAAAAATGACGACGCGACGTCGCGCGAGAGAGGTCTCGGGGCGGGTCCGAAGGCTGCCATACAGGACGAGAGCGAGCACGAGCACGAGCGTGCCGAGCACACCGTGGACCACTGTCACGTGTGCCCAGACAAAACCCATACGCGGCACACCCGCCGAGTCGCCGGAGTGCTGCCCTGAGCCGGTCACCAGCGTGCCGATCGAGATCAACACGAAGGTGGTGCTGACCAGGAGAACGCTGAGGATCGCGGACTTTCGCTGCACCACCGCCAGGCGCGGTGTCGGTTCCAAGATGGCCTGCCGGGCACGATGCCAGGTGAGCGTCGTCGTGGTGAGCAGCGCGATCGCCAGCACGAAGTGCAGTGCAACGACATAGGGGTTGAGACCGGTGAGCACCGAGATTCCGCCAGCGATCGAATTCGCCACCACGAGCCAGAATTGCGACCAGGCCAGGCGGGTGAGGGTGCGATTGAGCGGCTTCTGCAACCGAGCGGCGACGATCGCCCAACCGACGGCGAGAATGAGCACGCCGGTCAGCGCTCGGTTCGTGAACTCGATGAAGCCGTGAATTCCCAACTCGGGAGTCGTTGTAAACGACCCGGCGTCGCAGGAGGGCCAGGTGGGACACCCGAGCCCCGAGCCGGTGACCCGAACGACACCTCCGGTGAGCACGATGAAGACGCTCACCACAAGGGCAGCCGTGGTTCCCCAGCGCAGGGCGCGTTCTCCGAGGGTGTAGCGACTGGCCAGCCAGGCGAATGGGGTGACGATGGGTCGGTCCTTCCGGGATCGAGGGTCAGGATGGAAGGGTCAGAACAGTGGGTCAGCGCAGTGCGGCGAGCAGCGGGTCGATGCCCACCGCGAGGAAGAGCAGAGTGAGATAGCTGATCGAGCTGTGGAACACCCGCATCGGCTTGACGGTGTCGTGTCGGATCGCCATGGAGTACAGGCGGTGAGACTCGAACACGAACCATCCGCCCGCCAGAACTGCAACGACCGTGTACAGGATGCCCATGTGTGCAACCGGGATCAGCAGAAGCGAGCATGCGACGGTCGCCCAGGCGTAGAGAACGACCTGCAGACCCACCACTGTACGACCGCGCACCACAGCCAGCATCGGCACGTTAACCGACGCGTAGTCGGCCCGGTAACGCATCGAGAGCGGCCAGTAGTGTGGCGGCGTCCACAGAAACACGATACCGAACAGGATGACCGGAGCCCAGCCAAGGGAACCCGTGACCGCCGCCCAGCCGATGAGTACTGGCATACAGCCAGCGGCACCGCCCCAGACGATGTTCTGGGGGGTTCGTCGCTTGAGAACCAGGGTGTAGACGAGCACGTAGAAGAGGATGGCGACAAGGGAAAGCGCAGCGGCGAGCCAGTTGACCAGCAGCCCGAGCACAACAATGGATGCCGCACCAATAACCCACGCGAAAGCCAACGCTTCATGATCCGTGAGTTCCCCGGTGACCAGCGGGCGCTTGCTCGTGCGCTTCATGACCCGGTCCATGTCACGGTCAATGTAACAATTAAAGGCCCCGGCGGATCCCGCACTGAGCGCACCACCGACGAGCGTCCACAGCACGAGCCACAGATTCGGGATGCCGCCCTGCGCGAGTATCATCACGGGCGCCGTCGTCACGAGAAGCAGTTCAATGACCCGTGGTTTGGTGAGCGCAAAGTAGGCCTTCGACTTGCGGGCGAAGCCGATGCGCGCTTCAATCTGCCGAGTCTCTACCGCTACGTCCATTGCTCCTCTAACACCCGTTCTCACCCGGAAAAGAGTCTATGCGCCCCGGCTGGGAGCTCCTGTCAGCTCCTTCCCGAGTGGCACGACCTCCTGGAACGTCGTCTCGCGGCTTTCTCTATACTTGGAGGTAACTTGCACGCCGTAGCATCGCCCCCGTCAGCCTCGTTGCCGTGTAGGGCAGCCCACGGCACTGCCGATGTCGTCAGGTGAGCCCGTGTAATTACCTCAGGCGGTGTGACCCACTCGGGACTGACATCGTACGCAACAGAAGGGTCGAATTCTCGTGGCAGCTCTCCAATGGGATCCCATTGACAACACCGCCGTTGACACCGCCCGCATCCTGGCAGCGGATGCCGTGGAGAAGGTGGGAAACGGGCACCCGGGCACCGCGATGAGCCTGGCTCCTGCGGCTTACCTGCTTTTTCAGAAGGTCATGCGCCGCGACCCGAGTGACAGCACCTGGATGGGGCGCGACCGCTTCATCCTCTCGGTGGGGCACTCCTCCCTCACCCAGTACGTGCAGTTCTACTTCGGCGGGTACGGCCTCGAACTCGATGACCTCAAGGCACTTCGCACCTGGGGATCCAAGACGCCCGGCCACCCTGAGTTCGGACACACCGACGGAGTGGAGATCACCACCGGTCCGCTCGGACAGGGCCTCTCCTCTGCCGTGGGCTTCGCCTACGCGTCGCGGTTCGAGCGCGGACTGTTCGACCCGGATGCCGCCGAAGGCGCCAGCCCATTCGACCACTACGTGTACGCGATCGCCGGCGATGGTGACATGCAGGAGGGCGTGACAAGCGAGGCGTCCTCTCTCGCCGGCCACCAGGAGCTCGGCAACCTCATCGCGATCTACGACAGCAACCAGATCTCGATCGAGGACGACACCAACATCGCTTTCACCGAAGACGTAAAGGCCCGCTACGAGGCGTACCACTGGCAGGTGCAGGTGGTCGACTGGAAGAAGACCGGCCAGTACGTCGAAGATGTCCAGGCGCTCAACGACGCGATCGAGGCGGCGAAGGGTGAGACCTCGAAGCCGTCGCTGATCATCCTCAAGACGATCATCGGCTGGCCGAGCCCGAAGAAGCAGAACTCGGGCAAGATCCACGGATCCGCCCTCGGTGCCGAGGAACTTGCCGCCGTCAAGAAAGTGCTCGGCTTCGATCCCGAGAAGACTTTCGACGTCGACCCGGCGGTTCTCACCCACACCCGCAAGGCCGTGGACCGCGGCAAGGCCGCGCATGCGCAGTGGAACGTGCAGTTCGACGCCTGGGCCGCCGCAAACCCTGACCGGAAGGTATTGCTCGACCGCATCCTCTCCGGCGACCTCCCCGAGGGTGTCGAAGAGGCCCTTCCCGTGTTCGAAGCGGGCAAGGAAGTGTCGACGCGTGCTGCCTCCGGCAAGGTGCTCAACGCTCTCGGCCCGGTCATCCCGGAGCTGTGGGGCGGTTCCGCCGACCTCGCCGAGTCCAACAACACCACCATCGAAGGCTCGCGGTCCTTCGTGCCCGCCGAGCACTCGACCCACGAGTGGACCGGCGACAAGTACGGGCGGGTCCTGCACTTCGGCATCCGCGAGCACGCCATGGGCGCGATTCTCAATGGCATCGTGCTGCACGGCAATACCCGCCCGTTCGGCGGAACGTTCCTGATTTTCAGCGACTACATGCGGCCCGCGGTGCGCCTCGCCGCGCTGATGAAGGCGCCGGCGATCTACGTCTGGACTCACGACTCCGTGGCGCTCGGCGAAGACGGGCCGACCCACCAGCCAATCGAGCAGCTCGCCGCCCTCCGCGCCATCCCTGGCCTCGACATCGTGCGACCCGGCGACGCGAACGAGACCGCATGGGCATGGAAGACCATTCTTGAACGTCGCAACGGGCCAGCGGGTATCGCGCTGACCCGCCAGAACATCCCGGTGTTCGAGCGCGGCGAGGATGTCGCCAGTGGCGAGACCTTCGCCGCGGCAAAGCATGTCGCAAAGGGCGCGTATGTGCTCGCGGAGGCACCGAATGGCACCCCGGATGTCATCTTCATCGCCACCGGGTCCGAGGTTCAGATCGCAGTGGATGCCCGCGAGCAGCTCAAGGCCGAGGGCATCAACGCCCGCGTCGTCTCCGCACCGTGCCTCGAATGGTTCGAGGAGCAGTCCGCTGAGTACCGCGAATCGGTGCTTCCGAAGAGCGTCAAAGCGAGGGTCTCCATCGAGGCCGGCCGCGACCTCACCTGGCGCGGATACGTCGGCGATGCCGGCCGGAGCGTCTCGATCGAACACTTCGGAGCATCCGCCGACTACAAGACGCTGTTCCGTGAGTTCGGAATAACCACCGAGCACGCCATCTCCGCCGCCAAGGACTCGATCGCCGCCGTCTAGGCGTCGAAAATTAGGGAAATAGACATGACTGAGAACACCCCCACCGCCGCCCTCTCCGCCGTCGGCACCAGCATCTGGCTCGACGACCTCTCTCGCGAGAGGATCAACTCCGGCGGACTGCAGAAGCTGATCGCCGAGCGGAACGTCGTCGGTGTCACGACAAACCCGACCATCTTTGCCAGCGCTCTCGCTAAGGGCGAGGCCTACGACGTCCAGGTGGCCCAACTCGCCGCCGCGAGCAAGACCGTCACCGAGGCCGTCTTCGAAATCACTACCACTGACGTCGCAAACGCGAGCGATATCTTCCGTCCGATCTTCGATTCGACCGGCGGACAGGATGGGCGCGTCTCGATCGAGGTGGAGCCCGGCTTCGCACACGATGCCGTCGCAACTTCAGCCCAAGCCAAGCAGTTGTGGGCAACTGTTGACCGTCCGAATGCGATGATCAAGATCCCCGCGACGGTCGAGGGTCTCGAGGCGATCACCGAGACTATCGGATCAGGTATCAGCGTCAACGTGACGCTCATCTTCAGCCTCGAGCGCCACCGGGAAGTCATCAACGCGTACCTCACCGGTCTCGAGCAGGCGAAGGCCGCCGGGCACGACCTCTCGACTATTCACTCGGTCGCTTCGTTTTTCGTCTCCCGTGTCGACACCGAGATCAACAACCGCCTCGATGCCATCGGCACTCCCGAGGCGATTGCGCTCAAGAGCAAGGCCGGGATCGCGAACGCGCGACTGGCTTACCAGGTCTTCGAGCAGGCCTTCGACAGCGAGCGGGCCAAGGGCCTCCTCGCCGCGGGAGCGCACGTGCAGCGCCCGCTCTGGGCATCCACCGGCGTGAAGGATCCGACGCTACCCGACACCCTGTATGTGACCGAGCTCGCCGTGGCCAACGTCGTCAACACCATGCCGGAGAAGACCCTCGAGGCCACCTTCGACCACGGTGTCATCGACGGTGACCAGGTGACCGGCAATTACGACGACGCTAATGCAGTACTCGACGCACTGGACGCATTGGGAATCTCCTACGAGGAGGTCACCGCGCTGCTCGAGAAAGAGGGAGTGGAGAAGTTCATCGTGTCGTGGAACGAACTGCTCGACACCGTGACAGCAGCACTCGAGTCGGCGAATGGTGAGGTCGCCAAATGAGCTTCGACATCACGGTGAGCGGCGCCGCCGCAGAGGCCGTTGATCGCATTGTTCCGCAGCTGGTGAGCGACCTCGTCGCCTCCCGAATTTCCGACCAGGATCCGACCCTCTGGGGAGCGGATGCCGAGGCAGAGGCAGGAAGGCGCCTCGGCTGGACCGAAGCAGTCGTCATCTCCGAGCCACTGATCGACGACATCATCGCGTTGCGCGACAAGCTCCATGCCTCCGGGGTAAATCATGTGGTGCTCGGCGGAATGGGCGGTTCTTCGCTCGCCCCCGAGGTGATCACGCGTACTGCAGGCGTCGAGCTCACGATTCTCGACTCGACCGACCCCGGTCAGGTGAAGTCCGCACTCAACGACCGGCTCACCGAAACCGCAGTCGTGATCTCCTCGAAGTCCGGCTCGACGCTCGAGACCGACAGTCAGAAGCGCATCTACGAACAGGCT
>ENA-OFDM01000884-OFDM01000884.1-metagenomes-genome-assembly--contig:-NODE-884-length-11019-cov-3.051350_pt1 | contig 11019 bp, 7 predicted proteins | sample MGYA00153385_OFDM01 | MGnify analysis MGYA00153385
TTAATACCATTAGCAGTTTTTTTTGTAGTAAATGCAGGAACTTTTACTACAGGGTTGGCACCAACACCCGGTTGTTTTTTTCTGTCAAAATCATCAGTAGCTTTTACATATTTTAAACCGTCATAACCATAGTTAGGTCTGTTGTAATTTGAATTATCTACCTGGTAGTTATCAGCCATTGCAGGTGCTGCATCCTGCCCTTTCACCAAAACACTTACGGTCACACTATTTTTTCCTTTAATGTATTTATTGTAAGCGTTCATTACATCTTCTTTGGTAACAGCTCTATACATTTCCAGCTGCTTGCCAATCATATTCGGATTGCCAAGGTATGTTTGAAAAGCAGCGAGTTGCGATACTTTACCCGATACGCTTTGCAAACCATTAATAAACTGAGATTCTATACCTCCTTTAAATCTTATAATATTTTCATCGGTTACACCACGGTGTTCAAATGAAAGCAATGCTTCTTTAATCAGGCTATCCATACCTGCCAGCGACTTGCCAGGATAAGGGATTACCTAAAAACTAAAGATACCGCTAAGTTCACTTAAGTTATTGCTGGCATTTGCGTTCAAGGCTTTTTGTGTTTTTACCAGTTGCTGATATAGCACGGAGTTTTTACCCTGGCCAATTATTTGAGCTAGGCACGCAAGTGCAGCCATATCCTTGCCATAGTTGGGCACGGTAGGATACGCTTTTGTAAGCAACGGTAATTTTGCATAATTATCAATATAGGATACATAACGGTTTTTATCGACTACAACTGCTGGCAAAATTGTTTTGGTTACTTCTGGGCCACGTGGAATGCTGCCAAAATATTTATCTACCATTTTTACATCATCGGATGATTTGATATCTCCACCAATTGTAATGGTTGCATTGTTGGGGCTATACCAGCGAAGAAAAAAGTTTTTTAAGTTCTGTACATCAACCCTGTTTAAATCTTCAATATAACCAATGGTAAGCCAGCTGTATGGATGCCCGTATGGATATAAGTTTTTACTGGCAAACTCACCTAAAAGTCCATAAGGACGGTTGTCGTAATTCTGACCTCTCTCATTCTTTACAGTGCTGCGTTGAATTTCAAATTTCTTTTGTGTTACGGCATCTAATAAAAAAACCATTCGGTCACTTTCCAGCCACAACATTTTTTCAAGTTAGTTAGATGGTACTGTTTCGTAATAATTTGTACGGTCCTGATTGGTGCTACCATTTAAAGTACCGCCTGCTCCGGATATTATTTTAAAATGCTGCTCGTCTCCAACATGATCACTTCCCTGAAACATCATGTGTTCAAAGAAATGCGCAAAACCGCTTTTGCCGATTTCTTCCCTTGCTGAACCTACATGATAAGTTACATCAACATGCACCAAAGGATCACTGTGGTCCTCGGCCAGTACAATGGTTAGGCCGTTGGGTAAAATATATTTTTGATAAGGAATTACTAGTTCGTCTCCTTTTTTAGTAACCGTTTCCACCAGTTTTGCCTGGCTAAAACCTGTTGTAACTGCCAGGCAAATAGCTGCTGTTGTAAAAAGATATTTGTTCATATTTTTTTAGGTTTAAACTTCAAAATAAGGCAAAAAATGGTAATTAATTTTACCGTTTATCATTTACATAACGCTACATAATATTATGATTTATTACATTTAAAATAAAAGATGGCTAATAAAATTAAACCATGAAATTGATTACAAATTTTTTGGGAAAGTGCTGCACTATTAAAAATATTACAGGTTCCGCAAGAAACAGTTATAGGGAATCCGGAGGCTTTATTATGACGGAGCCGACATACAATTGAATACCATTTTTGCTAATAGTTCGCAGGAATTAACAATATGTATTAGCAGGTAAAATTAATAAATAACGCAAACTTTTGCTTGTAGGTAAAAATTTAAATTTGATAGTATTTACAAAATGTAAAATGAATTCTTTTTTACAGCTATATAAAATTTCTATTCAAACTTTTTTTGCTAGTTTTCTTTCTTAATCATAACTATTCTGCCCCTGTCTGCTGAGTAAATATCGTTGAAGAATTTTAAAATATTGTTATATTCATTCTTAGAAAAATAGCCTTCTGTTCTTTCATTTTTACGTACAACTTCTATAAAATTATCCTTTACATTAAATTTAATACTGTAAGCACCATAACTGTTTTTTATGGCTACTGCTTTGGGCATTGCTTCTACTACATAGTTGGCAGGAATTGCTATTTGTATGGAATCCTCATCCAGAAAAGAAGAGGTAAACTGCAGGTCATATTTTCTGTTATTATCCTCCAGTAATTTGCTCGATGATTTATTGAAAAAGTTTGGGGCAATAAACAGTCTTTTTCCTGTAATGTTTGCATAGTTTGGAGAAGTGACAGATAGTTTTTCTGTTACCTCGGGTAATATGCCTTTGGTTTCAATATATTCAAAACTTTCAACTGTATATGTAGGCAAACTAAGGGTATTATTGAGGTAGCGTTTTTTTTCTTCCTGAGTAGCTTCATGCATTAAACCATGCACACCATCCTGCTGTAATCCCGTAAAACGAGTTATCACTTTTGCGGTTAAAGTACCCTCTTCATTTATAACGGCATTTACTTTTCGTATTTGTAAATTATCATTCGTTTTATAGGTAGGTGTTTTTACCACATGTCCACCATCATCATCAATCAACAAAGCTTTTCTGTTGCCTGTAAAACTTCCCATATAACCTGCACTTACTGTTTGGCTTGTACACTCCAGCCAGATGGAATCTTTTAATTGCGGCACGCATACAATTGCATGATTAAAATATGGGGAAGGAAAGTCATCTTTTAAACCAAGCCTATTTTCTCCGGCAGTTATTAAAACGTATTTTGCCGGGATATTAATTTCTTTTAAAAGACTAACCATGTAATTGGAAAGAGCTTTACAATCGCCATATTTTTTACTTGCTACATAGTTTGCATCAAAAGGTTGCCAACTGCCAATGCCAAGCTGTATGCTGATGTATCTTGTATTTTTTTGTAAATAATCATACAGTACTTTAATTTTTTCTGTTGTACTGCTTAACGCATCTGTGAGTTTGTGAACGTCCTGTTTAATATTTTCGGGTAATAACTGCCTGTTGCTGTTTAGCGTATTTATAAATTTACCCAGGTTGGCCCATGAGCTCATATCACCTGAATAATCTTCTATTTCAAAGTGCGAAGGCGCAATCATAACAGAGGGAGATAACTCTTCCCAGCCCGGCTGGTAAAGTTCATGCACCAGTGCAGTTAAATTATTTATTTTCCATTCGTAATTTTTTTTAGCGCCATTAACTGATATGGAAGGCTTTTCCTTAAAAACCATTTGTTTTATTCTTAATTCAAAATCTACCGGTGTTTCTACAAAAAACGCACTTTGTTCCACGCTTAATCTTGTATCTTCTAAAGGGCTCCATCTTGGTAAAAAGAAAATACTGTTAAGGTCCTGCTCATCTTCATATTCTACTGTGTATGGATATTGGTTGTAATAAAAGTTATGACGTTTAATTCTGTTATCAGAAATAAGACTAACATTATCAAAAGCAGAATAATCTGCAATATCTTTTTTCTTTACAGATTTTATTTCTTTGCCCGATGCATCATAAAGATGTCCTGAAATGTTTTCGAGACTTTGCAGTTTATCATAATCATTTTGGTACAAAGCAAATTTTGCACCCTCTTCATTTAAAATGGTAATGGCATATTTATGAACTATTACCGCTTTTGATTTTGATTTAATAGTAACCCTTAATTCTTCAAAACGTTTTACAGCATCTGCATTTTTTTTTAATGAATCGGGTATAGTCGATGCATTATATTTTTGGCCAAAACTTTTAAAACTACCTAAAAACAGTATTGCTATGAGTAAATTTTTCATGGTATTAATTAATCTTTTTAAATACAATCTGCTCGCTTTGTTTTTTTACAATGTGTCCGTAAAATTCTCTTAACGATTCATAATCTTCCGGAGAAAAAATAGCTTTATTAAATTTTAAAACACATTTAAGGTAAATATTGGTAGCGTCTTTGGTCAAAATATATTCAAATAACCCTTCATCCTCATTATATTTCATCCTCGTAGATTTGGGCATTTCATCAATTTTATATCCTTTCGGGATCTCCATATTGACTACAATAACTTCTTCCGTTTTATATGGCATTTCTACCGGGTAATTTCGTGTTGCAGCAGTAAACGGATTGCTTTTGTAAGCTTCGCCAAATAGTGGATTAAAGTAAACTATATCCTCATTAAATTTGAATGAAAAATCATAACCGATGTTTAACCTTTCGTCAGGATTTTTAAGGGAATCCAATCTGTTATTGGTTAAAATAATATCATAACCAAATCCATCTTTTATCTTTTTAAAATAATTATCTATTTCATTGTCTTTAGTTTCTTCTCTAAAATTATACGACTCGTAATAACCAAGGTTTGAATTGAAGGAACCCAAGATATTTTTACCATTTTCGCTGTTTGAAATAAAAATGGAAGTCACTTTCTTTTCCATTAAGCTATCTGCAAATAAATCTACCACATTAGGGGTTTCATTTATTAACCTTCCATACCCGTTGTAGCAGTATTGTGGCAGGTAATTAAATCCAATTTTTTTTCTTGAAGCATCCAGCAGGTAAATTTTGTTGTTGATAATAACCCTTGCAATAACGTAATTAAATTTATTAATTAAGGGATACATTTCAAAAGCTTTTCCATTGTCTGTGGTACTTAACAAAACTGGGTCAGCATTTATCTGTGCTTTCTTAAGCATGGCCACAAGCAATAAATTTATTTCGGCAATATTCCCTTTTTTCGATGCAAAGGATTTTTTAAGATTTTCAGGTAAATAAAGCGCATCATAATCCGTGCAAGTAAAATTATCTCGCAGATAACTATATATACTTTTTGCATTGCTTAAAGCATCATCTCCTTTAATTAAATTTTTTACTTCATCATTCATCCAGTTATTCTTTCCTGATAAATCTGCCCCAAACTGCTCATCTTTCAATAAAGTTTTAACAAGCTCACTCCAGGTTTGCATATAAGGTTTTGGTGGACTTTCCGGGTAATTAATTGATTGTAACTGAAATTCAATTTTGGAAATATGATTTTGAAGTGTAGTTGTAAATTTCTCCTTTACCATCGGTTTTAAATTTGATAAGGACCACTTTACATGATTGGTTGTAGCTTTGTAAATGCCAATTTCAGATTTACCTGCTCCATTACTATTCAAAATATTAAAATTTTTAAAACCCTGTTCTGTTTCAGGTTTCAACTCATAATAACCACTTGGTAAAAATATGAAATCAAACAGAGTGGGTAAGGTAATTTCATATTCACTTTGCAAAACCGGAACCTTATCCTGAAAAATCCAGTTTCTTAAATTGTATGCGTTTTGAGAAATAATTGTGTAGGTATATTCTATTATACAACCTTCTTTTAAATTGGGTAAAGTAAACTTTTTTACACTATAATTTTTAGATGCCTTATCATTAAAAATAGATTCTTTATCCATTTTAGTAGATACGATTACATTATTTTCCATGTTATAAGTAACCGCTTCAATTTTTTCAACTTTGTCTTCGTGATTATTTCCTTTATAAAGCGGAATTTCTACAGTAGCCCGATCGAACTGGTTTTTACCTAGTATTCTTATTTTTTTGTGATAAACATATTCAATGTTAAACCAACCTGTTTGATCTGGTACATAATTGGCCGAACCTTTGTCAAATAAAACTACAGCCTGCGCATTGCTATCAATACTGTAAACTTTTGGTGCAAAATCTTCAAGTGTAACATGGCCGAATTTGATTTTAGAAGGGAGAATCTTTTGAGCAAATAAATTATTTGCTGCAATAACAAAAATTATCAGGAGGTAAGCAGTCCTCATATTAAGTGGTTTTAGTAGCATACGAATATAAACAAATCAAACAGCGTTTTATTGCACTACAATAAAAATATTTTTGTTTAAAATTGTATGTATGAATTAAGTATTCTTTGATAAAAACAAATCTTTTACATTTGTTTAAACTACTTTTCTCCATGCAGGATCTTCAAGACTTTTTAGTACCGATTTCTTTTTCAATAATTAATGATGATGAAGGCTATGTAAATGGCCAACTTGGTGCGAATATTATGACACAACAGGATGAGGATTTTGATATTGCTGCTGCAGATATTGTAATTGTAGGTGTAAAAGAAACCCGGGGAAATGGTAATGCTGAAAAAGAAAACAATGCAGCAGACATTATCCGCAAGCAGTTATACAGACTACATTACTGGCATACAGATATTAAAATAGCTGATGCAGGCAATATAGAAGTAGGTGCATCAATTACCGATAGTTATGCAGCTGTACGAACGGTGCTGGAAGAATTATACAGGCTTAATAAAACTGTTGTAATACTTGGAGGTTCGCATGATGTGACACTTGCTCAATACCATGCATACCGCATTCTTAATAAAGTAGTGGAAGCAACCTGTGTTGATGCAGAAATTAATTTAAAAGGCGAAAGTATGGTGCCTGCGGAAAACTTTTTAATGGAAATGTTTACCGGCGAACCCAATATTTTAAAGCATTATAACCACATTGCTTTTCAAAGTTATTTTGTACATCCCCGTATGTTACAAACAATAGATAAACTGCGTTTTGATTGTTACCGGCTTGGCCATGTACAGCACGATATTGAAGAAATGGAACCTGTACTCCGCAACAGCAATATGCTCAGTTTTGATGTGAATGCAATCAAATATAGCGATGCACCAACAAATAAAAACTGTCCCAACGGGCTTACAGGTGTAGAAGCCTGCATGCTTACAAGGTTTGCGGGCATGAGCAATAACCTGAGCAGTTTAGGAATGTATGGCTACAATCCAAAAGAAGATACAGCTGAAATTACAGCCAAACAAATTGCACAAACGCTTTGGTATTTTATTGATGGCAGGCATAAAATGGCTCAGGAAAGTGCATTGGAGGAAAGACAAAATTTTAATGAATATCACATCGTTTTTGCAGAGCTAGATACTTTGTTTTTACAAAGTAAAAGAACAAACAGGTGGTGGATGCAATTGCCAAACGGAAAGTTTATTGCCTGTAGCCACAACGATTATTTAACAGCAGGTAAAAATGAATTCCCTGAAAGATGGCTGAGGGTGCAGGAGAGGAATTAGATGGGAGACATAAGATAAAAGATAAAAGGTAAAAGACAAAACAGGGGAGCTTGTAGAGCAGCGAGATTATGGTTTTCGGACAGAACATTATCAGTTATCAATCCTCAATCAATACCCCTTATTCATAATTTCTTTTTTTGAACAAAATGAAAGAATTAAGTAACATATACTCCGCACTTTTGCTGCTGCTATTATTCTGTGCCCCTAAAACAATGGGGCAAATTACCCAACAACAAAGCAGTACTTTTTTAAATGACAGCGTTGTTGCCACCGGTCATATAGGCATTAGTATTTATGAACCTGCAACTGGTAAATATTTATATAATTACAACGCCGATAAAAACTTTATACCAAGCAGCAATGTAAAATTATTTTCTCTTTATGCGGGTTTGAAATATTTAAAAGACAGTTTGATTGGTCTGCGTTATGTTGAGAATGATACGGCTTTATTTGTATATCCTTCCGGTGACCCCACCTTATTGCATGTAGATTTTAAAAGCCAGCCCATCTTAAGTTTTTTAACTGGTATACCAAAACATATATTTATAAATGATGCCTTTAAAAGCAAGGCCTATGGCAGTGGCTGGGCATGGAGCGATTACCAGGATTATTACATGGCAGAAAGATCTGCACTTCCCGTTTATGGCAATACTGTTGCTTTTATGCTGAAGAGAAACAGGTTTGAAACTGTACCACCGGCATCTTCATCTTTTACATTCTTACAAAATTTTGCAGACAGTAATATAGAAACAACGGTGCAGCGAAACTTTTTCAGTAACAGTTTTATAACAGTACAAAACAGCAAAAGTAACGAAACTGTTTTCACGCCTTTTATTACTTCTGCTAAACTTTCTGCAAAGCTGCTGGCAGATACTGTTCATAAAAAAATTGATATACTTGGGATGAATGCGATGCCTGATGTAAAAAGCAAGAATATAAAAATATTTTATTCCCGCCCGGTTGATTCCCTTTTTAAACCAATGATGTTTAACAGCGATAACTTTTTTGCAGAGCAAACATTGCTGATGGTGAGCAACGAAAAACTGGGGTACATGAGCGACGAGGAAATAATAGATACTCTCTTAAAAAATGACTTCAAAGATATACCTACAAAACCGAGATGGGTTGATGGCTGCGGACTAAGCCGTCACAATTTATTCTCCCCAAAAAACTTTATTTATCTTTTAGATAAACTGCAGAAAGAATTTGGGTTGGATAGAATGAAAAGAATTTTACCAACTGCAGGTCAGGGAAGTTTAAGAGGTTATTATGAAAATGCTGCAGGATCTATTTATGCCAAAACGGGCAGCATGAGTAACAATGTATCACTTAGCGGTTATCTATATACAAAGCAAAATAAACTTTTGCTGTTTTCTGTGATGATTAATAATTACAGCGGTGGCGGCCGGGCAGGCAGAAAAGCCATTGAACGCTTTATACAGGATGTAAGAAATACAAATTAAAACGCCGGCTCGTTGAGGGCAGTTTTGTTTTAATATTTACCCAGAAAATTTTGCCACAAAGTGCACGAATGTTTTTACAATGGTCCCGATTGATTTTTGTGAACTTGGTGGGTCTTATTTTGTGCGCTTAGTGTTTAAAAAAATAAGCTCACTGATGGATCAGATTTGCACAGATTTTTATATTTCTTTATGCCACTTCGTTACGTTTTTGCGGTTAAAAATATTAGCCTTTGTGGTTCATATTAAAAATTAAACACAAAGTGCACAAAGATTTGCAGGAAGGACGGAAAAAAACTTAGTGAGCTTAGTATTTTTCCTTAGTGTCCTTTGTGTAAAAAACTTCTTTTCTTTGCGTCTTTGTGGTTTAAATAAATTACCGTCCAAACATTTTATCCAGTTCTTCTTTTTTAAAACTCATGTAAGTAGGCTTTCCTGTAGGTGTGGCGTTGGGGATACTGCATAAAAACAAATCTTCGGTGAGTTGCTTCATTTCTTTTTGGGAAAGGGCATTGCCGATTTTAATAGACTGTTGCAAAGAAAGCGATCGAAGCAGCTTTTCTCTTTTTGAATATTTAAGATCGTTGCTAAAGTGTTTGTATTGCTCCAGCAGTCTTTCAATAGCATTGGTTTCGCCGGCCTGCGGCATATCTGCAGGTGTACCCTTTATAACAAAAGTATTGTTGCCAAATGGTTCTAACTGGTAACCGAGTTGCTTAAGATCGGGTATCAGTTCTGTAAGCATTACCGTATCGGCCGGTGCAAGCTCTATAGTTGTAGGAAAAAGACTTTGCTGCGTAGCAATTGCTTTGCCTGATACTGCACCGGAAAAGCGTTCGTACAATATTTGTTCATGCGCATTCTGCTGGTTTATGAGCAGATACCCTTTATCGTTCTGCACAACTATATAGGCATTGTGCAGTTGCATTAAATCGCTGTGCGGCTGCGGCTGCTCTTTGTTTAGCACCTGCATTTCAAATGCCGGTATTGGTTGCGCCGAAGTAGAATAATCTTTTAAACTTTCTGCCGAAGGTTTTTCATAAAAATCTTTCCAATGTGCGAGTTCACTTTTCTTTTCTATAAAATGCGCCTGGTTTTTTTTTGTAAATGTTTGAAAAAGCGAAGAAGAAGAAGCCGAAGAACGCTGCTGTTCTGTGATGGGTTTGTTTACCGCATCAAGATGTTGAATGTCCCCATCCAATTCAAAATCCAGCGTTGGTGTAATGCTGAATTGTGCCAGTGCATGTTTAACCGCACTCTGCACAAAGGCGTACACTATCTTTTCATCTTCAAACTTTATTTCCTGTTTTGTTGGGTGAACGTTTATGTCAATCTGTGAAGGATCTAAATCAATAAAAAGCGCATACATGGGGAAGCTGTCTTTGGGAACCATATCAGCAAAAGCGCTCATGATTGCATGGTTGTTTACAAAAAGATACTGATCGCCGCGGGTTTTTTTAGCAGTTTCGGGCTTGCCTACAAAACCAAGTATATCCAGGTAATCTGTGCGCTCCTGCACGCTTACAAGTTTTGCATTGTAGTTGTTGCCCAATATTTGTACAATACGCTGTTTAAGGGTTCCTTTCTCCAGGTGAAAAACCTGCTGCCCGTTGGAAGTAAGGGAGAAAAATACTTCGGGGAAGGCCATGGCAACCCTTATAAATTCATCAATAATATGGCGTAGCTCAGATGGGTTACTTTTTAAAAAGTTACGGCGGGCAGGCACATTAAAAAACAGGTTCTTCATAGCTATAGAAGTTCCTGTGGCAACGGCAATGGGCTCCTGTTTGTTTACCATGCTGTTTTCTATTTCCACATAAATGCCAGTTTCATCTTCAGCACGTTTTGTTTTAAGCTCCACCTGCGCAACGGCTGCAATGCTTGCCAATGCTTCGCCCCTAAAACCCATTGTTTTTATCCGAAACAGATCTTCGATACTGCTTATTTTAGAAGTAGCATGCCGCTCAAAAGCCATGCGGGCATCAGTTTCGCTCATGCCCTTTCCATTGTCAATAACCTGTATCAATGCTTTGCCCGCATCGTTTACAAACAGGGAAATTTCTGTAGCATCTGCATCCACTGCATTTTCCAGCAATTCTTTAACCGCACTTGCGGGACGTTGAATAACCTCGCCTGCAGCTATCTGGTTGGCAATATTATCCGGTAATAATTGTATGATATCGAGCAAAAGTAAATAGTAGTTTAGGTTACAAATTTACTTAAGGTTAGGCAGAACATAACAAAGAACTGGTGAAGATCCGGTTGCTCTATTTTTTCAATCTGCAGTATTACGGGCGTTTGCGGTAACAACTAGTCGCTGGAAGGAGCGCAAAGTTCTTTAATGGCAATCTCAGGCGCTGGAGGGCATTGTGATATTTCATTTCTATAGGCTT
>ENA-OFDM01000891-OFDM01000891.1-metagenomes-genome-assembly--contig:-NODE-891-length-10980-cov-2.446407_pt1 | contig 10980 bp, 5 predicted proteins | sample MGYA00153385_OFDM01 | MGnify analysis MGYA00153385
ACTGTCAACTGTCAACTGTCAACTGTCAACTGTCAACTGTCAACTGTCAACTGTTCACGCGATCGCACCTGCTACGGCTGCGGCAATACCGGAAGTGAAAGCTGTGGCAAATAACCACCAGGCGGCGGTGGCTGCGGCTTTGCGTGTGGCTTCTGCTTGCGCCTGTGCTTGACGTTTGATGTCTTCGAGCCGATGTTGGATTTGGTCTTGAATCCGCTCGGCGCGGCTCAAGACATTTGTCCGAACGCCGTCAACCTTGTCGATAATCCGGTTGGCATCGGCTTGGGAGATATCATCCCGCGAACTGAGTACCGCGACTAAGGTATCGCGATCGAAATGTGAGAGCCTGTCGCGGAGTGCATCGAAACCTGCATTGGGGTCGTCAAACAGCTTGCGGACATCGTTTTGGATGCCGTCATAGTTGAGTTCTGGTCGTTCGAGGGCGTTGAGGTAGTCGCGGACTTTACCCAGGATGCCGTCAATTACGGACTGAACTTTGGCTTTGATGGCTTCTAATTGCCCAACCATCCGATCGCGAACGGCGAGGACTCGATCGACGATCTGTTCGGCTTCAGCTTGGGAGATATCTTCCCGCTGGGATAGCAACGCCACAATGGTCTCGCGATCGACATGGGAAAGTCTGTCGCTGAGGTGGTCTAAACCCAAGCGTGGATCTTGAAGTAACAATCCGAGATCGCGTTTGATCCCATCGGGATTGAGTTCCTGTTTGTCGGTATTGCGGAGGTAGTCTTCCAGCGTAGTTTGGAAGTCTTGGACTTTGGCTTGGGCGCGAACTGCCAATCGCTGTGGGGTACGGAGTACACCCCGAATGGTGTCCTGTACATGGTCGATCGTCGCGTTAGCTTCGGCTTCTGAGAGGTCGTCGCGCTGGCTGAGGAGCTTGACGAGGGTATCTCGATCGATCTGGCTCAAGCGATCGCGAATTGATTCTAGCCCTGATTTGGGGTCGTGTAGCAATGTAGTTAGATCGCGTTTGATGCCATCGGGGTTGAGTTCGGATTTCCCCGTCCGACGGAGATAATCAGCGATCGCCGAGGTGGTATCTTCATACTGAGTCTTAGCTTTATCTACCAAGGCTGCTGGTGCGTGAGTTACCTGTTTCCAGTTGGACTCAACGCCATCCAAGATGTCATTGACTTGGGCTTCATTGATATCTTGGCGTTGACTCAAAAGCTGTACCAAAGTATCTCGATCGAAACTAGCCGCCCGCAGTTTCAGATCGTGAATGCCCGCTTGCGGATCGTCTAATAGCTTTTGGATGTCCCGCTTGATGCCTTCAGGATTGAGTTCCGCGTTCCCAGTACTGCGGAGGTAGTCCTGTACCTGCTGCCATTGAGTTGTCACCCTGGTCTGGATGCCAGCTTGCAGCCCCTGAGTATCGGCGATTGCCACTTCCAGGATTGGCGCGAGGGATTGGGCGATCTGTGACTTTTCAGCACTGGTGAGATCGTTCCGTTGCTGGAAACCGCTCAAAGAGCGATCCTGTTTGAGCCGCTCTAATCGATCGTGTAGCTCTTGAGGATCGGCATCAGCATCGGCTAATAGTGCCTTGAAGTCTTGAGCTGCGGCGTTAGAAAATAACCGCTCTTTGGGAGTGTTTCTCAGATAGTGATTGACAGCAGTCTGCATCTTTTCAAACATTCCGGTCGCTTCCGCAGCGCGCACTTCTGCCAAAACTTGCAACCGGACTCGATCGAGAGCTGCTGTCAGCTCGGCGATCTTCTCTTGAGTAAATACCCCGCGCGACTGAAGGATGCTGGTAAATTCAGCAGGTTTGAGCGTTTCAATCCCCTGACGAATGCTTCTGGCATCAGCTTTAGGATCGTAGAGAGTATCGCGAAAATCCCGCTCGATCCGCTCGGGAGTCATTTGCCAAGAGTAAGTATTGAGTAAATAGTGCTCGACATCCGATCGAATCACACTCGCACCAGCCGAAAGGTTCTGACTCTGTTTATCAGTTACTTTATCTACCTGTGTTTTTAGCTGCGACTGAGCATCCTTGACTTGACCCTTAATTTTTTCAACGTCAAGATCTGATAAGTCCACTCGACCCAGCACAATCCCCATCAAAGCACCCAATCCTTGCTCTAACTGGCTCGAATTTTCACCCTGACCCATATCCTTGATAAATCGATCGAGCTGCTGTGAGAAGCCACCTGAGAGTAAATCTTGAGGTTTAGCCGATTTGACCAGCTTCATCAGTTCGCCCAGTCCGCCACCTTTAGCTACTCCGCCAATGGCTCCATTCCACGATTGGTCGAGTTCATCGACGATCTTTTTGACATCGCGGGGCGATAGATCGGTGCGCTCTTTGAGGAGATTTTCAAAGGTTTCGCGGCTGAGTGTCGGTAAGTTATCCTTATCGATATTTTTCGTAAAGTCAGAATCTTTGAGGATTTTTTCAAATTCGGCTCTAATCCCCTTAATATCTAGTTCTTGCGGCTTCACCGTGCCGAGTAGATCCCTAAAAGATGCCTGGACTTCTTGAGGATCGATATAGGCGGTCATTTCACGGCGGACTGCTGCTGCTACTGCTTCAGCAGATGAAACTAGTTCAGCACCTGCCGCTTTTGCCCCTAGAGCCGCTGTTGCCGTCCCAAATACCGTTTGAAACCCTTTGGTTGCGGTACTCACCACAGAGCCGACTAGAGAGCCGACAGTGGTCGAGCTAATCCAGATCAAAATTGAAAAGTAAGCAGCCCAGATCGTCAGACCCAGAGTTGCACCAATTACGGCACTATTTACCAAGCTCAATTTGGTTGCCAGCAAACAAGCAAAAAATAGCGCGATACTGACTGTGGCTACTGTCCAGATCCCAACTGCCGTACCGATCGGCGGCAGACTATTTCCCGAACTATGAGTATCATCATCATGATGGGGAGCTAGACTCCAGACGGAAATGCCCGCTGCTACTGATAAATTGGTCAGCAGCATCTGAAATCCAAACGTCAAGAATAAACCCGCTACCAGAGCCGTAAAGAATTGCGGCGATGAAAAAGCTACCGTCGTCCGCTCAATAGTATTAACCTGAGCCATCAAATCGGCTACATGGCTGTGAAAAAGTGACCTAATTACCAACATCGCTTTCTCCTATAAATGTCAGAGTGAAGTTAAAAAATCGCTAATCTGACCGATTAGTCAGGGCAGAGTTGATGTTTAACCTATTTAGACCATTCAATCTCTAATTATAACTGTTAGCCAACTTCCTTATGAGGGAGGAGTAAAGTGCTACGTCTATCCCAAAAGGCATAGATGCAGAACTAAGTTTGTTCGGGACAATATATAAGTAATACTGCGCTACTCAAACATTTAGTTGGTGCGTTACGGCTTGCGCCTAACACACCCTACATCTGAGATCTCGATCCCAAACTTACGTTAACTATGAAAATTGAAACACCAACATGGGTCAAACATGCAGTTTTTTATCAGATATTTCCCGATCGATTTGTCATTAGTCAAGAACCCCGCAAACGCTTATTAAAAAATCCCACCTGGGAAGACTGGAGTGCGCCACCAACTCAACAAGGTTATAAAGGTGGTGACTTGTGGGGAGTCATCGACAAACTGGATTATCTTCAGGAGCTGGGCATCAATGCGATCTACTTCACGCCGATTTTTCAATCCACATCCAATCACCGCTATCATACTCACGACTATTATCAAGTCGATCCGCTCCTGGGTGGAAATGAAGCCTTCGCGCAACTACTAGAGCAAGCTCATCAGCGCGATATCAAAGTTGTCCTCGATGGAGTCTTTAACCATGCCAGTCGGGGCTTTTTCTTCTTTAGTGATATCTTAGAAAACGGCCCCAATTCCCCGTGGTTGGATTGGTTTAAAATTCATGATTGGCCGCTTTCGGCTTATGATGGCGATCGACCTGCAAATTACGAAGGTTGGGCAGACAATCGCGCTCTACCTGTATTCAATCACGATAATCCTGATGTCAAAGAATACATCATGGAGATTGCCGAGCACTGGATTAAAATGGGTGTCGATGGCTGGCGGCTGGATGTGCCGTTTGAGATTAAGACGGAAGGGTTTTGGCAAGAGTTTCGAGATCGAGTCAAAGCGATTAATCCCGAAGCTTATATTGTGGGCGAAGTCTGGACAGATGCCAGACAGTGGCTCGATGGTACCCAATTTGATGGGGTGATGAATTACCTGTTTACGGGGCCGACGATCGCTTTTGCCGCTGGCGATCGCGTGGTGATGGATTATGTCCAAAGTCCCAGTTATGAACCCTACCCGCCCCTATCTGCCCCCGCATACGCCGCCAAAATTCAGGCGGTGCTGGATTTGTACCCCTGGGAAATTCAGCTTACGCAGTTAAACCTCCTAGCCAGCCATGATACCGCGCGATTGATGTCGATCGCCCAGTCCGATCGCGCCAGTGTCGAACTATCTACGCTGCTATTACTGACATTTCCAGGTGCAGCCAGTATTTACTATGGCGATGAGGTGGGTTTAGCAGGGGCAATCGATCCTGACTCCCGAGTCGGATTGGGACTTGGAACTTTTGAGCTATCATCGGCAACTCATCGCCCTGCGTCATGCTCACCCAGCTCTACGAATCGGTACCTATCGATCGATCTATGCCGAGGGGAGTGCTTATGTTTTCGTTCGGACTCTGGATGAGGTGGAAATCCTCATCGCCGTAAATGTCGGCACAGAGTCAGTAAAAGTCAGCCTGGATCTAGCAGATGTGGGATTAAAGACTCGTCGCCCTGAGCGACAACTATTTGGCACGGCGGAACTGACATGGAAACAGGATGCGGCGGCTCTGACGATCGATCTGGCTGCTCGGAGCGGTTGTATCTTAACGTCAGTTAAGCTTAAATCCTAGAAGATCCCCCCTAACCCCCCTTAAAAAGCGTTTTGCTTTGTACCGTTCGGGTTCCCCGACGGTTTAGCGCACCAAGCGGGGGGAACTGGACTCTTAGTCCCCCTTTTTAAGGGGGATTTAGCGGTGCGCTTTTATGTGCGGGGGAACCCCGCACATAAAAGCGCAACAAGACAGGGGGATCTACCCACTGCAAACGGAGCAATTAGTCTTTTCAGATATCCTCTTGTGAAACTAGCTAGCTCAGACATCTTTTTGTTCTCTGTCTAATGGTTCGAGCTAGATCGGTAGATCGAATGATGACCGATCGAAATCGGACTCGTATCATTATATAAATGAGTTGAAAAGATTGTGGCTTTCTGGCACTGATTCGATCGATTGATGATGATTAGTGCTGATGACATTAGTGATTTTCCGCAGTCAGAGGCTACGCCAAATCGGTAATTTCGCTAAATTAATTCAACTTTTATTCATTATTTGAAATCCACGGACTACTGCCATGAAAACCGAGATTGCGCTGCATGAGATTATGAGAATCGATGAGTATGCCGAAGCAGAAGCGGAAACTAATTCAGCAGATCGTCCCACTCCTGCTGATGCGATGAAGCATGGGGAATCGCCAACTGACTTGGTAGATAATTCCGCTCCTGCTGAATCGGTAATCGCAGAGGAATCGCCAACGTCTGTAGACACTCCTACTGAAACCATTATGAATTACGATGAATCGCCACTTGAGTCGGCAGATATTCCTGCTGAAACCGTTATGAGTTATGACGAATCGACAGCTATTTCCACAGATACTCCGGTGACTGAACCTGTGATGAGTTATGACGAATCAACAGCCATGTCCGTCGATACTCCTGAAAACGTGATGAATTATGACGAAACTCCAGCCATTTTAGGAGATATGCCAGCATCTGAACCCATGATGAATAACGAGCAATCAACAGTTGAGTCAGCAGAAGAGCTGTGGGTAACGATTCAAACCAGAACGACAGGATTTTTTGAAGAAACGGTGTCAACCATTGCGACGTTCTTCAAAAATAATCGACAGCTTCTGACGATTCTAGGTGTAGCTTTTCTCGCTATTCTTGGATTCAAACTGATGTTCGCAGGATTGAATGCGATCGATGATATTCCACTGGTAACACCACTGCTCAAACTAATTGGTTTAGTATACGTAGTTCGGTTTGTTTGGCGTTACTTGCTCCGCGAACAAGATCGTCACGAATTAGTTGAAAATATTAACCGCACCAAAGCGGAAGTATTGGGCAATCAGAATTAAGAAAGTCTGGAACCAAATTGGATTTTTGAGTCAGATCGACTTAGGTTGATTTACCCCCCCAACCCCCCCTTTATAAGGGGGGCTTTTGTAATCTTGCTCCCTCCCCTTTATAAGGGAGGGCTTTTCCGATCTTGCTCCCTCCCCTTTATAAGGGGAGGGCTGGGGGGGGGTAAAGATCTCCGCTACATTACGCTCTTTGATCCTTGAGCCAAGTAAAACAGAAGCGGGCACCTATTTCTGTCTCATCCAACCAGATTTCACCGCCTTCGCCTTCGACAATTTTTTTGACTAGTGCTAAACCGATTCCGGTATTTGCATTTGAGATGCTGGGTTTTAGCGTCTGAAAAATCTCAAAGATCCGATCCTTAGCTGCTCCTGCGGGAATCCCTGGGCCATCATCAGCGATCGAGAATTGGTAACGATATCCCAGATCCTCAGCGGTAATTTCAATTTTACCATCGGCTCTGTCGTGATGTTTGATGGCATTACTGAGGAGATTGGCAAAAATCTGGCTGAGTAAGATCCGTTTGGTATCTAAAGTTGGTAACGGTGGCAAGATGTGAATCTGAAAAGTTGGTGGTACGATCAGAGAATCGATCGTTTCGGTCAGCAGTTGGGAGACATCGACGGTTTCGATCTCCAGTTCCTGTCGTCCGACGCGTGAATAGTGCAATAGTCCATCAATTAGCGCGTTCATGCGTTTGACGCGGTGGCGTAATAGTTGAAACTGTTCTCTATCGCCCTCTAAAATCCGCTCGCCGAGATCTTCTTCGATCCATTCTGATAAATTGGCAATCGCTCTCAAGGGAGCTTTGAGATCGTGGGAAACTATATAACCAAAGGAACTCAGTTCTTCATTTCGGTCTTTTAACTGTTGTTGTGCAAACATCAGCGAATGATTGAGATGGTGGAGATCGTCAGTTTGGGTTTGATTGAGTAGTTCCAATTGTTTGCGATCGGTGATATCTTCGATCGCACAGAGAAAATATTGCGGCGTACCCACTTGTCCGTCGGTAGCTACATCTCTGACTACGGAGGAGGTGAGATGGATCCAGACATGGTGCCCTTGTTTGTGAATATAACGTTTTTCTAGGGTACCTTCGTTAATCTCACCACTCAATAATTGCATGGTAAAAGCCTCATCCTGAGCTAGATCTGCGGGTTCGGTAATTGCCTGAAAAGTCGTTGCTAACAGTTCTGCTTTGCTATATCCCACAGTTTCGCAAAATTTCCGATTTACTTGCAACCAAGTGCCATCTGGGGCGACATGACAAAATCCCATCGGGATCTGCTCGAAAGTATGCCGAAACAGTTCTTCACTGGCTTGAAGGGCACTCTCTGCTTGCTTACGAGTAGTGACATCGCGAGAAACCGACAAAATTTGGTCGATCTTACCATCTGCATCGAGGATACTCGTAACAACTACTTCCCACCATTTCGGTGTGCCTTTAAATGTTGCACAATAACCGTCGAACCTCCCGACTCCACTAGCTAGAGCTGTCGCAAAAGCACCAGCGGCGGATTCACCCCCGCTAGTTTGCCATAATTCCAGCCATTGAGTATTGGCAATAGTTCCAAAGTCGTCGATTTCCATCAATGCTTGTCCGCCATCATTTATATACAGCAAACGACCTTGTAAGTCCATCACCTTGATACAATCTTGAGTGCTCTCAAGTACCCGATGAATAAATTCCTCACTGCGACGGAGTGCGGCTTCCTTGTGCTTGCGATCGGTAACATCATAGACTAACCCTGACAACCATTCAAGATTACCCTGTTCGTCTTGCTGCAATTCGCCGACTGTCTCGATCCAGCGAATTTGTCCATCTCGCCAGATGATTCGATATTCATCCCGATATTCGGATGATTTGCGATCGAGTGTTTCGTGCAATTTAGCTTCAGCTTGGACTCGATCTTCAGGATGCACCCGAGCTAACCATTCACTATAAACTTGTGTGTTACTGCCAGGTTCATAGTCGAACAGTATTTCAAACTCTGGTGTCCAATCAATTGTTTGGGTGCGGATATCCAAATGCCAAGCACCTGCTTTTGCCAATCGCATCGCGGTCGATAGGCGTTCGTTGTAGAGTTCGGCGTACAAGCGTTCGGTTTGGGCTTGCTTGAGCTGAATGAGATCGCGTCCTTCAGGAATAATGAAGATGACTTCGCCCAGATCGTTGCGAATCGGTGTGAGTGAAAAATCGCTCGGTACCAGCCGATTTCCCGCGCCCATCAATTCTACTTCATAGCGGATAAACTCTCCCTGAGCCGCCCGCGCGATCGATTCTTGTAACTGCTGTTGGACTGCTGGCAAATAGCTCCAACATGGAGCTTCCCACATGGGGCGACCGATCCAGTTATTATCTTCTTCGATGCCCACAAATTTTACAGTGGTGCGATTCATCTCGACGATCTTTCCGTCTGGCTTCAATAATCCAATCATCCCAAACGTGCCATCGAAGATCGCCCGAAACTTTTGTTCGCTCTGCTGGAGAGCGACTGTCGCTTGTTTAGATGCCGTAATATCCCGCATCAATGCCACCGCCCCCAGCTTTTCACCTGTAAAGCTGTAAATCGCCGTAGCATTAGCTAGGAGCGATCGAGCGATGCCTTGGTTCGGCTTAATCGTCATTTCTTGACTAGTGACTGATTCTCCTTGCAAAGCGCGGTAGAGAGGAATCTCTGACTTGGCTAAAGGCTCAATTCCGTCGCCATCATAGAGATCGTAATAATTAGCCCATTCCTCCGGCTCGATCGGTTCGGGGGGCAATCCGTGAACTACTTGCGCCATCTGGTTAAACAGCACCAACTTACCTTCAGCATCGCAAGCAACGATCCCATCGGAAGCATAAGCTAGCAAAGCCTCCAGAAATTGGGTCGATTGTTGACCTGGAATTGCCGCTGCTCCACCCAGTCGGGTCGCCGTACCAATCCAGATCGTCTGCCCTAATTCATTACCATCTGGCTCAATTTCGAGCTTAAACCACTCCCAATCGCCTAACCTACTTTTTAACTGAAGTTCGATCGCAAACGGCTCCTGTAACCTCCTAGCCGCCTCCCACGCGCCACCAAAGCGATCGAGTTCTGTTTTATCTAGTTCCGCCAAGATCGACCAATCGTCACCGTTAGACCGCCCGATATATTCGCACCATCGCTGATTGGCACTCAGAATTTCCCCTCGATCGTTCATCAACCAAGCCAGTTGCGGAATGCGTTCCAACAGCTTTCGATCGCGACCAGTCGAAAGGCATAAAGGCTGTGGCAAATTTGCTGTCATAAGAGTGAGGTGCTGAGATTCTATCTATCTAAGTTAGCATATTCCAGATGGCTCGATAATTTGGCGAAAACAAGATAAATTGAGTCCAGGTAAAGGTTTTAGATTCTGATGCGCTCGATCCTAATTTGACAAATACCAAGGTTGCGTTACGGCTGATGCCGAGTACATGTACCTCACGTTAACTAGGAAAGAGGTAGTTCTAGCCTATTTCTAATGGTTTTATTTAGCTCATTTAGATCTGTAAATTGAAGGATAACGAAGCATCTAGAGATTTGTATGGTTGATGTATAGAGCAATCCTATTTAAGTTGTTATCAGTAACGTTAACTCGTAGGTGCGGTGCTTAATTCATACTGTTGGCGTAGCCTTGCCAAAGGCATTGCTTCGTCATTGGTGGTAGCCTGCCATAGGCACAGTATGTCCGCCCATGAGGAGTTAAGATGCTCATTTAGGATCGCTACAGACAGCAAAATCGATCGCATCAGGATTAAACAAAATGGCTCTTCATAAGATCAAAGACTTCGATCCAGACTATATCAAGCACTTCAATGAAGGTGATATCAAAGGATTAGACGTATATTCGGGACAGGAGAAAATCGGGTCTGTCGAGGACCTATTAGTAGACGATAACGGAAAATTCCGTTATTTTATTATCAGCACTGGTGGCTGGCTCGCTGGCAAAAAAGTCATGCTCCCGATCGGTCGTGCCCGCGTCGATTATCATGGTAAGCGTGTCTACGCCGACAACCTCACCAAGAGCCAAGCTGAAGCTCTACCAGAATTTAGTGAGGACTTGAGAATCGATTACGATCGTGAAGAGCAAGTCCGCAGCGTATATCGTACCGCCCAGCCAAATCCACAACGGACAGCCACAACAGGTGCTGCACCGATGCTCGCGCTCGAAGATGAGTATGCAGAAATTGACGGTACTGTCCGAGCCGCTGCTCCAGCACCAAAACCGCAACCACGCGAAACATATCAGCACGAACAAGAACCTGACTTGTATGCGATGAATGAGCAAAATCATCCTAGCTTCAAGCTCTACGAAGAACGGTTAGTTAGTAGCAAAACCCGTCAGAAAACTGGTGAAACAGTAATTAGCAAACGAGTAGAGACAGAAACTGCCACAGCCTCTGTCCCGATCGAAAAAGAGCGCGTGACGATCGAGCGTGTTCCTGGTAATGCTCAAACCGCAGTAGCTCCTGGCGAAGCTACCTTTAAAGAAGGCGAAGTTTCCCGCGTTGAAGTATATGAAGAGGTGCCAGAATTTCGTAAAGAGGCATTTGTTCGCGAGGAAGTGCGAGTTAATAAGGTTGTAGATAATAAGACTGCTACGGCTCAAGAAACTATCCGTCGCGAAGAGGTAGATGTAGATACTCAGGGCAATCCAGTAGTTAAGAAGCAGTAGACTAGGCAGCCTATAGATTGCCTATGAGTCAAGTAACCCTCAACTACAATCTAGAGTGAAGTGAATGCCGCACTACGCAGCTCACAAGCCATCCATACGTAGGGGAGTTTGAGAGGGCGGCGACCGAAATCGCGCTGAGGTTCCCTCAGC
>ENA-OFDM01000896-OFDM01000896.1-metagenomes-genome-assembly--contig:-NODE-896-length-10915-cov-2.746685_pt1 | contig 10915 bp, 8 predicted proteins | sample MGYA00153385_OFDM01 | MGnify analysis MGYA00153385
TCGCTGCATGAGCTTGGGCTCTCAGAGATCGTCTGGCATTCTGGATTTTACTCCACTTACTTGTTGACCCTGCCACCGAGGATGGTTTCCTCCTAGAATATCTCAAGTGACCAAATATATTTTGAATTCCACGATCAGCAGCTCGATCACGCGGGCATTGGCGTAGTAGATGGTCTGCGCGTTGTGCAGCACCTCGGCATACTGGATCACGCTGGCGACGGACGTGAGCTTCACCATGCCCACCACCTCGTTGCCGACCGGCGGGATGATGACGCGCATCGCCTGCGGCAGCACGACCCGGCGTAGCAGCACCAGCCGCGTCATGCCGATGGAGCGTGCGGCCTCCACCTGGCCCGTGTCCACCGACTGGATGCCGGCCCGCACGACCTCCGCCGTGTAGGCGCCCTGGTTGATGTCCAGGCCCAGCAGCGTCGCCATGAACGGCGTGATGACGTCCACCGTGCGCCAATCCAGCACGCCGGGCACGCCCAGCCGCGGGAACACCAGCGCGAGGTTGAACCAGATCAGCAGTTGCAGCAGCAGCTTATCGAGCTGGCGACAAATTGAGGGACGAGCTAACAGGTTTACTCCATAACTATAATCGCAAGTCTGGAGTGGATTACTCAATGATTTTAAGCCCAGTCGAATCGGGTTGGATAAGCGATCGCGAAAAACTGTGGAATAAAGTCGAAGCGACAGAAAAAAGGTATGATGCCCGACTTGCGCGAGAGGTAACATTAGCCATCCCACATGAATTAAGCCGAGACAATCAGATCGCCCTCGTCGAACAATATGCCAAAATTAATTATGTCGATCGCGGCATGATCGCCGATCTTAATCTTCACCACCTAGACGGTGATAACCCCCACGCTCACGTTATGTTGACGATGCGTGAGTTAAAGATCGACAAGCATGGACAAGTAGAATTTGGCAATAAAAATCGTGACTGGGATAATAAGGCAGCCCTGATTGAACAACGACAAAGTTGGGAGAGATTAGCAAATAAATATTTAGCTGATGCTGGATACGATCAAATTAGAATCGATTGCCGAACTTTGCAAGAGCAGGGAGTAAATCGCATCCCTCAAGTACATTTGGGTTGTCACGCTGCATCAATGAGAGCCAGGGGAATCCCCACCAGAATTGGCGATGAGTACGATCAGATTGAAGCTGAAAATAATATTATTAAGTTACAACTAGAAGAAATATATAATGACGAACTGGTAATAGTCGATCTTGATGGACAATGCAAAAAAATAAGTACAAAAATTGACTATCTAGAAGCTGAAATCAGTCAGGCTGCTGAACATTCGGCGAGGATGAGGGAAAAATTAGATAAAACTAAACCTCCGACATCTGACGACTTGATAGCAATGATCGGCGGCGACGATCGAGCTAAACGGATCGTCCAGTGGTGCAGCAAAAATCTGATCATTCCCGATGGCCAGCGTGAATTTAAGCGAGAGAGTAATTCGATTACGACTAAAATGTCTGCCATAAATATAGATCCACTTGCCGTTGCCTATATTTTTACCGACACTGTGCGCCAGGACAAACTCACAATCAATTGTTGCAAAACCAGCGGCGAAATCGTGTCAGCAACAGGAGTAGTTACGGGCGCAATCGTGGGACTAATAAAAAATGTTGATGCCCTTGCCATTCAAGATGCAATCATAAGTCTTCGGAAACCCGCAGCCAAGCCAGAAATCGACAAAGTTGGGATATCAACTACCTCCGATCGAGTTAGTACGCTAGAAATTGGGAAAGTTGAGATACCAATCCCCGATCGAGTTAGTACGCTAGAAATTGGGAAAGTTGAGATACCAATCCCCGATCGAGTTAGTACGCTAGAAATTGGGAAAGTTGAGACACCAATCCCCGATCGAGTTAGTGCGCCAGAAATTGTCAAAATAAGACGACAGTTAAAACTAAGAAGCAAGTGACACCTGGCGGTCGATAGAATTGGCTTGGTTCGATCGCATAGTTGGTAAGTTGCCAACTTAAGTTACTAGTTGGTGAGTTGGGTCGGTATAGCGGTTAAGTTGGCAACTTAAGTTGGTGAGTTGCCAACTTAAGTTAAGTTGAGTCATCCTACGCCACGCTGCGTCACCCTGCGTCACCCTGCGTCACCCTGCGTCCTCATATCCACAACCGCAATTTTTTCCAAACCGCTAGAAATAGTCCGTATTAAGTGTTTCAGCGTTTTCAGCGTTTTATTGGTCGTGACGTGCTGCGTCACCCTACGTCACGAACCAATCTTTATTTGTGGGAAACTTTCTAAAGATACATCAGCAGACCCATTTTCTTCCGTCAGGTATCCATCAGCAACCAAAACTACTTGAAGCAGATCGGCAACTGCGACCCAACCAGTCAATGAAATGAGCAGTAGATTAAATCTCCTTTTGTTGACAAGTTTGTTGACATTGTTGGCAAATCTCTAAGCTAATAGCTGCTGATAGCGATGTAGAGAGTGTTGATAAAGTGTTGATTGCTTATCAACACCATCTACACCAGTCATAGAAACACTTTCAGCCTCTTTGTCGATAATGTCGATAATATCCTAGTGTATGTCTATTTATTTTCCACCTGAATCTAGTATCAACACTAACTCTTCGATGGCAAACGTCCGATGAAAGGCAGAAATTTGTTTATCCCCATCACCCTGCCACCATATCTGAAATTTTCCACTGTCAATTTGCTCGACTGTCCCAACGTCATCACCCCTGACATTGTAAGGATCGGAAGGTTTTACCAGCGACCCCACTACGATGGCGATGTGTAACTGTTGATAACTTATCTACATCCTCCTCCCCCTCAACAAGTGATGTGTCAGGTTCAATGCTGATAGTTTCAGGATCTGGGCATTGGGGTGGCACAAAGCCACTATCATTGATGCTCTGACTAAGGTCTGATTTATTTCTTTGTGGGTCAAATAAAATATCTGATTGCAATATATTATCAACATTATCTACAAAAGTACTTAAATGTATAGTAGGACTACCATCTGGCTGTCGATAACCTATCGACAATTTATCAACATTATCAACATTGGCAGTAGAAACCAGATCTAGCTGATTTGGGGTAAAAACACCTGCATGGTCAACCGCACCATACCCAGATTGGACTAATTGCTGTAGATAATTACGTGCGGTAGTAGAGTCAATCTTTTTTTTGCCTGAAAATAAAAGTTGAACATCCCGAGGTTTAATGCTGCCAAGCTTTTTAGCCTTATCTAAGATCCTTACCAGATGGGCTTCTAGAGTCTCTTCCGTGGAGGCAATGAGCGCAATAGCCTGAGAAATAAAGTAATCCAATGCGATTCCTGCTCGTTCGATTGTCGCTGCGCTGATAACTGTTGACACATTATCAGCAGTCACACATTCAATCAAATGCAGCGTGAGAGCTATTTTGCCTAATTGACCGATTGCTTTACTGTATGAGTGTTTCAGCCATTGAGAAAGTTTGGGACTATTTAGACACGCCTTGTTATATTGGTTGGCGATTTTAGCCCATGCTTGTTGTCCTGCTCGATCGAGAGAACATACCAGCGGTGGGATTTGGTTGATTTTGCAAATCAGGCGATCGAATACTTCGACATCGATTAATTCCCGATCTGGATCTTCATCCCAGTCTTTATACGACCGAGAGATTGATGCGTATAGAAAACGGCACAATGTCCCAGCGTCATCCATCCCAATTCCTACAGCCAATTTTTTCAAAACTTCCGGCTGAATCCCGCCGAATACACTCGGATGAAAATCGTGATCTGATAGTTGCGATCCAGTTCCCATCCTGTGTCTGTCAATTGGTTGACCATCATAGTAGCTCAGTAATTTGGATAGTCCATCATTCGTGCCTTTGCCACCATGTCGGTCAAATGATTGAAAAATACCAATTACCTCATCGCGGAATAGTGATGGGCAGATATGGGGCTGATTTAAAGCCAACTCTTCTAGTTTTTCGATAGTTGTATCAACTGCTGATACAACAGTCAACGTCGGAGATTTGGGTTCTTGTCCTCGCTCCTTTTTATCTTTTGTTTCCCACTCTGCTGATTCAATCGCGTACTGGTCTAATTCTTTTTTATGCTTTTCGATAAAAATCTTGCGGAGTGCCTTGAGTGGCTTGATATAAGTACTTTTGATGGTCGGCGACTTTAGCGTACTACTATCTCCAACGACCATCCCAAACAAATTGGGATAAACCGATAATACGTCACCGTAATTTCGGACATCCAATCGAGTGTTGGCGTGAGGTACGCTACTAGCAGCCACTAGTAAACCCAATAATAATGGTTCAGGATTAGTGCTTCTGGCGTTGGAAATTTGTTCGATTTTGTTTGCTACATGCTCAGGTAAAACCAAATGCGGTGATAATTTATGACGCTGCGCGGTCATAATTTTATCCATCTCAACACCATCAGCACTATCACTAGCAGAATGTTCTAACTCTTGAACTAGTCCATCCAGAGAGAGTTTAGATACACCCAGGCGACGGGCTAGGACAAGTAGTTCAGCCTGTCGATCTACTGCTGGCAAATGCCGCTCGACTATTTCTTGAACTTGCTTTTTAATTTCGGCTGCTGATAGCGGCTGATGAGGTGCTGATAAACGTCGAGAGCCTGCTGATTGCTTATCAGCACCCTCTACACTATTAACCGAGACAATTTTAGTATATTCTTCGACAGCAATTACTTTGGCTAAAATTTGTTGCTTGCTTAACCTATGGTCATTAATATCGTCGCCAATGTCCATTCCTCCGTCTGGATTGCGCCACAAGCTTTGAGTACCTGCTAAGTAGTAGCCCTCAATTTGGCTAGAAAAATCCCGCTCGATGTTAGCAATATACTTCATTCCATTACTATCTCGATCTGGTGTTACTACGATCCGCGCTTCTGCTAAGTCTGCTTGGTAATTCCCATAGTCGCTATAGGCTCCTGAACCCCCAATCGTAGTTGTAGCCGCAATACCTAATTCCCACAGCAAATCAGCCGTGGCTTCACCTTCTACCCAAAAAATTAACTCACCACGCTCGATCGCTTGTCTGACTTCTTGATATCTGTAAATGGGGATAAGGTGTCGAATTTCCTTCGGGTTGCCTTCTTCCCAGCGGCCACCCGCCCAGTGAGATTGGGGGAAACCTTTTTTCAATCTATCACCACGATCGATCCGCACTACTTTAATTAAAGGGTCGCCATTGCGATCTGGATAAAAATAATCTTTAGAAGATTTGGGGCGAACTGGCTTCACCCATTTGCCTTGTTGTTGTTTCCACTCTGGCTTACCCTCTATGTTATCGATCGCCGCTCGGATATCTTTGCACTCGCACCCGTTAAAGCAGGTATAAGTACCATTGCTGGGCTTAATATCTAGGTTGTGACCATTGCAGACAGGACAATGGTACTTAGTTCTCGATCCTTTTGAGGGTGTGAGGACGCTGAGATGATGTCTGATATCATATTTTTCGTTAGTTTCGTAAGACATTAAGGACTCCGCTGGTAATGGTAATGGTGGAGCCGCTAGTATTTACCAAACAATCATAATGCATACTACAAAATGTGTTTCTTTCTGCGTAAGAAAATAGACTCCTTCCGGATCGTTGTTTCCTGACGAGTAAACATTGGACAAAAACTTATTTTTAAGTTAAAATCAGAGCATCTTTATGTCTGATTTTTTAACTCTAAACTCGCCTGGTAAGCGCGTTTCAGGGTATCCCCTTTTATAATAAATTATGTACTTTGGCTGCTTGGGTAACTAGGCGGCTGTGTTTTTTTGTGCATATATAAAACACACAAAGTTTTTTAAGGCGTGGAATGAAAATATTTTAGAGACTAACAGAGAGTAGACTAAAATATTTTTAGCTCTCTATTTTCTTTTCGATATCCTGAATCAATTGGGTACATTTTTTCCAGTCTCGGTTTGTTTTACTTTCCTTTTTATATTCCTCAATAATTTGCATTATTTCGTCGAGTTTTTGGGCGGGGGCACTGGGGAAACGCAAAACATTCAGAGTTTCACGATATGCCATTACGAAATCGTTGATTTGCTCCCAACAAGGCTCCGGTATCCGCATCACCATAGTCTTATAGGGTACCTTGTGCCCTCGTCCTCCAACTGGCAAATTTTTTCTGCGCCCTCCTCCTTCAACTTGGTTATTCATTTTCACTAACTAGTAACTGGTTAATTCCAGTTTACTTTATTATTGCTAAATTGCCAACAGGTCGGTATCCAGAACGCTGTGCATTCTCTCTACTTAAAATACCCACACCATAGGGATTGAATTTACATCTGTAATCAGCTCTTTAGTCACATCTGATCGAATCGAACCATTCACGATCGGATGTAACTAAAGAGCTTAAAAAATAGCATATGCTACTTTTTAAGCTCTTTTAACGAGACAAAAACAGCAGTAAAGAAATTATAATTCTCCATCTTTTTTTAATTTATCGATCGCTGCTTGCATGAGCCACGCCTGCCGAGAAGTTTTGCTCGGCTTGCGTAAACGGTCAATCACACTAGCCAATTCGTGGGGCATTGTCACCGTAAATCTAACATCGTTATTTTCTACAATCTTGTCATTCTTAATATCTTTAATATCTATGTTTTCTTCTTTTGCTGGGACAGATCCTCCAGCATTAATCACCTTGTCTATCTCCTCTGAACTCGCTTTTGCTCGTTTGCTATTAAGTGCCATAAAGTATGTTTTACATGTATTTTGGTATTTTTTTAACGATTACTAGTGTTTTTTGGTGCTTTTTAATGCTTCTGAGTGAAAACAGTACGCATATAGGGCTTGTAACTCATCAATCGCTTTGTCTACTCGTGGTCTAATTTCTGGAACTATCAAACCCATACCAAAACTGTTTGAAAATGCTTTTCTATCTCCTATTTTTAGAGGTATTAATTGTATGTTATCTGCCTCGTTAATAGCAGCCATAGCATCATCATTGTCTGTACTATTGGCAAATGCTCGGTTGATAAAACCTTCGCATTTTAGTTCTGGATTAATAGTAAGAATCTCAGCAATTAAAGCCGAAACTCGTTTTATCGTCCAGATGTCAACCGATCGTGGTTGAAATGGTAGTAATAGCAGATCGCCAACCGATAGCACTGCCCTCTGAGTGACAGTATCTCGTCCTCCAGTGTCAACAATAACCGTATCGTATCGATCGGCTACAACCAACAATCGATCGCGGGCTGATTTACCTGCAACCTGCATGAAATCTAGATTTGGCGAAAGGTCAGGGTAAGTACTTTTGCGCTCGGCCCACCAATCGGTGGTTGACTGCTGATCGTCACCATCAACCAGTAAAACCGTGTGCCTCCTGGCTCTAGCGACCGCTAAATTGACTGCAAGGGTACTTTTTCCCGATCCTCCTTTGATACCTCCTAGAACTAAGAGCATGTGTTTAAAAGAGTATTTTTAGTGACTTTAAATGTATTTTAACATAAAAAAGCACCAAACACGGTATTTATAGTGACAAATAATGTGAAATAGGTATAGATTAATTTAGATTGCCAGAGTGCGATCCTCGCCATCGGGTCACGATACCTACTTCAAGCCACCGTACTTGCAGCGAGGATGCGCGGCGGCAATCAGCCCCGATTACCTGCGGTGGGCTTCGCCAATGCGTGTGCCAGTTAAGATCGCATGTGTACCAGTTACGGACGAAATCAATGTAACCGAACCAAGGGTGTGATAATCAAATCGCTGTAAGATTGGCTGGTTCACGTTTAGAGCGATCGAGCATTCTACATCGCGTATTTACTTAGGCTTGAGTCCGAAAGGGGGCAGACTGTGACCTAATGAATAAGCATATGACCAAACCTACCTTACCTGCTAACTCAGTTAAAGCTCTAGTAATAATGAGCGTGCTATTAGTAGCTACGATTGCTCTGACGAACCAAGCAGAAAATCAGCCCAGTCCTATTTCCACAACGGTGGCAAAGACACAGACGGAGACTGAGCCAGTTGCCAAGCCAGAGATTAAGACAGTTAAGCCAGAGACTGTGGAGGCTGTGCCCGACACATACGATTACAAGACCTTCCACTACAAACCAGAGATAATGACCCCCATACAGTCTGCACTAGCAATATGCCAGGAACTACCACTGGAAGCTACTAGAGCCGATCGTAATGAGTGCATGTCTATTAGTGGCAATGTCTACAGAGCAACCGGAGACATAATACGGGGGTCTTACGCAGCGGCGCAGTTCGTTTCGACTAAAACTGGTGAGCTGCCTAGCGAAATAGGTATCCGAGCAATCAACCGCTTCCGAGCTGCCGAGTACCGCGAAAAGCTAGATACCCACAACGAGATCGTAAAGGGACGCTACAGTATGCCTTGCAACCCTAAGAAAGAAGAATGTGACTAGTAAAAAAATAAAATGATGGAGTCAACTATCTATGTTTTCTGTAGGTAAGGATACTGGCTCAATGACATTTGCTTTTCCTAGATTTTAAGGGAGTGCAGATGTCTATTTTGGGAACCAACTCTAAAGCACCACAAGCCTGATACATAAAATAATACTGACTGCCACTTCTAAATGGTACCTCTAGGCTACCATGCACTGATAAAGCCTAACCGCACTCTAGTCTTATCGGCTGTAATGGTTGCCTATACTATGCCTTAGCTTTCAAGGGTGTGATATTGCCCATTATCGGACTCAATATGAACTGGCTAGATTTTCGCAGATTTCCTACCCCCATTCCGATCGCTCCCCGATCGGGGAGCGATTTGAATTCCCGATAAAAGTATCTATCGGTACCTGAAGCGACAAGCGTACTGCGTACTACACGGACGATGTTTTGTCATTCGTGCATGAAGTCCAACTTTCCAGAACAAGAACAATACGCTCATCAGATCTCAACGGAGCAACTGGTCGATATGTCCGAATTCTTACGCATGTGGTTTGGGATTGAGCATCTTCAATTTGGCGACCGCAAGCCTTGCGATCTGCTCCTGATTCGCATTCTCAATCTCAGTCTCAGTCAAAGTAGTCTCCGCAACTGGGGAAAAGCTCCCGCCTATCCCAAAATTCCAAAAACACATCATCGAAACCTCACACATTTTCACCAGAGAATGCTACAGAAGTTCCCCTAACTTACCTCCACTTAAAATGTCAGCTCGATTGCCGACCGACTCGTCCAAAAATGGACGAGTTGATTCTTTTTCAGGATCTATTAGGGCGAGATCCATGCCAAAATTTGCTAAATCGCTAGAGAGCGATCCATCCGATCCTAGAAATTTTCATTGGTAAGTTAAAAAATGAGCGGTAAAATTGAGTTCTCTCCAAATACGGAAATTCCGGTTGTCAAAGATAAGACGCGAACACAAAGCGAGAGTGTCGAAACAATTGTTTCAAGAATGAGGAATAAAGAAGTTTTCATACCTGATTATCAAAGAGATTCAGATCAGTGGAACTCTCGGAAGAAATCATTGTTCATCGAATCGTTATTAAATAACTTAACCATTCCGGCTTTCTTCTTTTGTGAAAATGATAATGGCAACTTGGAAGTGGTTGATGGTCAACAACGATTGACATCAATTTTTGAATTTATTGAGCATGGATTCCAAATAAGCGACGACCAAACTATCGATTTTTTGATGCCTCAAGCTAATCAATACATGGGTAAAACATACTTTCAGCTAACTGAAGATCTCCGAAGAATTATTAGGCACTATCCACTCACAATTATTTTTCTTCCAAAAAGTATGCCTTTGAATATCAGACTTGAAGTATTCAGAAGAATCAACGAAGGAGGAACACCATTAACGGGTCAAGATATCCGGTTAGCATATTATAGTCAATCCAAAGCCGTTTCCTTAATTCGCTTGTGTGGTTTACATAATCAAAACCAATCTTCGGTTCGGATGATCGAATCGGCCAAAAAAATCGGGCTAGACAATCCTTGGGAGCGAATCCCCGCCGCCCAAAAAGAATGGCATAATTGGTGGAAAGATAAAGCTAAGGCAAATGGGCAAACTCCCTCGCTAATGTTCCTGTGGTATCTTATTTGTCGAGAACGTCATAGCTTGGATGATATGTGTAATCATCCAGAACGAACCATGCATTTAAATCTTATTTGTCGAGGTACGAGTGAGGAAGTTTTAGATATTTATTGCGCTCAAATTAAAGCTCAGGAAGATAAAGAAGAACCAGCTCCTCGAATCTTTTTATTAGCCGAAAACTTTGATAATTATTTTTTGCCTTTTGCAAAGTGGATTCAAAGTATTCTTCATAAAAACTTGCCAGGAGTTAGTGTGAGTAATTACAAGCAATTAGCATTATTAATTGCTTGTGCGACTGAATTAGGTAAAGAACCAGAGAGTTTTAATGATGAACAGTGGAACTTAATCGGCAATTTTATTCGGCAACCTCGTCAAGCTAGTCGAGATATTTTAGGTAGTGATGATGCTTATCCAGAGCCAAAAGGACGCTGGAATGGTCCTAAAGGACAGAAGAAGCAATGCGACAAGACCATTGATATTGTCAAGAGAATTATCGAAGTAAATGGCTAATCTTCCCAAAGGTTTATATACTTGCGATCTCCGACAAAGAATCTTTCCTCAGAGCTGGAAACAGGCTTTTTTTCGGATGAATTTTAATGACGAGCTAGGAGGATATATTTGTCCTCTTTGCTCGAATTCTTTTTGTGGGTCTGAAGGATTTCTGCAACTTGAATGCGATCATATTTATCCTTTTTGCAAAGGAGGATTGACGGAGTGGGAGAATCTTCAGCTACTTTGCCGTCGATGTCACCTGAAAAAGAGGTGCCAAGTTTAGTCTTTTAGCCAATATTTTTGGTTGAGAAGAATTTTTATAACTCACATTCCGACTTCAGAAAAGTAGTGCAAATAAAGCCTAGTTTTACGTTGCTGCTGTCAACGAGTTTCGACTGGTAGTATCACTAA
>ENA-OFDM01000897-OFDM01000897.1-metagenomes-genome-assembly--contig:-NODE-897-length-10908-cov-2.930803_pt1 | contig 10908 bp, 8 predicted proteins | sample MGYA00153385_OFDM01 | MGnify analysis MGYA00153385
CCGGCTCCTCGCCGCGCGGGTTGTCGCTGGTCAACACCGCGATGTCCGCCCCGTCGACCGCGGCCCGGCCCATCAGCGGCCGCTTGGCCCGGTCGCGGTCGCCGCCGCAGCCGAGCACCACGATCACCCGGCCAGCCGTGATGGCCCGGACGGCCGCCAGCAGCGTCGTGACGGCCTCGGGAGTGTGCGCGTAGTCGACGACCGCGAGGAAGCCCTGACCGGCGTCGACGCGTTCCATCCGCCCCGGCACGCCCGCCAGCGTGGCGACGCCGTCGACGGCGGCCTCGGCAGGGACCCCCGCGGTGACCAGCGCGGCGAGCGCGGCGAGCGCGTTGTCCACATTGAAGGCGCCTGGCAGCCGGACGCCCGCAGTGGTGTCGACGCCCGGCCCGACCAGCCGGAACACGCTGCCGTCGGGGCGCAGCTCGACGTCCTGGGCCTGCCAGTCGCCGCCCGTGCCGTACGTCGTCGTAGGAACCAGCGCCGCGGCGGCCAGCCGGCGGCCGGCGGCATCGCCCGAGTTGACGACCGCCCGGCGGGCGTGCCGGGGGGTGAACAGCTGCGCTTTGGCCGCCTCGTAGTCGGCCATGTCGGCGTGGAAGTCCAGGTGGTCCTGGGAGAGGTTGGTGAACACGGCGACGTCGACGACCAGGCCGTCGACCCGGCCCAGGGCCAACGCATGGCTGCTGACCTCCATCGACACCGCGGTGACCAGCCGCTCGCGCATGACGGCGAGCAGGCCCTGCAGCTCCGGCGCCTCCGGGGTGGTGCGCACACTGGGGACCACCTGCTCGGCGACCCTCGTCAGCACCGTGCCGAGCAGGCCCGCCCGGTGACCTGCCGCCCGCAGGCCGGCGTCCAGCAGGAACGCCGTCGTGGTCTTGCCGTTGGTCCCGGTGACCCCCAGCATCGTCATCGCACGTGCGGGGTGGCCGTACACCTCGGCCGCGGTGTCACCCAGCACCCGCCGGGGGTCATCGGCGACGACGACGGACAGCCCGCTGGCCAGCGCCCGCGAGGCACCTGCCGGGTCGGTCAGGACCGCGGCGGCGCCCCGGCCGGCCGCGGCGACGGCGAAGTCGGCGCCGTGCGCACTCGCACCGGGCAGGGCTGCGTACAGGTCACCGGGCTGCACCGCGCGCGAGTCGAGTGCGCAGCCGGTGACCACCGTGCCGGTGGCCCCGCCGAGCACCTGCAGACCTGGCACGGCCGCCGCGAGACCACCGAGGGACCGCCGCGGCGGGTGGGACGGCCGGACCGGCAGGCCGGCCCCGGCCGGGGCAGCGGGCACCGTTGCAGGCTACTTGCGGCCGTCGGCGAAGGCCTGGGGCGGCGAGAACGGCACGCCGGAAGGTGCGGTGCCTGTGCTGCGCAGCGCGAAAGCCATGATCAGCTTGAACAGCGGCCCAGCGGTGGAGCCGCCGAAGTAGTCCTTCTTGCCGGTGCCCTGCAGGACGACGACGGTCGCGAGCCGCGGCGCGTCCGCCGGCGCGAAGCCGACGAAGGAGGACGTGTAGCTGCCGTCGTACCTGCCGTTGACGGCCCGGTCGGCGGTGCCGGTCTTCCCGGCGATCCGGTAGCCCGGGATCGCGGCCAGCGGCGCGGTGCCCTCCTCGCTGACCACACCCTCGAGCATCGGGTGCATGGCCTGTGCCGTGGCCGCGGAGATGACTCGCCGCTGCTCCGGCGCCGGCGGCTTGACCATCGCGCCGGTCGGGTCGGCGATCGCCTTGATGATGGTCGGCGCGATCCGTACCCCGTCGTTGGCCACCGTCTGGATGACCGAGGCCACCTGGATCGCGGTGACCGAGACTCCCTGACCGGTCGGGATCGTGCCGAGCGACGAGCCCGACCAGTCCGCGGCGTTCGGCACCAGCCCGGCGGACTCCCCTGGCAGCCCGATCCCGCTCCTGGTCCCGAAGCCGTATGCACGCAGATAGTCGGTCAGCCGCTCCGCACCGAGCTTCTGTGCGATCTGCACGGTCCCCACGTTGCTGGACTTCATGAAGATCCCGTTGACCGTGAACTGCTCGGTCGGGTGGCTCTCGGCGTCCTTGACCAGCTTGGCACCGAACTGCTGGGAGTACGGCACGGTCAGCACGGTCTCCGGCGTCACGGTGCCGGTCTCGAGCGCCGCGGACAACGTGATGATCTTGTTCACCGACCCCGGGTCGTACATCTCGGCCAGCGCCTTGATGCCGCGCGCGGTCGCCGGGGCCGTGCCCGGGTCGTCCGCGTTGAACGTCGGCGCATCGGCGATCGCCAACACCTGGCCGGTCCGGATGTCGATGACGACCGCCGAGCCGCTGACGGCCTCGGTCTCCTGGACCTTCTGGGCCAGCACCTGTTGCGTGTACCACTGCAGGTCCCGGTCGATCGTCAGCTGCACGCCGCGTCCCGGCACCGGCTGCGAGACGCTCTGGTCGCCGCTGGGGATGACCCGGCCCTTGCTGTCCAGCTGCGCGACGGACCGGCCGTCGACGCCTTTGAGGACACTGTCGTACGCCAGCTCGACGCCACCCGCACCGACCCCCTCGCGGTTGGTGAAGCCAGCGATGTTGGCGGCCAGGTCACCGCCCGGGTGGACGCGCCGCGGCTCGGGATCGACGCTGATGCCGATCAGCTTGAGGTCCCGGACCCGGTTGCCGACCTCGAGGTCCAGGTCGCGGGCCAGGTAGACGAACCCGGTGTCGCGCCCGAGCTTCTCGGTCAGGTCGGCGACCGGTAGCCCGAGCACCGGGGCGAGCGCAGCGGCGATCGTCGCCGGCGAGCACGGCTTCTTGGCGTCGGCGGCACAGGTCCCCGCCTTGATCACCCGCGGCTGGCCGGAGACGGCGCGGCCGTCGGCCGACTGCGCGATCGGTTGCCCGTTGCGGTCGGTGATCTCGCCGCGGGCCGCCGGCAACGGGGTCGAAACACGGCGCTGATCGACCGCGGTCTCGGCGTACGCGGTGCCGGAGACGACCTGCAGCTGCACGAGCCGGCCGGCCAGCATGGCGAGCACGACCAGCACCACGAACAGGCCTCCCCGCAGGCGGGCCCCGGGCCGCCCGAGGCTGCGCTGGCGGCGCGCGGGCAGCGACCGCGATTCAGCGGGCCGGCCGGCGACCGGACGTCGGGCGGTCGCCGAGGAGCTGGCTGCGCCGGGCGTCCGGCCGGGGCGCGCCGGCGGACGCGGCGTCACGGGGTCGCCCGGGGGGACGGTGTGGCGGACGGCTTCACGGCGGACGGCTGCACGGCCGGTGGCTTCACGGCCGGTGGCACGGCCGAGGGCTGCACGGCCGGTGGCTGCACGGCGGACGGCTTGCCCGCGGGGGGCTGGGCGGTGGGGGCGGCCGAGGCATCGGGCCGCGGGACGTCCGGCCCCGCGGGCTGGGTCCCGGCCGGGGCAGCTGCGGCGGGCGTCGGCCAAACCGCAACGTTGTTCTGCTCGACGGCAATCGCATCGCGCCATCGGGGCTGGTCGGCATCCCCGGCGCGGCAGCGTAGCACACCCCAGCAACGTCGATCGCGGCGTCATGGCTGGTGAAGCCGAGGACGACGCCGTCGGGAAGGCGCAGGAAGACCGGGGGCCCGCCCGGCACCATGCCCTGGGCCTGCGCGAGGGCGGCGAGGGCGGCCGGCGCCTGCAGCCGGTCGACCTCACCGCGCAGCACCTGCTCGCGGTCGGCCAGGTCCTTGTTCGACACCTGCAGGCGGTGCAGGCGGAACGAGTCCTGAGCCAGCGCCGTATTCAGGCCGAGCAGGCCGATCAGGCCGACGGCGAGGATCGCCAGGACGGCCGCGACGAACGGGGCGCGCGCCACCCGGCGACGTACCTGTGGGGCAAGCGGCAGGGTGGGCGTCCGGGATGCCGCACCGGTCCGGGATGCCGCACCGGTCCGGGATGCCGCACCGGTCCGGGATGCTGGGCGACCGGACGTGCGGACGAAGGGCCGGGCGGCCCCGGCCCGGACGGTGGCGCTGCTCATGCGGCCCTGCTCATGCGGCGGGCCGGCGGCGCTCGGCGGCGCGCAGGCGCACCGACGCGGCGCGTGGGTTGCCCTCGACCTCCGCGGCGGACGCCTGCTCGGCACCTCGTACCAGCAGGACCAGCTCCGGTGCGCTGCCCTCCGGGAGGAAGGGCAGGTCGACCGGCACGTCACTCGTCGCGCGCCGGACCAGCTCGGACTTCACAACCCTGTCCTCCAGCGATTGGTAGCTCAGCACGACAATTCGTCCACCCACGGCTAGAGCATCGACGGCATTCGGGATCGCGCGGCGCAACACGCCGAGCTCGTCGTTCACTTCGATGCGCAAGGCCTGGAAAGTGCGCTTGGCAGGGTGGCCACCGGTGCGCCGCGTCGCGGCCGGGATCGCGGAGCGCACCAGCTCGGCGAGCCGGGCGGTGCCCTCGAACGGTGCCCCGGCCCGCTCGCGGACGATCGCGTCGGCGATCCGCGAGGCGAACCGCTCCTCGCCGTACTCGCGCAGGACCCGGGCCAGGGCGCGCCCGTCGTAGCCATTGACGACGTCCGCCGCGGTCACGCCGCGGGTCTGGTCCATCCGCATGTCCAGCGGGGCGTCCTTCGCGTACGCAAAACCGCGCGCGGCCTCGTCGAGCTGCAGCGAGCTGACACCCAGGTCGAAGAGGACACCCTGCACACGCGGCAGCCCGAGCTCGGTGAGCACCTCGGGCAGCGCGTCGTACACGGCGTGCACGAGCGTGACCCGATCCGCATACACCTCAAGACGCGACGTGCTGCGCCGCAGCGCCTCCGGGTCGCGGTCCAGACCCACCAGCCGCGCGCCGGTGCGCGACAGCAGCGCCTCGGCGTGACCACCCATCCCGAGGGTGCAGTCGACGACGACGGCGCCGGGCGCGGCCAGGGCCGGTGCCAGCAGCGCCAGGCAGCGGTCGAGCAGAACCGGCAGGTGCGCCGGCGGCGCGCTCACCGGCCCGCTCAGCCCAGTAGCAGCGCGGTGGAGGCGAGCAGGGCCACCAGACCGATGACGACCAGAACCATGCCCAGCAGCAGGGCGCTCTCGCGGATCTCCTTGCCGAGCTCGGCCCCGAGCTCGGCGCCCACCTTGGTGCCCAGCTCGGTGGCTCGGGCGCTCAGCTCCTGCGCGCGGGCGACCGGTGTCGAGCCGCCCGCCGTGTCAGTCCTCGTGCCGTCCATCTCGACCCTGCTCTCCTTCGACGTGTTGCTGTGCGGTGACCTGCTCGAGGGCTCGAGGGCTCGCGGACCCCGGGGCTCGTGCTCCCTGACTTCTGGTCCCCGCCCGCTCCTCCGCCTGGCACCGGGGAAGGTGCGCCAGGAGGCGGAGCGGTCGGAGACCTCGTCCCGCGAGGCCCTGCTGAGAGTGCGGGAATCAGCGCGGCCTGGACTAGCGGGGGGCGCCGGGCACCTCCTCGGCGAAGTCGGCGAAGGCCTGCTCGTGATCGGCCTCGTAGGCCGCCCAGGCGGTGGCGTCCCAGATCTCCAGGCGGGTGTTCGCACCGACGACGACGCAGTCCCGGTCGAGCCCCGCGTACGCCCTGAGCGCCGGTGGCACCATGATCCGGCCCTGACGGTCCGGGGTCTCGTCCGAGGCGCCGCCGAAGAACTGGCGCTCGTAGTCCCGACCGGACTTCGCCGAGAGTGCGGCGTTCCGCAACTGCGTGGCCTGGGCCTGGAAGCCGGCCGTGGTGAAGACGGCGACACACCGTTCCTGTCCCTTGGTGAGGACCACGCCGCCTGCCACCTCCTCGCGGTACTTCGCCGGCAGGAAGAGCCGGCCCTTCTCGTCCAGACGGGGGGAGTGGGTGCCGAGGAACACGGCCCCTCCTCACTCCGGGAGCACCCATCGTCCTCCCAGATGCCCCACGGTACTCCACTTCGCCCCACCGTCAACGACCGAAGTCGCTGCAAGGTCCCTGGTCCGGAACCGGGTTGGCGGGCCGGGTATTGCCCGGGAGCGTGCCAGCACGGGGCCTCGATGAGAGGATCCGACACACCCCCGCGGCAGCCGACGCAGCCAGCGCAGGAGCACAGGAGGACCCCCGTGACAGGCCGCACCCCCGCACCCCTGCCGGCCTCGAGCGCCGGACTCGAGGCACTGCAGGAGTCGGCGGGGCGGATCACGGCCAACATCGAGCAGGTCGTCGAGGGCAAGCCCGAGGTGGTCCGACTGGCACTCGTGGTCATGCTCGCGGAGGGTCACCTGCTGATCGAGGACGTGCCCGGCGTTGGCAAGACGATGCTCGCCAAGGCCCTTGCGCGATCGGTCGACTGCTCGGTCCGACGGATCCAGTTCACGCCCGACTTATTGCCGAGCGACGTCACCGGCGTCTCGGTCTGGCACCAGGAGCGCCGGGAGTTCGAGTTCAAGCCGGGTGCGGTGTTCGCCAACATCGTGGTGGGTGACGAGATCAACCGGGCGTCGCCCAAGACGCAGTCCGCCCTGCTCGAGGCCATGGAGGAGCGCCAGGTCACCGTCGATGGCACGACGTACATCCTCGAGACGCCCTTCATGGTCGTGGCGACCCAGAACCCGATCGAGATGGAGGGCACCTACCCGTTGCCCGAGGCGCAGCGCGACCGCTTCACCGCAAGGGTGTCGATGGGCTACCCCTCCCCCACGGCCGAGATCGACATGCTGGAGACCCACGGCGGCGCCGATCCGCTCGAGGACCTTGAGCCGGTCGCCGACGCGCTCGAGGTACGCAAGCTCATCGAGGTCGTCCGCGGTGTGCACGTCGCCGAGGCCGTCAAGCGCTACGTCGTCGACCTCGCCACCGCGACGCGGCGCTCCCCGGACCTGCGGCTCGGCGCCTCGCCGCGCTCGACGCTGCAGCTGGTTCGGGCCGCCAGGGCGCAGGCCGCGCTCGAGGGGCGCGACTATGTGCTGCCCGACGACGTGCAGTCGCTCGCGGGCGCCGTGCTCGCCCACCGGCTGCTGCCGACGGCCGAGGCGCAGGTCAAGCGGCGCAGCCCGGAGGCCGTCGTCGCCGACCTCCTGCACCGCGTCCCGGTCCCCGACGGGCGCGCGTGAAGGATCTGCGTGCCGCGGTCTCCGGACTCACGACACGGGGCCGCTGCCTGCTGTCGGCGGGCACCGCGCTGGCGATCTGCGCGCTGCTGCTCGGTCAGCGCGACCTGCTGCGCGCGGCGGTGTTCCTGCTCGCGCTCCCGGTCGCCGCCGTCGCCGTCGTGGCGCGAACCCGCTACCGGCTGGCCTGCACCCGGAGCCTTGACCCCGCCCGGGTCGAGGTCGGCCGGACCACGGACGTACGGCTGCGCCTGTCCAACGTCAGCCGGCTGCCCAGCGGCGTGCTGCGGATGGAGGACGCGCTGCCGTACGCGCTCGGCAGCCGCCCGCGCTTCGTGCTCGACCGGGTCGAGCCGAAGGGGGTGCGCGACGTGACGTACGCCGTCGGCTCCGCCGCCCGTGGACGCTTCCAGATCGGTCCGCTCGCCGTGCGGATGGCCGACCCGTTCGGGCTGTGCGAGCTGGCGCGGGCCTTCGCCAGCAGCGACGAGCTCGTCGTGACACCCGTCGTCGTCGCGCTGCCCCCGGTGCCGCTGGGCGGCGACTGGGCGGGTGGTGGTGAGACCGCGAGCCGCGCGACCGCCTCGGCGGGCACGGACGACGTCAGCACCCGCGAGTACCGGCACGGCGACGACCTGCGCAAGGTGCACTGGCGCTCGACGGCCCGGGTCGGCGAGCTGATGGTGCGCCGCGAGGAGCAGCCCTACCAGAGCCGGGCCACGCTGCTGCTGGACACCCGCGACCGCGCACATCGGGGCGACGGGCCCGACTCGTCGTTCGAGTGGGCCGTGAGCGCCGTCGCGAGCATCGGCGTCGCGCTGCTCAGAGCCGGCTATGCCCTCACGCTGCTGACCGACGACGACGCCATGCTCGTCCCGCCGGGCGTACCCATGTCCGAGGGCCTGCTGCTCGACCTGCTGGCGGACCTCGAGCTCGGTGCCGGCCGGGATCTGGAGCCCGCCGTCCGGCGGCTGCGGCGCGGCGTCGACGGGGTGCTCGTCGCTGTCCTGGGGACCTGCGACCCGACCGACGCCCAACGGGTGGCCCGGCTGCGCTCCGGCTCGATCGGCTGTACCGCCGTCCTGCTGGACACCGCGACCTGGGCAGCCCGACGGGCGACCGGCAGCACGGACCTGGCCGGCACCCTGCTGAGCAGCGGCTGGCGCGTGCTGCGTGCCGAGCACGACACCGGCCTGGCTGCGTTGTGGACCGGCGCCGGCGGCCGTGGCAGCGCTCCGGCGACGGGCGGCACGCCGGTCACCGAACGGGCCGACGACCTGCTGTCGGCACCCGGGCGATCGAGCGCCGCCTCGCAGGTGCCGGCGTGAATATCCGCGACCGGCTGTCCGTCGCCTCCGCCGTGGCGGTGCTGCTCGCCGCTTCGGCGCTCGAGCCGGTCTTCGACGCCGTGACCTGGATGCCGCGGATGCTCGGCGCTGTCCTGGTCGTCGCGCTCGCCGCGGCCCTGGCCCGACGGCTGCAGCTGCCCGGGGTCCTGCAGCCCGTCCTGACGACGCTGGCGCTCGGGGCGTATCTGGTCGCGGTCTTCGCGGCGTCCTCGCTGCACCATGTCGTGCTCCCGGGCGCAGACACCGTGGCCGCGTTCCGCGGGCTGTTCGACGCGGCGGGCACTGATCTGTCCCAGTACGGGCCGCCGGCACCGCCCACGCCCGGCCTGGTGCTGCTCGCCGTGGGAGGCGTCGGGCTCGTGGCCGTCGCCGTGGACGCCACGGCGAGCCTGCTGCACCGCCCCGCGGCCGCCGGTCTGCCGCTGCTGGCGCTGTTCGCCGTGCCGTCGGCGGTGCTGCCCGGCGGCCTGGGCTGGCTGCCCTTCGTCCTGGGCGCGGCCGGCTGGCTCGCGCTGTTGCTCGTCGAGGGCCGCGACCGGGCGGGGCGCTGGGGTACCCCGCTGCAGCTCGGCGGTGGCGACCCGGTCGGCCTGGGCATGGTCGGGCGCCGGATCGGTGGGGCCGCGCTCGGCGTCGCGGTGCTCGTCCCCGCGCTGATCCCCGGCCTTGACGCGCGGCTGCTCAGCGGTGGCGACGGGGGCTCCGGTGCCGGCAACGGCTCGCGCAGCATCACGACGTACAACCCGATCACCCGGCTGCGCGGCCAGCTCAACCTTCCCGACCCGGTTCCGGTGCTGAGCTACACCACCGACGACCCGGAGCCCGACTACCTGCGGATGACAACGCTCGGCGTGTACGACGGGGCCGGCTGGCGGCAGGAGGTGCTGCACGGCAACCTGCGCGACAACGGGGTGGGCAGCCCGGTGCCCACCCCCGTCGGCCGGTCCAGCGCCGCCCGTACCCGCCAGGTGAACGCCTCGGTCACCATCGACACCCTGGACGCGCCCTGGCTGCCGGCCCCCGCGACTCCCAGGATCGTCGGCGTGGCGGGCCCGTGGATGTGGGACCCGGGCAGCGAGAGCGTGTTCACCACCCGCTCCAACACCGGCTCGGTCGGCACGTACACCGTCCGCGCCTCACGGGTGCTGCCGGACCCGGCGCTGCTGACGTCCGGGGCGTCGACCGTGCCCGGGGCGATCGCCGCGTACGCCACGGCTGTGCCAGCGACCGAGAAGGTGAAGGCGCTCACTGCACAGGTCACCCGCGGCCAGAGCACCGCCTACGGCCGGGCCAGTGCGCTGCAGACCTTCTTCCGCAACCCCGCCAACAACTTCAGATACTCCACGGACACCACGACCGGTGGCTCCCCCGACGCCCTGCAGGACTTCCTGACCCAGCGCAGGGGCTTCTGCGAGCAGTACGCCTCCGCGATGGCCGCGATGCTGCGGCTGGCCGGCGTGCCTTCCCGGGTGGCCGTCGGGTTCACCCCGGGCACCAGGCAGGGCGGCGGCAGCTACCTGGTGACGACCAGCAATGCGCACGCCTGGCCGGAGGCGTGGTTCGACGGCGCCGGCTGGGTGCGCTTCGAACCGACCCCGTCGCAGGGCGGGATCACTCCGCCGGCGTACGGGTCCGGGCCGGTCGGGCAGCAGTCACCCGCCACGACCGGGCCCGCCCTGGCTTCGCAGGACGGCGCCGTCGACCCGAACGAGACCCCCGCCCAGCGGGCGGACCGGCTGCGGGGCGAGCGCGGGGCGCGGGCCGGGTCCGGCCCCCCCGCTGCCGCGACGGCGCGGCGCTCCGGTTACTTCTGGCTGATGATGGCCGGCACTCTGTTTAGCGGGACCATGATGGCCGTGTACGGCTCGGTAGCGGCGGCGCTGGCCTGCGTGTTCTTCTGGTCGTTGTTCCGTCCCGCCTCCATGCCGCCGCCTTTGGTCTTCGCGCTGGGGCTGTTCTGCGACCTGCTTGGGCTGGAGCCGCTCGGCGTCTCGGTGCTGGTGCTGCTGATCGCGCATGGGCTGGCGGTCCGCTGGCGGCGGGTGCTGACGCAGCAGGGTTTCCTCCTGGTGTGGCTGGCGTTCGTCGCCGTGGCGGCGGGGGCGGCGGCGGGGGCGGGGGCGGCTTCGGCGGCGGTGGACGCGGCGGCTACTAAGTCCCTGCAGTTCCTTTCAACCTGAATCACTTCAGGTTGAAACAAGTAAGCTTCAAGACGATAGTTTTGAAGCTTTTTTAACGTCAGGAATGAGTGCTGGTCCAACAAATACGGGTGTGAGCAGCTCCTGATTTAATAGCGTTTTAATTTTTATACAACACACCCTGTGAACGCTCAAACTCAAAAGTCAATTTTTCAAGGCAATGCAGGTGCGATTGAAATCGCCATTGACACGCCTGCAAGCGGCGCAGCGTCAAAAGGCGTTGCCGTGATTGCCCATCCGCACCCGCTGTTCGGCGGCACGCTGGACAACAAAGTCGTGCAAACTCTGGCCCGGGCGTTTACTCAATGCGGCTGGACGGCGGTGCGGTTCAATTTTCGGGGGGTGGG
>ENA-OFDM01000901-OFDM01000901.1-metagenomes-genome-assembly--contig:-NODE-901-length-10864-cov-2.448053_pt1 | contig 10864 bp, 10 predicted proteins | sample MGYA00153385_OFDM01 | MGnify analysis MGYA00153385
TGAATCTCTAGGTTCACACTTTCAACAGCGTGCACAACATCTTTACTGCGGAAGAAGGCGCTAGAAAGTTCATAGTGCTTCGTGAGTCCACGAATGGAAAGAATTACCTCACTCATCCCCGCGCCTCCACCAAGACACAAGCCGCTCCGTGGCCTTCAGAGTCAATCACGAACTCTGGAACAACCTGACAGGCCGCATTCACTTTGGGACAACGCTCTGAAAATGCACAACCTGTAGGGAGATGAAGTAGCGAAGCTGGTTGCCCTGGAATGGCTTCTAACCGCTCGCTCCTTGGCCGATCTAAGCGTGGAACAGAGTTCATTAACCCTTGGGTGTAAGGGTGCTCCGGGTTAGCGAAGAGTGCGCTTTTGCTTGCTCGTTCAACCGGGCGGCCGGCGTACATAACCAGAACCTCATCGGCGATCTCTGACACCACGCCCATGTCATGAGTGATGATGATGATGGAAGAGTTATGTTGGTCTTGGAGTTTCATCAGCAGGTCAAGGATTTGGGCCTGAATAGTGACATCGAGCGCGGTCGTTGGTTCATCGGCGATCAATAGCGCCGGATTGAGTGCCAAAGCCATCGCAATGATGGCGCGTTGGCGCATTCCCCCCGAAAATTCGTGTGGGTATTGGTCCACTCGTCGCTTGGGATCAGGGATACCTACGTCATCGAGAATTTGTATCGCGCTCTCTCGCGCCTCCTTCTTGCTCAAGGATGTATGTAACCTGATTTGTTCAACAATATGCCAGCCGACGGTATAGACCGGGGTTAAAGCAGTCATTGGATCTTGAAAGACCATCGCGATCTCTTTGCCGCGTAACGCGCGCATCTGCTCATCGCTGAGCTGCAATAAATCCACACCCTTAAAGAGGACTTCTCCAGAAATGCGAACATTTGCATCTCGGACCAAACCCATCACTGAATTCATGGAAACGGATTTACCGGAACCGGATTCGCCCACAATTCCCAACGTTTCGCCAGCTTTTAACTCAAAGGAGAGTCCATTGACCGCTCGCACTGGCCCGCGCCGAGTGTGGAAGGTAACGTGCAGGTCTTTGACCGCAAGAATATTTTCGTTAGACACGTCGTACCCTCGGATCTAAGACGGCGTAGAGAACATCTACAGCGGCATTCATGAAGACCACAAAGAAGGAGGCGTACATGACCGTTGCCATAATGACTGGTAAGTCAAAGTTCTGAAGTGAGTCAAATGTTAACTTTCCAACGCCCTGAATCCCAAAGACCACCTCTGTCAAAAGCGCATATCCTCCGACGAGAGCACCGAAATCCAAGCCGAAGAGAGATACGATCGTAATCAACGACATTCGAGTTGCGTGCTTATAAAGAATTCTCTTCTCACTCGCCCCTTTGGCGCGTTCAGTCTTAATGTAATCCTCGCTCATCACTACCAGAATCTCGCTTCGGAGTACCCGTACATAGATACCGGCATAAAGAACAGCGAGAGTTAACCAAGGAAATATTAAGTGCAAGAACCACTGCCAGGGATCGACGCTAAGCCCGACATACCCAAGCGGGGGGAGCCATCTAAAGAGTGAGTTGTGCAGTTTTGACTGGGTGATCAGGTTTACCACTTCACCCAACCAGAAAACTGGTAGTGAAATCCCGACGATTCCTAAGAAGGAGATTGTCGGGTCCAACCATTTGCGTTTTGAACTGGCAGCGAGGACTCCAAAGGTAATGCCAAAGAGGAGCCAGATAATTGCCGCTCCTATAACCAGGGAGAGCGTGGCGGGAATCGCCTGCGAGAGCTGTGGAATCACCTTAGCGCCGCGGTTGACATATGAGGTCAGATCCCTGGAGACAAAGAGGTGGCGCATCATCGAGAGATATCGAATTGGAAGTGGTTTATCCAGCTCAAAGGAGTGACGGACCTGCATCAAAGTCTGTTGGTCGGCATTTCTACCCGCAATTCTGGCGGCAGGGTCGACGCCAGGGGTCGCAAAGAAGATCAGGAAGACCAGGATCGAAATCGAGATTAGGACAAAGAGCATCGCGCTAAAACGTCGTGCGATAAAGGCGATCATGCATCACCTCGCGCGCGGGTCTTTGGGTCTAAGGCAGCGCTAACGGCATCCCCATAGAGATTGAGTGAGGCGGCTGTCAGAACAATCAGCAACCCGGGTGCGATACCTACCAATGGCCGGGTATAAAGCAACGCCAACCCGTCGTTAATAATCGTCCCCCAGGAAGCCTGGGGGGGCTGAACTCCGATGGATAAGAAGGAGAGGGCGGATTCTGTCAACATACATAGGGCGACAATGATGGGAATGAAGACCAAGACGCTGGGGAGAATATTTGGCAGTATCTCCCGGAAAATAATTGTCGAATCTTTAGCACCGATACCGACCGCGGCTTTAACGAATTCGCGTTCACGCAGCGCCAATACCTGCGCGCGGATTGGTCTGGCTACATAAGGGATATAAACAATCCCGATAATAAGAATTGGGAGGGCGAAGGAGCCGGGTCCTAGGTGGATGAATCCAATAGTCAAACCAGAGGTTAGGAGAACTACCGAGAGGCTAATCGCAAGGAGGTACACCGGGAAAGCCCAAATCACATCTAGTAACCGAGAGAGGATAGCATCCACCCAACCCTTGCGGTAACCAGCGATCACACCAATCAATAGCGCGAGCACAATGCAAATGATCCCCGCCGAAAGGCCGATCAGTAGCGTATTTCGTCCGCCATAAAGGAGTCGGGCCAATACATCTCTACCTTGGCCATCAGCGCCGAGGAAATAACCGTGCAAGTTCCACGTAGGACCAATCGGAGTTACCCCCAACCCCAACCCAGTCGTTGACGCCTGAAGCACCGGGACAACTTTTCCACTAATTATTGTCGTGGCATCCAAAGTCGAATTGAAGGGATTGGTGTGCGCAATGAAATGGGCGTAAATCGGTGCAAGGAGAGAGATAGTTACGATGAAACCAAGGATTGATAGCGAAATGATGGATCGCTTATCCTTGCGCAGGATCCGTAGAGCGATCTTCCCTGGAGATTCAGAGAAGATCGCTTGGCTGCTCTCTTTAAGTGCCACAGTCGAGGATTTAGCTATCCCCTACTTTGTTTGCAGTTGATCGACGAACATCTTGTACTGGAGTGAGAAGTGATAATTCTTCGTTCCAGAGGAGATGAAGTCCAACTGCTTGGGTGTAAATGCCACCGCAGCCGGCGCATCCTTCATTACTTGTTGATCAAGTTGCCCCCATAGAGCATTTCCAGCTGCAGGGTTGGTAAGACCTAACCCCATCGCCTTCTGCATCCGCGCATCAAATGACTTCTTGCAATAGCCAGCCATGTTGATGGACGAATCTGAATTCGGCGTAAATGAGGCGCAACCCAAGAGAACATTCAAGAAATCTGAGGCTGCAGGATAATCTTGGTACCACTGAGTGACAGAGATTTGAACTTTGTTCTTGGTGTTTTGGATATAAGTGAATTGGATATTTCCAGAGATTGGCTTGACGGTCGCCTTATACCCAATTGAGTTCAACACCGATTGGAGATATACGCCCATCTGCTTATTCACGTCGTCATCGGAAACTACGATTCCAACGGCCTGACCTGCAGTGCCAGAGTCCTTGACCAACTTCTGAGCGAGCGCAAGATCTGGGGCGCCCCAAGCCTTTGCTGGCTTATCTGGGGTAGCTCCCTTTGTATAGCCACAGTAATCAACGTGGCCAGGAAAATTTGGCGGCAAGAAGGAGCAGACAGGAGCTGCGAGTTGTGAACCACCAAATATTTTTACCATTGCTGCGCGATCAATCGCGTAGTTAACGGCTTGGCGCGCCTTGACGTTATTGAAAGGAGGGATGTTTACATTCATTGGTAAGTACCACATCGCGGTCAAAGGATTTACGTGAACCTGTGATGCGTACTTGGTGCCGATCTCATTGAGGCGGTCAGCAGGAATTGGATCGTAGACCCAGCTCGCCTGATTATTTTCAACCGCGGTCACCTGAGCTGTGGGTGTCACACCAAACTTAAAATCAATCTCGTTGGGATATCCCTGAGGCTGTGCATCATGTGACCACTCTTTGAAGTAAGGATTGCGAACCATTACTAGCAACTTGTTAGGGTCATACGACTTAAAGAGATAAGCACCAGTTGTTGGGATAGGGGTTGTTCCGGCATCCTTCACCGGAGAGGAGGCGGGATTGATAGCCGCATGTGGAACCGCGAGTTTAGAAGTGATTGTTTCATCCGCGGCGACCAAATTAATGACAATTGAATTCTTCTTGGCATCCACCACTACGCCCTTATCGAGCTTGCAGGTGGCAGGTACCTTCAGGCAAGCATCCGCGCCAACAATTCCATTGTAGAAAGAGCCCGCGGTAGGTGAAGAGACCTTGAATATGCGCTCGAAGGAGGCCTTAACATCGGCCACCGTGACTGGCGCCCCGTTAGAAAATTTAATTCCCCTGCGAAGCTTGAAGGTTAGCGTCTTTCCCCCATTGCTCATTACAGGAAGTGCGGTCGCAAGATCTGGAACGATCTGGAAGGAAGCCTTGCCATCACCATATTTAAAACCGAGCAGGCCATCGTAGGCAGCTTGATAAAGCTCCCAGTATTGACCGGTGTAATTAATCTTTGGGTCAAGGGAGCCGGCAGCTGCAGCCGCAACGAGAGTCACAGTTCCACCCGCATGCGCTGGATCATAGGCAGCCATGCCGCCATCCGTGGCAGCTGCGAGGCTGGATCCGGTAAAAATTGAGGCGATTAATACCGCGCTGGAAATACTTGCGAGCAAAACTTGCGAGCGTTTACGCACTGTTATTCTCCGATGAAAAGAGCCAGGAAATAATCCCGTCTTTGCGAAGATTTCCCTGGCTGAGAGTGAGAGGATGTTAACATGGCATCAGAAAATTTCAATCTAGTTTCACAACTCTTCCCCCAAGCGCAGCACTACCTTTCGCGCGAGCACCATAAATTCTCATTTTCCTCTTCGCACCCACCTGCCCTGGTGATAAACCCCGGGGAGTTTGTGCACGTCCAGACGTGGGATTGTTACCGCGGGGCGATCACGAACCCAGAAAACGCCTTACTTCCTATCGATAGCGCACTGATCAACCCTGCCACCGGGCCAATTTTTGTGACGGGGGCCGAACCGGGAGATACCCTCTCGGTCACCTTGCACGAGATCCGTCCCGCATCGCGTGGAGTCGCGCGTACCTACCCAGGGGAAGGGCAGTTACAACACCTCCTGACCCAGCCCTTTGCGCAATTCTTCGATGTCAGCGATGGCGTGGTCACTATGAATGAAAAAGTCTCCTTCCCCGCCTCGCCGATGCTCGGAGTAGTCGGTGTTGCCCCCAAGGAAGGGGAAATCTCAACGATGCCGGCGGGAAGACACGGCGGCAATTTGGACAACAACCGCAATACGATCGGGTCGACGATCCACCTACCCGTTAAACACCCTGGCGCCCTCCTGGCAATTGGCGATATGCACGCAGCGATGGGTGATGGGGAAATTTGTGGCACCGGCATCGAGATCGCTGGGGATGTGCTCCTCACTGTTGAAGTTATTAAGGGTCTAGGGAGTGATTTCCCCGTGACCGAAACCGCGAACTCCTGGATCACCCACGGCGTTTCTGCCGTCGAAGATCTTTACGGTGCCCTGCGGATCGCTTGCACGGAAGCTGCGGGGCTGCTCGTCTCTCAGTGGGGGTTTTCTGTCGAGGAAGCTTTCATATTTCTCTCGGTTCAGGGAAATCTTGGAATAGCGCAAGCGGTCCATCCGGCAAAGGGCACTGTTATAGCGAAGATGGAGATCCCAAAAATTTCTGCCTGTCCAAAACCCTTCAAGGTTGCTTAAATACCACCATGACAACCGAAACCATAAACACAGGAACAATGCACACAGGAACAATGAAGTGGCAGCACGGGGAAACTTGGTATCGCGTTGATGGTGATCTCCATAACGGTTTAACTCCGTTGGTCCTTTTGCACGGTGGCCCAGGAGCAGCACATAACTATTTAATCCCTATCGCGGAACTTGTAAGGCCCACGGGCCGGGCTGTGGTCCTTTACGATCAGATTGGCTGCGGGCTCTCGACTCACCTGGTCGATGCACCCAAAGAATTTTGGACCCCAGAATTATTTATGGAGGAGCTACAACTTCTAGTTGAACATCTAGGAATCAGTGATAACTACGCCCTGTTAGGACAATCGTGGGGTGGGATGCTTGGGATGCAGTTTGCTAGTAAAAAACCATCAGGGCTGCAAGCTCTAGTTGTCGCGGACTCCCCCGCGGGCATGAAAATCTGGGTGAGTGAAGCCAATAAACTTCGGGCACTTCTGCCTGTTGAAGTCGAAGCAACTCTCCAAAAGCACGAAGCGGCGGGAACTACAGATGCCCCCGAATATGTTGCCGCAATGGATGTTTTTTACGAGCGCCATGTCTGCCGAATTCCGATGCCACCTGATGTACTCGCTTCATTCGCCCAACTCAATGCTGAACCAACTGTGTATCACACAATGAATGGACCTTCGGAGTTCTACTGCATCGGTAGCCTCAAGGATTGGGACATTCACGACGAACTACACAATATTTCTGTCCCTACGCTCCTTGTGAGTGGCGCTTACGATGAAGCTACCCCTGCCATGGTTCAGGAGATCCATCGCCGCATCCCCGACGTGATCTGGGAACTCTTTCCTAGCTCTTCACACATGCCGCACGTCGAAGAACCAGAACGCTTTGCGAAGGTGGTCAATTCCTATTTAGAAGCGAAGACCGCTCCAAGAGTTTAGTTCCGCGGGGGTAGCGTTTCTACAGTTTCGTCTAGAGTTCTCTTTATGCCCACGATAGATAGAAAGCACCTAAAGGATTTGACTGCTAAGGAAGAAGAGCGATTTCTGCGACTCCATCCAAAGAGTGGTGCACTATTCCAGCAGGCTAAAGAGGTCATGCCCGGTGGAGTTCCTATGTCTTGGATGGCCAAATGGCCAGGGGCTTACCCAATTTTCGTTGATAGGGCGCAAGGTGCCCGATTTACCGATGTCGATGGGCTGGAGTATGTAGACCTCTGTCTTGGGGATACCGGCTCAATGACTGGGCACTCGCCCAAGCCAACCGTTGATGCAATAAACGCCCAGCTAAAGCGTGGCCTGACGGCGATGCTTCCCACCGAAGATGCCGTTCTCGTTGCTTCAGAACTGGCGCGCCGCTTTGGTTTACCACTGTGGCAGTTCACCGTCACGGCTACTGATGCAAACCGACATGTGATTCGCTATTCGCGACTGATTACCGACCGCTCAAAAATCATCGTCATTGACAAGTGTTACCACGGTTCGGTCGATGAAACTTTTGCTACCTTAGATAACGTAGGTAATACGGTGAAGCGTGAGGGCAATTTAGGGGCGCCTGTTGATCTTGCAGAGACCACTCGGGTTGTCGAGTTTAATAACCTCGGTGCGATGGAGGCGGCACTCGCCCACGGGGATATCGCGGCGATTCTGATGGAACCCGCGATGACAAATATTGGAATTGTCTTGCCAGATGATGGTTATTTACAGGCGGTCGGTGAACTCGCGATGAAGTATGGCGCGGTATGGATTATTGACGAGACCCATACGATATCTGTTGGCCCAGGTGGCATGACCGCACTCCACGGTTTGATGCCGGACATTCTCACGATTGGTAAGGCGATCGCAGGTGGAATTCCAACTGGAACATTTGGAATGCGAGCCGAGATCGCCGCGCGAATCCAGGCAAAGGTAGAAAGGGAGTGGATTGATACCGGCGGAATTGGAAGCACCTTGGCAGGCAACGCCTTAAGCCTGGCGGCGATGCGAGCCACCCTCACTGAAGTTTTGACCGAAGGTGCCTTTGAACATATGTTGGAACTTGGTCAACTCTGGTGCGATGGGGTCGATGCCGCGATAAAAGAATTTGATTTACCTTGGTATTGCTCGCGCCTCGGTGCTCGCGGAGAGTATCTCTTTCAATCCACCGCGCCTAAAACTGGTAGGGAAGCATCAGATGCCGGCGACTTTGAACTCGAACAGTACATCCACCTGCGTTTACTTAACGATGGCTTCTTGATTACCCCTTTCCACAATATGGCGCTGGTCTCTCCTGATACAACTCTCTCTGATATCTCGGCGCACACCGTTGCCTTTCGCGCGATGTGTAAAGACTTGATATCAACTTAATGGATATCAAGACACTCCTTAAACCGCATCGGACGATCCCGCGGACCAGCTGGACCGCTAAAACACAATGGTCTCTGACTCCCCTGGGCCTGTTAATCCTGGGTTTTGGTCTGACGATTTTTGGATTTGGTGAAGCCCTACTTATCCAATCAACCCTGGGAAACTCACCTTGGGCGGTACTTTCACAAGGGGTGAGCCGCCACACCCCACTAACACTCGGGTGGGCGAATTTCCTGATTAGCATCATTGTTCTACTCGGATGGATTCCACTTAGGCAGAGGCCGGGTTTTGGCACTCTAGCCAATATCGTCGTGATTTCTGCCGCTCTGCAACTAGGAACCGATATTTTTCCCATTGAGCACCACACAATGTGGATCCGATTTGCATATGTCTTTGGTGGCATCGCCCTGATTGGTTGTGGCTCTGCTTTCTACATTACCTGTGGCCTTGGGCCGGGACCACGCGATGGCTTGATGACGGGGATTCACCGCTTAACTGGGGTACGTGTAGGACGGGTTAGATTCTTATTGGAGATAATTGTTTTTAGCATGGGTTGGGCTGCAGGTGGTCGTGTTGGTATTGGCACTTTGTGTTTTGCACTCTTTATTGGCAACTCAGTTGCGATCTGGCTAGGCCTGGTTCGCCATCTTGAAAATGCCATCCAGCATCGCCGGAGTTAATTTCTTGGTGAAGGTGTTCTGTTGACTGGGATGATAACTTCCAATAACTCGCATCTCTTTTCCAGTGACTGACCTGGTGTTAAAGGTGGCACCGTGGCCAAATTTAGGGCGCGGCGATGGGAGAACAAACCCCATAGAGAGTAACTGCGACATGAGGCCCGTCCAGGCAAAATTTCCCAGTGCGACAAAGACCTTGGCAGTGGGCAGCAAAAGTTCAATCTCATTCGCCATAAAGGGGGCGCAAGTCGCCTTCTCTTCATTGGTAGGTTTATTACCCGGTGGTGCACATCGCACCGCGCATAAAATTCGGGTGCGATACAACTCCTGACCATCGCTGCGGGAGACACTGATAGGAAGCTTCGCCAATCCCGCGCGATATAACGCTGGAAATAGAAAATCACCAGAACTATCACCTGTAAAGATGCGTCCGGTCCGATTTGCTCCATGCGCCCCTGGCGCTAGACCAACAATAATGATTTCCGCCTGCGGGTCGCCAAATCCTGTAACTGGTTTTCCCCAATAACTTTGATCGGCGTAAGCAGCCCGCTTGGTCACCGCGACCTCTTCACGCCAGGCAACTAATCGGGGGCACAAGGTACAAGCGATCATCGCCTTATCCAGCGCGGCGATCGACTTATAGCGCGGCAAGGCCCCAGGCGATTCCCTCAAGAATATCTGACTCAGAGGCAACAAATTCAGTGGCCCCAGTAAGCGTCATTACCCGAGATAAAACCAGCGAACCGGAGGTGATCACATCAATTCGACCCGGGTGCATATAGCCAAGAGCGGCGATCTCCTCGCGGGTCATCGCTGCGAACATCTCTGCCACCTCGTGCACCTGTTGAGCTGGAATTCTGGCGAGATGGATTGCATAGCGATCGTATTCAGTCAAACCCAATGCGGCGGCGGCAACCGTCGTGGCTGTGCCTGCAACAGCGATCAGGGTTTGAGCAGTTTCAAAGTTGACGTAGTTTCCCGCCTCCAAAATAGCGGCATCAATATCAGCAGTGGCTGCTACGAGTTGCTCGGCCGTTGGAGGTTGGGAGACTAAGTGGCGCTCCGACATCCGCACGCACCCGATGTTGACCGAGTGAGCGGCCATTACTTCGCTCTCGCCCAAAACAAACTCTGTCGACCCGCCACCAATATCTACGACCAAAAAGGGAGCTAGCGTCTGACTAATTTGCTTAGTTGCACCCAAAAATGAGAGGGCAGCTTCTTCAACTCCAGGAATTACTTCGGGTGAAATACCCAAAATATTTCGTACTCCATCAATAAAGAGATTTCGATTAGTGGCATCGCGTGTCGCGCTAGTAGCACAGAAGCGCATTCTTTCAACGCCTTTTGCGCGAATTAGATCGGAATATTCTTGGGTGACGCCCAAGGTTCTTTCGACCGCCTCTGGTGCAAAAGCTTTATTTTGATCTACTCCTTGACCTAAACGCACTATGCGCATATCTCGGTATACCTCGCGCAAGTTATCTCCTTCGATATCCGCTATTAAAAGCCGAAGAGAGTTGGTGCCACAATCAATTGCTGCTACTCGCACGGATTCGCCTTCCACCATTCGGGTAGCGCCGTGAGCGCCTCATCTCCCAGAGGATTAACACCAGCCCCGGCTCCTAGTGAATGTGCCACCAGAGAGTGAAGACACTTCACTCGATCAGGCATTCCCCCCGCAGATATTCCCTTGACCTCGGGAACATCCATCCCTAACGCCGCACGTGCCGCTATGTAATCATCGTGAGCCGCCTGGTACTGCCCGATAAGTATGGGATCAGTTTCTAGTCGTTCCTGCATTTCAGCCATCATCCCCGAACTCTCTAAGGTGGAAATTGCGCCAGTAAGCCTGGTGCACGTTGCATAATAGAAGGTTGGAAAAGGCGTTCCATCTGAGAGCCTGGGAGGAGTTTCAACCACATCTGGTTTTCCGCAGGGACAGCGGTGGGCGATGGCGTGTACATCTCGCGGTGTGCGACCGAGTTGATGAGCGATTGCTAATA
>ENA-OFDM01000905-OFDM01000905.1-metagenomes-genome-assembly--contig:-NODE-905-length-10830-cov-10.510812_pt1 | contig 10830 bp, 6 predicted proteins | sample MGYA00153385_OFDM01 | MGnify analysis MGYA00153385
AATCAGGGTGACCCATGAGAATCAGCACCGCCAACGGCTTCAACACCGCGATCGACTCGCTGATGGAGCGGCAAGGTTCGCTCGGCGAAACGCAGATGCAGATGACCACCGGCAAGCGCGTCAACCGCGCGAGCGACGATCCGGCTGCCGCGGCGCGCTCCGAGCGTGCGCAGGCGTCGCAGGCGCGCACGGTCGCGACCCAGCGCGCCGTCGATGCGAGCGACACCGCGATGACGCTGACCGAAGGCGCGCTCGGTGATGCCGACAAGCTGATGCAGGAGGCGCGCGAGGCACTCGTCGCTGCCGGCAACGCCACCTACAGCGACACCGAGCGTGCCGGCGTGGCCGACAAACTTTCGGGCCTGCGCCAGCAACTGCTCGCCGTGGCCAACCGCAGCGATGGCGCGGGCAATTACCTGTTCGGCGGGCAGAGCTCGACCGAAGCGCCGTTCTCCGATGCGCCTGGCGGCGTGCAATTTCAGGGCAGCGCGGGCGCCTCGCAATCGGCATCCGGCAACGCGCTGCCGCTCAGCCTCGACGGCAGTTCGGCATGGATGACGGCACGCACCGGCAACGGCGTGTTCGCGACCAGCGCGACCACCGCCACCGGCTCGGCCTGGATCGATGCCGGCAAGGTGACCAACCCGGCGCTGCTCACTGGCTCGACCTACAGCGTGCAGTTCAGCATCAGCGCGGGCGTCACCACGTATTCGGTGCTGAAAGACGGCGCCGCCACTGCGCAGACCAACCTCGCCTTCACGCCGGGCCAGTCGATCCAGGTCGACGGCATGTCGGCCGCGATCTCGGGCGCGCCGGCCAACGGCGACGCCTTCGGCCTCACGCCGGCAACCTCGACCCTGACCGTGTTCGACACGCTCGACAAGGCAATCGCCGCACTCAAAACACCCGGCCGCAACGGCACGCAAATTCAGCAGAGCAATGCCACCGCGCTCACCAACGTCGATTCGGTGATGGGCCAGCTGAGCAGCGCACGCAGCGCCGTCGGCGCGACCATGAACCGCATCGATTCGGTGACCGATCGCCTCTCGGCCTTGAAGCTCTCGAGCAAGACCGAACAATCGAACGCCGAAGACGTCGACATGACCGAGGCGATCTCCGACTTTTCGAACAAACAGACCGGCTACGATGCGGCGCTGAAGGCGTACTCGATGGTGCAGCGCCTCTCGCTGTTCAACTACCTCAATGGCTAGGACCCGACGTGAGTGATCAGGCAATCCTCGGCCAGGTGGCGCTGGGCTACTCACCGTTCATCGACCGCAACCGGGCCGTCACCGCCACGCGGTTGACGGTGTTCCCGCTGCGGCCCGATGCGGTGCTCGATGTCGGCCAGTTGCTGCACGAGGTCGGCAATGTGTGGCCCGCGACCGGCGCGCGCGTGTCGCTCAACGTCGTTAGCGAGACCTTGCTGCAGGGCCTGATGCTCGCGCAGCCTTCGGCCAATTTGATGGTCGAAGTGCCGGCGTTCATGGCGGTCGACCCGGTCAACGTCGATGCGTTGGTCGCGTTGCACGCCAACGGCAGCACGTTGCTGCTCAAAGGCCGGCCGCTTAAGGAGCTGCCGCGCCAAGTGCTGCCGTGTTTCAAGTATTCGATCGTCGACCTGGCCGACGACCGCCGCATCGGCGAGCCGACCGTGCCGCTGGGCATCACGCGCACGATCGGGCACGTGCAGTCGGGCGTGCGCACGGTCTCCGACATGGAAGCCTGTTTCGCGCGCGGCGCCGAAGCAGTGCTCGGTTGGCCGATCGACGATGCCGTCACGACCACCGCGGCGCGCAGCGGCAAGGCGGTCGCTGCACCGGGCATGGCGGCGATCGTCGAACTGATCAACCAAGTTGACAAGGAAGAATCGATCGAGCGGCTCGAAAACACGCTCAAGCGCGACCCGGCGCTCGCGTTCAAGTTGCTGCGCTACATCAACTCGCCGGCGTTCGGCCTGCGCGTGGAGATCAGCTCGTTCCGGCACGCGATCATGATGCTGGGCTACAAGCGCCTCAAGCGATGGCTCGCGCTGCTGCTCGCCACTGCCAGCAAAGACGCGAACCTGAAACCGGTGATGTTCGCTGCCGTGCGCCGCGGCCTGCTGATGGAAGAGCTGGTGCGCAGCAGCGGGGACGAAGAAATGCGCAGCGAGATGTTCATCTGCGGCGTGTTCTCGTTGCTCGACCGGATGTTCCAGCAGCCGTTTTCGCAGTTGCTCGATTCGATCCCGGTGCCCGAGCGCGTGCGCCAGGCGCTGGCCGAAAACACCGGGCCGTTTCAGCCTTACATCGAGCTGGTGCAGGCGGTCGAGGGCGAGGCGCTGTATGAGTTTCGCGGGGCGGCCGACAAATTGATGATGAGCGTCAGCGAGATCAACCGCGCCGAATTGCGCGCGCTGATGGCGGCGAGCGAGCTCTAATAAGTGACCACGCCCGAGCCGTGGTCGCGTGCGGCGGGCTGGCGCGAGTTCTTCGATTTATTGTCGGATGCAGTCGTCGTGCTCGACGGCCAAGCCCGTGTCGTGCTCGCCAACACCGCCGCGCTGCGGCTGCTGCCGTGCGAGGCGGGCGCGCCGATCGATCAGCTGTTACCCACGCTCGGCGCGCCGGCAATCGCATGGCTCTTGCGCGCGGTGGCCGGCGAAGGGGAGGGTGAGCGTGAGGGCAAAGGTGGCTCCTCGGCGCCGCGCGAGATCGAGCTCGCCGACGGCCGTACCGCCACGCTCGCCTGGCGCCGGCTCGACGGTCTGCACTCGGCCCTGCATGTGCTGCCGGTCGGCCCGGCACCACGCGCTGCCGCGCCGCTCACTGCACTGCGCGCGCAGCCGCTCGATGGCATGCGCGAGGGCATCGCGTTCCTCTGGGATTCGCCGTTCCCGACCTCGCTGCAAGGCCCGGACTTTCGCTTTGTGGATGTCAACGCCGCGTTCGCTGAATTTGTCGGCTGGCCGCATGCGCAAATCGTCGGGCGCGATGCGGTCGATTTCCAACCCGAGGCAGACCGGCCGCGCATCCTCGCGGCGCGCGAGCGCCTGCGCGCCAGCCCCGCGCCGCGGCTGCCCGATCCAGCGATGGTCGAAACGCGCTTGATCGACTCAAGCGGTCGCGAACGCCGTTTTCGTGTCGCGCGCCGCAAGCTGATCGACGAGGCCGGCCAACCGCTCTACCTCGGCGTGCTGCAGGATTCGACCGCCGAGCACATCGCGCTCGAACGCGCCGACCGGTCGCTGCGCGAGCTCGACGACTGGTTCGATCTCAGCCCCGTCGGCATGGTGCTGCTCGACGAGCGCGGTCTGCTGTTGCGCAGCAACCCTGTTTTCGCGGTGCTCACCGGCACGCCGCCGGTCACGCTCGGCGACGCGCCGGCCGACCTGCGCGCGCTGCTCGGCTGGAACGATTCAACCGGCTTCGCAGGGCTCGAGCCCGGCTCGCTGCCGGTGCAACAGCAGGGCTGGGTCATGTCGGTCAGCGCAGGCACACGCCTGCTGCGCGCGGTGCTGCGCTGCTACCGCACGGCGGGCGGTCAGCGGCGCTACATGGCGATCGTCGAAGACCGCAGCGCCGAAGAAGAACGCGATCTGGCGCAGTCGCAAATCGGCGCGCTGATGGACACGGCCGGCGTCGGCCTTGCGACTTTTCAAGAGTCGTCGGGCTGGGTGCGCCTCGCGCACAGCGGCCGCAGCCAGGCCGACGGCGCCACGGCCAGCAGCGCGGCGCTGCAAAGCATTGGCCGCGACATCGTCGTGCCCGAATCGTTGGCCGAGTTCGAGCGCCTGCAAGCGGCGTTGCGCGCCGCCGAGCGGGCCGAAGTGCGCTACGGCGTCGAGCACCCCGAGCTCGGCCGGCGCTGGCTGCTCACGCGGGTCGAGCCGGCCACGCTCGCCTCCGGCAAGCGCACGACCTCGGTCGTCACGCTCGACATCACCGAACAGCACGAGACGCAGCAGCGCACCGAGCAATTGCTGCACGAACTCGGCACGATTCTGGAGAGCACGACCACCGGCATCGCCTACCTGCGCGGCGACGTGCTGGTGCGCTGCAACCGGCGCTTCATGGCGATGCTCGGCGTGGCCGATGGCAGCGTGGTCGGCCGCACGCTCGAAGAACTTTTCGCGGGCACCGACCTTACCGGCCGCATCGTCACCGACGCTTGGCAGGCGCTGACCGAAGGCACGATCTACGAAACCGAATTCGATGTGCCGACCGGCGCGGCCGACACCGACCCGGCCGGCGGCCGGCGCTGGTATTCGCTCTCGGTGCGCCGCACCGGCCCGGCCGAAGGGCTGCCCGAAGCGATCGCCGTGCTGGCCGACATCACGCGGCTGAAGGTGCAGCAGCGCGAGCTCGAAACGCTGGCGCGCGACCGGGAATTGATGTTCAGCCTGTCGGGCGTGGGCATCGCGTTCTTGCGTGACGGCCGCCTCCAGCGCGCCAACCAGGCGCTCGCGCAACTGGCGGGCTGCAGCGTGGCCGAGTTGTCGACGCTGGCGCCGGCCGAGCTGTTCGCCGATCGCGAGGCGTACGAGCGCGGATGGGCCGATGCCGAGCCGCAGTTGCGCGAGCACGGTCACTGGACCGGCGAGTACCAAATGCGCACCCGCGACGGCCGGCTGCTGTGGGTGCAGGTCAGCAAGCGGCTCGTCACGGTGGGTGACCCGGCCGGCGGCATCATCGCGTCGTACGTCAACGTCGATGCGCGGTACCGTGCCGAGCGCGCGATCGCGCTGCAAGCGGGGCGCACGCGCTCGATCCTCGATTCGGTGCTGGTGGGCATCGTCACGGTCGGGCCGCAGGGCATCGAGTGGATGAACCGTTCGGCGCGGCGCATGTTCGGCGGCGACCTGGCCGAATTCGTGAACCTGCCGATCGCGACGGTCGCGAGCGCCGACCCGGCGCACCCGTTCTTGCGCACCGAGTACCTCACCGAGCTGGTCGAGGGCCAGGCCGAGACCTTCGAGTGCCGGCTGCAGGGTCGCGACGGGCGCGAGTTCTGGGTTGTCGGCAACGTCGTCTCGACCGCGCGCGAATCGACCGGCCGGCAGCTCACCTATGCGCTGCTCGACATCGAGCGCCGCCGCGCGGCCGAGGCCCGCATGTCACAGGCGCAAGCGCAGCTGCAACGCATCATCGAAGCCGCGCCGCTCGCGATCACGTTGCGCGATGCACGCACGCTCGAGGTGGTGCAGATCAACGGCGTGGCCGCGGCGAACCGCCGCACCACACCCGAGGCGCTGATCGGCTGCACACCCGAGCAGATGTTCGATGCCGAGACCGCAGCGCAGCGCCGCCGCGACATGCTGCAGGCGCTGGCCTCGCCCGAAGTCAGCAAATACGAGTACCGCTCGGAGCGGGACGGCGAGCCGCGCCTCTGGGACGCCCGCTACCTGCCACTCGCGACGACGCCCGGCGCGCCGCCCGACCAGTTGCTGCTGGTCGCAACCGACGTGACCGAACAGCGCGCCGCACAAGAGGCGCGGCTCGAAGCCGCGATCGCGCAGCGCGACATGCTGGTCAAAGAAGTGCACCACCGCATCAAGAACAACCTGCAGGGCGTGGCCGGCCTGCTGCAGCAGATCGCGCAACGCAAGCCCGAGGTCGCGGGGCCGATCGCCGAAGTGGTGAGCCAGGTGCAGGCGATCGCGCAGGTCTACGGGCTGCAGGTCGGCGAGAGCGGGCCGCTGCAATTGACGGGCGTGGTCGGCGCGATCACCGCGTCGGTGCAGCGCACGTTCGGGCGGCCGATCAGCTTCGAGGTGAGCGGCGCGACCGCACCGCAGTGGCTGCTGCCCGAGGCCGAATCGATTCCGATCGCGCTCACGCTCAACGAGCTGCTGACCAACGCCGTCAAGCACAGCGCCGCCATGCCCGAGGCCGAGATCGGCTGCACGCTCGCCTGCACCGACGACGCCGTGACGGTCGTCATCGACAACGCGGGCGCGCTGATCGAGGGCTTCAACTTGGCCCGCATCCCTGGCGGCGTGTCGGGCCTGGGTTTGGTTCGGGCGTTGTTGCCGCGGCGCAGCGCCAGTTTGACGATCGAGCAGCGCGCCGATCGGGTGGTCGCGACCGTCCTGTTGCGGCCGCCGGGCGTGACGCGCGCCGGTGCGGCGTGAAGCCGGGATGCGCGTGCGCAGAATCCCCTGATTGCGCGGGATCGACCCACGGGTGCGCGCGCGGCATTCACGGACAATCCGAAGGATGAGCCCGAACAGAAAAGGAACGATCCTGGTGGTCGACGACGACCGCCTGGTGCTGGCCACGTTGGCGCATGGCCTGTCGCAGGCCGGCTACGACGTGATCGATGCGGATAACGGCGACGACGCGATTCTTCTCGCGCGTGAGCACCGCCCCGATCTGGCTTTGCTCGACATCCGCATGCAAGGCATGAGCGGCTTCGACGTTGCGGCCTACCTGCGCGAGTATTGCCAGATTCCCCTCATGTTTTTGTCGGCGTTCGCCGATGAGCAGACCGCGGCGCAGGTCAAGGCGCTCGGTGCCGTCGCCTACCTGGTCAAGCCGCTCGACATCGGCCAGATCCTGCCGGTCGTCGACACCGCGTTCGCGAACCTCGTGGTGCGCGTCGATGCAGCGCCGGTCGCGGCCCAAGCCGCACCCGTCGAGGTGTTGCCGTCGCCCGAAGTGATGATGGCCATCGGCGTGCTGATGCACCGGTTCTCGTTGACGCGCTGCGCCGCGTTCGAGCGGCTGCACCGCCTCGCCAGCGCCGAAAAATTGTCGATCGACGTGCAGGCCGAACGGCTGCTCGCAGCGGTCGAACTGCTGGCGTTGCCCGCGGCCGGCTGACCCCGACCCTCGACGCGTCAGCCCTCCGTGCCGCCGCCCTGCGGCAACGAGAAGTGAAAGTGCGCTCCGCGGCCCACTGCAGCGTCACCCCAGATTTCGCCACCATGGCGGCGCACGATGCGCCGCACCGAGGCCAGGCCGATGCCGGTGCCGGGAAAATCGTTCGCGCTGTGCAGGCGCTGGAACACGCCGAACAGCCGATCGGCAAAACGCATGTCGAAACCCGCGCCGTTGTCGTCGACGCTGAATGTGTCGGCCTGGGTCGCGTGGCGTGCGAAACCGATGGCCGCGTGCTCGGCCTTGCCGGTGTACTTCCACGCGTTGCCGAGCAGGTTTTCAACCACCACGCGCAGCAGCGTGGGGTCTCCCTGAACCTGCATGCCGGGCTCGATGTCGAGTTGCACGGAGCGGTCGGGCCACTGGCGGCGCAGGTCGTCGGCCACATATCCGGCCAGCTGCGACAAATTGACCGGCTGGTTCGCGAGCGGTTGCGACGAAAGCTTCGACAGCGCCAACAGCGCGTCGATCATGTTGTTCATGCGCGATGCGGCGGCGAGCACGCGGTCGAGGTGGTCGTTGCCGACGCGGTCGAGCAAGCGGCCGTAGTCTTCCTTGACGATCTTCGTAAAGCCTTCGACGACACGGATCGGCGCACGCAGATCGTGCGAGACGGTGAAGCTGAACGACTCGTGGTCGAGCGCCGATACGAGCGCGGCCGGGCGCGGCGCAGCGGCCACCGGCGCCGCCCTTGCAGCGAGTTCGCGAAACGTGCCGTGGTAGCCCGCGAACAGCCCGCTCGCGTCGCTGTAAGCGCGGCCGCGCAACTGCCCACGGCGCGGCGCGGCGCTGCCGGCGCCGACGAGTTCGACCTCGATGTCGTCGAGCGCGGCCGCACGCGCGAGCATGGCCTGCACAGCGGTACCGTCGGTCGGTTTGAACTGGTCCAAAAGCGGTGCCGGCAACAGCGCGGGCGTGGGCCACGATGCGGCCGGTGCACCGTGGGGCGGGCGCACAGAGACGACGCGGTGTTGCGCGTCGCTGTGCCACAGCCACACGTCGAGCAGCGGCTCCAGGCACGCGGTGCGGGCGCGTGCCTCGCGCAATTGCGCATTCAAGCCGGCGTGAGCCCGGGCGACGCGGAACGCAAGCGCGGCGCCGACCACCACCGCAACCGAAAGGAGCGCAGCGAGCGCGGCCAGCACACTCATCGGCACGACGGGCACGCCCACCTGCGGCAGCGCTGGGCTCGCGCTGCCGGCCTGAACAGTGGCCTGAGCGCTGGCCCGTGCTGGCTGCAATGCCGCGGCCAGCACGCCCCAGCCGAGTGCCCACCACGCACTCGTTCGGCGCAAATTCGCCCTGATGCCACCGACAAAAATCATGCGTTGAATTGTACGTAGCCGCTGGTTCGGACGAAGAAGGCGTGCCAGGGTGCCCGCACGAACCCAGAGTTAAAGTTTTGGGGGAAGATGCCGAAAATTCAGCAGGGGCGCGTGCGCCGGCCTGCTCCGTGGGCTTCGCAAAGCGATGCCGGGTGGCCCGATGACGCGGCGTAGGAGACAATTCGCGTGGACCGTGACCGACGCGCAAGCGTCGGCCTCGAAACAGCACTGATGTCGTCGCGCGAGCCGGGTTGCCGGGCGACGGAGAGTGGTTTCGCAGAATGGGTTTTCATGATCACCGTTTCAAGCCATTTTTACCGGGGCGGATGTCCGCGATGCTGAGCCAGCCGCCGCGCCCGCGCACGCTGATCGACGCCACCGAAGCCACCGTCTCGTCACCGAGCGGCGCTTGCCCATCGGTGCTCGACGCCGCTGCCCTCGCGCGGCTGACCGAACTCGACCCCAAGGGCGAAAGCCGGTTGCTCGAGCGGGTGATGCAGGCCTTTCAAAGCTCGCTCGCGCGCTTGCGGCCGCAACTCGAGGCCGCCAGACGCGACGGCGACCGAGCTGCGATCCGGATGGTTGTGCACACGGTCAAGTCGTCGTCGGCCAGCATCGGTGCGACCCTCGTCTCGCAGCTGTGCGGCCAAATCGAAACCGCGATCCGCGATGGTGCCGATGCCGATGCCGATCTGAACGCTTCGCTGACTGCCCTCAACCATGCGTTCGACGCCGCTTCAGGCGCAATCGACGCGCTGTTGAAAGCCCGCGCGTGAACGCCCGCCCGACCACCGCCGAAGACGACCTGCCCGCGCAGCCGAAGGTGCTTCTGGTCGACGACGACGAGGTCAACCTGCTGCTCACGTCGATCGCGCTACGCGAGCGCGGCTTCGCGATCACCGAGGCCAGCAGCGGCGAGCAGGCGATCGCGATTTTGGCCGACTGGTTGCCCGATGTCGTCGTGCTCGACGCGGTGATGCCCGGCCTGGACGGCTTCGAAACCTGCCGCGAACTGCGCGTGCTGCCCGGCTTCGAATCGCTGCCCGTGCTGATGCTGACCGGCCTCGACGACGACGCCTCGATCACGCGCGCCTACGAAGCCGGCGCGACCGATTTTTTTGTCAAGTCCACGCAGTGGAGCCTGCTCGCCGGGCGCCTGCGATATCTGTTGCGCGCCTCGCGCACGCGTGCCGAACTCGAGCGCAGCAAGTCACGTCTCGCGCGTGCGCAAGACCTCGCGCGCATGGGCAGTTTCGACTGGCGCCGTGGCCACGGCGGGCCGGTGTTCTCGGTCGAGGGGCTGCGCGTGTTCGGCCTTGGCCCGAACGACGAGCTCGCGTTTCGTCCGCTGCTGCGCATGTTGTCGCAAGACGATCGCGAAGGGCTTGTGCTGGTGCTGCACGAAGTGATGAAGCACAGCACCGTGCTCGCAACCGACATTCCCACCACCTTGCGTGACGGCCGCGCCCGCATCGTTCACGTCGAGGCCGAACCGGAGTTCAACGAGCACGGTAACCTGACCGGCTACAGCGGCATCGTGCAGGACGTGACCGATCGCCGCCTGGCCGAAGACAAGATCCGCCACCTCGCGAACTTCGACGTGCTGACCGGCTTGCCCAATCGTCGCCAACTGATCTGGCGTGCCGAGCGCGCGCTCGAACACGGCCGGCGCCTGAACCATCAAGTGGCGCTGCTGCTGATCGACCTCGACCGCTTCAAGATCATCAACGACACGCTCGGCCACGGTGCCGGCGACGAGTTGCTGATGGAGGTGGCGCGGCGCTTGCGGTCGTGCGTGCGCCACTCCGACCAGGTCACCGAGAGCTCGATCGAATCGCTCGGCTCGCGCTCGCACCGCTCGCTCGAAGCCGTCGGCCGCCTGGGCGGCGACGAGTTCGTCGCGCTGCTGCCCGAGGTGGCCGACGAGCGCGACGCCGAACGCGTCGCCTCGCGCATCCTCGACCTGATGCGCGAGCCGATCTTCGTCGGCGGGCAGGAGTGCTTCGTCACTGCCAGCGTCGGTATCGCGCTCTACCCGCGCGATGGCCTCTCGGTCGCCGACCTGATGCGCAACTCCGACGTGGCGATGTACTCGGTCAAGTCGGCCGGGCGCAATTCGGCATCGCTGTATCGCCCGGCGCTTGCCGGCCAGGGGCGCGAGAAACTCGAACTCGAAAGCGCGTTGCACAAGGCGATCGAACGCGACGAACTGGTGCTGCACTACCAGCCCAAGGTCGACGTGCGCGGCGCCAAGATGGTGGGTGCCGAGGCGCTGATGCGCTGGCGCCGCAACGGTGTACTCGTGCCGCCGCTCGAGTTCATCCCGCTTGCCGAAGAAACCGGTTTGATCGTGCCGATGAGCGAGTGGGCGATCCGCGAGGCGGCGCGCCAGGCGCGCATTTGGCAAGACAGCTTCGGTTTCGCCGATTCGATCGCCGTGAACCTGCCGAACCGGATGTTCGAGCGCACCGACCTGGTCGAGTACATCCACAACGCGGTCACGCAGTACGGCGTGCCGCACCACGCGATCGAGCTCGAGATCACTGAGACCGGTTTGATGAAAGACCTGCAGAACGTGATCCCGTCACTGCACCGGCTCAACGAGATCGGCGTCGAGATCTCGATCGACGATTTCGGCACCG
>ENA-OFDM01000907-OFDM01000907.1-metagenomes-genome-assembly--contig:-NODE-907-length-10808-cov-2.957314_pt1 | contig 10808 bp, 8 predicted proteins | sample MGYA00153385_OFDM01 | MGnify analysis MGYA00153385
ATATTTGTAAACGAATATAAGTATTTGGCGTAGGTTATTCTATATCTTCAAATATTAAAACCAAACTCACAGACTCATAAAATTCGCTTCAATAAAAGTTCCTCAATGCCACAACTGTACACGAGTGCGACGCCAATGAAGCTCTACAAAGCTGTCCCCAGCCGGGCCAATAAAACCCACGCTCCTTACATAACCATTTTTTACATTACAGTGTGTAAAACCTCCCCCTAACCGTTAATAACTCGTGCATACATTCAAAGGCTGTTTATAATGCATTGGGCTATATTTGCCGCAACACTTAAACTATAGAACCGTGCGTTTAAAGAGTCTTGAAATTAAAGGATTTAAAAGTTTTGCCGATAAGACCGTACTTCATTTTGATGAGGGCATTACCGGCGTTATCGGGCCCAATGGGTGTGGCAAGAGCAATATTATTGATAGTATCCGCTGGGTTATTGGCGAGCATAAAATTAGCAACCTGCGGAGTGAAAACCTGGAGAGCCTGGTATTTAATGGCAGTAAAAGCCGCTCTGCAAGCGGATTGGCGGAAGTGAGCCTTACTTTTGAGAATACTAAAAACTTATTGCCGACCGAATTTAATATGGTGACCGTTACCCGTAAATATTATAAAAGTGGCGAGAGTGAATACAGACTGAATGATGTGGCTTGTCGCCTGAAGGATATTCATAATTTGTTTATGGATACCGGGGTAAGTACAGATAGTTATGCCATCATCGAACTTGGAATGGTAGATGATATTATTAAAGACAAAGAAAACAGCCGCCGCAGAATGCTGGAACAGGCTGCCGGCATTACCATTTACAAAACCCGCAAAAAAGAAGCAAAACTTAAATTAGACGCCACAGAACAGGATCTTGCACGTATAGAGGATCTTTTGTTTGAAATAAACAACCAGCTTAAAAGTTTAGAAAACCAGGCCAAAAAAGCAGAGAAATATTTCGAAATAAAAAAAGAATACAAAGAAGTTTCTATTGAACTCGCAAAAGCCGCATTGGAAGGTTTTAATATTACGTACCGTGATTTAAACGCACAACAACAGGAAGAAGTTGATAAAAAAATAGAACTCGAAGTTGCCATTGCGGGCGAAGATGCAACTCTTGAAAAGGAGAAATTAGCTTTTGTAGAAAAAGAAAAAGCCTTGCAGCAAATGCAACATGCTTACAACGAAATGTTGGATAAGGTTCGCAGCAAGGAAAATGAGAAAAACCTTAGCAGCCAAAAAGTACAATACTTAAAAGAAACCAAGGTTAACTTGGATGAGTTTTTAAAGAAAGCATCCGGGCAGTTATCGGGCCTGCAAGAAAGCATCAGTTTTACGGGCAACCAGTTAATAGAGGAGGAGCAAAAGGTTACAGAGCTGGAAGAAAAAGTGGAAGACCTTAAAGAAGCGGTAGAAGAAAAGCGACGCATATTTGATGATAAGCGTTCGGCTATTGATTTGCTGCGCAAAGAAAACCAAGCAACACAATTAAATCGTTTTGATGCAGAAAAAAAAGTTGCAGTAGCTGATACAAGCATACAAAATTTGCAGCGTACTATTTTACAATTAGGTGAAGAGCAAAAATCAAGGGCAGTACAACTTCAAACCTTAGAAAAAGAAAAGATTGAAAAAGAGCAGGGACTCGAAAGTAAGAAAACAGCTATTCAGCAACTGCAGGAACATCAGGATCGGACAAAGGAGCAGATACTCGCTACCCAAAATATGATGGAAGGCATGCGGCAAAACCTGGCAGATGAAAGCCGCAAGTTAGACGCCCGTACCAATGAATACGATTTATTAAAGAGCCTGGTAGATTCTATGGAAGGCTATCCTGAAAGTGTAAAATTTTTACACAACAACAAAGGTTGGAACAAAGAAGCACCGCTGCTGTCAGATATTATTTATGTAAAGGAGGAATACCGTGCGGCTGTTGAAAATGTGCTCGATCCATACTTAAATTATTATGTAGTAAATAATTTGGCCGAAGGTTTACAGGCCATTCATTTGCTGGATGAAAATAAAAAAGGAAAAGCAAATTTCTTTTTGCTTGATAAATTTACTGATATTAACATACACACAACACCCAAAGATACATTGCCCGCAATGGATGTGGTAGAGTTTGATGCTAAATATGCAAACCTTACCAAACAGTTATTGGGCAATGTTTTTATTGCAGAAAATGAGCAGGCGCTAGAGCAAAGTAATGGTTCAGTTATTTTAGAAAAGACCGGCAAATTTGTAAAGGGAAAATATGCCATCACCGGTGGAAGTGTGGGCATGTTTGAAGGAAAGAAAATAGGCCGGGCAAAAAACTTGGAAAAACTGCAGGTAGAGATAACTGCGCAACGCACCACCGTAGAAGGATTAAAAGCTGCCATACAACGAAAGCATAATGAGGTTATAAGTTTTAATGAGCAGCTCAAAGAAAACCTCATTAAGCAAACACAGCAAGAAATAAACAGCCTTACCAATTTGGTTTTTTCGCTGCAAAATAAAATTGAAAATCTTATCCAGCAACAAACAACGGGCACAGCAAGAATCACAGATTTACAAGACCAGTTGGAGGTAAATCATGATGCAATTGCAGATACCAGAACGGAGCTTGATAAATTTAATACACAACTCGATGACCTGGCGGATAAACTCCAAAGCATTGAATCAGCCTACGCTTCAGCGGAACAGGAATATAATTTTGCAGGTGCATCTTACAACGAAAGCAATATCAATTTCGCCAAACAGCAAAGCAAAGTTGTTTCTTTAAAAACAGAATTTGACTTTAAAACAAACCAACTTGCAGATTTACAAATACAGGTAGAAAGTAGCACTTTGCAGTTAAAAGATTCTGATGAAACCATTAATTTAACTGCAGAAACGTTAGAGGAAATAGAGACTTTGCTCGTAACAATGTTGCAAAACAAAGAGACGAATGAAAAACAATTAAACGAAGCTGATCAGGCATATTATAATCTCCGCAATGCACTCACAGAAAAGGAATCTGCGCTTCGTCAAAAACAAAAGTCAAAAGAAATAATAGATACTTTATTAAACGAAATAAAAGATAAACTCACCGATCTTAAACTGCAATTAAGCGGCATGAAGGAAAGACTGAGCGTGGAGTTTAGGGTTGATCTTGATGTTATTATTGATGAGCCACGTACCGGCACAGATGCGGTGGAAGATTTAAAAGAGCGCAACGACCGCATGAAAAAGCGATTGGAAAACATGGGCGAAGTAAACCCAACCGCCATTGAAGCCTACACAGAAATGAAGAAGCGCTATGAGTTTATTTTAGAACAAAAGAACGATCTGGTCACTGCAAAAGACAGCCTAATGCAAACCATACAGGAAGTAGAAGCCACGGCAAACCAGCAGTTTTTAGATACGTTTAATAAAACAAGAGAAAACTTTCAAAAAGTATTTAAGGCATTGTTTACGGATGAAGATACGGCTGATATGGTACTCGTAGATCCTGAAAACCTTGCTGAGACAGGCATTGATATTGTTGCAAAACCAAAGGGCAAACGCCCATCATCCATCGGGCAGTTAAGTGGCGGCGAAAAAACATTGACGGCCACAGCCTTGTTGTTTGCCATCTATTTAATAAAGCCTGCGCCATTCTGTATTTTAGATGAGGTGGATGCACCGCTTGATGATGCCAACGTAGGCAAGTTTACCAACATGATAAAACAGTTCAGCGAAAACTCGCAGTTCATTATTGTAACCCATAACAAACAAACTATGAGCGCAGTAGATGTTATCTATGGCGTAACCATGCAGGAGCCCGGCGTAAGCAAATTGGTACCTGTAGATTTTAGAAGTTTGAATTAGGGGGTGGGGGTTGAGGAGCAGGGACAGAGGAACTTTGTTTTAACATTGGTCTAGGGCTTTTCGTTGCTGCCGCTAAAATACGGCGACGTCCACTGCAATACTGGCTCTCCGGAGTAAGGGAATCTTTATTGAGTTTTTATTTCTGTAGTAAATTTAAACGAAAGTTGCGTGGGGACATAAAACGATGCAAGGACTTCCAAGCCCCAAAACAACATCTCCATTTACTGGTCTATCTAGCAGATATGATGCGCAGCATTTGTAGTTTTGCTTTCTGTGCGGCTACTAAGACTAGGGTTCAAGCTCAGTACAGATTCCTGTAAGCACTTAGCCATGCGGCATATCTGCGCTAGTTTGGGAAGAAGTAAATTTGCTAACAGGAAAACGAAGCAGTAATTAAACGGATAAAATGCACTGTGATCATCAACCTACAATCACTAAGAATTAAGTTTAATATTCGGAATTCCAAAAGACATTTGTACTTTCAATGTCGACTCTTCGCAAGGTTACAAAACGTTGCTAGCTTGTTTTTCGCTCACCGAATGAAACATAAATAAGATCAATGGAACATAAAGATAAGATATATATTATTGGTGCCGGAGTAAGCGGACTTATCGCAGCTTATGAACTTGAACAAGCGGGCTTCCACCCAATCATCATTGAGCAAACCAATGAAGTAGGCGGAAGAGTGAAGACCATTCATGAGAAGGGTTATGCATTGGACCTTGGTTTTCAGGTACTGCTGAGTGCTTATCCATTGGCCAAAAAATATCTCGATATGGATCAGCTTCAGTTATGCAAACTGGAGTCAGGTGCATTAATTTATGCAAATAACAAATCCTATTTAATTGGTGACCCTTTAAGGAATTGGAAAGTGCTCGTCCCTACATTAATGTCAGATATCGGTTCCATTCCAGATAAGCTGAAAATATTAAAACTGAATATCCAATTAAAGTTTAAATCCCTCGAAGAAATCTTTGCATCGCCCGAAAAAACAACACAGGAATACTTAGTTGAATCTGGTTTCTCCTCCAAAATTATTGAACGGTTTTTTAAGCCTTTTTTTACAGGCATATTTCTGGAGCCCGACCTAAGAACCTCCAGCAGAATGTTTGAATTTGTTTACAAAATGTTTGGCGAAGGATATGCTACCATACCTAAACTAGGCATTGGAGAAATAAGCAAACAATTGAAAAGTAAATTGCATCATACGGAGTTCATGTTCAACTGTGCCGTAGAAGAAATTACAAATGATCAAATTATACTTCATTCCGGTGAAAAGAAATCACACGAAGGAGTAATCATTGCCAGTAGCCCCGCTTCTTTATTACCGAGCCATAAAAACCCAACAATCGCATGGAAAAATTGCATGTGTTTGTATTTTGAAGTGAACCAAACAAATATTCCTGCTAACACTATTGCATTGATTGCTGACCCGGGAAATTATACCAATAACCTTTACGCTTATACAGATGCGGCTACAGGAAAAACCATTCTATCCGCTACAACCGTGCAGCATAAAGAGAAGTCAATCGAAAAAATTATTGAGAAAGTTATTATTGAAGTTCAACAATACACAGGGGCTTCCTTGGTAACTTATATCCACCACTATAAAATCAATTTTGCGTTACCTGATATTAATGATCTTAAAATGACGGCGCAACCTAGCAAAAGTCAGGCGATGGAAAATGTATTTGTAGCTGGAGATTATCTTTTTAATGGTTCATTAAATGCAGCTATGGAATCAGGACGTTTAGCAGCACAAGGAATGGTTCAAAAAAAGCAGGCTGATGCTAGTACCTAAGAAAAATATTAAGCAATAAAATACTATTCCCCCTCTAGCGCATTCTATGATAATAAACAAACAAAATTGTTTTTTATTAAGAAGCTGTTTTAAATTTTTGAATGTTTACAAATGGTGTTTTTCTTTCTATTACAGCAAATGCTCTGCTTATAATTTTACATCTAATGGAATTCATCACACTCATTTTATTTTTACCTTCTGCTACCTCTCTCTCGTAATAAGCTTTTATTTCCTTGTCACATTTTTTAGCAGATAATGCAACCATGTTAAGCAATGATTTCATTTTTTTATTAGCAATATGGCTCACCTTTGTTCTTCCTTTTATGCTTGTTCCTGATTGATGTCTGAATGGAGCAACTCAACAATAACAAGCAAGTTTTCGCCAATCCTTAAAAGATGTAAATGCATTAGTCACAGCAATAAGATTGCAGGTTATTTGCATGCCTCCCGCCTCGGTTCGTGACGTCACGAACCGTTCGCTTAGGTCAAATCAAAGCTTATCTTAAATTAAATAATTTATGGTATAATAACTGATCAGCGAAAATCATACACAGCAATAAATAAAATTTATTTTTGGTCAGCCACCATTCATACATGGATATCACTTTTAGATGGCACAATCAATTAAAAGATAATTATTGATTCATTAAAATATTTATCAGATAGAGCGTTAATTACCGTTTATGTTTTTGTAATAATGCCAAACAACATTCAATTTATTTGGCAACAAAATAATTTAAATGGCAATGAAACATCAAAGGAAAGTTTCTTGAAGCATTCATCTCATTCATTTTTAAAGGAAATAAAAGCAAACGGAAATCCAAAATATTGCGAAGTAAATAAAACCAATAAAAAACATAAAATTTGGCAAAGGAATTCTTTAGGTGGGGAGGTTTACAGCCGTGAAGTAGCAAAACAGAAACTGAACTACATACATTTTAATCCCTTTTAAGGAAAATGGAAGCTGGCGAAAGATAATCTTGATTATTATTTTTCATCAGCAAAGTTTTAAGAAACTGGTGCGGACGATTTTGGTTTTCTACATAACATTTTTAAAAATTTTGATTCGGATTGAAGCGAAGGGTTCGTGGCGACACAAACCCAGGTGAGGGAGCACTATATATTTTAAACTTACTCTCGTAAAAACAAATTCTCTTTAATAACCTGCTTTTCTTTTTTTCGTATCTTAATGTTTCAAAAATACTTCCTCAAATTATTTTGTGAACCGCATTTTAATAAAATGGTAGAAATTAAATGTGGTAATTTAAAAAGAATAAGTGCCGTAAATGAAACGTTTATCATTATTTATTTTGTTGTTAAGTACATTATTTGTTGGTACGTCCTGTCAGAAAGATTATAGCTACGAAGGTGGCGCTATTGCTCCTGTGAGTTCTTCTGCTGTTTATACTTTTATGGGTTCTCCAAACGCTTGCGCCGCCTTTACACAAAATGGCATCTATAATATGGGCGTAACAACAACTAATAGCAATATCATCGGCATTCAGGTAAATGTAACCAGGGCCGGCACTTACGCTATAACCACTTCTGTTGTAAACGGTGTCTCATTTTCGGGCACGGGATATCTAACTGCAGGTAATGGACAAATAATTACTTTAGTTGCCAATGGCGGCACACCAGCAGCCCTTGGAACTTTTATTTACCCTATTACAAATGGAACAAGTAATTGCAGTTTTAATGTACTCTATGGTACAACTACAGCCCCAGCCACATTTACGATTAACTGTGCAACGGCGCAGTCAAATGGTATTTACCAACAGGGAATAACATGCACTGTCTCAAACACTATTACACTACCTGTAACGGTTACCACAGGCGGCGCTTATAACATAACAACAAGTAACAATGGCGTTAGTTTTTCTGCTTCGGGAATATTACCGGCAACTCCTTCAATGCAGACAATTATTTTACGGGCAGGTATTAATAACTTACCATCAGCAGCGGGTACTTTTGCTTATACGATTAATGCTACCGGCAGCACTTCATGTGCTGTAAATATTAATTATGCAGCAGGGTTTTCCTTTGCAACAGATTCAATTGTCGGTATGGTAGATAGCGTGTACACAACTTTTAATACCACCGACTCTGCAAGAATTGACAATGCATCTTTACCAGGCTATGCGGGCATACATATAAAAGGAACCAACGGTACAACTAGTGAAAATTTTGCAATGAACATTGCCCGGCTTGGCAATTCATTGGCAGCAGGTACCTACACCATTAATAACTATCCGCAATCCAATAATTCTACAAACTATACATCTAACTCGGGCAATTTCTCAGCAGCGTCAAATTTAAACATTGGCACAATACAGAATTATGGTTTCTTTATTATTATTACCGAAGTAACCAACACTAAAATAACAGGTACTTTCTATGGACGTCTAACAGCCAATGGAGTAGGGCCCGGTTATAAAACTGTTACAGATGGAAAATTTAGTATAACGATTTATCCGTGAGGTGGGACTGCAAAGGAACATTAAGTTTGAACTAATAGAGTCAAAAAATAAAAAGATTGCGGAGCATGGGCAGTAGAACCTTAATGAACGATAGTCTCGGGCTATCCGCTACAACTTGCGCTGCGCTTCGGTTTCCGCTTTATATACCGGCTATGCAGGGCGTAGAATCTTTTTTCAACTTTTATTGAAGTGGATATGAAGACTATAAAGTAAATTCTTGGGAAGCTCTATTTTGTTTTCGCCCATGTTGGTAAACCTGCGTTTCCCCTTACATTATTTTAAACTCAGCCGTTGTTCAGTAAAGAAGGCAAAACCAAAGTGAGCCTTTTGCCATTAAAAAAATGAAGTCATTATTTAACATTGCTGCATTATCTGCTAAAAAATGTGACTTCGAAATAAAAGCATATTACGAAAGAAAGGTAGCAGAAGGTAAAAAAAATGAGTGTGATCAATACTATTAGATTTAAAATCATAAGTAGAGCTTTTGCTATGATATAAAAAAAAGATTTTAATCGTAAACATTTTAAATTCAACCATTTTAAATTCAAACAGCTTATTAAAAAAGATGAGATTTTTGTTTATTTTTTATCATAGAATGCGCTAATAAAGCAACGTTTCAGTTCAAATGTTTGTCAAATAACTAAAATAATTATTATGCGACACATTCTTTGGGTTTTATTCTGCTTGACAATTTTTGCGATTTCTTGCAAAAAAACAAACTCTGATTTCGTTATTCAAGAAGGAACTTATGTCGGAACATTTCAAAGGTTGACCACAAGTGGTGGACAAATATCAAATGTGACAATAATAATTTCAGCGAACTCTTGGACAGGACAAAGTCAATTTGCAAAATATCCTGCATTGTGCAGTGGGACATTTAAAGCAAAGGGTGCAAACAATGTAACTTTTGAAAACACTTGTCCATGGACAGCAGAATTTGATTGGACACTCATCTTATCGCAAGACTATAAAATAAAATTTGTTGGTAACAAACTTGAAATTTCAAGAGATTACAATGGTGCTTATAAGGATATTTATAATTTGACAAAGCAATAAAAGTGTGGCTAAGGAATTACGCCTCTCTAGTCCACAAATGGTGCGCAGTTATTTTGTTTTAGCTTTCGGCTTGCGAATAATAAATAATGATCAAGCTATGCAGAGATATCAATAGTCCTTTTGCAAGTCTGCATATTGGCGATAGTTGCAGTACAAATTATTTACAATTTGATTTGATTCATGTTAAAAAATATTTTTCACATTTACCATAATTTTTCTTTTTGCATGTGGTAAATCGTGTAATGAATCACGAGGTATAGAAGGTGCTGGGTTGACAATTACTTTTTTAAATAAAGCAACTAACGAATATTTCTATCCAACGGGAGCAGAAATGATGCCCAGATTTTGTATGTTGGCTTTCTGTGCAGCCAATTATAACAAGGTGAAAACTAAGCAGCCGTTGGCAATAGTATCAATCATTAAAAATACTGTGTTGACTGGCGGTGTGCATATTACGCCATACCCGATTGATTTCGGTTGAAGGATTGGCTGCCTGCATACCACAAAATGGATATAAATCATCTACCATTTTTCGGGATTGATGAGCCAATTTTCTGCTACGTTTTTCGATTTTTTGTAATGTTTTTGCTGAGTGTTTTTGCTCTTTGCATTGTGCCCATGATTTAGCTACGGCTTTAAAAAATAATTGTCTTAGTGTATTCATCTCAACATAAGCGTCAGCTAATTTTTTGTGAAATACGTTGCATTTATTGACACTAAAATCATCTTTACAAATATCTAAAAAGCGCATGGCCATACCGCTAGTATTTACTGCAAGTGTTGTTTGTGCCAATGCCAAAAATGGATAGTGGTAAATTGCATCGGGTAGATTGGCATAACTGCTGTCTATAATAAAAGTTCTGGTGGCAGGGATCAAAATATCTGTTACAGAAAATCCATGACTTCCGGTAGCCATCATGCCCATCCTGTTCCAATTTTTATTTATGTTCACTTCTTCTTTTAAAAATAAAAAAAATGTACGTTATTACAGGAGCAACAGGAAACGTTGGCAAACGCGTTGCCAAAGCATTATTAGCTTTAAACAGACCCGTTAAAGTTATTTCAAGAAAACCAGAACACGTTATTGAATTGGTTTCACTCGGTGCTATTGCAGCTATTGGCGATGTGGACGATGTGGAGTTTTTGAAAAAAACATTCGAAGGTGCAGATGCTGCATTTATAATGATTCCGCCGAAATGGGATATGGCAGATTGGAGAACTTATCAGGATCAAATTTCAAAAGCATATTTAACCGCGTTAGAAGGTAGCAGTATTAAGCAAGTGGTTATGCTAAGTTCAATTGGTGGGCATTTAGAGCACGGCGCAGGTCCGGTTTCTGGTTTACATCCGTTAGAGCAAGGTTTAAAACACATCAAGGGATTGAGTTCAGTGGCTTTAAGAGCAGGATATTTTTTTGAAAATTTATACGGCAGTATTGGTATGTTCAAACACGCTGGAATTAATGGATCTCCGTTGAAAGGTGACATTAAAGTTGCGATGGTTCACACGAGCGATATTGCAACAAAAGCGATTGAACATTTTTTAAACTTTAATTTTGTTGGTCATAAACACGTTTTTGTAGCAGGTCCGGAAGATTTAACGATGACTGAAACTACCAATCAGATCAATGAAGTTTTAGGAACGC
>ENA-OFDM01000910-OFDM01000910.1-metagenomes-genome-assembly--contig:-NODE-910-length-10779-cov-2.531611_pt1 | contig 10779 bp, 6 predicted proteins | sample MGYA00153385_OFDM01 | MGnify analysis MGYA00153385
GTATCATCAGCATATAATTGATTGAATTTCTGACTGAGTTCAAATAGATATTGACACAATCGATTGGGAAGTAAATCTCGTTCGACTTCCATAATAGTCGTTCCAAATTGAAGCAGGTGTTTGGCGAGGATAAGCTCTAGTTCTCCATTCAGAATAATTTGAGCATTATCGCCAAAATTATCGAAATCGATCTCACCTTTACGACTGATGCCTTGCGGTCTGACGTAGGCATACATCATATACGGTGCCGTATTGCCTTGGAGTGCCAGCATCTTATCAAAACTAAAGACATAATTACTCGTACGATTTTGGCTCAAATCGGCATATTTAACCGCACTCAATCCAACAACTTCGGCACTATTAGCGATAAACTCGTCAGTTTCTTGGCGTTCGTCTGCTGCTAATCGTAATTTTAGATCGTTGCTAAATCGTTCGATCGCTTCATCGAGTAAATCTTTTAATTTAATCGCTTCACCCGATCGAGTCTTGATTTTTTTACCATCTTCCCCTAATACTAAACCGAAAGGAACGTGAATAATTTCAACATTTTCGGGTATCCAATTTGCTAATTTAGCGACTTGAAACACTTGGGCGAAGTGATCTGATTGTCCGGTATCCGTGATGTAAATAATTCTGTCTGCTCGATCGGTCCCAATCCGATATCTGACGGCGGCTAAATCGGTAGTGGCATAGTTATAACCACCGTCGGTTTTTTGGACGATGAGCGGTAAAGGATCGCCATCTCGATTGGTATATCCTTCGAGGAAAACGCACTGTGCGCCATCGCTTTCGACTAGTAATCCAGTTGCGCGTAAGTCATCAACTACGGTGGCTAAATAGGGATTGTAAAATGATTCGCCACGTTCGGTAAGTTGGACATTCAATCTGTCATAAATTACCTGAAACTCGCGCCGTGATTGGTCGCATAATAGGTTCCAGGCTTTGATCGTGTCGGGATCTTTTGCCTGTAATTTGACTACTTCTTTTCTAGCTGCTGCTTGAAATTCGGCATCTTCATCGAAGCGTTGTTTGGCTTTCTTATATAACACCACCAAATCACCTAAATCGAGCGCGTCAGCAGTCGTTAGAGCTTCGGGATAGGCTTCCCGTAAGTAGAGAATCAACATCCCAAATTGAGTCCCCCAATCGCCGACGTGATTGAGTCTGAGCACATCGTGACCGCGAAATTCTAATACCCGTGCGATACAATCTCCCAGGATAGTCGATCGCAAGTGTCCGACGTGCATTTCTTTGGCGATATTCGGACTGGAAAAATCTACGATGACGCGTTGGGTTGTGTCAGCCACAGGCACACCCAAGCGGCTATCTCGTTGCATTGCTTGGAGTTGAGTAGCCAGATAGCTAGGTTTGACAGTAAAATTAATGAATCCTGGGCCAGCAATTTGGGGAACTTCACACACTGCGGCTACATCTAGATGATCGACGATCGATTGCGCGATCTGGCGAGGCTGTTGTCCCAATTTCTTGCTCAGTCCCATCGCCATATTTGCCTGATAATCCCCAAATTTAGGATTGCTCGATAATCCTAATAAGGGATCTGTGCCAGCATAATCTTCCCCCAATGCGGCAACGATCGCGCGATCGAGTTGAGTAGTCAGGTAGGCGATGGTGGAGTTCATTTCAGGGGTGTGATGAATTAATAGCTACCATCTATTATCTATTATTCACCGTCCACTCGATCGACTGTCACATCTGGTCTGATTTTTCGACCCATTAGTAGGTACAATCGCTACAGACTATAGTGAAGCCTTTATCAAAAAGCCAGAGTTTAGAACTTCCTGCCTTTAGGCGGATGGTGATTAGGACAGCTATAATTTATACCCTTACTGTCAACACTGTGCCGATGGCAGGCTACCACCTGACGGTAGGCTACGCATTGCCTCCGGCAGGCTAACGCCAACAGTGCAAGCTGTCAACTGTCAACTGTCAACTGTCAACTTTTACCCCTTTCCCCTATTCAGCCTATGTTACCTGCGAAAACACCTACAGAGGCGAGTGGATTCAAGGCTCTGCTCAAAAACCGTCCGTTTTTATTCCTGTGGGGTGGGCAAGTTTTCTCGCAGATTGCGGATAAAGTGCTGATAGTCATGGGCAGTGCCTTATTAACTGATTATCATGTTCCCGATCGATTTGCGACCTCGGCTTTCTCTTACTTGTTGGTGGCTTCAACCATTCCGGCGATTCTAGTGGGGGCAGCAGCGGGAATATTTGTCGATCGCTACCCCAAAAAGAAGATCATGGTAATAGCAGATATCCTCCGAGCAGGACTAATCCTGTTGTTACCGCTCTTACCCAAGGAATTCCCAGTTCTACTTGCGATTATCTTTGCTCACTCCGTAGTTACCCAAGCATTTGCCCCTGCGGAACAGTCAGCCATCCCCCTAGTTGTCCCCCCACAAAATCTCCTCACAGCAAATGCGATGTTTGCTACGACTAATGTGGGTTCGGTCATTCTGGGATTTGGCATCGGCGAAACTATGCTCACTGCTGTCACCCAGATTGCCAAAAATGGCTCTCAGGAAATATTAGTAGCATCATTTTATCTAGCGGCGGCAGGTTTGGGTCAATTAGTTCAGATTAGAGAAACCATCGATACTAGCAAACACGCACGCAGAATTAACCCGTGGCACGAGCTGAAGGATGGCTTTAAGTATTTGCAGAGTAATAAGATCTTACTAAATGCGATGCTGCAAATTGCTGTCCTATCTTCGACTATAGCTGCGCTACCGATTTTGGCAGTTGCACTCACCGCTCAAGTAGGCTTGGTACTCAAACAATTTGGTTCGCTAGTCGCTCCCGCCGGAATCGGCTTAGTCTTCGGAGCTGGAATATTAGGTCACTTTGGGCAACGTCTCCAACAAAAATCCCTGCCATTGGTGGGATTTATCATCATGAGTATAGCATTAGCTATTTTTACATTTGTGAGTAACCTACCGATCGCGCTATTGTGTGCGGGAATTCTGGGATTTGGAGCTTCATTGATTCAGGTACCGATGCAAACCTTGATTCAAGAGCGCACCCCAGAATCGATGCGCGGCAAGGTCTTTGGCTTCCAAAATAATGCTGTCAATATCGCTCTGAGCATTCCCCTAGTCGTCACTGGCCCCTTGACAGAACGATTTGGACTGCAACCAGTCTTGTGGGGGATGAGCGCGATTGTGATTATCGCTGGCATCTGGACGTGGAATAGTACCCGTCATGTATTGGAAGATGCTCTCTAAGGATAAATATAAGACACCTGTAGTATTAATCAGCCTAGTAATTGCTATATATGGCTGATGTCAATGTGTCTTGAGTCCGGTTATATTTGTGATATGAGGTTGGTTAGAGCTAGTTAAATCAGCAACCGACATTCAAAGATATTTTTTTTAGTAATGTTGCTCTCATTTGCACTATTACGAAGGGAAATCGGGGTTTAAATTTAAATGGCGATCGTTAGTAAGCTAGCGATCGCCATTTTTTTATTTAAACCGATCGATCGTGCCATCACCCCCAACCCCTCTGTCTTGATTGGCGAATAATTTCCCTCCATTGTGAGCAAAAGATGATGACAGTGGGCACAATAGCTGTACGGAATCGACACAATTAACCCGAACCCAAGTCCCGAATGATACCTGCTGAGAAGGGAAAAATCAAATGGTTGCTGAATACATAACGCTAGATTGCTTGGCTACTCAGTTGAGTGAAATCAAGCACCAACACTTCAGTGGACATGTTTTACTAAGAAGTTCATCGGGGATCGAGTGGTGCCTTTATGTTTACCTCGGTCGCATCCTCTATGCTACTGGTGGGAGCCATCCAATTCGCCGTTGGGTGAGAAATTCGACGATCTCGGGTGTAGATGTCAGCGTTGCTGAAGATCTCCAGGCGCGGATCGCTGCGCTGACAAATATTTCAGCATTGACACTAGCAGAGCTAAATAGCTGTTGGGAGTATTATTTGCTGGTTAATTGGGCTAAACAAGGTCGGATTAGTAGAAATGCGTTGATAAAACAGATCCAAACAACGATCGTCGAGGTACTGTTTGATATCGTTCAAGCCGAATCAGTGAGTTGCCAACAGATGGCGCAAGAACAGCTCAGTCCACAGTTGACGCTGATCGATATCGATCGAGCCTTTGGGTTAGCGATCCAACAACAGCAGCAATGGCAACAGGCGGGATTGACGGAGATATTCCCCGATCGATCGATCTCCATCGCTGCGGAGACGGAGTTTCAACGGATCGTCTCGCCATCGGCTTACAAAGCACTGCGATCTGTCCTCAATGGGCAACATAGTATGCGAGAAATTGCCGTCAAAGCCCGCAAATCACCTGTAGCCATCGGTCAATCTTTTAGATTGCATCTGGAGTCTGGCATCCTGAGCTTGGTAGATTTACCAGATTTTACCAGTCCCGTCCAGAGTAAGTATCCACATGGATCTAGACCACCATTGATTATTTGTATCGATGATAGTCCGTTTGTGTGCGATCGATTGGAGCAAATTTTTCAACAAGAGGGTTATCAGTTTATTAGTGTGATGGATTCGCTCAAAGCAATTCCGATCGTCATTGCCAAAAAGCCCCAGTTAATTTTTCTAGATTTGGTGATGCCCAATGCCAATGGTTATGAAATTTGTAGTCGGCTGCGGAAGATCGGCACTTTTCAGAATATCCCAATTGTGATTTTGACAGGTAATGATGGGGTGATCGACAGGGTTCGCGCCAAGGTAGTCGGCGCAACTGATTTTTTGACTAAACCAGTTCAAGCAGAGCTGGTACTAGAAATTGCCCAAAAGTATCTCAATCCCGTACCCGCAAATTAATTATAAATATCGCTCTATAAATGATAGCTAAAATGTCTACAGCATTGATCGTCGAAGATGTTCAGACCGATCTGATGATTTTGACTAGTTACTTGGAAAACTTAGGTTGGCGGGTAATTTCGGCAGTGAATGGAGAAGAGGCACTGACTTATTTAAGTTCCAATACGCCCGATATTGTCTTTTTAGATGTCGTTTTACCAGGACGCAGTGGATTTGAAATTTGTCGAGTCATCAAGTCCCAAATTGATACCCAGAAGATTCCCGTCGTGATGTGTTCGACTAAAAATACCGATATGGATCGATTTTGGGGGTTGAAACAGGGTGCGGATCTCTATTTAGCCAAGCCAGTAAATCGGCATGATTTTGTTGAGGTGCTTCAGAAGTTAGTGAATTAAAGCCAGATGTAACCGCACTGTAGAGGTGGATAAATTGAACTTAGCGACATCATCACTGGTTGAGTCGGCACGAACTCAACAGCAGTTTTTGAGATTTCGGCTCTTACCCGATCTGACAGCATTAATTGAGATCGAGGCGATCGGTAGTACCAAAGATGTTGAGATCGAGCGACAGCGGCACATCCAAGTCACCGAACTGGTAAATATTCAGATCGATCGAGTGGTGCCGATGCCGCATCTACCTTCGGCGGTGATGGGTGTTTATAATTGGCGGGGCGAGATTCTGTGGATTGTCGATTTGGCAATGTTACTGGGTGTGACGACTGGGAGGCGTTACCGTAGTCTCCAGCCGACAATTATTCTCGCTAGTTCTACCGAGCGACGGGGTAAAGCCACTGCGGAGGATCGACAGGAGCAAACCATCGGTTTAGTTGTAGACGAGATCGCCGAGATCGAATGGTACGAGCCAGAGCAGATCCGCCCGCTCGAACTAGCCGCTCCAGCATTATCAACATGGGTGCGCGGGGTGTGGGCAGCAACAGGTGAAAATTTTTTGGTAGTGGATGGGCAAGCAATCTTCGATCGCCCGGATTTTGATGCTGATGTCTGATTGAATTGAGATTAATTTTTTCTACAACAATAAACTGATGAATACGATCGACAAAAATGACGTGGAGAAAATTGCTCCCACTACTGAAACACCCTTTCTAGAGCCAGCTACAGATTCAGTCCTGTGGGTATCTCAAGCACAGGTAATGACTCAAATGGAGCCACCAAATTCATCGATTACGGTGGCACCTTTCGAGCAAAAAATCCAGCGACGACAGCAAAAATCGTTGCAGCGACAGATTTTGCTGATGATTCTCCCCTTTATTATCCTGCCGCTCGGTATGGGTGGGTGGCTCGGTGTCAGTCGGCTGACTAAACCTAGTTCGCCCCAGATGGCGCAAATGGCTCGTCCAGATGATGGGATTTTGTATACAGAGCTAATCGTGTTTCTCTCGATTGGCTTTGTCAATCTGGGGATTGCCACATGGGTGAGTCGCCGCATCACCAGCTCGATCGATCTGGTTACTACAAAAATCACCGAAGCTGCCAACGGCGATCTCGGTGCCCAACTCGGATCGATCGAGACTGCTGGATTTGAAGAACTCGCAGACAGCTTCAACCAATTGGTTGCCAACTTCAATACCACGCTCCAACAACAGCAATTAGCCGCGCAAGCAAACAAGTTATTTGGCAAAATCGCGCTCACAGCCCAGGAATCAGTAGACAAGCAGCAAGTATATAATGCTGGTGTCAGCGGGATCAGGCGGATTCTCAATGTCGATCGGGTGTCAATCTGTCGCTGCAATCCAGATGGTAGCTCGATCGTCGTCGCCGAATCACTCGGCGATCCTACCCTCTCAGCCTCCCTGGGGCAGATCTATTTTGCCCAAACCGCAGATGAATTGGCTCGATACCAGGAAGGGCAGTGTATCGTCACCGCAGATCTCCAGCAGCTTCCTATCACTCCCCACCTCCAAGATTTCATCGCCAAAATCCAAGCAAAATCGGCGATCTCGATGCCGATTTTGGCTGGCAAACAACTAGATCTATCAATGCGATCGGGTGCGTCAGTGGCAACCCTGGGAAGTATCTTTTTGTACGCAAGCAGCACAGCGACTAGGTTTGGCACTCGAACAGATTGGCACTTGGACGACTCAAGCGGTAGAGTTGCGCCGGACGAATATGTTGGCTCAGGCACTCCAACTCAACGAGCCAGCCGAGATGATCCAAGTGCTCGATCGAGCATTGGAAACCATCCGCGTCGAATTTAATCTCGATCGAGTCATGGTGTTCGGTCTTAACCATCATCACGCTGGACAAATTACCGCCATCGCCATCAAACCTGGGTGTTTGGTACCAGATGAGCAAGTCATGAGCGAGTATTTATATTATGAAATCGAGCGCGAGGGTTGTTTACCAGAGCAGATTTCGTGTATTTACAACCTAGACAATGCTGGCGGACTGAAGGCGGACGAGATCGCTTTGCTAGAAAATATTCAAATCCGAGCGCGATTGGTGGCACCAATTATCGTTGAAGGTCGAGTGTTAGGCTTGGTCATCGGGCATATCTGTACTGAGGATCGGAAGTGGGCACAATTAGAGATTGACAAATTTGCCATTGTTGCCGATCGAATTGGGCTAGTGCTCGATCGGCAACAGGCGATCGAACAACGAGCAACCCAGCTTCAGAATCAAAATATCCTCTCAGATATTACGCTCAAATTGCGGCAATCAATCGATCGAGCGGAGATTATCGCCACGGCACTAACCAATATTCGCACGGCTTTGGGACTCGATCGAGCGGTCTTTTTGAACATCGGTGACAATTGGCAAACCACCATCGCCGCAGAATCAGTCGCGCCTGGAACTCTGTCGATTTTGGGGGCAGTCATCGAGGATACTTGTCTCCAAACCACTCAAGGTGCGGGCTATGATAAAGGGCGGATTACGACGATCGATGATATCTATCGATCGGGCTTAACTGATTGCCATATCCAGATGCTAGAACGCCTCCAAGTCCGAGCGAATTTAGTAGTTCCGGTCTCGATCGACAACAAACCATGTGGGCTAATTATCGGGCATATGTGCCACGCGCCAAGGATTTGGGAGGTAGCGACAACCGAGTTATTGGCGCAAATCGCAATCCAAATCAGTCTCGTCTTGAATCAGGCGCAACTATTCGCCCAACGCGAAAATGATGCCCGCAGATCGCAGATTCTCTCCAACTTTACCCTCCAACTCCGCCAATCCCTCAAACGTCAAGATATCCTCTCCACGGCTGTCGAACTCGTCCGCAATGCCTTGGATCTCGATCGGGTAGTCATTTTCGAGCTAGATCCAGATTTTAACGGCAAAATCACCGCCGAATCAGTCGTCCCTGGAAAACTTTCGATTATTGACGAACAGATCGATGATTGTTGTCTCAAGGATGCGGGGTACGAACATGGCAAAATCACCTCTTACCCAGATATCTATCAAGCTGGCTTGAGCGAATGTCACATTCAGATGCTCGAAAACCTGCAAGTTCGCGCAAATTTGGTCGTCCCAATTACGGTCGATCGTCACTTATTTGGTCTATTCATGGCTCATCAATGTCAATCGCCCCGATCTTGGCAACCGGAGGAAATCAACTTATTTAACCAGCTCGCTACTCAACTCGCCCTCGCACTCAACCAAGCAGCATTGATCGAGCAACGAGAAGCAGCGGCAAAACGTTCGCAATTAGTCTCCGAAATTACGCTCAAACTCCGCCAATCGATCGACGAATCCGAGATTCTCAATATCGCTCTACCAGAAATTCGGGCAGCACTGGGACTAGATCGGGCGAGTATATTGGTAGTAGATACGAATAGCGAAGGCGAAGGCAAAATTATCGCCGAATCGATCGCCGCCGCCGAATTTTCGATTATTGGTGCTACTGTCCCCGCCGAGGATATGTTTGAAGTCCTGGGTAGGGGTTATGCAGAGAGTACCTTTATCAAGATTGACAATCTCCAGACATCGGATTTTAGCGAACGTCTGATCGCCAACTTGCAAAAAATTCAGATTAAATCACTCGTCACTACCCCAATTATCGTCAATCAGAAATTTTTTGGACTATTTAGTGGCACCATGTGTCATCAGTCGCGGACTTGGGAGCAGTCAGAAATAGATCTGCTGCTCCAACTTGCCGCTCAAATCGGTGTCGCTCTGACTCAATCCCAACTAGTCCGCCAATTGGAACTGGCAAATGTTCAACAGTCGGAATATGCCGCCAGCCAAGAAGCTGCCCGAAAAATCCTCCAAAAAAATGCCTGGGAACTACTGCTGCAAGTCGATCGGATCTCTCAAGGCGATCTGACGATCCGCGCTCATGTAACCGAAGATGAAATCGGCACGATCGCTGACTCTTATAATTCTACCGTCGAGAGCTTGCGGGGCTTGGTGGGAAATGTGCGGAATGTTTCTCAAGAAGTCGTCAGCACCACCACTGTGAACGAGATCTCCGTTGCCGAACTATCGATCGAAGCATTGCAGCAATCCGAGGAGATCGAGATCGCCCTCCGTCGCCTCCACGCTATGTCTGGATCGATCGAACTCGTCGTCAACAATGCCCTGATTGCCGAATCTGCCGTGATGGAATCAGCCCAATTAGTTCAAGCTGGCGACGCAGCGATGAATCTAGCCGTAGAAGGGATCCTCACGATTCGGAATACAGTAGCAGAAACAGCCAAAAAAGTTAAGCGACTTGGTGAATCTTCCCAAAAAATCTCTAAAGTTGTCAACCTGATTAGTAGTTTCGCCGCTCAAACCAATCTCCTAGCACTCAATGCCAGTATCGAGGCTGCCCGTGCGGGTGAAGAAGGACGCGGATTTGCGGTAGTCGCCGAAGAAGTCCGCTCCCTAGCGCGGCAATCTGCCGCCGCTACCGGAGAAATCGAGAATCTCGTTGCCAGCATTCAGGCACAGACAAGTGAAGTCGTGATGGCGATGGAAGCTGGTACCGAGCAAGTCATCATTGGTACCCGATTGGTTGATGAAACTCGATCGAGTCTCAATCGCATCACCGCCATCAGCCTCAAGATCGGCGAACTAGTCGAATCGATCGCTCAAGCCGCCTTACTTCAGTCCGAAAACTCCACCCAAGTCACTCAAAGTATCGATCGCGTCGCCGATATTTCTCACAAAACCTCCACCCGCGCCGATAACGTCCAAGCCTCCTTCCAAGATCTGCTCCAACTCGCTCAGGAACTCCAGAAGAATGTCGGGCAGTTCAAGATTGAGTAGGGGAGCTAGGCTTTAGGCAGGGATAAGGCTTTAGGCTTTAGGCTTTAGGGTCTGGGGATCGGAGCGGTGCGCTCCAGTAGCGTTTCCTGAGTGTGGCAGGCAGATCGGACAACCCACAAACACCTTACCCCTAAACCCTTATCCCTAAACCCCAACACCTAACACCTAAAGTCTAAAGCCTTATTTCTAAAGCCTAAAGCCTAAAACCTAACACCTAAAGCCTTATCCCTAAAGCCTAAAGCCTAAAGCCTAAAACCTAATTATGTACATCGACCCAGAACTACGAGATCGAGTTTATCAACTGTTCGGTTTGGAAGTACCCAAAATGCTTCAGACGATCGAAACAGAACTCGTGACTCTGAGTCAACAACCTCCTCCGCGCCGCTCACTCGATCAAAGGTGGTGCCGCCAGCTTGGGGCTAGAGCAGATCGCCGATCTCGCCCATCAAATCGAAGATATTTTTCGGGTACTCAACCATCCAGACTTACCATTCGATCGCAATTTAGACCAACTCCTATTTAAGATTTATGACTGCCTAAATCGACTCGTCACCGCCGAGCTGAATGGCGAAATATTACCCCCAGGATTTCATACCAGCACTCAAATCATCCTCGCCGATCTAGACGAAGAAATCGGTCACTTTGTGATTGCTGGACAAAAAATCCCCGATGGATTCCTCAGTAGTGGTGTCGATTTGACCCAATCAATTTTTGAGGTAGATGTTGCCCAAAGTTTAGCTAGACT
>ENA-OFDM01000919-OFDM01000919.1-metagenomes-genome-assembly--contig:-NODE-919-length-10695-cov-2.793421_pt1 | contig 10695 bp, 10 predicted proteins | sample MGYA00153385_OFDM01 | MGnify analysis MGYA00153385
ATAAAAAAACGACAAGACAGGGGCACCCCTACAGGTGAATTGTGTAGGGGTGCCCCTTGTGGGTACCCTGGATCTGCACTAAGTACTAGCATGTTTAAAGTGGTGCAAGATATGCGCTAACTAATCTGCTAACCTTTCACGCCACTACTAGTAGCAGTCGGTACGATATAACGTTGAACGAACATAAATAAGACTAAGACAGGCGCGATCGAAATTACCGCACCAGCCGCTACCAACCGCCAATTTAACCCAAATGCACCCTCGGCTAATTTAGCCACCCCTAATGGGAGAGTGTAATAAGTATCATCCTGAAGCACGATTAATGGCCATAAGAAATCACTCCAAGCACCAATAAAGACAAAAATTGCGAGGGTGACTAATGCGGGGCGAATTGCAGGTAACATCACACTCCACCAAATCCCAATTTCCCAACAACCATCCATTCTGGCAGCTTCTTCGAGTTCCTTTGGTACGGATTGGAAGGCTTGACGGAGCAAGAATATCCCAAAAGCTGAAGCGAGATTAGGTAATATTACTCCTAAATAAGTATTAACTAATCCCAACTCAACCACGATGATATATAGCGGAATCATCACGATCTGAAATGGGATCGTAATCGTCGATACCACGAGCGTAAAAATTAGCTCTTTGCCTTTAAACTCTAGTCTAGCTAAAGGATAGGCTGCCAGCGCACAAAAAATTAAGTTAACGACCACACTCAAAATTGCCACCACACTACTATTAAATAAATAGCGTCCAAAGTCATTACTTTGCCACACAGTAATAATGTTTTCGATAGTTGGATGACTCGGTAATAATTGGGGTGGAGATTGGAAGATATTTTCATCGGCTGATTTGAGTGCCGTACTCAACAACCAGAGTAAGGGAAATAACATCAAACTAGCGATCGCACTCAATCCACCATAAATTCCAACTAATCTCACTGTTGGGGATTGCCAAAAAGTAGCTTGTACAGAACGAGGTGGTAATTTTGGCATAATGCGATCGATCTTGCTCCAACTACGTCAATGAGATCGGCTATTACCAATTCTACGCCGATTCGTTCATAAAGTGCCTCTCTGGGAAAATCGTCCTTACCAAAAAGCATGGGTTTAGAGCTTCCTGCCGTTTGGTTCGATAGTTGTTGTTAGTCCGTTCTAAATCTCCCTAACAACTTCGCTGTCAACTGTCAACTAGTTAACACCCAGATCGGTATCTCCACATCTTAATACCAGTCGATATCCCCTAATTTCGATCGATCGCACTCGAAAAAGGGTAATCTAGAGTGACAGTATTTTAATATTTGTAAATTTTATTTACAACTTGCCATCATTCTGAACAAGGTATATCATTGACACAGTGAGTATTTATACCTATAGATTAAATATTATCATTGTCTTGCAGTGAAGTATCCGACTCGATCCTCATCGCCTATCTATGATTTCTGAATTCCCCTGGTTGACTGCGATTATTGCGTTTCCGCTCATAGCTGCCTTAGCTATCCCCGTACTACCAGATCCAGATGGTAAAAATGTGCGGCTCTACGCACTGGGTGTGGGAATATTAGAATTAGGTTTAATTATCTACACATTCGCCACACATTACGATATCAATGAATCTAGCCTCCAGTTGGTCGAACGCTATAGCTGGGTACCACAACTAGGCTTAAATTGGTCTGTCGGCGTAGATGGTTTATCTATGCCTCTGGTTGTTTTGACAGGCTTTGTGACCACTCTGGCTACATTTGCTGGCTGGAATACTACGATCAAACCGCGCCTGTTTTTCAGCTTGATGCTGGTGATGTACAGTGCCCAGATTGCCGTATTTCTCGCTCAGGATCTACTGATGTTCTTCATGCTGTGGGAGTTGGAGCTGGTTCCAGTTTATCTACTGATCTCGATTTGGGGTGGCGCGCAAAGGTTCTACGCTGCAACTAAATTTATTCTGTACACCGCCCTAGCTTCGATTTTTATCCTTGTCGCCGCACTAGCCTTGGCTTTCTATGGGGATACCGTTACTTTTGATTTCACGGCATTAGGTCTGAAAGAATACCCGATCGAGTTAGAATTATTAGCCTATACAGGTTTCCTGATTGCCTTTGGTGTGAAACTGCCGATTTTTCCGTTCCATACTTGGCTACCAGATGCACACGGCGAAGCTCCAGCACCTGGTTCGATGATTCTGGCTGGGGTATTGCTAAAGATGGGTGGTTACGCATTGATTCGCTTAAATGCCGAAATGCTCCCCCATGCTCACGTTTATTTCGCTCCCGCACTCGCAGTGCTGGGTGTAGTTAATATTATCTATGGAGCATTAGCCGCTTTTTCCCAAGACAATCTCAAGCGTCGTCTGGCTTATTCCTCGATTTCCCACATGGGATTTGTGTTGATTGGGATTTCTTCCTTCACAGCATTGGGTATCAATGGCGCGATGCTGCAAATGATTTCGCACGGGCTGATTGCCGCTGCACTATTTTTCCTGTCTGGGGTGACTTACGAGCGGACACACACACTGTCGATGGACAAGATGGGTGGGATTGCCAAATCTATGCCCACAACTTATGCTCTGTTTACGGTGGCATCGATGGCTTCCCTCGCATTACCAGGGATGAGTGGCTTTGCTGGCGAATTGACAATTTTCCTCGGCTTAACAACTAGCGATGTTTATAGCGATGGGTTCAAAACTGCGCTCATTTTCTTATCTGCGGTTGGCTTGTTGATTACACCGATTTACTTACTATCGATGCTACGACGGGTATTCTTTGGCAAACAGCTCGAATCGAGCGATCAGCCTTGGTTGGATGCCAAACCTCGCGAATTATCGATCGCCATGTGCTTGATACTACCGATTATTGGGATTGGATTGTATCCAAAAATTGCAACCCAAACCTATGACAGTACGACGGTTGCAGTAGCAGCTCATCTACGAGAGGCAATGCCTACTATCGCTACTGCTAATAATTCTAGCTTACACGCTCGTACTGGTTGGACTCAAACGGCGATCGCATCACCAGCTATTCCGAGTAAATTGGTAAGTATCATCGATCGATCGAAGAAATGAGGCTCGGATAACTTGGCTACTCTTGGATTGGAATCCACGCTCCTAAGTATTCGTCATCACCCAGCTCAATTGTAAAAAAAACTCATGAGTATTCTGGAAATGCCAATATCAACTGTTCCAGTGACAGTCCTGACTGGATATTTAGGAGCGGGAAAAACTACTTTACTCAACCATATTCTGACTCACGAACACGGAAAAAAGGTCGCTGTAATTGTCAATGAATTTGGGGAGATTGGCATTGACAATCAATTAGTAATCAGCAGTGATGAAGAAATATTTGAGATGAATAATGGCTGTATCTGCTGTACAGTTCGGGGGGATCTAGTGCGAATCATTGGTAATCTAATGCGCCGTCGAGATCGATTCGACCACTTAGTAATTGAAACTACTGGTTTAGCAGACCCCGCGCCAGTAATTCAGACCTTTTTCGTTGATGAAGATGTCCAACTTCAGACACATTTAGATGCTGTAGTAACAGTAGTAGATGCCAAGCATATTCAGCTCCATTGGGATGCCGAGGAGGCTCAAGAACAGATTGCTTTTGCCGATCGCATCCTCCTCAATAAAACAGATTTAGTCACTCCAGCAGAATTAGATAAACTGGAGCAGAAAATCAGGGGGATGAATGCGATCGCCAAAATTTATCGGACTCAAAATGCTAACATCAACATGGATGCTATCTTGGGAGTCGGTGGATTCGATCTCGATCGGGCACTGATTATCGATCCAGATTTTTTGGGTGAAGAAGCACACGTTCATGATGAATCGGTTGGCTCGGTGGCTTTGGTAGCAGCAGGAGCGATGGATCTCAATAAAATTCAGGCATGGTTGGGTGAATTATTACCAACCCAAGGTCAAAATATTTTTCGGCTCAAAGGAATCTTGAATATCCACGATCGAGATCGGCGATTTGTGTTGCAAGGTGTGCATATGATAATGGATGCTCAACTCGATCGAGCATGGCGGGTGGATGAGGAGCGGAAAAATGAATTAGTTTTGATCGGACGCAATCTAGATGAAGCCAAATTGCGACAAGATTTTAATAATTGTCTAGTCTCTGTGGTTGGGGTTGGATCGGTATCTGAGCTAAGATCTGATTAAGTAGAGTAACATCATTAAACTACTTACATTTCGATCTAGATGATTAGCTACCTCAAAGGCACCGCCATCCAAATCCAGACTCCGGCTAATAATCGGGCAATTCTGGTATTAGAGGTAAATCAAGTGGGGTATGAATTGCAAGTGCCCCAGCGGATGATCTTGGAAGTGTTACCGAGCCAGGAAATTCAGGTATTTACGCATCAGCAGGTACGCGAAGATCAGATATCTTTGTATGGTTTTAGTTCCGCAGCAGAGCGAGATTTATTTCGGCAATTGATTAGTGTCAGTGGGGTAGGAGCGAGTCTAGCGATCGCCTTATTAGATAAACTAGGACTAGCTGATACCGTCTCCGCGATCGTCACTAGCAATATTCAGCGTCTATCCACCGCCCCAGGAGTAGGCAAAAAAACTGCCGAGCGGCTAGCTCTCGAACTCCGCAGCAAGCTGGGACAATGGCGGGTAGCATCAGGTTTAATCGAGTCACTACCACTGACTAGTTTGAATTCAACTATGCAGGCTGAAGTTGAGATGACCTTGTTAGCTTTGGGCTATACAAATGATGAAATTCGGCAGGCTTTACAAGCCATTAGTCAAGACAGTTTGATGGTCAAAAGTCAAAACATTGAAGACTGGCTGCGGCTAGCGATCTCTAGTATTGAATAGGTTCCATTACAGGAAATACTCCCGATCGTGGTATTCTGAGGGTTGGCTTATTAGTGGTTTCGGTCAGCACAATCGGTGCCAAAAAACGATCGAATCATTATCATCTAAACTAGATAATAGCTACAAAAGTTATAATTCAAAATTATTTTACATGTCCTCATCACCCCAGTCTGAAGATTTCGATGATGCTGAGTTAGTCATACTCACCGACGAATTGGGGCGCGAACTCCCCTGTTATGTCGAGCGCGAACTCGAACTCGATGGCAAGACTTACTTTCTGTTACTACCAGAAAATGCGCCAATTGAAATTTTCGCTTGGGATGAAGATGATGACATCACCGAACTAGTTTCTGTTGAGGAAGAAGAAGAGATCGACGCGATCTTTGCTGATGCTCATGCAGTACTATCCGAACAAAATCTCACGCTCAAGCGGACTGCTTTTACCCTCAGTGCCGTTGGTGAACTACCGCCACTAGATCCGACAGAAGTAGTCACCATCGAACTCGATGAAGAAGATGATACTCTGGAGCCAGAAGAATTTCAAATTTTGGCACGGTTTTATAATAAAGAACAAGAGTATGCGATCTGCACCCCAGTAGATCCACTTCTATTCTTCGGCAAAGCCGATGAAAAGGGCGCGATCTCATTACTCTCCGAACAAGAAGCCGAACAACTCCAACCAATGCTCGAAGATATGTTATTGGATGAAATCTAGATCTGGAGGATTACCCTTGAAACCAGCCAAGACTGTTCCCAAATGGTTATTAGTTTTAGCACCAATCGCACTATTGATAGTCGCTGGCGGTATTGGCGTATCTTGGTGGAATGGGATTACCGCACCGCCTACTACGGAGCAAAATGCTAAAAGCATCCAAATTCAAGTAAAATCTGGCACCTCTGCTCAAGCAATCGGTCAAGAATTAGAAGCTAAAGGCGCAATTAAGTCTCAACTAGCTTGGAAACTGTGGACATCTTGGCAAGCAAAACAAGGCAAAGGCTCACCCCAAAAGGGTACTTATGAAGTATCGCCAAATCAACCTTTAGCGGTTGTCGCCGCCCAAATTTTAGAAGGCAAAGTCGTCCAATCTGGGTTTACGATCCGCGAGGGTTGGAACATCAAACAGATGGGTGAATACTTTGAAAAACAAGGTTTATTCAAAGCTGCTGATTTTATCGCTGCTACCACCGCAATTCCTAAAGATAAGTTTCCGTGGCTACCTGACGGGATTCCCCATTTAGAGGGATTCCTGTTTCCCGAAACTTATAAAGTTCCCAGCGAAACCATCACCCCTAACGGTGTCGTCACGCAGATGCTCAAACAATTCGAGCAAGTAGCCTTACCAGAGTATCAAAAAGTTGCTGACTCCCAAAAATTGAGTCTATTGCAATGGGTAAGTTTAGCCAGCGTAGTAGAAAAAGAAGCAGTGATACCAATCGAACGCCCAAAGATTGCGGGCGTATTTACCACTAGACTAGCCAAAAATATGCGGTTAGAGTCCGATCCCACCGTAGAATATGGTCTGGGTATCAAACAGACTGCCGATCGACCCCTAACTTTTGCCCAAGTCAAACGACCCAACCCCTATAATACCTATATGAACGCCGGAATTCCACCTGGGCCGATCGCTAGTCCAGGTATTGGCAGTCTCAAAGCAGTACTCAACCCTGACAGTACAGATTTACTGTTCTTTGTGGCAAAATATGACGGTACGCATGTGTTCAGCAAAACGTTATCGGAACATGTCGCGGCGACTCAAGCCATTCGCCAGCAGCGTCAGTCTGGAAAGAAATAAGTAATTTACTACCCAAGCGATATTGTGGGAAAGTACTTCAGAGGCAATTACGCCTGTGAAGTATTTTTAATGGTTACGCTTGGGTAGTTAAGTTTTAGGCTGAAATCAAGTGCCCCGATCCAAGATTTATTCACTTTACTAATCGATCGCCCCCTATGTTATTTCCTTTGTTACAGCCTGACTTGGTATTAGGCAGCTCAGTTTTGGATTTGACTCCTGAGATTCTCGCTCGATACAAGATTGAAGGCTTAGTTTTAGATGTCGATGACACAATCGTCCCGATTGGTGTTGGTTTTGCAGAGCCAGAACTTATACTCTGGATCGAACAAACTCGGCAAATCGTCCCGCTGTGGCTAGTGACAAACAATCCCAGTCACGCGAGGATCGGGGCGATCGCGGATAGTTTATCGCTACCTTATTTCTTGAGCGCAGCCAAACCATCGCGCAAAAAACTTCGCCAAGCTGTAGCCGCTATGAGTAGGGAACCCGCACAGGTAGCTATGGTGGGCGATCGAGTATTTACAGATGTCCTCGCAGGTAATCGGCTGGGGATGTTCACGATCTTGATCGAGCCGATCGTTAGTGCTGATACTACTGTCGGCTTCAGCCTGCTGCGAAGCATTGAGTTTGCGATCGCCAAGCTCTTGGGAGTTTCCTTTACTACATTAAAATAACTTGTCATCCTAGATCGTCCACACTCGATTGAAGACAATATAAATAAATCATTAAGAAAATAGCGATGCTCAAAAATATCTGCCATCATATATTTATTGGAAATGGAGTCAGCCCAAATAAAGACTCTAAACATAATATAAAACACATAAATTTTCAGAGCGTTAGCTGCCAAAAATAGGCAGCTAACGCTCTGAAACGTTTTTGGTAGAGTATTTTATCAGATATCAAAAAGTCTGTGCCCACTACAGAAAGCCTCGATCCCTAGTTATTATGCCGCGATCCCCATCATGTCTCAGACCATAGTAATTAAAGTTGGTACATCAAGTCTGACGCGTGGAGATGGGAGATTAGCTTTAGCCACGATCGCCGCATTGATTGAAACTATCGTCGATTTACGCGCCCAAGGTTATCAAATTGTTTTAGTATCTTCTGGGGCGGTTGGAGTTGGCGCAGCACGTCTAGGCATGACCGAACGCCCGAAAACGATTGCCCTCAAGCAAGCCGCTGCCGCCGTCGGACAAGGAATCATCATGCGGGTATACGATGACCTGTTTCGCGAACACCAGCAGCCAGTCGCCCAAATCCTGCTCACGCGGGGCGATCTCGACAGGCGGAGTAGTTATATCAATGCTTACAATACCTTTCAAGAACTATTCCGACTGGGCGTAATGCCGATCGTTAATGAAAATGATACCGTCGCTGTAGACGAGCTAAAATTTGGCGATAACGATACCCTCTCGGCGCGGGTAGCCAGCCTGATCGATGCCGACTGGTTATTTTTACTCACGGATGTCGATCGATTGTACTCCGCCGATCCCCGCAAATTTCCCGATGCCCAACCGATCGTCCAGATCGAGCGATTAGAGGATTTAACCGCCTTACAAATCCAAACTGGTGGAAAGGGTTCAGAATGGGGAACGGGTGGAATGGTGACGAAAATAGCCGCCGCTGGCATCGCAACCAGCGCAGGAGTGAGGACGGCAATTACCCACGGACAATTCCCGCAAAATATCCAACGGATTTTGCACGGCGAACCATTGGGAACTCAATTTACGCCACAATTACGCGCCGACAGTGCCAGAAAACGCTGGATCGCCCACGGCTTGATTACAGTAGGTAAAGTCTATCTCGATGCTGGTGCAGTTGAAGCGATCGTCACTGGTGGTAAATCTCTATTACCTGCTGGCATTACCCACACCGACGGGGCTTTTGAAGCAACGGATGCGGTGCAATTGTGCGATGGTTTGGGCAAAGAGATCGGCCGAGGAATTACCAATTATAGTAGTGTCGAACTCGATCGCATTCAAGGACATCGATCGACCGATATCATCAACCTACTCGGCTATATCGGCGAAGAAACTGTCGTCCATCGAGATAACTTGGTATTGAGCTAGTCACTACATCCAACGCGGAACATCAAGCGACTTGTTTACGCCCTGTCAATCAGATTACGCCAACTTGAAAATTTCAAGAATGGTTTGGAAAACACTCAGCAATATTTAGTGCCAGAAATCGATCGAGTGGTAAATACATCCAGTAGAGAGATAATTGTCGATCGCGACTCATATTCTGGAAGCCTAGCGCAGATGCTTGATGTTCATACATTGGATGAATAATCATCGTATACAAATCGCACAAATTTGGAAAATCCTGCTGCATTTCGACTAAAGTTCTTTGGGTATCTTCCAAAAATAAGACGCGGTATCGATCGAGATAGTCACGGTCGATCGCCCAACTGCGAATATACACCGAGCTGCAATCGAGATCTCCCGATTGCGCCATCACAAAGGGATCGGTGTCTGATATCGCACTCAGATGTAGACTCTTACTCGGCGCGATAAAAAAGTTGGATACAGCAGCAGCTACCGTAGGATACAAGATATAAAAACCGATCGGATTGAGATTGTCCTGACGACGGAGTACTCGCATCCCTCGCACATATTGACGCGCCCATTGACGGAGGATATTCACAATTCGATGCGGTGTTGCTTCGGTATTGTGATTCATCCAATTGTAATTAGTTGCTAGTAAATTGGCAACGGGAATCGCATCGCAGCGCGGATCGAATGACTCGATCTTTATCTGTACTTCCTCGGTTAGTTTGAGTTCCAATCCTTCCGCAAGAGCGAGAATCTCAATCCGGCTGACGTCACCATCAAATTGTTTCCTAATCAAGCCCAATGCGGCTAATTTGTCCAACATCATACCTGCCGATCGATCGCTCCCCCGATCGCGATCGCTATAAAATAATTCGGCTGCTTCACGATGACTACAAATGACAGGTCGATCGAGTAAAGCCAGCTCTAACAATGGTGGTTTGATGTGTGGATCTCGCTCTTGCTGCTCCTTCACCGCTAGATAAATCCACAATCGCAAAAAACACTCCCCACGCGTGCGCGTCAGTCCTAGCCGCTCTAATAGCCGATCGAGCATCTGAAGCTGTCGATCGCGATGCCACCATAGTTCTAATTCTTTCATTTCCATCTCCCAATCTTACTTCACCCCAATTCACCTTGGTTCAGTTTACTCATTGCACCCTCACAAATCAGTCGGCGAAGATGTAATCACTCGCAGATTATCACCTGAGCAACACAACATGAAATTACTTCAAAACCGCCGCCACATCAACACCGATCTAGCTGGATCCTGCCCTCAGCAGCCCAACTATCTCCAAATTCGCGCACGGATGAACCGACTGATCGATCGCTACTTGTCGATCGAAATCCTCAGCCAAAAACTCATCGACTTACCCACCCAATTTGCCCAGCCCCATGTTAGGCAGTGGGAACCCATTGATTGGAAGTCGATCTCGCGCACACAGATTGTCGGTGTCGATCCAGACTTATTTATCATGCTCGTCGCTGGAGCCACCGAAATTGAGACACCCATCCATGAATACTCCCAAGAAAGCTGGAGTTACATGCAGTCAATTCACCCCGAAATGGCTTACTTTATGGGTGGTAGCCAAAACCCCGACGGATCGATCGCAACTCTCGGCGTTTGGGAAAAAGAAGAACGTCAACACGCTCCCACCTTCAAGAAGATTTACAGCCAACTCACAGGCGAGAAACTGCTACCCAAAGCCAATACCGTCAGTGGCTACCAAGCAACTAGTTCGGTACAAGCTGTCTACAATCACACCCTCAGCCGGATTTCCACCGAATGGGGAGCCGTCTCCATCTACTTGTGGTTGATGGCACACTCTACAGGCGCACTTCAACAAGCGATCGCGCAACCACTCCAAGACGAAGTAAATCACCTCGCCAAATTCTGGGGATTCAGCCGTTGGGCGTTTGCCTCATCCTACTATGGACAAGTCAAAGGTTCGACCAAAAACCTCGTGTCATTGCTCAAACATCATCGCGGCGAACGCACCGAGGGCGGTAATCTAGCGGGTAAAGCT
>ENA-OFDM01000922-OFDM01000922.1-metagenomes-genome-assembly--contig:-NODE-922-length-10673-cov-3.370785_pt1 | contig 10673 bp, 11 predicted proteins | sample MGYA00153385_OFDM01 | MGnify analysis MGYA00153385
GCACAGTCGACTCGCCGCCACCTTCGAGGAAGGACCCGGCTGGAACGGCCGCGGCGGCGAGCGCGGCGACGATGCGTCGCTCGCGCGCGGCTTGGCGGCCCGCGAGGCCGTGCCAGTACGCGCCCGCGCGCGCCGCATCGACGGGTGCGAGGCCCTGTGCTAGGAGCGTCGCGATAATGCCCGAGAGCACGTCGCCCGTGCCCGCGGTCGCGAGCGCGTTCGTTCCCGTCGTATTGACGTGCATCGTCGTACCGTCGTCGACGAGGGTCGCGCTGCCCTTGAGCAGTGTCGTGATCCCGGTGCGCGCGACGAACGCGCGCAGGCGCGCGACGCGCGTGCCGGGTTCGAGCGTGCCTCCGCCCGAGAGTCGCGCAAACTCGCCCGCATGCGGCGTGAGGACGCACGCTTTTCCGCGCAAGAGATCGAGGTGTTTGGCGAGATGGAAGAGGGCGCTCGCATCGGCAACGAACGGTCGCTCGCATCGTGCGATGAAGCCGCGCACGATCTCGCCCGTACGCTCGGAGAGCCCGAGGCCCGGCCCGATCGCGACGGCGTTCGAGCGCTTCGTGAGATCGATCAGCGCGTCGATCGTGCCTGCGATGTCACCCGGATCGTAGCCGACCACGATCTCTTCGACGAGATGCGCGCGCAATGTCGGCGTATTCGCTTCGCTCGTTGCGACCGTCACGTAACCCGCCCCCGCGCGCGCGGCGCCGCGTGCGCAGAGCACGGCGGCCCCGGGGAATTGGCGCGAACCCGCAATCACGAGCGGCGCACCCGACCGACGCTTATCCGAGTCATCATCACGCGTTGGAACCAACGCGAGAAGCTCCGCGTCGTCGAGCGCGGCAAAGCGCATGCCATCGAGCGCATCGAGTGCATCGAGTTCGCGGTCGATCCCGAGATCGCCAACCGAGAGCTTCCCAACGTATGCACGCGCCGGCTCGAGCAAGAGGCCGAGCTTCGCTGCTCCGAGTGCGATCGTAACGTGCGCGCGGACCGCATGTGTCGCGACCGCCCCCGTCGTCGCTTCGACACCCGTCGGCACGTCGATCGCGAGTACGCACGGGTGCGTCGCGAGCGCATCGATCACACGCGCATACGCGGCGTTTGGCTCCGCGCGAGCGCCGACGCCGAGCATCGCATCGAGAGCGATATCGCTTCGAGCGAGTGCCGCGATGGCATCCTCGACGGACGTCGGAAACGGTCGCGTCACGACACCCGCCGCGGCGGCACGTATCTCCGCATCGCGACGACCGTCGCTCGCCCGCGACGTCGGTTCCGCGTAGACGATGCGCTCGATCGCCGGATCGAGCACGGCAAGCGCGGCATACGCATCGCCACCGTTATTGCCGCGCCCCGCAAATGCAACGATGCGTCGCAACGTCGTGCCGGAGTGGACGTCATTCGCGAGCGCCACGATCGCCTCTGCAATCGCAGCACCCGCCGCATGCATCAGCGCGACATCGCCAATGCGCACGACCGCTGCTGCATCGGCCGCACGCATCTGCGCTGCAGTTACGACGCGCATCGCTGCATCCATCGCCGACCAACACGCACCATCACGAAGCGACGCGATCGTTTTCGAGAATCACGACGGCCGACGCCATCGTCGCCGTATGCGTGATCGTGAGATGGATGCGCGTCACCTCACGACTCGCGGGTAGTTCTGCATATTTTTCGAGAAAGACGAGCGTTGGTTTCCCGCTCCGCTCGTGTGTCACGCCGACTTTGCTCCAAGGAATCGCATGGCCGAAGGCCTTACGCGCCGCTTCTTTTGCGGCGAAAAATCCCGCCAATCGTTCGGGCCAGTTACGCTTGCGCATCGCATACGCCATCTCTTCGGGCGTGTAGACTTTGCGAGCGAACCATGCGAGGCGCTCGCCTTCGAAACGATAGCGCGCCACCTCGGCGAGATCGAGCCCGATACCGACGATCATGACGCGGGGTTCGCGATCGGTACACAGGTTCCCAAGTCGCGCGAATCGTACTACCTCCGCGTGGGGATGATCAGCATCGTGCCGATCAATGCGGTAGACGTCCCGTTGTTGGAACGGCTCGCTTTATGCCTTGAGGAACGGTTCCTTTTCACGTGTATCGTGGAGCGTGTCTTGCGCGTTCCGACCACGGCGCTCAACGGCGTTCGCAAACAGATGTTCCTCAATACGCTCGTTACCCGCGTAGCCGCGATCGTTCCGCCCGTCGATGGTGTCCGGCTCGCCGTCACGGATTTCGATCTCTACAAAACGTCGCATCAATTTATCTTTGGCGACGCGAGCGAAGAACACCGCGTCGCGATCGTCTCCTCGCACCGCTTGCGCGGTGAATTTTACGGCGAACGTGGCGATACGAATCTGGTTTTCCAACGCATCCTTAAAGAGTCGGTACACGATCTCGGGCACGTCTTCGGGCTCAAGCACTGTTTTAACGCACGGTGTGCGATGTATTTCTCGAACTCGATTTACGATACCGATAACAAGCTCTCACATTTTTGTGAGAGCTGCGAAAAACGCGTCCGCGCCAACCGCTAAGAGGCGCGCATTCGCGACTGCGAGATCGGATCGAGAAATGTCAGGATCGTTCGGGTCGCCGTCGTTGCCGAGCGGCGGTTTTGTGCCGTGATGAGATACGCATCGACGCTCACATGTTCGTCCCCGGGTCGCTCGTTCTTTACGAGCGCACCTGCATTCGTAATCGCGCGCTCGACGTCGTTACTCGGCGATATGCGACAGACGACCGCATCGTCGCATCGAGTGGCGAACGTGACACGGCGGCCTGCGATAAGCGAACGATCGTCGCGTCCACGCAAGCCTGCGAGCGCACCCGGAACGTGACCGACGGCGACGATCGGGCGATCGGTTGCGACGAACGCGCGCACGACCATGCCGAATGCGGCGTCGGATCCGAGGCGCGTTAGGCACTCCGTGTGATCGCAGATGACGAGGCCCGCATACGCATCGAGATCGATCGAAGCGAGCGGCCGCGATTGGCTAAACACATCGAGGGCGATCGGATCGCCCGCACATGCGTTACCGGTATCGATCTTCGCTAAAACGCGATCGCGTGGAACGTGCGCGTATGTGAAATCGACGGCGCGCGATTTCAGCGTCCTCGCGACAGCGCCGACATCGTCACCGAGTCGCGTCCGCGCGCTTTGGCATTCGTGAAGAATCAAGATGGAACGTGCTCGCATCATCTAGCCCTTTCGAATAGCCGGTTTACCCTTCTACGGCACCATCGAATCCGAAATCACGTAGCACGCGTGCATCGGCAAGTGAGATACATTTTCGTAGTCCGTTGTGAGCGACGATGAGGGAGCCGTCGTCTGCGATCGCACGCGCGACGGCAACGATCGGTTCGTTCGTTCCGTCGACGAGCAGCCGATATGGAGTGCCATCCAAGGCCGCACGCGCTTCCCACGAGCGAGCGATCGCCGTTGGATCGGCGAGTTCGGGCAAGCGGCGTGAGTATGCGGTCAGAAGCGCGTCGCGCATGGTATCGCGCGCGATCGTCGGTGCGATATCACTGAGAAACGACGGCGCTGGCCGGACGTCGCGATAGACGCTACCATCGGCGGGTCTTAGAACGTTAACGCCCGTGCCACAACCGACGAATGCGCGCGCGCCGATCACGCGCGATATGCAAAGGACGCCCGCGCATTTCGCGCCGCGCACGAGCAGGTCGTTTGGCCACTGTAACGTCACGCGATGACCCGTAAGCGTTTCGATCGCCTCGGCGAGTGCGAGCCCCGTCCAAAACGGCACGGCCCAGAGCGCGCTCGTTGAGATCGGCTCGGGCAGAATCGTCGTGCACAGGAGCGAGCTTCCCGGCGGCGCGACCCAGGCCCGATCGTGACGCCCGCGACCCGCACTCTGAAAATCGGCGACGAGGACGGCGCCCGCGTGTTCGGGTGCGCCCAAGAGCGCCGCGGCATCGTCATTGGTGCTACGGGTCTGGTCGAAATTCCGGATCGTCCACATCGCCAGGGCCTCTTCGGTGCGAGGGCGTACGCGCTTGCCATGGCAATCGAAAAGACCCTCATTTTATGTAAGGCCGACACCGTCGCGCGCGGACTCACGGGCGAGGTGCTCGCACGCTTCGAGCGTCGCGGCTTCACGATCGCCGCGATGAAGATGCTCGTCTGCGACGAAGCGCGTGCGAAAAAACATTATGCGGAACACGAAGGCAAGCCGTTCTTCGCGGGCCTCGTGGAATACATTACGAGCGCACCGATCGTGGCACTCGTTCTCGAAGGCTCCGATGTCGTCGAGGGCGCGCGTGCGACCATCGGCGCGACCAATCCGATCAAAGCCGGACCCGGAACGATTCGCGGCGATTACGGCCAGACGATCGGCCGCAACCTCGTACACGGTAGCGATTCGTCGGAGAGCGCCGCGCGAGAAATCGCGATTTGGTTCGAGCCCGGTGAGATATTCTCGCGCTCGAACGATCTCGAGAAGTGGCTCGTCTCGAACTAGTCCCGCAGTCGGAGCGGATGAAGAACGCCCGCGTGCGACGCGCGGGCGTTTCTTTTGGATTTAGCGGCCGGTAAGTTTTCCCAAGATGCCTTGTAAGAGGCCGGGCGCAAGCGACGAGATCGCATTTGGATTATTGCCGAGAAACTGACTCGCAGCGTTCTGCAAGACGCCAGGGTTGTTTTTGGCTAGGTTGATGAGCGCACCGATCGCCCCGGGATTTCCCGCGGCGACGTCGGCTTGGGAGACGCCCGCTTCTTCGGTTGCGGAATTCGCATCGCCCGCGAAGGCCGGATGATTGGTAAAGCTAGCGAGTAATTGTTGACCGAGCCCAGCTAGCGAACCCTGATCCATGTTGCCGAGGCTCTGCGTGAGATGGTCGCCGAGTGCTCCCGAATCCATGTTGGCTACGTGATCGCTCGCGGCACCGGCCGCCGCCTCCGGGCTCGCGCCGCCGAGAAGGCCACTTGCCATTTTACCGATTTCATCCATAAAAGACATGTTTTCATCCCCTCCGTTTCTCCCGGCGGTTTCAACGGGGGAGAGTGGCGAACATCCTAAGAACCGCGCGACCGTGATTGAATCTCTACGCGGCGGCGGACGCCCCCTTATCGAAAGCGTGCGCGGACGCGAAGTGCTCGATTCGCGTGGAAATCCCACCGTCGCCGTAACGGTTGCGACGAGCTTCGGGGCCGTCGAGGAAGCGATGGTGCCTTCGGGTGCCTCGACGGGCGCGCACGAAGCGGTCGAATTACGCGACGGCGATCCCAAGCGCTATAACGGCAAAGGTGTTCTCAAAGCCGTCGATGCCGTCAATACGATTCTCGGGCCTGCAATCGAAGGGCTCGACGCGACGAACCAACGCGAGATCGATCGCACCTTGGTCGAACTCGATGGCACGCAAAATAAACGAGAGCTCGGTGCAAACGCGATCCTCGGCGTCTCGCTCGCCGTCGCACGTGCGACGGCGGTAAGCCTCGGCATCCCGCTCTTTCGGTATCTCGGCGGCCCGACGGCGAGCACGCTGCCCGTGCCGATGATGAACGTAATCAACGGCGGGAAACACGCCGGAGGTGCGCTGCAATTCCAAGAATGCATGATCGTGCCACTCGGTGCACCGTCGTTCGCGGAAGCCGTTCGCTACGGTGCTGAAACATTCCACGCGCTCGGCAAGATCTTGCGCGATCGTGGCATGTCGACGCTCGTCGGCGATGAGGGCGGTTACGCGCCGCCGTTCGAGTCGCTGCACGCGGCACTCGATACTCTCGTCGAAGCGATCGCGCGCGCGGGTTACGAACCGGGTAAAGATATCGCCCTCGCCCTCGATTCCGCCGCGTCCGAATTCTGTCGTCATAACGCGTATTATCCAAACGGTGGCGACGTCGCACACAGCGCGCTCCAAATGGTCGATTTTTACGAAGAGATCTGCGCGAAGTACCCGGTCATCTCGATCGAAGACGGAATGTCGGAAGACGATTGGGAGGGTTGGCGCGCGCTCACGCAGCGCATCGGCGCGCGCGTCCAGCTGGTCGGCGACGATCTCTTCGTCACCAATACCGAGCGCCTCGCGCGTGGAATCGCGACGAACACCGCAAACGCGATTCTCATTAAGGTCAATCAGATCGGCACGCTCACGGAAACACTCGATGCCGTCGATCTCGCGCACAAGGCCGGGTATCGCAGCGTGATCTCGCATCGCTCGGGTGAGACGGGTGATACCACGATCGCCGATCTCGCAGTCTCGACGGGCGCGGGGCAAATTAAAACGGGCTCGCTTTCGCGGAGCGATCGCGTCGAGAAGTACAACCGGTTGATGGCGATCGAACTCGAACTCGGCGATTCTGCGCGCTACGCCGGGCGCGCGGCGTTCAAGGGGATCGGGCACGACGTCGCGGCGTCTGACTAATCCGACATGCTCGACGACCTTTTCACTCGCAAGCGTTTGCGCGCGCTCGCCTCGTACGATACGCAAACGCTCTTCGAAGAGGCGCGGACCGCGCAGGGCTTTCTGCCGATACCCGTTCCGCGCGCGCTCCTGCAACGCGTCGTCGAACTCGCGCAGTGGGGTCCGACCTCGAATAATTCGCTCCCGATGCGCGTGGTGTTCGTGACGTCGCCCGAAGCGAAAGCGCAACTCGCCCCGGCGCTCTCCGAAGGCAATCTCGCAAAGACCCTCGCCGCGCCCGCCACGGCGATCGTCGCGGCCGACATGGCGTTTTACGAACATCTTCCCGATCGTTTCACGTCGGCCGAGAGCTTTCGCAAACGCTATGCGGGCGATGGTGGCGCGGATGCCGCGCGGTCGTTTGCGATGCAAAACGCGACGCTCCAGGGCGCGTATCTCATGCTCGCCGCGCGAGCCCTCGGACTCGACGTCGGCCCGATGGGTGGCTTCGATCGAACGATCGTCGACCGCGAATTTTTAGGCGGCACGAGCCTCGCGTCCTTGTGGCTCTGCAATATCGGGTACGCCGACGATTCCGTCCTGCGCGCGCGTGGCCCGCGCTTGACCGCAGACGAGGTCGCGAAGTTCCGCTAGTTCTTTTGGATCGTGCGGAGCATCGTGCTTGCGTTCGCCGCCTCGATGGCCGTCGGAAGTTCGGCAAACGCGTAGCGCGCACGACCGGAGCGCTTCGCCGTATAGAGGGCTTCGTCGGCTGCCTTAAAGAGATCGGCGAGGTTCGTGCCATCGCGGCCAACGCGAGCCACGCCGATCGAAACCGTGACGCGATGCGCATCGTCGCCGTCGTTCGTCACGTATTGGAGTGCCGCACAGATTCGATCGACGAAATCGTGGAGCGCAGCTTCGGATTCGGATGCGGCCACGAAGTACGCGAACTCGTCCCCTCCGAATCGCGCGATGAGATCGTGGTCGCGCGCGTGTCGACGCATGCTCTCGGCAACGGTGACGATCGTGTCGTCACCGAAACCGTGTCCGAATGTATCGTTGACGGTTTTAAAGTTATCGATATCGATGATGAGGAGCGCGCCCCCGCGAACGTCGACGCGCGTGTGTGCGATCGCGGTTTCGACGCGCGCGGCGAAGGCTTTGCGGTTGAGGAGGCCGGTGAGCGAATCGAGCGCGGCGCTGCGTTCCATCGCGGCGGTGCGCTCTGCGATCTCTCGCTCCATCGGCATGAGAATCGTGAACCAGATCAACGCGAGCGTCGAGAGGCCGAGCACGAGCAGCCCGAGTTGGAGCATTTCAAATCTCGCCGCACCGGCGCGCTGCTCGCGGTTGTAGGCGACGACCACCGCGTCGAGCGACTTCAGAAAGAGGCCGGGGCCCACATTGAGGAGATACTCGAGATTTTTATCATTCAAGGCAATCGTGTGGTGTTTGGCACGCTCGTCGAGCGCTCGGGCGTGGGCGAGGTACTCATGAGCTTGGCGGTCGACGTCGTAGGGTTGTGTGAAATAGATGTCGCGAACCGCTGGCGGCGGCCAGCCGGACGGGTTAATCTTCGGATCGCCGTGTGTGAGCGCACGATGGGCCTCGCCGAAAATCCGGATCGACGTTTGCAGATCTTGCTGGGCGCGACGGCGGAGTTCGGAATCGGGCCGCGCGACGATGGCATCGGCGAACAAAGCGATCCGCTGTGAGTACATCCGCTGCTGGCCGCTCACCGAGATCGCGCGCTGCATCGAGCGTTGTTGGTCGATCGCCGCGTGCAATATCAAGTAGGACGCGATAAAGTACGCGCCCAGAATGGACAAAGCTATCGCATAGCGACTACGCATGTGTTTTAACTATCGGTTGAAATCGTGTCGAAATTGAGAAAATCCGCCTCTTGCGCGAGCGCCACCAGACGCGGTTTTATCGTGTCTGTGTTCGCCGCAACATGTGATAACCCGTGCTTCTTAGCGCCCGTGCGAGTGGCGGTGTGTCCTGCGGCTCCGTAGTGACGAGCGTGGCATCTCCGTAGCAGGGTTCCATCGACAATCCAGCGATCACGCGAAAACATGCGCCCTCATCTCGCATTTCTTGGCCCGCTCGCGGCCGCGATCGCACTCGTGCCCGTCGTCGTGCTCGCTGCTGCAGACCCGATGGCGACCGTCCATCAGTTCATCGACGGCTTCAACACAGGCAATGTGGCTTCGGCGCTCGCTGCCTGCGGTCCACAAACAGAGATCATCGATGAATTTGCGCCGTACGAGTGGCACGGCAACGCGGCGTGCGGGCGCTGGGCTGCGGCTTACGGCGCCAACGCGAAGAAAAACGGCGTGACCGACGGCATCGTGACGCTCGCGAAACCGTCATCGATCGAAACGTCGGGCGATCGTGCGTACGTCGTCGTTCCGGCGCAGTATCGCTTCAAAGTGCGTGGCAAAGTGATGGCCGAGCATGGTGCTACGATGACATTTGCGCTCGAGAAGCGCGACGGCTGGCGCATTCGCGCGTGGAGTTGGTCGAAGCACCTCTGAGGGGCGGCATATTCGTGGGCTGACCCCTCCGGCGTCGCGGTTCAGGGTCGATGGAGCCCGCGTGGCTCGCTCGCCAAAGACCCATTCGCGGAGGAGCGCATTGAGGCGCGCGTCCGGCGTTGGCTGCCAGCGTAAGCCCGCGATCGTTCCAGCGCCGAAAAGCCGCTCGCGTTCACCGGGCCGGAGCGCCGCGACGAGGGTCCCCACGAAAACGGCGTCACGGAGCGCGGTTGAAGGAGGAGGAGACAGTCGCCCTTCGAGCGCTGCCGCCGTCGCCGCCGCACGCTGCACGAGTTCCACGGGTTTTCTGCTGCGTGCGTCGCTGAGGCCTGGCCACGCCCATGACCAGCTCTCCGTAATCGCTGGCGCTCGCGTGTTCCCACGTACTCTTCGCCGATGGTGCCTATCTCTACGAAACGACGTATGAACGGCAAAAGCTCCTGCGACGAGACGTTGCGAGAGCTTATCCTAGAAAGATCTTCGGATTCGCGCGCGGTCCAAATAGCAGTCTCCGCCCATTTCGGCTCCGCGGCGGCGCCGCCACGGTGCGTTAACACGAATTCGTCTCCGAAAGCCTGATCGTCTGGAAGTTGAGCGCTCGTCGGAAGATCCGTGATATACGATCCGGAGAAATCGCCTCGTCCATCGTACGATCCGAGGTGAACGAGCCGCAGGAGATGGAAAGGCTCCGGCTATAAATGTCAGGAAATTAGCCGAGAAGAAAGTTGTTTCGTGTGATCGACCATTTCAGTGAGTCGCGTTTTCCGTTTCGCCGGCTTTGCGCCGCACTTACGCTCTTCGTGTCGCTCGTCGTTCCGACGCAGGTGCTCGCCGATGCAACGACTGCGAATGCGCTGCGCGTCAATCTGATCGATCCGGCAAACGAAGCGCTCAAGGCCGAGCTGCGCGATCGTAATTCGAAACGCGAAGTGAGTCAGGCGAATCCCGTCGGCACGCCGCAAAAGCCGCTTCGGCGTCCAGGGTTACCCCAGCGTTTCACCTTCAATATCGACGGCTCGATCGCAGCGCCGACGAACGACGTCGGCTTCGATGCGAACGATCCAGGCGGCGTCGACGCGGGCTTTGGGATCGGCATCTCGCGTACGAATCGCTTCCAAGCGGGCTACTACGAGATCCAACAGGTCCCGATCGGCTTCAGCAATACGCGCGTACCGTTTTACGTGCAAGGGCTGACGGGGCCGGGGACGAGCATTCCGCAAACGCAAGCGTATCAAAATACGGGCGTGCTCAACGTCGTCACGAAAGATAAAATCCTCACCGTACTCGATCAGAATCTCATATTACTCGCCGGAAAATTTCCGATCGTCATTTCGCCGACCTATCTCTCGCATACCGCGAACGTCGGCGGGTACGGCGATCGGCAACTTATCGAAGTCAACGGCTTACCGACCGTCGTTCACACCCGAACCGAACAAGAGTATCTTTTGCCCGTGACGATACCGTTTCTCGCATCGCCACGCTTCTTCGGTACGCTTACGGTCGCGCCGCAATGGCTCGTCCATCGCGCCGGCGCGAACGAAACCAATCACGCGCAGATCTTCGAGCTCGCCTATATCGAGTATCGCGCGAATCCACAGACGACGCTTTTCTTCCAACCGTCGCGCCTCATACAGTACGATCCGATCAACGCGTACCCACAATACACACCGTCGTTCATCGTCGGTCTCTCGCATCGATTCACGAAACTCGCGTACGTCCAGATTACGTCGCTGGAAGGCGGAGCCATTGCGGCGCGACCGTAAGCGTACCGAA
>ENA-OFDM01000928-OFDM01000928.1-metagenomes-genome-assembly--contig:-NODE-928-length-10609-cov-11.107637_pt1 | contig 10609 bp, 7 predicted proteins | sample MGYA00153385_OFDM01 | MGnify analysis MGYA00153385
CCAACTCCTTGCGCGTTGTCATGCTGATTTGCCTCGTCACGTTGTTCTGCCCCCGCCGGACAATCCGACGGGTAGCAAACTACGTGAGGCAACGGGTCAGCACGAGTAGCATCGCTGATGGTGCTCGCCATCGCGGCCGGCGTTGCCGAAATCGGTACGTCGCTAGTCCTGCCAGGACTGGGTCTCGTGATTGCAGGGCAGATCGCGGCAGCGGTCGCTGGTGCCGGTGCAGGGGCTGCAACTGGCGGCTTGGTGGGTGCGCTCGTGGGTTGGAACAACTCGGAGGAACGCATCAAGCACTACGAAGAGCGCATCAAGAAGGGCGGCATTTTGATGGGTCTGCCGCCGCGCAACGATGAAGATTCTGCGTACTTCGACAAACACTGGGACAGCAGCGAAAACGTGCCGCACGCTCTGTAAATGCGCCCATGAGAAAAGGAGCCTTGGCTCCTTTTCCTTTAATCGCTGCAGTGTCCGAGTACGCGTAAGCACACATCGACGACGTTTCGGTAATTTGAGAAATGTAGGAGCCTATGACGTTGCCCCGACCAACGGCGTCGTCACCACCTGCCCGTCCTTCACCGGAAGCGTTGCGCCCGGCTTGAATGGCATCCGCACGATGCTGTCCTTCCCATCCAGACGGTACGTTACGTTGTAGCCAACGACTTTCTGCGACTTTATGTTTACAGTCTTGCAGCGATGTTCCGAAGTCGTGACGACATCATTCTTCTGCATGTTTTTCTGGACCTGGTTTCCTGCGTAACCTCCCGCGGCGGCTCCCGCGACTGTCGCCAGTGTCTTACCATTTCCGCCACCCACCGCGCTTCCCAACAGGCCCCCCGCCAACCCGCCGACGACCGTGCCAGCAATACGGCGCTCGTCTTTCACGGCTGCCTGATGTTGAACCTGCACGTCCTGGCATTGCTCATGCGGTGTGACTACCGCCTCGGTGAGCTCCTTCACAGCGACCACCTCCGCAAACATGGGTTTCGTCAGCGCCTTGTAGCCAGTGACTCCACTCGCGCCAAGCACCACCATCGCCAGGCCACCGACGGCAACACCTTTGATCATTGATTTGTCCATTTGCGATTCTTCCTTTTTTACGCAGTCGATTGCTCTGCCTATTAGCTCGTGTACGTGAAAAACTTGTCGGTCCTGCCGGCTTCATCGCGCCGGTGTCGCCGACGACTGTGCGTTCGACTGCCTTCGGGTTGTTTCATGAGAGGTGCGTGATGAGTCCGTCTCGCCACGGTCCGTCAATTCGTGATGAGCAGATTGACCGTAGCAACCGTTGCAGCGTCGAAGGTCGACGTGGCGACAAGCGTGATCGGAATAGGGCTTGAGAGTGGGAAGGCTGCGTATGTGTCGACAGCGATACGAGATGAGCTTTCTGCAATCAGCGTCACGTCGGCGCCTGCATAGTGAACGATCGTCCCGGTCCCGCTGACAGCGGTGCCGGCGACGTACAGCGTCCAATAGACCGGTTCGCTCGCGTCGAGTTCGATGGTCCGACCGGCTCTCACGTATACCGGTGGAGAACTTCCTGGCCCATAAGTGCCGCCGCTCGGCTGGCCAGCAACTACGACAGTGACGTCGAACGAACCGGAGTCGCTGCCACCTCCGCCGCAGCCGGACAACGTCAACGCGAGCGCTGCCAGCAATCCGGCTCCGGCGAAACGGAGCGCGCGGGGTTTGGCAAGAAAGTGTTCAAAACTAGCGAGTTTCATCTTGGCACGTCCGGTCATTGCTGCGAATGTTCAACGTTGCCGCGATGGTTGTCGCCTACATTACAAAAAGTAACAGACGTGCACTCCATGGATGAGCGACATCGGCACAGCGATGGTCGCAGAACCGGCGCACCATGCGGCTGCTCGGAAGTCCGAGGCGGCGTTAATTCGATTTTGAATCGATGCGGCGCGCAAACCGCGTGATGCCGTGACCGAGTGGACACCTTGACCGGCCGCACCAACGTTGCCCCCTGGCCTGGGGATGCGACGCGGCGGGCGACTGCTTAGATTTTGCTTGTAAGCAGTACGAGCGCGTCGCAGCACCCCCCGCATTTGCGGGTTCGTTGATGCGGTTCTGTCCGACAGCGGTTGTTGCAGTCGCTTGAAATACTTGCGAACTACAAGCCGGAGATCTGCAGTGAAGTTCGCTCAGCTGACGGGGCACTACATCCGGTTGAAGCAGAAACTTGCCACCGCCTATTACGCGCTGCCTTGGCACGGCGACCACATCCACAGGCTTGCCAATGACTTGGCGTCGATTGAGCTCCAGCTGTCAGCGGTCAGCCATGGCAACAAACTGTGCCGCGAGCACCATGCGCTCGGCAGGGCTCGTCAGTCGATTGGAATGAGCATGCAGGCGTCCTCGACAAACGAGATCTTGATCTCAGCAGAGTCTCAGCCGGTGTTCGCTCGCGGCCCTGCGCGGCCCTGTGCGGCAATGTGTCGTTATCGATCGCAGTGGAAGACGAGTGGTATTGCCTCGTTATTCTGCGGCAAAGGCGGTCGAGCAGATAGCAATGGCGATAGCCGGACGTGCGGCCTCTTCTGAGGAAAAGCGTCAGGCTTGGGAGCATTTGCAAGACCAGCAAGATTTCGCAGTTGAATGGCTTCAGGTGAAGCCCGTAAATAGTCCCCACCACTCATGCGCTGAAAGCCGCTGAGCCGCTGCCGCCGTCAGGTGTGGGGTGGCACGCGTGAGCCGACTTCAGAGCAAAAATTTGGAGACATAATAATTCGTAGGCTAAAAAGCCCATCGGCTCAATGAAGAGACGCAGGCTGCCAAGATCGCGGCTCAAAAGGAACCCGTTCCACATGACTTCACGCCACAACTGCACTGAGACCGGCACCAACAGGTCCGCGCCTGTACCGCTCGCGTTAGAACAAAGCAAAGAGCTGAAGGAGAAGGTCGAAGAGTGTGCCGAAGACATCGGCGCAACGAATGCCGCCATGCAGTCGAGGATCGCCGAAGGAGCAACGACCTTGTCCGCGCCCAAAGCCCTTGCCGAAGGCCAGAAAGTTGAGCGCAAGGTCCAAGAGGTTGCAGACGATTTGCACAAAGTGACCGAAACTCTGGCCCATGGCGTTGAAGAACTGAAGCAGCTCGAGCTTGAGCTATCGACATCGAGGTTGGCGCTTGCCGAGTCAGTTGCAGCCTTGACCATCTCTACGGAAGCTGAGCAAGAGTCGAAGCGACGATCGCTGCATGACTCGACCACTGGTCTTCCGAACCGCGATCTTTTCGATGCAAGACTTGAGCAGGCCATCTCGATGGCCAAGCGGCATCATTGGACGCTTGCTGTGATGTTCTTCGACCTGGACCGCTTCAAGAGTGTCAATGACATCCATGGGCACGCTGCTGGCGACGCCGTGTTGCTCGAGATCGCAAACCGACTGGTTGGACACGTCCGGGACGAGGACACTGTATGTCGCAACGGTGGCGATGAATTTTTGTACCTATTGGTTGACCCGCAGGGTCGAGACAACGTCGAGCGGATCGCCATCAATGTGTCGGAACGTCTGGCACACCCGATCTTCTGGGAAAATGTGCAGCTTGAAGTCTGCGCCAGCATCGGCGTTGCGCTGTACCCGACTGATGGAATTACGGGCGAGGACCTGATCAGGAGTGCTGACGCGGCCATGTACCTTGCCAAAAAAAACCGATCCGGGTTTGCTTTTGCCGAAGCAGTCGCACCAGCCGAAGGCAGCTAGTCAGGCATTGACCGGTGTCCGGTTGCAGGCGTGTTGCGACTGGCGTGAACAAGCCGAACGCGAGGTTGAAGTCAGTCTTCGGGTGGTCGGCTGGACAGCGGAGCACCAGCGCGCGGCAGCCGGATCGTGAAAACCGTGCCACTCTCAGCTGAAGAGCTTACGTCAATCGTTCCCTCGTGTCCGAGAACGATCTCGCGAGCGATGAAAAGGCCGAGCCCAAGACTCGTCTTAGAGAGCTGATGCATGTCCGCGCCAGCGCTCGGCGCTTGCACCAAGGGTTCGAAGATTGTTGACAAGGCGTTGGCCGGTATTGGATCGCCGGCGTTGGTGATCTTCAGCACCACTGCATTTTCTTCGCCGTCGGCACTCAACAGGACCGGCTTGTTTCGGTCGCCATGCTGAACGGCGTTGTTGAGCAGATTGGCCAGGACCTGCCGCAGGCGAGGCGCATCGGCCGCCACCGTCAGATCGCCCGACAGCTCGGCGACAAAGTGCTGCTCCGGATGACCTGCCCGGATCGCCTCGACGGCTTCCTCGCACAAAGGGCCGAGGTCGCAGGCGCTGGGCTCGATGGGAATGCCGCGGCCAAGCCGGGTCCGCGTGTACTCGAGCAAATCGGTCACAAGGCGGTTCATTTCGCCCGAAGCGCGCTTGATTCGCGTCAGCGCCTTGCCCCGTGCTGCTTCGGCCAGATCGGGCTTGCCGAGCAGAAATGTCGACATGTTGATCCCAGTGAGCGGGCCGCGGAGATCGTGGCCGAGCATGGCCAGGAACATGTCACGGGACGCAGAAAGCTCACGTGAGTAGCGTTCGACGGACTCGGCGAGGGCATCGTCGATGCCCTCGTTGAAACGCATGATCTCCTCAATGGCCGGCGTCACCGCGCCCGCCCCCTGGAACTGATGCCAGCGCGACAGCACGCTTGCGCGCAGAGCGCGGAACTCGGCGACCAGCTGGATGAGGTCGAAGCCCGCCATCTGGCGCAGAGCCCCGTGCTCTTCGGCCGCCTTCTCAAGAGAGGCCGATGGCAGGCCGCCACCCCTGGACCGCTCCGATCGTTGCACGCCAGTTTCAGGGGTCTTCATGTCTTCGGCGATAGCCAGCAACATGTCGCGGCAGTGGTCGCGCAAGGCCAGTGTGGTCATCGTCTTGCCCACCGGAAGCAACGTGCGCGCAAACCTTTCCCACTCGTCGACGATCGCATCGACGTTGTCGGTGATGAAGCGGGTGAGTTCCATGGTTTGAACTGTACGGCCAAGGCGGTCGGGCGGGCTAAGCTACCCTCGAATGCATGCGCAGTCTGACATTTAGACGATTCCATCTCCTACAGCGCTTCGCCTTGCAGGGGCGAGAGTCAGGCAGCGGACAAAGGGCTTGTGCAAAATGCGGTGCCTCTCGACCTGACTGCCACAACGCTAAGCCCCAGGCTCCCGCGCAAAAGCGCCCATGAATCAAATTGAAAAATCAGCAGCCGATTTGGACCCCATGGCCTTCCTGAGGACGGGCGGTGAAATGGGCCGCTTGATCCAGTCAATGGATTGGTCAAAGACTCCGCTTGGGCGGGTGGCAGAGTGGCCGCAGAGCCTGCGCACGACCGTCAGCATCTGCCTGGCCTCGGACCTGCCCATCTGCGTCATCTGGGGGCCGGGCCTGGTCCAGCTCTACAACGATGCGTACCGGGTCATTTGCGGGGGCAAACATCCTCGGTCCATGGGGCAAAACTTTTCCGAGTGCTGGAGCGAAGCATGGCCGGACATCGGCGAGGCGCACGCCTCGGCCATGGCTGGCAACACGGCTCTCCTGGAAAACCAGCACATCTTGCTCGAGCGGCACGGCTCCGTGGAGAAGTGCTTCTTCACGTTCTTGTTCAGCCCCATCAGAGACGAGGCCGGGCGGGTCGGCGGCCTGTTCCATCCTGTCATCGAGGTAACGACCCAGGCGCGCAGCGAGCGGCAGACCGGGGCGCTGCGCGACCTGACGGCCCACACGCGCAAGGCGAAGTCCGATGACGACACGCTCGCCTCGCAGATGCGACCGGAGTCGAACGAAGCGTTGCGGGCCAGTGAACAGCAATATCGGCTGCTGTTCGACCAGTCGGTGGACGGCATATTTTTGGCTGACGCCGCAGGCCGGTATGTGGACGTGAACTCGGCCGGCTGCGAGATGTTGGGGTACAGCCGTGAGGAAGTGCTCGCCCGCTCTATTTCTGACGTGGTCGAGCCGTACGAGGAGCCCCGCATCGGGCCGGGAATCGCTCTGATCGCGGGCGGCCAGGCGGTGCGGAGCGAATGGCGGTTCCGTCGCAAGGACGGCTCGGTATTCGTTGGTGAGGTTACCGGTCGCCAACTGCCCGACGGTCGGATTCAAGGCCTCGTTCGTGACGTCACCGAGCGGCGGGCGGCAATAGCGGCAATCCTTGCCAGTGAAGAGCGCGTTCGCACGATTCTGGAGTCGATCACCGACGGCTTCTCCACCCTTGACCGCGACTGGCGCATCACCTACATCAATGCGGCAGGCCTGCGCTTTCTGGGCCGCACCCACGGCGACCTGATCGGGAAGAACTTGTGGGAGGAGTTTCCCGGCGCGGCTGGCAGTGAGTTCGAGCGGGTGTATCGCCGCGTCCTCGCCGCGCAGGTGAGCGAGTCCTTCACGGCCTACTCCCCGGACTTAGACCGCTGGTATGAACTCACTGTCTACCCTGCGCCGAACGGTCTGACGGCGTTCTTCCGTGACGTCACCGACCGCCGGCGGGTCGACGCGGAGCGGGAGCAGTTCGCCGCTCTGGTGGACGCCAGCTCCGACTTCATCGGCGTGGCCGGACTCGACCAACGGGGCGTGTACGTCAACCGGGCCGGGATGGAGTTGAGCGGGCTGCAACCCGACCAGGTGGCCGGCACCAGCTTCCTCGACTTCTTTCCCGAAAGCGAGCGGGGCCGCATCATCGGCTTGATTGGCGACTCCGAGGCTGGGGACCATTTGGTCGTGGACACCTACTTTCAGCACTTGCAGACCGGCCAGTTGATCCCGGTCTCATGGTCGTTCCTGAAACTTCGGGACGCGAGTGGAAACGTCAGCGGTTACGCCACCGTGACCCGTGACCTCACCGAACGCAACCACGCCGAGAGCCTGCTGCGGGCGAGCGAGGAGCGGCGACGGCTGGCCCTTGACGCTGCTGAACTTGGCACGTGGCAAGTGGACACCGAGACCCGTTTCACCCAGACCGACGCCCGGTTCCGGGAAATTTTCGGCACGACCGAAGAGTGGACGGACTATCTGCAAGCGGTCGCAGTCGTCCACCCCGACGACCAGCCAGCAGTGTTGGAGGCGGTGGCAATGGCGACCCGGCTGGAAAACCCAACCCCCTACGCCATCGAATACCGGGTCGTTCACCCAGACGGGTCGCTGCGCTGGGTGCTCGCCAATGGGCGGTCAAGCTACGAGGGGGCCGGCCCGACGAGGCGGGTGGTGAGTTTCGACGGCACGGTAATTGACATTACCGACCGGAAGCGCGGCGAGGAGGAGCGAGAGCAATTGGTCGCTGGTCTTCAAGAGCAGGACCAGCGAAAGGACGAGTTTCTCGCCACGCTTGCCCACGAGCTTCGCAACCCGCTGGCGCCGATCCGCAACGGCTTGCAGATCATGCGTTTGGCAAAGAGCGGCCCCGAAGACAATGAGAAGGTTCGCGCGATGATGGAACGCCAGCTCGGGCAGATGGTGCATCTGATCGATGACCTTCTTGACCTGAGCCGTATCAGCCGGGGCAAGTTCGATCTTCGCAGGGAGCGTATCGAACTGGCCACGGCCATTCAGCAGGCCATCGAGACCAGCCGACCGATCATCGATCAGGCCGATCACGAGTTGCTGATCGACATTGCGCCCGGCCCAATCTTTGTGGACGCTGACCTGACCCGGCTGGTCCAGGTGTTCTCCAACCTGTTGAACAACGCCGCCAAATACACGGAGCGTGGCGGCCAGATCCGACTGACCGTGCAGCATCTGGGAGCCGAAGCCGTGGTCTCGGTCCGGGACAACGGGATCGGTATTCCGCCCCACATGCTCCAGCACGTGTTTGAGATGTTCACTCAGGTTGACCGCCATCTAGATCGGTCGCAAAGTGGTTTGGGAGTCGGCCTTTCCATCGTCCAGCGGCTGGTTCAGATGCACGGCGGGACGGTCGAAGCCCGCAGCGACGGCACTGGCAGAGGCAGCGAGTTCGTGGTGCACCTGCCGGTGGCCTTGCTGTCGGTCGGGGACGAGCGCAGCGACCAACCCGACCCCGTCCACCCCATCGCACACCGCCGCATTCTGGTTGTCGACGACAACGTGGATGCGGCAGAGAGCTTGGCGATGATGCTGACGATGTCGGGCTACGAGACCTTGACGGTGCACGACGGTCTGCAAGCATTGGCTGTCGCGGAAACGTTCAGGCCAAATGTCATGCTCTTGGACATCGGGATGCCGAAGCTGAACGGTTACGAAGTCTGCCGCCGCTTGCGACAAGAACAGTGGGGCGAGGACATGGTGGTGATCGCCCTGACCGGGTGGGGCCAGGAAAAGGACAAACGCTTGTCGTTGGAGGCTGGCTTCGACTCTCACATGGTCAAGCCGGTACTCCCTGATGCCCTTGAGGCACTGTTGGCGGAAGGACTGTCGCCAAGGCTTGATTCGGCCCGCTGAGCTGCTCAATTCCTCGGTTGGCTGGTGCAGCCGGTGTCCGCCGTGTTTGTCTGTGAACAGCTGCTCCGGGTTGAGAGCGATGGTTCGCTGTCGCGACCAGCGGCCTCTCGACTAGCGTGCAGCGGCGACCGTCGGCTTGCGAAGTAGACCCGCCCTTCGCAGCAGTGCGCCGTCAAGGTCTGACCTTGCCCTTGATCGACGTAGTCCATAGCCACTCGATTACGCCGCTTTCTGTGCCTTGCCCACATGTCGAAGCCGTGAGCAACGCGCCACCAGCCGCAGCCCCCAGCGGCGCCGAACGCTATCCGCGAACCACCCCCACCGCGAGCACGATGGTCAGTGCTTCAACGAACTCCACCGTCGAGGCCAAGAAGGAGGCCAGCACCGTAGGTCCTACCGAGGTCAAGTCGATCATCTGCACGCTCCGTTGACATCCTCACGATTGCTCACACCGTCGACCAACGGGCTGCCAAGCCTGGGCTTTCACTGACGCGTGTTTGGCTTAAATGCCGGAAACGCGCCCGCAGTGCAGCACCGGCGCAAGACCTGAGATCCGTCAGAAATCATTCGCCTTTGCCGCGTCGCACAGATTGGGCGAGCCGGCTGTAGAGTCGAAGCAGGCGCCAGGACTTCGTCAAGTGGGTAGTCGTCAAAACATGCTCGCACCGATGTTGATTAACAGCGCCAGCACGGTCGTGTTGAACAGGTAGGCCAAGATGCAATGGAGCGACCCGATGCGCCGCATCGGCTTGGACACGAAGGACACGTCAGCGGTCTGTCCCGAAGTCCCGATGACCGAAGCGAAGTAGAAGAAGTCGCCGTAGTCCGGCTCCTCGTCGTCGGGAAACTGCAGACCGGCCTTGCGCCCGTGACACGAAGCCGCGTAGTAGTCATGCGCATAGTGCAAGGCGAACATCACCTGTATGAAGGCCCAAGACGTCAACACAGTAAGGCCGGCCAGCGCGACATGCGCGCCCTTGACGAAGCCGTGCATCTCCTTGACGACAGCGAGTTCCCCGGCGATCGCCGCCAAGCTGGCAATCGTCGCAACAACGACGAGCGACAGGATCACGAGCTGCCCGTCGTCCTGCAATTGCGCACGGTGACGCATGTGATTGCTTGAGGAGCGAACCATCATGATTGCAGCAAGTACCACATAGAGACCGGCGCCGGCGTTCCAGGCAATCAACCAGCGTGTCACGGACTGGCTTGCCACCTCGGTGGGCAGCAGCACACCCATGGCCAACGCGATGCCCGCTGCGATGAAGAGGCGAGGTCGTGCGCGCACGAGCCGAAGGGCACGGTTTCGCTGCCAGCTCATTCGACTTCCTTCGGTGCGACGCGCGTGTTCAAAGATTGAAACTCGTTCGATGGTGTCATGGGGTTGGCTGCGATCTGCAGTATTCGACTGGAGGCAAGGAGATGGCGCAGAAGCCCTGAATCGGGCCGGTCTCGACGCGTGCCTTGAAGTGTCACACGTGTGCAATGCTCAGGCTTACGTGCCCGTAGCGGCTTTCCCCGCGCGCGGCGAGCTCGTCGGGCTGGGTCTGCCGGCGGTTCCGGCGGCGAGGTCTTGCTCGCCTTGTGCTCGGTCTCACGCGCCTTGATGCGCCGCTTCGAGTTGGCAGTGGCCTGCGTGACGCGGTAGCTGTCTGAAGTTGAAGTTGAAGTTTTTGGCCGCACCCCCAGTGGGTCAATTTTCGGTCGGCGCCAACAACCAAAGTCATTCGACTGGCAGACTAATCACACCAGGAGTAGAGACTCGATGAACAAGTTCTTCACCCGCGGCGCAGTCGCTGCCGCCGTGCTCGTCGTCTTGAGCGTCCCGATGCTTGCCAACGCCGAGTCCAATGTGCAAACCGGCGCCGGTGCGCTCACCGCAACGACGCGACTCGACTTCCGCGTCACCGTGCCCAAGGTGCTGTTCCTGCAGGTCGGTACGGGCAGCCTGCTTGCCGCCAACGCCACGATCAACCTGATCGACTTCGTCGTTCCGGCGGCAAACATCGGCGACGGCAGCGTCATCGCTGCCACCGCCGTTTCGGGCGACTTGGGCAACGGGACCGTTACCGCCAAGGTGATCGGCAACAACGGCAACGTCACCTTGACCTCGACGACGGTCGGCGCGCTCGGCAACGGCGTCGGTGACACGCTGTCGTTCGGCCAGATTGCCACGGCCGCCACCGTGTTGACCAGCGCTACGGCGTTGGCCGCAC
>ENA-OFDM01000929-OFDM01000929.1-metagenomes-genome-assembly--contig:-NODE-929-length-10601-cov-3.576427_pt1 | contig 10601 bp, 14 predicted proteins | sample MGYA00153385_OFDM01 | MGnify analysis MGYA00153385
TGCACCTGGTAGATCGATCCGGACGCCCACGTCGACTCGATGCGTGCCCCGAACTGATACCGGGCGCGGACATCGGGATCGACGATCGCCTGCCACAGCCGCTCGGGGGTCGTACTGATGTAGATCTCGAACACCTTCTCCACGCCGGCCTCCAGGTCGCGTTTGAGATCGACGAGACCTGCCGCCCAGGCCCCGGTGTACTTGCTCACCCACCGGTCGTGGACGAGCCGGATGGGAACGGGATTCAGGTAGTGCAACTTCTCCCGACCGCGACGCCTCGAGACGACCAGGCCGGCGTCCTCCAGCAGACGCAGGTGCTTACCCACCGCGACGCGGGTCATTTCGAACCGGCCGGCCAGGCCCACCAGGGTCTGTCCGTCGTGCTGGAACAACTCGTCGAGCAGCGCACGACGAGTGGTGTCGGCGAGTGCCTTGAACACCGAGTCCATGACACCCACCATAGGAAACCTTTTGGTTTCTTGTCAAGAGGTTACTCGCCCGCTTACTCAATCCGTGGACAAACCTCGCAGATGGCTCGAGCGACGCTCGCCCACGCTCCAACTCGCGATCTTGGTCGTGTCAGAAGGAGATCGGCTACCGGACACCCTCCCGATAGTTCTTCGGCTACCGGGATGTCCCGGCTACCTGGCCGAGGTAGCGCGACCCGCGACGGCGTAGGCCCTCTCGTGCTGATGGTGTGCTCGATACACCTGCGTGAGTCTGCTCAGGGGAGGTCTCGCCGCATAACTAGGCGCGGCATCCTGCTCGCGACGGCATCAGTTGTCCCGACGACGGAACCCGGCTCGTACGAACATCGCCCTGGTGCCGACGAAGGCCATGGTCAGGTCCATCCGACCTGGAGGGTCGACCGGATACGCCCCTACCGCGGGCGCGCCGAACGAAGCGGCATAGGCAACCGCCCCCTTGAGCAGTGGTGCCGTCACGCCCTGTCGACGGTGCCCCGATCGGACCACAACGCACACGATGCTCCACACGGGCAGGTCGTCGACTGGCCGGATAAGACGCGAGATGGCCAACCGTGTTCACAACGCCCTGCACACCATCGCGCTCTGCGGACTCCGCTACGACTCCCGCACGCACGCCTACGTCGCCAAGCGCACTAGGGACGGGCTGAGCAGCGTCGCGCGGATGTTGACCCGCCGGCCGGGCAGGTCGACGTCCTCCCGGGTCAGCGCGAGCAACTCGCCGAGCCGCAGGCCGGTCAGAGCGGTCGCGATCACGCACATCAACGTTGCGCGAACAGGTTGTTCGAACAGGGATAGCGGAGAGTTATCCACAGGCGGCGGCTTGTCTCGCCGTGAGTGGAGATGCCGTCGCGCTACAGGCGTGAGCACCCGCTGACGACGGCGCAGGCGAAGTGTGGACAACCTTCAGGGCGCGCCGGCGGAGAGCCTGGCCTCGGTCTGAGTCGGTGGCCAGCACCGCCGGTAACGGCACCTTCCGGTGGTTCGTCCTCACGGCTGTCAAGGACTGGCCTGCGGACGCACCTCAACTGCAGCGGCGCTACGCGCATCAGATCGCCGGCGCCTGCAGGACTCCGCCGCTCGGCCGCAGCGCGACGGCCTCCGGTGACAGGCCCATGGCGTCAGCGCTCGGAGCTTTACCCTGGGTCGGGCTCGCCAGCTCCAGGAAGCAGTGCCGCTTCCAGCGCGTCGTTCAGCCAACTCTGGTACTGCCGCCGGGTCCACCCGCGCGTCTCCAGCAGCATGTGGTGCACCTCCGGGCTGGCGAGCGTCCACACGACGTCAGCTGCTGTCGCCTCGTCCAGGCCGGCACGCAGTGGGCCACGGGCGCGGACCCAGCTCACGACGGCCGTCATCGCGGCGTGCCTCTGGACGTCGTTCTGCTCGTGTCTGACTGCGGCGACGTCGGGATCGGCCGCGGCAGCGCTGCGTAGCACGTCGTCGAGCGGCCGCATCCGCTCTAGCTCGCCAGCCATGCCGGAGGCGAACATGGCGATCTGCGTGCGCTGATCCTGCGCCGCCCGCATCCGCAGCGGCAGCTCCCGGTCGAGCACCGCAACCGGCTCGTCGTCGCCGCCGACGTTGACGTCCATCACGGCGGCGAGCAGTCCGCGCTTGCTCCCGAAGACGTCGTACACCGTGTCGACGGAGACGCCTGCACCGGCTGCCACCCTCGCCACTGTGGTGGAGGCGTAGCCGCACTGGAGGAACAGCGCGTATGCGGCGCGCAGGATGGCCAACCGGGTCTGCCGCGCCCGCTCACGCCGCACTGGGGACTCGTAGCGCCGGGTCTTGACAGGCTCGCTCATTTCGCTCCATGCTCACTAGGTCTAAATGCGAAAGCATAGCGACCCGAGCGGCACACCAGTGCTCCCGGCCGACCACACGCCAGGGAGCGGCCATGAGTGCCGGCTACGCGATCGCCTACCGGCTCGGTCTGACGCCGTGGGAGAAGGCCGGCCGAGACGCCGCCGTCCAGTTCAACGCGCTGCTCGACCGCGAGCAACAAGGCAGCCCGCCGTACGGCCGCGCCCTGGACATCGGCTGCGGCACCGGCGATCACGCCCTGAACCTTGCCCGCCGCGGGTGGGACGTCACCGCGGTCGACACCGTGCCCCGCGCGCTCGACACCGCACGCGCCAAGACAGCCGAAGCGGGCGTGTACGTGCAATACGTCAAGGCGGACGTCACCGACATGGCTGATGAGGTCGGCGGCGACTTCGCCCTGCTGCTCGACGTCGGCTGCTTCCACGGGCTCAAGCCGCAGCAGCGGCCGGCGTACGTGCAGCAGATCCAGACAGTCAGCCGGCCAGGGACGACGTTGCTGATGCTGGCCTTCCAACCCGGGCGACGCCCGCCGGTTCCCCTCCCTCGCGGCGCGTCCCGGCAGGAGCTCGAGCAGACGTTCGTGGGCTGGGACGTCATCGGCGACGCCGCCGCCGACACTTCGTGCATGAGCGCACCCGTCAAGCGGACGGCGCCGCACTTCTTCCGGCTTCGACGCCAAAGCTAGCGCCGTGGCCGATCCCGCCGGCGTCCGAAAGACCGGCCGCTCCTCGCCCCACTCCGGCGACGCTGATCCGGCCCGGCCGGCGACCGCTCTGGTGGCCGGGGAGCTGGCGCAGCGCGTCCCGCAGCACCGTGATGTGGTCGGCGGCGGTGTTGCTGCCGGCGTTGCCCGAGTGCGAGGTCACCAGCGTCGCGTCGATGTCCACCACCAGCGGCTGTTCCGCGCTTACCTCATGGTCGGGGGCGTGCTCGCCGGCGAGCTCCCACACCCGGGCCCGGGCTGGGCCATCTCCTTCGCGTGCTCCACCCGCAGCGGCTCCAGGTCCAGCCGCGGGCCCGCCAGCGCCGACCCGACGGGGAACCCTTCACGCTCAACCCGCCCTCGGCGTCCGCACCGTCTGCCACGCCTGCATCTTCGCGGTCCCGAGGTCTTCACGACCACCGGACAGATCAAGCCTCCATGGCCGGCAAGCGGTCCCGTTAGCCGAATGGCCACCGGGACGCAACGACGCCGCCTTGCTAGATTTTGACGGATCCTTCCTCCGTAAGGGTCCAATGCGGGTTATACGCAACCTCCCAGACGTAGCCATCGGGGTCGGCGAAGGCACCGGCAGTGCCGCCCCAATCCGCGGGGGCTGCGGGACGCACGACCGAACCGCCGGCCTGCTTTGCCTCCGCGAGCAGCGTTGCCACCTGGTCAGGCGCCCGGACGTTGTAGGCCAGTTCGATACCTGGCGCACCGCTCCCACCAAGAGCCGTCCACAGGCCGAACACCATCCCGCCGACCTGGAAGAAGCAGACCTCATCATCGGGCTGCTGGGCACCGCTCCAGCCCATTGCCTCGTAGAACGACCGGGCCCGAGCAAGGTCCGCGACGCCGAGCGTGACAAGACTGAGACGCTGATCCACACCGCGAGCATGACCGGTCGCTCGAGAAGGCCCGCAGGGTGCTGTCCCAGTAGCCGGTCGTCCGGACACCGACGGCGACGTGCTGGCTATGTCAGCGGTCGCGCGTCCGCGATGTCGTACTCCGAGACCGCGGCGGAGAGCATCGCGGTGCTCTGCACGTCACTGGGGACCGCTGCCGCGAAACGTCTCGACGTCCGCTTGGGTTTCCCAGCGCTCGAAAACGTTGATGCGACCGGGGTCCACAAGGTCGGCGAAGATCGAGAAGTCGAGGCAGCCGGCTGCACGACGGGCCTGCTCGACGACGCTCAGGCACTCGGTCAAGGAGGACTCACGCTGAGCGGAGTCCACGATCACCTGGCCCGCGACGATCATCATGTGCTGCTCCCTCGGTTGGAGGTCGGGCTCGACCATCACAAGCCAGACCACTACCGGACGGAGAACGTATTGGTCGCTGACCTGGGCTGCAGCGGCTCGTTCAGCGCGCACGCAATCCGACAAACACAGGACGCGGTCTCGTTGACCAGCCCTGGTAGGGCTCAACGGTCGGCGCCAGCACGGCTAGCCCAACCCACGGCCCACAGTTCGTGGCAGGTTGACGACCGTAGTGGACGCGCGTCAGCGGGCCGCGAAGCCCACCAGATCACGCCGCGCGCACCACAGGTGTCTCACGCCGTGGCAAGTCCCGCGAGGTGTCGCAGCGAGTTCTCCAGGTGATCGACACCGATGGGCGGGAAGTTGAGGACCTTGCGGGCCTGCGGGGTCGCGTCCGACCAGTCGTAGGTGAGGCGGACCGTGGTGCCTCCGTCCGCTGCCGGTGCGAGGTCGTAACGCCAGGTCCAGCCGCCGAAGCTCAGGTGGCCCTGTGCGTCCTCCGTTCCCGTCGCCCATGAGATCGCGCGGGACGGATCAAGTCTCCGGACCTGGTTGGCCGTCTCGTACCGGCCATCTGGATGGTCGGGGTGGTACATGCCCATGCGGAACACCTGCCCGGGCTGCGTGAGTCGCTCGCGGTCAACCGTCTCGCGCACCCACCCCGTGCCGTCGATCGACGCGTGGCTGGCGGGATCAGTGAGCACCGCGAACACGGCATCCGCCGACGCAGGGACGGTGATCGTGACGGAGAGAGCTTCAGCCTCCATGGGTCGCCCTTCGGATCGCGTCGTGGCTGGGTTTGCCGTGCAAGATCGGCAGGTACGTCAGTTATTGAGTGTGGCCGTCGCTCCGCCTTGAGCCGGGCGACGACGTCGACGGCGCCGGTTCTCGCGACGGTTGCGTTCAGCCAGTCAAGCGGTGTCTGCAGGGTCGTGGACACACCGTGGCCGGCAGGCTTGGCATGCGCGCGAACCAAGGGTCAACGACCTCGGGCTTCGGCCCACGGCCGGCATCTGAGTGTGCCGAAGTCTCACGACATCCGCTGATCGTAGGCACGCCGTCAGCGGCAGAGAATCATGCTGCGTTCGACCGCGGTTGCTCGCACGCAGTCCGCGAAGAGCGTCGACTACCAGATGCTGAGCGCCGCTCCTGGACGGTCACGATCCGCACATCGTGCTTGAACTGCGTTGCCGCCGTGGGTCATACGTCGTCGCGCCGAGCCGGCTACGTCTGTCGTGCCGGCTCGAGGATGCAACCTCAGCGTCATGCCCGGCCGGGATGCTTGGCACAATGACCGATCCGGCCGCATCGAACGCCAACTGCCGTCGCATGGCCTTGGTCGCGCACGAGGGCGGGATGGTGAACCCCATGTCCGTCGATCACCCCTACGGCCGCACCAGCTCACGAACAGTTCGATGTGCCGGCCCTCCGCGGCAAGGGCGGCAGGTCGTCCTGCCGGCACAAGTCGACGTAATGCTTGATCACCCGCGCTGCTTGTCCAACGTCGAGCCCCTGTAGGCCGACCGGAACCCCGCGAGCGCAAGTTCCTGCAGATCGCGTGAGACCAGCACCCGCTCGATCGGCACCAGCGCGTCGTCTGTCTGCCCGGTCATGTCTGCCGCCTCGCTTGCCGTGGCCCGGAAGACTGTCCTCGCCGCCGCCATCCGCGGCAAGACCGATGAGACCTGGTCGGCCGCCCAACAAACTCAGCCGCACCAAGGAGCACCGGGGCGGTTGCGGTCACCCGGTAGCCGCCGCTTCTGGACGTATTGCGGCCCCGTGGACCGGCATTCCGGGTGGTTGGTAGCCGCCGCTAGGGTCCGGTCAGGTACCAGGCGGACGACGATGACGTTGACGGACTGCTCCACCTCTTCGCGTCGAAGATCGCGCAGGACGCAGATGTCGCTGCCGTTGCCCTCGCCGTCGGCTCGATCACGATGAGCCACGACGGTGCGGAGCATCTGCTGTCCCTGCCCCGTGACGTGATCGCCGCCGGTCTCGCGGACATGCGCATCAGCGAGCACCCCTGGGAAGCAGACATGTCAGCACGTGAAGCACTCGCACGGCTGATGACGGTGCACCTGTACTCGTCGTTCGCTACGCGCGTCCGGCACGAGACGGGCTGGTGCTCCTACGACGGCGGCTGCTTCAACCCCCTGCCGCCGTGGGGGGCCCCGCGGCGGTAGTGATGGCACGCGGGCGAGGCTCAGCTCAGCACATGAGTGGCATTTAGGCGCCACTAGCGCTCGTGCGCGGTACCATTCCGACCTCCAGAGGTGGAGCCATCGTCTGCCAAAGTGCAGGGTTGTCGGAGGAAATTGTCATGTGGACGAGCTGGGATCACATGTCCCTGCGCGCGCACGCGAACTTCGTGATCGCGATGCTGGTGGCCGGCGTCTTGACGTCGCTCGTCCTCAACATCGCGGAGCAGATGCAGGCCGCGTGGATCGTCGCTGTTGTCTTCGCGGGATGCGCGTGTGGGGCACTGTTCCGGCTGAGTCTGAGGTTGCCGGACGCTGACGTGCAGGACGCTCGCGACGCCAACTGAGTGGCGGTAGCGACCACCGGAAAGTGCCGTTCTCGCATCCGCCGAGCTACGCCGGCCGGCACGGCCGGTCGTGCTGCGGCGGCGGTAACGGGGGCTCTTGGGCGGCCTGGGCTGCGACCGGTCAGCGCGTAGACGGACGTCTCGAGAGACCTAGCCGACCTCAGGTCTCGCTGATCACCCCGCGCGAGAAGGCGTGGTCAGCGCCCGTTCGACGGCCGCGCGGACAGCGTCGTCGGGCGCGCCCAGAAGCCGGGCCCCTCGCACCAGCGCCTCAGCGGCGTCCTCAACGGTTCTGGCGATGTCGGCGGCCGAGCGGCGGGCCGCGTCCGCCGCCAGGCTGCTCCTCGCACTCCTCGCACTCCTCGCACTGCTCGCCTCCACGAGCGTCACGTTCGCCACGCTGATCGCGCCAGGTGTCTACCGCCCGGCCCACTGATCACCTAGAAGGCAGCAGGTTTGCGCCGGCCGTCATTCGAGTCAGACCGGGCGGGAGTACGCCACCATCCTCATCCATACCGTTACCCATGATCGCCGCGAGCCTGATCACGCCCCACGAGCGGGGCGCTCAGGTCGAGGCGGCTGCGATCACCGCCCAGTCACCAGACAGCGTTTGTGGCGTGCGCTACTGGCCTGCAGGAAGTCGGCCCTGGAGTCGCAGCACCGCTGCAGTGAGGGGCTCGAGGTCGTGTTCGACAGCCCCGGCCACGTGGCCGTGGTTCGTGTCGAAGTACCGATGGGCGAGCCGATCGCGCATGCGGGCGATGTCGGTCCAAGGGTGGCCCGGCTCGGTGGCGAGGAGCTCGGGGGCGATTGCCTTGATGGCCTCGCCGATCTCGATGAGCCGGACGCGAACAGCATCGAAGATGAGGCCGTCGGAGAGCCCACCGCGGGCTACGTGGCTCCGGATGGCCTCGATGGCATCAAGGATGTCCTGAAGCCTCTCCCCGTCGCGGCGGCTCACAGCGCAACTGCGTCGGCGAGAGCTTGGTCCCGCACCCGGGGCTTCAGACTGCTGACCGGCGCGAGGTCGACCTTGACCTTGAGGATGCGCTCCAGGGTGCCCTCTAACGCCAGGACCGCGAACAGGCTGGTCTGCTCGGGAAGGTCGACGAGAAGGTCGACGTCGCTGTCCGGACCGTCTTGTCCGCGGGCCACGCTCCCGAAGACCCGGAGGTTGCTGGCTCCCGCGTCCCGGACCGCTTCGAGCAGGGCCTTGCGGTGCTGCCGCAGCCTGCGCCCGAGAGCGGTGTCCGGCAAACCGCGCACCCTCGGGTCGGTCCGATTCAAGCCCAAGGTCAGCTCGTGACCGGTGGCGGCGACGAGCCGCGCCAACGTCGCAACCGCCGGCTGCCGCTTGTCTGCTTCGTACTCGCTGACCACGCTCTGGGTCACACCAGCCCGCGCGGCGAGCTCGGACTGCGACAGGCCAGCACGCCGCCGCGCCTCCCGCAAGAGCCCACCCGTCGACTTCATGTGTGCAGCTTATCGCGTTTTGCCGATAAGCGGCAAGCTGCCGCTGCTCATCTCCCGGCCAACTGGTCGCACCCGCCAGGCTGTACCTGCCATGAGCCGGTCATGCCGACGAGGAAGGAGGTGACGCGGTGGCTGGCGTGCCGGTCCTCGTTGTTCTTGGCCATGTCATACAGCCCGGTGGTGCGGGGATCGGCGTGGCGCATCGCGATCTGCATGTCGCGCATGGGGCCGCCGCGGACCAATCCGGCGGTGCAGAAGGTATGGCGCAACCCGTGCGGGGTGATGTGCCTGCAGCCAGCGGTCTTGGCGACGCGGTTGACCGGGCGCCGGGCGTCCTCCAGTACGACGGGGTGCATGGGTCACGGCCGTACTGCTCGCCGAACACGACCGGAACGCGCCCGTCAACCGCTGCTGCGGCCTCGGTGCTTGTGACCGGCATGACGAGGTGCGTCCGCCTCGGCGAGGCGAGGCTCCGGACTCGTCGTTTGGAGCTTTGACCAACCTGACCGAGAAACACTCCGGCACCTTGTTCACAAATTGCCCACAAAATCGGCGTCACGCCGTAGCACCCGACGAGACCGCATGGCGCAATACACCCGTCCTGACCTGCAGGAACAGTCCCCCGGCTTGTGTCCGGCTGTGCCGCGCAGAGCTCCCAGCCGAACAGCATCAGGCACAGGTGGAACCCGATCGCCCCGGACAGGCCGAGCAGCGTCCAGCAGCCGCCCGCAGTGGCGCCAGCCCAATCACCAGTTCCCCGAGCGCGACAGCCGAGCCATACGGGGCTGGCGACGCCATGATTACGCCTCTCGGACGACCGGCAGCGCGCAACGTCAGCGAATGCCCGGTAGAACTCGGGTCCGTCACGACGATGCCGCCGTTGACCCCGGACGTCCACAGGCAAAGGCGACCCACCGATTGCGTGAGCCGGCTGGGTCGGGCCCCGTCGGGGGTCGCACTGACCCGAGCGTGACCAGGCGTCCCGAGGACGGTGGTCATGGCCATCGTCATCACTGCCTGCTCTCCGAGGACACGTTCCGCCGACGACCGATGCTCGATCAGTACGTTTTGGCTTGCCGTGTCGGGTCGGTGTGAAGTGCGTTCAGGTGGCCGGCTGGATCTGCAGGATCGTGAAGTGGCGCTTCCAGCCGGCGTCGCAGCAGATGTCCCGGCACACCAGGGCCAAGCTGAGCCCGGCGCGCCGAAAGTGGCCTGACGAGGTCGGCGGCGGCGTCATCCTGCAGGGCGAACAGGTGGCACCCGTACTTTCGGTGATGCGGGTCGGTCACCGAGAAGAAGGCCCCTCCAGCGGTGTGTTCCCGACAGCTGCGCCCTCGCCTGCCAGGCTGGCGGCGACGCGGGTCACGCCCTTCTCGACGCGTCGACGCCGTTCGCGACGACAGGGACTTCCCGTGCGCACGGATGCCGATCTCGGTGTCGGCGTCCAAGGACTCTCGGAAGGCGCGGACGCGGTCGTGGACGCCGTTCATCGGCAGTCGTCCGCCGGAGCCGATGACGCAGACGTACTGGGCGCCGTAGGACTCCATGAGCTTCGCCTGCTGGGCCGGTGCGGCCGCGCCGACCCGGGTGGTCGTCGGACTCGCGGGCTCGCGATGCCGCGGCAAACTAACCCGGCCACCCGCGGCCGAAACTGCGACTGCGACTGCGGGACGCTGAGTTGCGATTCACCAGCGCATTGAGCGCTGCTGCGAGTCAGCGCCCCTGGCGCAGCAACGTAGCCAAGTCGTCCACGTACTTCGTGCCGTAGCGCTGCAGTGGCACGACGTAGGAGCCCTCGCTGATCTCGTTCCAGGAGATGAAGGTCCAACCGTCGGGCCCTGAAGCACGGTTGCCGGCGAAGAGCACCTGCATCGTCTTGCCGTCGTCACGCGGCACGCACGTGGGGGTCTTGTAGAGCAGCGCGGCGTTGTAGCCGGGGGTGAACGGCGACAGCCAGGTCTTTGCCGTGCCGTCCGGGTTGCGGGTGGCTCGCACGTCCTTGGCGAACCTGGTCAGGGTGGCGAACGATGCCGGGTTCCGGTAGGGATCCTGGCTCGACCAGTAGTAGCTGACGCCATCCAGCGCTGCGGCCCGGCCCGCCCCCCAGCGCAGCGCGGCGACCGCGGTCCGTGCCGCCTCAGCAGCCAGGTCCACGCCCACGGTGATCATCGGCAGACCGTAGACGCGCTCCGACAGCACGGCAGCCGGTCCCCACGGGTCGCCGGTCGGCGGCCCCATTGCTGCGGGGCTTGGTGTGGACTGCGCAGGTGACCCCTGCCGAGCTCGCGGCCGAGTTGTCGGTCGAC
>ENA-OFDM01000934-OFDM01000934.1-metagenomes-genome-assembly--contig:-NODE-934-length-10578-cov-2.264088_pt1 | contig 10578 bp, 6 predicted proteins | sample MGYA00153385_OFDM01 | MGnify analysis MGYA00153385
ATCGGGTGCACCCTCGAAGTCGAAGAACCAGTTAGCCGAGTCGCGAAGCGCCGACATCACCATCCAGTCGGCCTGGGGCGGAAGGGAGGGGAACTTGGTGAGAAGGGCGGCATAGTCCACATTGCGCAGGTCGGATCCGGGAGAGACCTTGAGCTCCCCGACGTAGCCGACCCCCGCGCCGAACAGCGCGTTGGCGAAGCTCTGGAACTGTGGACCCTTTCGCTGCAGCACATGGTGGAAGAACGCGGCAGAGGTGCAGAGCCCGAGGGCGCCCTGATTGAACAGGTTGGGATTCGCGATCAGGTCGTGCACCCGCGTCGTGACCAGCGTGGGATCCAGATGAGGCCATGCCTTGCGGGTTGTGAGCGCGCCCCCGGCCGGAGTGCTCGGGTCGGTGGACCCGAGCCCGACCTTGTCAACGATCTCGCGGGAGGGAGACTGCGTGTCTCCCCACACCGATTGCAGCGCCGCCGGATCGCCGGATTCCGCCGCCGACCGGAGGGCAGCCTGGCTGTAGTGCAGGCGGTTCTCCGCGAGGTGCCGCTTCAGGTTCGCGTTCACCCCTCCCGGCTCCACCGTCACGAGCGGAGTCTCCGCGGTGCGTGCCTTGGCCACCGTGACCGCGGGTAGTTCGATCGGAAAGCGCACCCCGTTGCGGTTGACCGTGAGGGTGACCCGCACCGTGGCATCCCGCTCGGGGCTCGAGCCCGTGAGCGCGATTCGGGTGACGTCGTTCAGGGGAAGTGGATCGGTGGCGCTCACGCTCGTATCGACGCCCCCACCTCGCAGGCCGAAGACCACGGTGACCGGCGCGCCGCCGGCATCCACCAACACGCTCTCGATCGAGACATCGATTGGGAGATAGATGGAGGCGGAGTCCTGGCGAAGTACGGCGCGGTTGAGCAGGCCGGAGAGACGAGCGGACTGCCCGGCCGACCAGAGCTGGTCATTAACCCGCTGCACGATCGGGATGGCGGTCGCTGCGCGCACGCGGATGACCGCGGACTCGGCGACTGCGGCGAGGGCTGCCGCCGGTGCCGCGGCATCCATCGCGGTCGGGGCGACGGCCTCGCGGATCGCCAGGAGAGGCTGCACGCGAGTGGCGATGACGACGGCCGAACGTAGCCAGTCGGTGATACCGGTGTCGAGCGAGGTGAAGCGAGTCGTGCGGTCCGGGCGGATCTCCACGACATCCAGGTTGTCCAGCGCTTCGCGGATCTCATAACTGATGGCGGCACGTGAGAGTGCGCCGCGGAACCGGCGGATCATGTCGTCGGCGGTGAAGTCGAGCAGCTTGATCGGGACGAAGATCACCCGCTCGGCCTTGGTGAGCGCATGCATATGGTTGTAGTTGGCGATTACACGGGTTGAGACGCCCTCGTGCTCGCTCTGTGACACCTCCTTCACGACGGATGCGCGGCGGCTGCGTGAGGAGTGCGCATGCTGGTGGGTGCGATCATTCACGTTCTGCATCATCGAGCTCGAGACATCCCTCCTCCCGAAGGAGCTCGTATAGCTGTCGGCGGACGCGTCGGTGGTCGCGCTGGACGAGGTCCCCTCCTGTCGTGAGGTGCTGTTGGTCTTCGCATGCGAGAAGCCGCTCTGCGCCTCGGTGGCGACGGCGTTGGTAACCTCCGAGATAGCGCGATTCTGTGAGGTGTCGTTGGTGAGGTCGTCGGTCTCCGAGATCACCTCGGTCTCGCCGGCGCGGCTCCGACGCGACCAGTCGATGACGGCGATGCGGGTGCTCTCCCCGGGGGCGAGGCTCATGGAGTGGAGCAGCTGTCCGAGTGTGACCCCCTGCGCGAACCAGGACTGGTTGAACGTGAGCAGTGCGCCGAATGCCACGGTCTGGAAACCCGAGTCGCCTGCCGCGAGGGCGGCGAGGTCGATCGGAGTGAAGGCCTGGCCGGTCAGGTCCACGAGCTGGAGGCCGCGCTTCTGTTCGATAGCGTCCATCAGCAGAGTCGTGTACTGCACCCGTTCGGTGGGATATTCGCCAGTACGCGGCAGCAGGTCGGTCGGCCGCTCGGGATCGAAATCGGCTGTGTTCTCGGGAAAGTAGAGGGTGGTGAGCAGCTCGGTCGCCGTGCGGAAGGGCCGGTACAGGGCAAGATCGCGGATGTTCGCGGCATCCAGCGCCTTCGCGATGACGGCGGCATCGGCCTCGGGAACAGCCTCGAGCGCATCGATCTCGAGAAACTGCAGCTCGTCCACCTTCGTGCCTGCCGTCTTCGTCTCACGCACGATGTCGGCGGTCGGGGCGCCGAAGATCGCGTAGGCGGAGTGCAGGTCGGTTCCCGCCTCGAGGATGCGCACCGCGTTCGTAAAGGCGGCGGATGTCGCGAGATCAAACACCGTGACTATCTCGAGCGTGGCAAGGGCTTTCTCCGCGTCTTCGGTCACCCCGAGGAGTGCTCTCGGTGACCTGTGCAGGATCTCGTGCAGTGGCAGTTCGCGGAACTCCGACCGGATGGCGTCGCTCAGCTGGGAATTGCTGCGCAGTACGGTACTGGTGGACATGGGGGCTCCCTCGTTTGGTGACGATGGCTCGTCGACCTTAAGGAGCGGGGAATGCCGCCGAAAATACTCGGATCAGGATGTCGGGCGCAGAACCTGCGCCACGCGGTCCCACCAGGCGGCAGTCGCCGCGCGCTGGGAATCGGCGATGGTGCGCCCGGCGGTGGCCGTGGCATCCCGCTCCCCCCAGACCCGGGCGAGCAGCGCGGGGCCGTCGCCGGCGAGCAGTCCGCGCACCGGCAGGATGCCGTCCTGCCCGAAGTTCTTCAGCGCACCGGTGAGTTTGACGGTGGTGTAGTCGTCGACCGGGATGCCGATGGTCGCGACTCCGGCCGGTACTGCGAAGACCGCGGGGTGGTAACGACTGGTGACTACGAGCGAGGCCGAGCGGGCGATACGGGCCGCGGCCGGGGCATCCGCTGGTACTGCTGCCATCACGCGTTTGGACTCCATCCGAGCCATCACGCGCTCGTGTACCACGGAGTCGCCGCGCACACGGGAGTCGTCGAGAGAGCCGAAGTGAGCGAGGAAGACAATGTCGAGATCGGTGGTCTCGACGACCTCGTCGAGGAGGTCGGCGAGAGACGCGATCACCGCGTCACGATCGGCATCCCCGACATGATTCGCGAGCGTGACCACGCAATACGGAAGTGTCGCAAGCGCGTCATCGAGCAGGAAGCTGGCGTCATCGGCGCCCAGTTGCAGCCGATCGGGCAGCACACCGAGGCGTTCAGCGACCGCGAGCGAGGCGGACTCGCGTACGCTCACCAGCGGGGCGAGACCGAGAAGTCGGGCGACCAGTGCGGAGTCGTCGTCCGTGAGCTGCGGGCCGAGGGTCTGGCCGCTCACGACGAACGGAATGCCGAAAGCATCCGCAATTTCCGCGATCGCGAGGCGTTCGAAAATGTGGGAGGGCCAAGTGGAGGCGAGATTGCCGCCCCCGGTGACCGCAACACCGTCGCTGCCTCTGATGGCGTCGATCACGGCGTGGGCGGAGTCGTCGTCGGGCAGGAGGCCGGTCTCGCCGACGGCGGTGCGGCGCACCCGGTCGAGGCGATCCGCCTGGGCGGCGCGACCTCCGCCCGTGGGGGCAAATCCGATCCCAGGCACGGCCTCGACGCTGAAATCTTCGGTGCCGTATCGTTCGCTCGACTCGGCCGGGTTCGCCGAGACCGCGACTACGGACTCGAGGCCGCGAGCCCGCATCGCGTCCACGAAAGCCTCGAACATCGCTTCGTCGCCGATGTGGATCATCTTGTCGATTACGCCGACATCGCCGATTGCTACTACGCGCACGTGCATCTCCGAAATATCGAGGGCGGCATCGCACCGCGCGAGCCCTCACCACGCTAGCCGAACTAGCGACCGCATCCGCTCCACCGGTGAGGTGCGCGGGCAGGGGCCCAGTCAGTAGCTCGGTTGCTGTGCAGCACGGTCGTGGCGGGGGATACGCGTGCTCGCGGAGTTGCGGGATCGTCGCGGCGGGAGTCACGTCCCCCGCCGCGAGGTCAGCTGGCCGCCGCGACCTTCTGAGGGGGCGGTACCCCGCCGCGGCCGTGCTGACAGCACGAGACCAAGTGATCCCCACGCCGCCGGATAGCACGCTACCAACTCACAGCGCAAGCCCATCGTTTCATCAGGCTCGGGCCGCCTATCATCGGGGTTGTGGGCATCCAGACATCTCTCGACGCAGTGTTACAGGCGGACCGGCTTGTCGATTCGATGCGCCTCGCAGACGAGCTTGCCTTCGAAGCGAGTCGCGACGGTGGGCCTCGCACCGTCCGGGTACTCACCTCGGCCCTGAATAGCGAAGATCAGGTCGCCGCCATCGCCGCGACTCATGCCCTCGCGCAGATCTTCGACGAGCAGGCCGACATTGCGCTCTCGCGTCTCCTCTCGAGCAGCCGCGGCTTCATGCGCGAGCACGCGGCCTGGGCCCTCAGCCTGCGACTCCCGCGATTCGACACCGTCGGTCGCCTCATCGGCCTCGTCTCCCAGGGCGGCTTCGGCGGCATGCTCGCTCAGCGCACGCTCGAGCAGTGGGGTTCGCCGGTGGCGGAGCACGTGGCTATCGGCCTCGAATCGGCCCTGCTCGGAATCGACGAGCCTGGCGCCCGCTACCGACTCGTGGAGACCCTCGGCCTCGTGCGAAAGTCCGTCGCGACACCGGCTCTCCTGCGGATCGCGACCGATATTCTCGAGGAGGAGACGGTGCGGGTCGCGGCGGTCTCCGCCCTCGGCCAGCGGCGTGGGGATCGCGAGATCGTTGCCGTGCTCGACAACCTGGCCCGGTCCGAGGGCTACCTCGCGGATGTCGCGCGCCTCTCTCTCGTCGACCTCGAACCCGAATCCACTCGTGTCCGTGACTCGAGCCACGGGCTCACCATCGCCCAGCTCTTCCTCCACGCCGACCTCGATGCCGGCCTCACCCTGGCCGGCAGCGGTGACAACGGCGGCATCGCCACCCTGCTGGTGCGACTCGGGGATGCCCTCGTCGCAGGCGAGAACGCGTCACCACGGGTTGATCGCGTCATCACCCTCTCGCGGGGATCGGTCGCAGATGCACTGCAGAGTGTCGTCGACATCGGTGCCGGCGAGTGGGGTCACGACTACGGGCGGGTACCGTTGCTGAGCGAGCCGGTGCAGTCCGCCAGCGCCTGGCCGCTGCGGGTAGCCGCACGCCGGGGCATCCGTCGTATGCTGCGCGCCGCCGGCGGCGTCGACCTGCTGCATCTGCGCATGGCGGATGTCGGCAGCCTGGCCGCCGCGGACGTCGCGCGCGAACTCGATATCCCGGTCGTCTTCACGGTGGCACCCGACCCGCATGCCGTCATCCACTCGCTCGACCTCTCCGGTCGGCTCACCCGGCAAAATTTCGGCGAGATTGACGAGGTCGAGCACTTCTGGTACCGAACTCATCTGGTGCAGCAGCTCGCCGCGAACGCCGCGCACACCGTGCTGTTTCCCCGTCCCTCGCTCGAACGCGATATGCGTGAGCTCGTGGGCATCGACATCACTGCCCATCCGGAGCGGCACTCGACTGTGCCAGAGGGCATCGATCTCGAAGTCGTTGACCGGGCCGTGATCGAGGGCGCCAACCACGCCGCTGGCCAGCCCGCGACACCCGCACTCGAGGAGCTGCGTGACCTGCTCGTCAAACTGCCCGAGCACCGTCGCACCCTGCCGCTGCTGGTGAGTGTCGGCCGCTTCCACCGCGTCAAGGGTATGGCCACGATCGTGGATGCCTGGGCGAACGGTTCGCTGGCCGACCGAGCCAACCTGCTGCTGATCGGCGGAAATCTCGTCGACCCCTCTGCTGACGAACGCGAACAGCTCGAGCTGATGGACGCGATCATTTCTCCCGAAAGTCGTTTCGAGGCCGGTCTGGTGCTCTCGGGGCACCGCCGCAACGACACCGTCGCCCGATGGGTGGCGGCCGCCCGATTCGGTGTGCCTGGCCTTGCGGCACCACGCGGCATCTATGTCTGCGGCAGCCTGAAAGAGGAGTTTGGCATCGCACTGCTCGAAGCCATGGGCTCCGGGCTTCTCGTCGTCGCCCCCGATGGCGGCGGTCCCGCCACGTACGTGGAGGAGGGTGTCACCGGCTTCCTGGCACCGACCTGGGACGTGGTACCCCTTCGTTGCGCGATGACCGAGGCTCTCGGTGCCTCTCTCGCCGAAGACACCGCCGATCGGGCCGCGGCTTCGCGCGCCACGGTTGAGGTGAGCTACACGATCCAGGCCATGGCTCGCGCCCTGTCGAACGTCTATCAGGGCGTGCAAGACGAGGAGAGCGAATCGCGTGGCTGGTCGTTCGCGGCCCTGTGAGAGACAGTCCGGTTAGGAAGGCGGCGCAGTGACCCTCCTCATCATCAGTCCTGACTATGCGTCCCACCTTCTGCCGCTCGCGTCCCTCGGCACAGCATGGCGTGACGCCGGCGAACGCGTAATCGTGGCGACCGGCCCGGCGACGGCCGATATCGTCGAGTCGTTCGGGTTCGAACGCGTCAACCTTTCACTCGGCAAGGGCTCCAATCCCGGCGTGATCCGGGCCGAACAGCAGCCAACCGGTGAGGACGACGCCCTGCGCGGCTTCTTCGACGCGACCCGTCGTGGCATGGTTGAGACCCTCGCATTCCAGGCCGAGGCGCGTCTCAGTGATCTCATGTGGGAGCCGGTGCGGGTCGCCCGCGAGGTGCAGGCGGTCGTCGCACACATCCAGCCCGACGCGATCATCGTCGACCACCTCGCGTTCAGCGCGCGGCTGGCCCTGGTGGCTGCGGGCGTGCCGTACGCGGATGTGGTGCTCGGGCATCCGTCGGCCCTTCCTGTCGGCGACGAGGTGTACGGCTTTCCGCCGGCCTGGCCCGCCGCGTTCGACCCCTCGGCCGATGAATTGCGGATGCTTCGCGAGCTCTGTGATCGAGTAAGCAAGTCGTTCACCGCCGAGTGGAATGCCGCCCTCGCCAAGCTCGCCCCGAAAGCGCCGCGGTCGGTCAGCGCCTTCGGCGAGCATGGCGATCTGCTTCTGCTCAACTACCCTGCCGAACTCTCTGCGCCCGCGCGCACTGCGATCCTGCCGCCCCACCGATTTCTGGGCTCAGCCGTGCGCGAAGAAGCGCGAGATGCAGAGGTGGATGCCTGGCTCGCCGGGAGCAACGAACCCTTCGTCTACGTGAGTTTCGGCAGTTTTCTCTCCGTGCGGGCGGATGTGATTGCACGCGTCTGCGCGGCGCTCACGCGGGTGGGAATCCGAGGTGCAATCGCCATCGGATCGGCGGACCGCGCCGAGCTTGGCGAGCTGCCGGCCGACTGGCTCGTTCGCGAGTTCCTTCCGCAGGTGACCCTGCTCGAGCGGGCGGCGGCGGCGGTGACCCACGGAGGCAACAACAGTGTCACCGAGTCGATGACGATGGGGGTTCCGCTGGTGGTGTTGCCGTTCTCGACCGACCAGTTTGCCGGGGCAGCGGCCCTTGAGGATGCGGGGTTCGGCGTCTCACTCGCTCCGAACACCGCGACGGTCGCCGAGCTGACGGATGCTGTGCTGCGGGCGCTCGACCTGCCAGCGAAAGCGGCACTCGCGACGCTCTCGGCGGGGCTGCGTCAGGATGCGGGAAGCCGCCGGGCCTTCTCGGCTGTAGCGTCGGTGCCGACGAGCTGACGCATCGCATCGCGGCTCGACCGGGCCTCGCGGTACTGCTCCATGAGGGCGGCGTTCGCGTCGTACTGGTCGCCCTCGCGGGCCTGAGCGGTGTGGTTGAGCGCGTAGACGACCCCCTCGTGACGGCGGGGAACCTCGTCGAGCAGCGTTTCGTGGGCCACATACCAGGCCGCATCTTCGAAACCCCAGCCGCGGAAGCGCTCGTCCTGGCCGCCATGGCTCCACCAGCTCCGCGGGGTGGTGACGTATACGCCTGAGCAGGCTCCGTGCACCAGTTCAAAGTCGCACTGGTCGAGCGGGGTGCCAACGGTGAACTGGGCGGTACCCGGCGTGCCGAGCCAGTGGTACCGAGTGTAGGGCAGGTGCACCAGTCCCGACGCGGCGGCAGCGGCGATCGCCTCCAGCAGTGGTTCGAGCTGGGGGATCGTATCGGCGTCGTTGATCACAACGACCTCGTCGGAGTCATCGATCGAGTCGATTCCGAGGTTGCGGCAGCGTGCAAGGTTGAAGATCTCGTCGTTGGAATCGATGGTGCGGATGTCGACATTCCCGAGATTTTGCCCGTACCAGTCCACGACGGCGGTCAAAGCCGCCAGCCGGGAGGGCTGGGGGCGCCAGGGGATCAGTACAGTGAGCACCGATCAAGCATAAGTGTGTCGTGCTGGCCGGATTCTCCACCCTCGAAATGCCTATTTCTGTCCCACTGCCGGGTGAGAGCAACAGAGATCGGCATGTCGATGCGTTACGCCGGCTGAACGCCCGGGAGGTGAGCCTTCCGGCACGACCCGGCGAGGCATCGCATCTTATTTCCTGGCGGGGTTCGGGGGTCAGGTTCGAGTTTCTCCTGTGATTTGCGAGGAGCCAACAGGCCAATGACCGCGGCGGATGTCGTGTGCCACGCCCGCCGATAGTCTGAGGCTCTATGACAACAGCACCCCACTCCGCGTTCGCCGTCTCGGCCGAAGTCGCTGATGCCCTCGAGAACGGGCGTCCCGTTGTGGCGCTCGAATCCACAATCATTGCCCATGGGCTCCCCCGTCCGCGCAACTACGAGGCGGCGAAGGAGTTCGAGCAGATCCTGCGCGATGCCGACGTCACCCCGGCCACCATCGCCGTGCTCGATGGTGTGCCGCAGATCGGGTTGGATTCCGACGGCGTGCGCCGCATTGCAGAGGAGGATCTCGCGAAGGCGAGCGTGCGCGACCTGCCGATGCTGGCGGCGGCGGGAGCATCCGGAGCCACCACGGTTGCGGCGACAGCGCACCTCGCCTCGCTTGCCGGAGTGCGGGTTTTCGCCACCGGTGGGCTCGGTGGCGTTCATCGTGGGGCTGGCACCTCCTTCGACGAATCAGCCGATCTCTCCACCCTGGCGGTGACCCCGGTCACGGTCGTGAGCGCCGGGGTGAAGTCGGTGCTCGACATCGCCGCAACCCTCGAGCGGCTTGAGACCCTGAGTGTGCCGGTCGTCGGCTATCGCACGACCGTCTTCCCGAGCTTCTGGCTCACCGAGTCGGCCCACACGATTGATTGGTCGGTCGAGTCGGCTGCCCAGGTCGCTGCGATCATGCTCAGCCAGGACGCCCTCGGTCACGGCCAGGGGATCGTGGTGGCCAACCCGATCCCGCGGGAGCAGCAGTGGGATCCGACCGAGCACGACCGGGTGCTGATCGAGGCGCTCGACGCGGCCGACGCGGCCGGGATGCACGGAAAGGCGGTCACGCCTTTTCTACTCAGCTACATCGTGCACGCGTCGGAGGGCCGCAGCCTCGAGGTCAACCTCGACCTCGCCCGCAACAATGTGCGGCTGGCGGCTCAGATCGCGATCGAATGGTCAGCGCTTGCCTGATCACCGCGATAACCCCGAGCGCATCGTCGTCTTCGGCGACGTGGTGGACGACGTCGTCGTGGTGCCGGCCAGTGCGATTCGCGAGGACACGGACACGCCCTCCTCCATTCGCCATCGGGCCGGCGGTTCGGCGGCGAATGCTGCGGCCTGGATGGGCTCGCTCGGGGCATCCGTCGACTTCGTCGGCTTAGTGGCGGTCGAGGATGTGGTGCGGCATAGTGCATTGCTCGCCGGCAACGGGGTCACCCCGCATCTCCTTGGCGATGACGAACTGCCCACCGGCGCCATCATTGTGATCGTCTCCGGGGAACGCCGCACCATGCTCACAGAGAAGGGCGCCAACGCCAAGCTGACTCCGGATGCTGTCACCGACCGGCTGCTCACCGGGGCCGCGGTGCTGCACTTCACCGGCTACAGCGTGTTCTCTCAACCCGACCAGTCCTCGCTGCGCAACCTCGTGCAGCGAGCGACGGCCCGTGGAGTTCGTATCTCGGTGGATCCCGCTTCTTCGGGATTCATCACGGACTTCGGCGTCGACCGTTTTCTGGAGAGCGTGGAGGGTGCCCACCTGTTCTTCCCCAATCTGGAGGAGGGTCGGGTGCTCACCGGCCTTGACGACCCGATTCACATCGCGGAACGGCTGGGCGAGCGCTTCGATGTCGTGGCCCTCACCCTCGACACCGCCGGTGTCGTGGTGGTCGAGCGAGGAATGCCCACCACCGTGGTGGCGGCGGTCCCGGTCGCGATCGTCGATCCGACCGGAGCGGGGGATGCCTTCGCGGCCGGATTCCTCGCCGCCTGGGTGTCGGGCGCGGGGGCCATGGCGGCCGCATCCGCTGGCGCCCGGGCTGGCGCGCTCGCCGTCTCGACTATCGGCGGCCGTCCGCGGCCATAGCCGTGTCGCCCGCTTCACCAGTTTGTCGTCTGCGAGCGCATCATCGCTCCGCTGCTTCCCGCCCCCTTTCCCCAAAACGCAGGAGATTCGCCACGAAAGTGGCCTCCTCGACGCAGATATGCCGTCTTGGTGGCGAATCTCCTGCGTTTTGGATAT
>ENA-OFDM01000937-OFDM01000937.1-metagenomes-genome-assembly--contig:-NODE-937-length-10540-cov-2.548212_pt1 | contig 10540 bp, 11 predicted proteins | sample MGYA00153385_OFDM01 | MGnify analysis MGYA00153385
CTTTAGGCTTTAGGCTTTAGGCTTTAGGCTTTAGGAATTTGTCGCAAACTAATCTAGTAAGTTGTATGTGATGTGTAGGATGTGTTATCGCGGAGCATAACGCACCAGTTCAGGAACAACCGATCGGTTATTTAATAGCAAGTCTCTTGGCTTTTAGGCTTTAGAGTTTTACGATCATCCTAAAACCTAAAACCTAAAACCTAAAACCTAAAACCTAAAACCTAAAACCTAAAGCCTAAAACCTAACCCCTAAACCGATGAGTTTTACGATCATCCTAAAACCTAAAACCTAAAACCTAAAACCTAAAATGTTGCTTCAAAACATCTAATGGAGCACAATCCCAATCGTCAATGTGACTGATAATTAGATCTTGTTCGTTCAATAATAATTCGGTTGTGCCAGTAATTTCGATTCGGGGATGCCAGGGTAGTGGAGTGTTCCAGCTCAATGACCAGCGAGTAGAGATAGACCGATCGACCCGATCGATCGCGTACAATTCTAGGTGAGGATTTTTAAACCATTTCTGGATAAACTCGATTGTCTGCTTGTAACGATTGAGTCCCCGAAACCGCGTTAGTGGGTCTTGAAAATAGACATCCTTGGCATAGATTTGATAGCTTTGATCGATCGGAAACTTGGCGTAGTCTTGACGCAAAATCGTAATAATGTCCATGTTAAAGCGGCGACTTTAGAATCTAGTAGTAGTTAGAATACTTTTAATTAGTTCATTGTTAATTAATAGCTCTTCTGTACGCAAATATGCACAGATCGCCTCATTTGTCACACCATGTTGCTGCTTGTGACCAAAGACCGATAGAGTAGTAAGAATGCCGAGCAGGTCGATGGGTTTGAGCGAGATTAGACTACCACCAATATCATTCGATAGCAACTTGGGTAGCCAAGTAGGTGACTGACGGAGATTGGTCTTCAAATCGCCTGGGCGAATTAAGCACAACAGATCGATGCCAAAATCTTTGGACACTAGTAGTCGCATATAAGCATCATTGACGACTTCAAGATCGAGAAATGGCAGGACACAAATCCCTAATTCAACTGGATGGCGATCGACAGGAAGACAAACTAATTTAAAGTCAATTAAGCCCTGATTGCGTCCTGATGGGTAAATCCGAGCGAGTCGCGCGATTTTGACATCAGCAATTGTTTGACCGATCGCCAATGATAAACATAATAATAATCCAGCGGCGATTTTCTCCTTATCCTCGATCGATCGGGATAGTTCTGGGAGCGATACTTGCCGTTCGACTGCGAATGCTGTAGCTACGGCACGAAGTTGGGCATCTATGCTAGTCATCTTGCTTTGTAATTCATCATCATCCTAGCTCAAATAAAGCGAAAATCCAGCAAAAGATCTCTAAAATAGGATTAAATACCAAATCATACGTCTAGACAAGATGACTGAATCAAAATCTGCACAGGAACTATTTCAGGCTGCTTACGAAAACCGTTATACTTGGGAGCCAAATTTTCCTGGCTACACAGCCGCAGTGAAATTTCAACATGGCGATCGAGTGCTGACTGGTACAATTGCTGTCAAAGCCAATCTCAGCGCGGAAGTCATGGGTATTGACGATGAAGAAGCTCGCGACTCAATTCTAGGACAACTGCGCGAAGTAGCCATCCACCGCGTCCGCCGGACTTTTGCTGATACTCATAGCAAAAATACTTTTAGCTATGGTGAAACCGACGCTACAGGTGCAGTAGAAATCCTCATGGGTGGTAAATCTACAGGCGATCGCTATAAACTCCGTAATAACGAAGTCTGCCACGTTCATCGCCATATTCATGGGATCATGGTGACGATCGATACCTTTAGCAGTCACGATACTGGTGCTGGCTATCTCTCTCATCGCTATGACTCGATCTACGCCGATCCTGTCACGGGAGAAATTAAAAGCGGTAAAATCGTCTTTGAAGACAATTATCAAAAAGTCGGCGAGTACCAAATTCTCAACCAACGGATTATCCAAGCTGTAGAAGACGGTCAACCCGTTACTACTGAATTTACTTTTACCAATATCGAGTTATTACCCGCTCAGGTAAAGGCTGTGGCTGCGACAGTTTAGGTCGTCTCCTTTAGTGGTAATTAGTTATTTATGGCTATATCTATAAATCTCAGTCAGATGGGCTTTATGGATGTAGCCATAGTTGTTAGTTGCGAGATGATTTATGTTTAATTCTTACCCTCGCCTAACTGAAGTAGCAGTAGTATTTCTCAAACTAGGCACGATCTGCTTTGGCGGCCCAGCGGCGCATATTGCGATGTTAGAGACAGAAGTTGTCACTCGTCGTCAGTGGATTAGTCAAGCACAATTTCTCGATTTAATTGGGTTGACTAATCTGATTCCAGGGCCGAGTTCGACAGAGTTGGCGATTTATATCGGCTACCTGCGCGCTGGTTGGGTAGGTCTAATTATTGCTGGGGTGTGTTTTATTTTGCCAGCGATGGCGATCGTGTGGGGACTGGCGATCGGGTACGATCGAGTGCAAGCGATTCCTGAATCGATCGCGATCTTTGCCAGTATCAAGCCAGTAGTAGTGGTATTGACCATTCAAGCGATGTGGAAATTACGTCGAGCGGCAATTAAAAATATCGCCACAGGCGTAGCTGGAATCGGCGCGGTCGGCTTGTTTGAATTTTTAGATCTAAATACATTAATGGTGCTATTGCTGGCAGGATGTGGAGTACTGCTGAGTCAAAATTGGCAGGGCTTGAGAGGTGGATTATCCGTTATTTGGTTGCCCAAGCTTGAATTGCCGCTCCTAGCCATTTTTCCAGCAATTACGTCTCATCCTTCATGGGTAGATGTCTTGACGATTTTTCTGAAAATTGGTGCGACAATTTATGGAGGTGGTTATGTGTTGCTGGCATTTCTCCAGCCAGAATTGGTCGATCGCACTCATTTGTTGACATCTACACAGTTGCTCGATGCGATCGCCATCGGACAAGTTACTCCAGGGCCATTATTTACCACAGCAACATTCATTGGGTACCTGTTAGCTGGGCATCAGGGCGCGATCGCTGCCACAATTGGCATCTTCTTACCTAGCTTTGGTTTCGTCGCTCTACTGACATTTTGGGCACCTAGACTGCGACATTCGCTCTGGTTTAGAAGTTGGTTAGATGGTGTCAATGCTGGAGCTTGGGGGGCGATTGTAGTAGTTGCTTATCGATTGGGGGTAAGTACACTTGTAGACTGGCAATCCTTGGCGATCGCCGTTGTAAGTTCACTGCTACTATGGCGATGGCGGATTGAGGCAATCTGGCTGATATTTGGTAGTGCAACGATTGGTTTAATCGGACAATTGGCTCGATCTCCTCACTAAAATTGCCCCAGTTTAAGTAAATCCCTTTCAGGCTGATGTAGTTTAGATAATATCGATCGATCGTGCTCGATTATTGATGTTTTCCAAATTTATACAATGCCGCTCGCGCCAGACTAGCTATGACGATCGTATGCCTCACTCTACTTCCCAACTATGCCCATAACTAATTATGACCTACCGGACAAGATTGAGATTTTAGATCGATCGCCAATATCATAAAAAATAGAGCTTGAGTGAGGATTTAGATTAATATGCACTTTGATTTACAAACATTAATTAAAACTTTTGGCTATCCCTTAGTATGGGGTATTGTTTTTGCCGAATCAGGATTACTGGTCGGCTTTCTATTACCTGGAGATAGTTTACTTTTTGTGGCTGGCTTCATGTGTTCTTTAGCCAAGACTGGACTAGATATTCGCGTGATGGCATTTGGCTGTTTTGTATTTGCCGTTGTGGGCGATAGTGTCGGGTACTACACGGGTAAAAGATTTGGGCGTAAATTATTTGATAAAGAGGATTCTAAGTTTTTTAAGAAAAAGCATTTGATTGCTGCGGAAGATTTCTTCAGTATCCAAGGTAAGACGGCAATTATTTTGGCGAGATTTATGCCGTTTATTCGGACTTTCGCGCCGATTGTGGCGGGGATTGCCGCAATGCGCTATCAGACATTCATGCAATATAATGTCGTCGGTGGATTTGTCTGGGCGATCGGTTTGACTGCTTTAGGTTACTTTTTAGGCAAAACTATTCCACCAGAGCAGATCGACCAATATTTGCTACCAATTGTCTTAGGAATTATGTTTATATCGCTGGCTCCATCTATTTTCCACATTCTCAAAGCACAGCGCACCAAAAATTAGCTCTACTTCCGCTTGCTCCCCGCGCCTAGACGGCTGCTATTTGCAGCCAATGTTACAGATTGTTGAGTTGTTTCTCATAACAACGGTGTTGAGACCAGAGATTGTTTATGATGAATCTCGAAATCGTTAAATATCAACTAAGGAAAAGCTTACGATGCTTGACTCTTTTTCCAGAGCGGTAGTAACCGCAGATGCTAAGACCGCTGCAATCGGTGGTACCGACCTGAATGCACTTAAAGGTTTCATTGCTGAAGGCAACAAACGCTTAGATGCAGTCAATGCGATCGCCAGTAATGCTAGCTGCGCTGTATCCGACGCTGTAGCTGGGATGATTTGCGAAAACCAAGGTTTGATCCAAGCTGGTGGTAACTGCTACCCTAACCGTCGTATGGCGGCATGTTTGCGCGACGCAGAAATCATCTTGCGCTACGTCACATATGCTCTGCTTGCTGGTGATGCTTCCGTACTCGACGATCGTTGTTTGAACGGTTTGAAAGAAACTTATGCAGCATTAGGAGTACCTACAACTTCTACCATCCGTGCAGTTCAAATCATGAAATCTGCGGCATTGGCTCACATTAATGATACCAATACCGAAGCTAACGGTGGCAAAAGATTCGTCCAAATGGGCGCATCCAAAGGTGACTGTTCCGCACTGACTTCCGAAGCTGCTTCCTATTTCGATCGCGTAATCTCTGCACTTAGCTAGTAGACGAGATCGATCGTTACAAGCTGACTGAATTGAAACAAACTATCAAAATATTTTTTCTGGAGTTATTACATGAAATCTGTTGTTACCACGGTAATCGCTGCTGCTGATGCGGCTGGTCGTTTTCCTACCTCTTCCGATTTAGAATCGGTACAAGGTAGCATCCAACGTGCAGGCGCACGTTTAGAAGCTGCTGAGAAATTGGCAGCTAACTTGGACAACGTAGCTAAAGAAGCTTATGATGCGTGCATCAAAAAGTATGGCTACTTGAACAACTCCGGTGAAGCTAACGAAACCCAAGTTAAAAAAGACAAGTGCTTACGCGACATCAAACACTACATGCGTTTGATCAACTACTGTCTGATCGTTGGTGGTACTGGTCCTTTGGATGAGTGGGGTATTGCTGGTGGACGTGAAGTTTACCGTGCATTAGACTTACCTACTGCTCCTTATGTTGAAGCTCTCCGCTTTGCACGTACTCGCGGTTGTGCTCCTCGTGATATGTCCGCTCAAGCATTGGTTGAATACAATGCTCTCCTCGACTACACCATCAACTCCTTATCTTAGGAAGCTGGTTGACTCAATAATTTCGGTTATTTGAGTGCTAAAGGAGGTTTTCGATCTGTTGCTTTGCCTGATGGTTGAGCGATCGATCGAGAGCCTCTTTTGTTATGTAACGAACTAGATCCCCGACTTCTCGAAGAAGTCGGGGATCTGTTGGGATCTGTTGAAGTCTAAAATCGTTACTTGGTAATAAAATAAATTATGACTAATAAACGTTTTTTTAATATATTTAATCTCACTGAAGCCGAAGCGATCGAGCTATTAGATACGCCCTGCGATAAATTGGCAGAAGATGAATCTCGCTATGTCGCGGCTTCTCACCTGATCAATTTTGACACAGAGGCATCGATTAATGCGCTGCTCCGCGCGATCGCCAATGACGATCCCGAACTCGATAATCGGATCGTGCGGCGCAAATCTGTCGAGACACTAGGCAAACTCCAAGCCAAACAAGCATTACCCGCGATCCGTACCTGCTTGGCAGAATCAGACTGCTATACTGTCGAAAATGCAGTGTGGGCGATCGGTGAAATTGGGACTAAAGATCCTGAAATATTGTCAGAAATCGCGCAAATACTCGAACGCGAAGGACAAAATCATCGCGTCATTATTCATACCTTAGTTAAGCTCGATTATTCCCCAGCACTAGATCGAATTCGCACTTTTACCGAATCGACAGATGAAGCCACAGCGAGTGCGGCGATTGCGGCGGTGTGTCGATTTACAGGTGACTATACACAGATGGAGCGGGTGATGGAATTTTTGTTCCACCCCAATCGGAATGCCAGACGCGCTTGTATTCAAGATCTAATTGATGCTAATTATTATCCCGCAATTGGGGCGATCGCCAGATGTCCAGTCTCGATCGTGTTTCGCTTGCGGGCGATTCGACTACTCGCAGATCGCGGGATCGAACGGGGAGATCTCCAATATGCCGATATTCGATCGAGTTTAGAGCAAACATTACTCGATCGACCTCAAGATCTAGAATTAATTCATGAGTACGATCTACCACCGACGCTAGATTTTTTGATTCGGCAATTGTATGAGACTGACTTCGGACTATGTTATTTAGCCACTCAAACGATCCTCGACAACTTTGCCGAGCTAGCACCTGCGGCATTACTCGCGACGTATGAGGAAGAGGCTTACAACGATTATGGTGCCCATTATCATGTGATGAAACTGATGGGGTGGCTCAAATATACCCCAGGTTACGATCTACTAATCGAAGCCTTGCATAACCGCGAACCGCAGTTCCAAAAGTCCCGCGCCGCCGCCGCTCTCGCCTTGGGCGAACTTGGCGATATCCGCGCAATCCCGTTACTAGTAGCTAGTTTGGATACCAAAATTTGGGATCTCAAATACGCGATCTTGATGGCATTAGCCAAACTCGGTGATGACAGCGGACGAGAAATCGCGGCTAATGATGATGATTGGCTGATTCGCGCCCGATCGGCGATCGCCTCAAACCAATAAACGGCGTTGCTGAATTTGGGTATGATTTTTTGGTAGGGGTGCCCCTGTCTTGTCGTTTTTTTTATTCGGGGGTTCCCCCCGAATAAAAAACGCCGCTTGTGGGTACCCAAATCGATGCAGGGTAAGCACGAGGCATTACCCCTACAAAAATTGTTTGTGCGTTTCATACATTAATTCAGCAACGCCTAATTATCAATTATTAATTATCAATTAATTTAAGCTACCCGACTTGCTGAACTGGGGCGAGAATCTCGCCATACAGACGTTCGATCCGATCGACATTACTTTTGAGGGTATAACTCTCCACCACTCGCTGACGGGCGGATTTACCCAAAATCTCGACCCAACCAGGATGTTCGCGGAGGACGGGGAGGAGGGTGCGGAGTTGACCGGAGACACCTTGAGTATTGATCACAACTCCAGCCCCACCACTAATCACCGAGGCATCTGCACCTGCATCGGTAGCTACACAAGCTAGTCCACAAGACATTGCCTCTAATAGTGATAGCGACAAACCTTCAACTAGTGAAGGCAGAATAAATACATCAGCACCTCGCAAAATATCGATCCGACGGGCATCATCCCGAATTGCTCCCAGCCAAATCACACCATGCTCGGTATTGTAAAATGGTTCGAGATTGGGTCTGAGTGGGCCATCACCAACTAGTAATAGTTTGCAACCATAGTTGCTCATGTTGCAGTATTTCCAAGCTTTAAGCAGGGATTCAACATTTTTTTCAGTCGAGATCCGGCCCTGATAAACGTAGATTTGCCGAGCATTAAACTCAGCTTTAATATTACTAATACCTGGAGTGTATTTTTGTTCGTCAACACCATTTGGGATGACGATCAGGCGATCGCGTGATACGCCTAGTTTGACTAATAAATCTTGTTGTTCTTCACAGAAAATAATCGTGCGATCGTATCTGGCTAAAAATGGTGCATACAGTTGATAGGCTAGCAACTGGGTGGTCGAAGTCACATTGCGACGCTTCCCATCGTAGGGTGTATGAAATGTCGAAATCAGCGGTAAATTTAGTTCTTGGCAAATTTCTGGGAGCAGAAAATCTAGCGGTGATAAACTTAGTGAAGCATGAACGATATCTGGCTTGCGACGACGCAGCGATCGTTCGAGTACTCGTTTAGCTCTGATCGTGGGAATTGTATATACCTGAGATTTGTAGAGGAATGGTAGTGGCACTTCATCGCCATCAGCTTTGGTGTCAGCAAAGTGCATGAAACTCACTTTGTGCCCACGATTAGTTAAGGCACTAGTAATTTCTCGACTATAGGTAACATTGCCACAAAAAGGCGTTTTCTTTCCCAGCCACGCAATATGCATCTTTTGTTAAATCGATCGGGATTTTAGTAAACTTAGATATTAAGGATTAAATATTTAGTAATTCCTAAATATACCAGGAAAGTCTACTAGATCACTAGGGACTTTATGAAAGCAGGGTTTCTGTCATCAGAGTAGCTGAGTCGTTTGTGGAGATCGAAAGTGTGATGGCTGCGAATTAGACATTAGATTTGACTGGTAATTCTAAGGGAATATTCCCTAATATTCCCGTCCGAAAATCATTGAGAATCAGATGCGATGTGCGTTCTAGATCGCCGCGATACTTTTGATTGGCGAGATTGTGCAGGTATTCTTCGCCGCTCAAAGTCGTCGGTACCGAACCATATCGGGCATTTAGTCCATCGACATAGCCCAACTCCTGACACAGCTCGATAAATGCTGCCGCCATGCTCTGTCTGTCGTATCCAGCTTCACCAATATCATCGCAGATCGCCAGCTTCACCGCCGCTTCTCGATCGTTCAAACGTCCAGGAATAATCCCTGGCGCGTCTAGTAGCTCCAACTCATCAGAAATTCTCACCCAGCGGAGCGATCTAGTGACACCAGCACGTCTAGCACTTTCCACCACTCGTTTATTCAGCAGTCGATTGATCAGGGCTGATTTACCCACATTGGGAAAACCGATCACCACAGCTCGTACCGGACGCGGTAACATCCCGCGCTCTTTCCGTTTTTGGTTGATAGCGATACCTGCGAGTTGTGCTGCTTTGGAAATGGCAACTACGCCCGTTCCTCTTTGAGAGTTAGCAAAAAATGGCTGTTCGCCTTGGGAGACAAACCACTCAGTCCACAATTCTCGCACTGTGGGCGGGATCATATCGACCCGATTTAAGATCAGTAATTTGGGTTTATTACCAATCCACGTAGCTAGGAGCGGGTGATATGTCGCAAACGGAATCCGCGCATCCCGCACTTCGAGGACAACATCAACTTTTTTGACTTGTTCTTGAAGCTGACGTTCGGCTTTGGCAATGTGCCCTGGATACCATTGGATTGCTGGTAATGTCATAATCTATGGTTAGCAGTTATTCAGTTATCAGTTTAACCGCTCCGATCGAACTTAATTTGACTCGTCTTCAGATCTGATGATGCTGTACGATCGAATGGCGATCTGAGTTTTTAGATCCGTAAGAGAATTTTATTAAAATGACCCAACAAACAGTAATCATTACCGGAGCCTCATCAGGAGTAGGCTTGTATACCGCCAAAGCTATGGCGCAGCGGGGTTGGCATGTAGTGATGGCGTGTCGCGATTTACCCAAAACGGCAACAGCAGCTCAATCAGTCGGGATACCCCCAGATACATACAGCATCATCCACATCGATCTAGGCTCTCTGGAAAGCGTCAGAAAGTTCGTGCAGGATTTCAGAGCTACAGGTAAATCTTTAGATGCTTTGGTGTGTAATGCGGCGGTTTATTTACCTTTGCTCAAAGAACCAATGCGATCGCCAGAAGGTTATGAATTGAGTGTCGCCACCAATCATTTTGGTCATTTCCTGCTGTCTAATCTGCTCCTAGAGGACTTAAAAGCTTCATCGGCACCAGATAAACGTTTGATTATTTTAGGCACCGTCACAGCCAATTCTAAGGAGTTGGGCGGCAAGATTCCGATTCCTGCACCAGCAGATTTAGGCGATCTTCAGGGATTAGCGGCTGGATTTAAAGCACCAATTTCGATGATTGACGGCAAACCATTTAAAGCGGGTAAAGCTTATAAAGACAGTAAGTTGTGCAATATGATGACGAGTCGGGAGTTGCATCAGCGTTACCATGATGCGACGGGGATTGTGTTTAATACGCTCTATCCTGGATGTGTCGCCGATACACCGCTATTCCGCAACAGTTATCCTTTATTCCAAAAGATCTTCCCCTGGTTTCAGAAAAATATTACTAAGGGTTATGTGAGTCAGGAACTAGCTGGCGACAGGGTGGCTCAAGTCGTCGCCGATCCTGAATTTAAGCAATCTGGGGCGCATTGGAGTTGGGGTAATCGTCAAAAAGTCGGCGGTAAATCATTCGTGCAGGAGTTGTCAGATAAAGCTAGTGATGACAAGGCTGTACGCATGTGGGAATTGACTGAGAAATTGGTAGGCTTAAACAGTTGACAGTTGACAGTTGACAGCGAGGTTTTTAGGAAGGGAATTTAAACCCATGATTTTCGTCAAATTAATTGATAATTGATAATTGGGTTTTTAGATGTAGGGTGTGTTAGCGACAGCGT
>ENA-OFDM01000940-OFDM01000940.1-metagenomes-genome-assembly--contig:-NODE-940-length-10515-cov-2.513098_pt1 | contig 10515 bp, 10 predicted proteins | sample MGYA00153385_OFDM01 | MGnify analysis MGYA00153385
GCGCACCCGTCGCTTCGGCGGGGCGATCGACGCGCCCTCGGCCTGACCCGCGCCCTGCACGCCGCCTCGCCGCGCCTCGCGTTGCTGGTGACCTAAAACGCAGGAGATTCGCCACGAAACGGCCGCTTTCGCCCCGAAACCCCGCAGTTGGGGGCGGATCTCCTGCGTTTTCGGTGTGCAGCGGGTTAGCAGGATTTTGCGAGCGGCCCGGCGAGCCGCGCCTCGACCGCACGCTGGCTCCGCAGCCTCACGACCTGCAGGTGCGGATGCTCCCGAGCCGCGAGCGGCACGGAGCGGAGATACGACCGCTGGTGTGCCAGGGCCCAGCGGATGATTCCCTCCCGGTTCACCAGTGCATGCCATAGCCCCGGCTCGGTATTTCCGTTCCACAGCTCACGCTGCGTGCGGCTGCGAATGATCATTCGGCGCACTACCCGGGAGACGGCGATGGGGGAGGGCAGGTCGAGGACATCCGAGATCCGGCGGGTGAGGGTCGACTTGCCGACCCCGCTCACGCCGGCGACCACAACGCGCACGGGGCGGTGGACCGGATCGCGGAAGGAGAGCATCGGTCCCGTCTGCGGGCTGGATACCGCGGGTGATGATCTCCCGCCGCGCCGTCGATGTGTCGCCCGCCTCCGTCTGGAGCGTTCCCGGCGGCCGATATTCTGGGCTCATGAGCACCATCGACCCGCCACCTCTCGACCAGACCCCCATCCGCACCGGAATCATCGGCTATGGGCTCTCCGGCCGCATCTTCCATGCGCCGTTCATCGCCGCGAACCCCCGGTTTTCGCTCGAGGTCGTCGCCACGAGCCACGCCGGCCGCCAGGCGGTGGCCCGGTCGCAGCATCCGGCCATCGATACCGTCAACACCCCCGGCGAACTCATCGAGCGCGGGCTCGACCTCGTGGTGCTCGCCTCCCCGGGACACGCCCACCTCGAGCAGGGTCTCGCCGCGCTTGCTGCCGGATCCGCGGTCGTCGTCGATAAGCCGTTTGCCGCATCCGTCGCCGAGGCCGAACAGCTCATCGCGGCGGCGGAGGCCGCCGGTCGACCGCTGATGGTCTTTCAGAACCGCCGCTGGGATGGCGACTTCCTCACCGTGCAGAAGCTTCTCACCGAGGGCGTGCTCGGCACCGTTCACCGCTTCGAGTCGACCTTCGAGCGCTGGTCTCCCGGCCTGCGCGACCGCTGGCAGGACACCACGACGAGCGCGCAGGGGGCGGGCATCACCTTCGACCTTGGCAGTCACCTCATCGACCAGGCGCTGCTTCTCTTCGGCCCGGCGACCATTGCGGATGCCGAGCTCTCGATCCTGAGAAAGGGCGGCGTCAGCGACGACGAGGCCTTCATCTCGCTGCTCCACGCCTCCGGGACGCGATCCCACCTCACCATCAGCCGCTTCGCCGGGCAGAACGGGCCGCGCTTTCGGGTGCTCGGTGATCGATCCGCCTTCACGATCTATGGGCTCGACACCCAGGAGCCCGCTCTCATGGCCGGGGGATCACCCACCGACGACGGATTCGGCGTGGCCCCGGAGGGGGCCTGGGGCACCGTCGGCATCACCGGATCCGACGAAGCTCCGATCACGAAGGTGCCGACCGAGACCGGCCGCTACGCCGCGTTTTACGCCGGGGCCGCCGCTGCGATCCGGGATGGCGCACCACTGCCGGTCGACCCGCGCGATGCCCTCGACACGCTTCGAATCATCGAAGGCGTGCACGGCTTCACCCGATAGTGCCAGCCGTCAGACCGTAACCAGCCCCCAGTCATTTCCGTCCAATCCGTGCAACACGCGGCTGGTCACCGCGAGACTCGGCACCCGCCGAGCGCCCTCGTTAGCGATGAGGTGGATGCTGCGGGCACTGGCCGGCGTATGGGAGCGGATCACCGCCCCCGCCGGCACCGCCGCGGCCACCAGCGCGAGACGCGGGAGCATCGCCACGCCGAGCCCGCTCGCCACCATGTTGATCACTGCGCTGGCATTGTCGGTCTCGAAGGCGATCGCCGGGGCGAAGCCGGCGAGTTCGCACACGGCGAGGAGGTGGCCGCGACAGCGCGGGCATCCGGCGATCCAGCGTTCGTCAGAGAGCCCGGCGAGGTCAACAACGTGCTGTTTGGACAGGGGATGCCCCGCCGGGAGCACCACCACCGTGTCTTCGGTGAACAGCGTCTCGGATCCGAGCCCGTTGGCGCTGTCGACGTGCGGGTCGGAACGGTCTCCGGGATAACTGAAGGTGATCGCGAGGTCGATACTGCCCTCCCGGAGCATCGCCACGGCCTCCGGGGGTTGCGCTTCCACATAGTTGACGCGCACGCCGGGATGCTCGCTGGCCATTCTTGCAAGCAGCCGCGGCACGATCGTGGAGGAGGCAGTGGGAAACGCTGCCAGCCGTACGGTTCCCGTGCGCAGCCCGGCAAGGTCGGCGAGGTCTCCGGATGCCGCCTCGAGGGCCGAGGCGATCGTGAGGGCGTGGCGTGCGAGCACCGTACCCGCTTCGGTGAGGCGCACCGAGCGACCCACGCGCGTGACCAGCGGCAGATTGAGGCGGGCTTCGGCTCGCTGCACGTGCTGGCTCACGGCGGGCTGGCTGTAGCCGAGCAGGCGAGCGGCTCCCGTGATGGTGCCGGCATCGGCGATGGCACGCACGATCCGGATCGTCTGCAGGTCGAGTTGCGGATCGAAAGAGAGCGTCATAACTCGATGTTATTGGTTCCATCAAAAGTATGCTCTTGTCGCATAGTTGATCCGTCGTCATGCTGGGATAATGACGACCGCCACGCGACCCGCTCTCTCCGCCGAACTCCAGCGGGCACGGGCGAACTTCGAACCGTCGAGCGGGTTCCTCGCCGTCGCGTCGATCGGCATCCCGACCCGGGAGACCGTCGCCGCCCAGAAAGCCGATCTCGACCTCTGGGGCGCCGCCCGTCGCGATCCGATGGACTATGACGCCATCGTCGAGCGCACGCGACGGTCCTATGCGCGGCTGGTTGGAGTCACCCCGGATCGCGTCGCCACCGGCTCGCAGACCTCGGTGATCACCAGCCTCGTGGCGGCGGGCGTGCCCGATGGTGCCGAGGTTCTCAGTGTGGACGGCGACTTCTCGTCGATCGTGTTCCCGCTGCTGCAACGTCCGAGCATCCGTGTGCGCACCGTTGCGCTCGCGGACCTCGCCGCGTCCATCTCCGACGACACCTGGCTTGTCGTGTTCTCGCACATCCAGTCATCCACCGGAGTGGTGGCGGATGTCCCGGCCATCGTCGCCGCGGCGAAAATCCACGACGCGTACACGTTCTGCGACACCACCCAATCCGCCGGGGTGCATCCGGTGGACGCCACGCTCTTCGACGCGACCGTCTGCCACACCTACAAGTGGCTGTGCGCTCCCCGGGGGGTCGCATTCCTCACGCTGAGCGAGCGGTTCCAGGCGAAACTGCGTCCCATCCAGGCCGGCTGGTACGCGGGGGACCAGGTCTGGCAGTCCTGTTACGGACCGCACATGACGCTGGCAACCGACGCCCGCGCCTTCGACGTCTCGCCGGCCTGGCCGGCCTGGGTCGGTGCGGAGCCGGCCATCCGCATGTTCTCCGAGCTCGACATCGAGGAGGTCTGGGCGTACGCGAGCGGTCTCGGCGATGCGCTCTGCGACGGTCTCGGCATCCCGCAGCAGCACCAGGCGATCGTGACCTGGGCAGATCCGGATGCCTCCGATCTGCACAAACTCGTCGCGGCCGGTATCAGGGCCTCCGGTCGGGCCGGCCGACTGCGCGCCGCCTTCCACCTGTGGAACGACGAGGCGGATGTCGCGGCCGTGATTGCCGCGCTCCGCGCCTGAGCGCAGCCTCGCCCAGTTCGAGCGGGAACAGGTGCGACCTCCAGCCGGCTAACTCGCACCACCCCCCGGGTCGATCCATCCGGATGGCGGTCCCGTTCCGCGCGTCGACAGACCAGCGCGTCGAACTCCCAGGAGTGACTCAGGTGCACCGCTCCGATCGCGCCAAATTCGCGTGTTAGAGTCAAAATGACTCTTACTAATCGGATAGCGGGAAAACAATGAACGCCAGGGCACCCCAGAACGACGCGGCCCTCGTCTCCCTCGCCGTTTCCACGGTGATCTTCGCCCTCAAGGCTGACAGCGCGGGCGAGACGGCGTCACTTCGACTACCACTGGTGCGTCGCATCCGCGAACCGTTTACTGGCCGGTGGGCGTTACCCGGTGGACCGATCGACCCGACCGAAGGCCTCGAACGCGCGGCCGGGCGCCATTTGCTCGACACCACGGCGCTCAGCCCCACCTACCTCGAGCAGCTCTATGCCTTCGGCGGGATCGATCGATCGCCGGGCGATCGGGTCGTCTCCATCGTCTATTGGGCACTCGTGCGGTCGGAGGAAGCGCAGCTCGCGGCCGTGGGTGAGAACGTGCGCTGGTTCTCGGCCGATGACCTCCCGCCGCTCGCTTTCGACCACAACGCCATCGTCGAATACGCCCTCTGGCGGCTGCGCACCAAGGTGGAGTACAGCCGGATCGCGAATGCCTTTCTCGGCGAGACCTTCACCCTGGCCGAGTTGCGCGACGTGCATGAAGCCGTGCTGCGGCGCGCCATCGACCCCGCCAACTTCCGGCGCCAGATGGAATCCTCGCCGGCGATCATCGCCACCGGTGAACACCTCTCCGGTGGGCGTCATCGCCCGCCGAAGCTCTACCGCTACAACGGCGCGGTCGAACTCACCGACCGCGGGCCGTTGACGCGTTCCTAGCCGCAAACCTCGATTCACAACCCAAGGAGCCACCGTGTCCTCTGTCGACACCACCATCCAGCTCATCCGCACCGGAGCGATTCCCGGCACCGTCTGCAGCCCAGACCTCGCCGACGGCCCGTGGGTGTTCGACCGCCAGCCCGAGCCGAGCTATGGTCCCGGCTCGTCGATGGGAGACATCATCCCGGTCGGCAGCCCGCGCCAGGGCCAGCTGCCCGCGGAGTATCGCACCGCTTCCAACAACGAGCTCGCCGCCCGTATCCACGCCGCGAAGCAGACGCTCGGCAACCGCGTTGTCGTGCTCGGGCATTTCTACCAGCGGGATGAGGTGGTGCAGTTCGCCGACTTCATTGGCGACTCCTTCCAACTCGCCAACGCCGCCCGTTCCACCCCGGCTGCGGAGGCGATCGTCTTCTGCGGCGTGCACTTCATGGCCGAGACCGCGGACATCCTCGCTTCCCCACACCAGTCGGTGATCCTGCCGAACCTCGCCGCGGGGTGCTCGATGGCCGACATGGCCGATATCGACTCGGTCGAGGAATGCTGGGAGCAGCTCGCCGAGCTCTACGGAACGCAACCGGATGCCGACGGCCGCGCACCGGTCATCCCGGTCACCTACATGAACTCCTCCGCCGCCCTCAAGGGATTCTGCGGAGACCACGGCGGCATCGTCTGCACCTCGTCCAATGCTTCGACCGTGCTCGAGTGGGCCTTCGAGCGTGGCCAGCGGGTGCTCTTCTTCCCCGACCAGCACCTCGGTCGCAATACCGCGAAGGCGATGGGCGTGCCGCTTACGCGCATGCCGATGTGGAACCCGCGTAAACCGCTGGGGGGCAACAGCCGCGCCGAGCTGGCGGATGCCCGCGTCATCCTCTGGCACGGCTTCTGTTCGGTACACAAGCGCTTCAGCGTCGGCCAGATCGAGAAGGCGCGCGCCGAGTTTCCCGGGGTGACTGTTCTCGTGCACCCCGAGTGCCCGATGGAGGTCGTTGACGCCGCGGATGCCGCCGGCTCGACCGACTTCATCGGCAAGGCCATCGCGGCCGCGTCCGAACCGACGACATTTGCGATCGGTACCGAGATCAACATGGTCAACAGGTTGGCAACGCAGCATCCCCAGCACACGATCTTCAGCCTCGATCCGGTCGTCTGCCCGTGTTCGACGATGTACCGGATCCACCCCGGTTACCTGGCCTGGGTGCTCGAGGCTCTCGTGCGCGGAGAGGTGCTCAACCAGATCACAGTGCCGGAGCGGGTAGCCGCCCCCGCCCGGATCGCCCTTGAGCGGATGCTCGCGGCCAAGCCCGGCGCGCCCGTGGTTCCGGCCGACGTGATCGGGGATTGACATGGTCACGCCCCGAGTAATTGTGGTCGGCACCGGAATCGCTGGACTGGTCGCCGCCCTGCGGGCCGCCCGCACCCACACGGTGACCCTCGTGACCAAGGCCGAGCTGGGGGAGAGCAACACCCGGTATGCGCAAGGCGGTATCGCGGCGGTGATGTTCCCGGACGACAGTGTCGGCGCGCACATCGACGACACGCTGGCGGCCGGGGCAGGGCTCAACTCGCGGGAGGCGGTCGAGATCCTCTGCGCCGAAGGGCCCGATCGCATCCGCGACCTGGTGGCACTTGGGGTGGAGTTCGACCATGAAAATGGCCTGCTCGCGCGGGGACGGGAGGCCGCCCATTCGAGCGCGCGGGTCCTGCACGCGGGCGGAGACGCCACCGGCGCCGGCATCGAGAGCGCCCTCGTGCGGGCCGTGCGGGCGTCCAGCGTGAGCGTTCTCGAATTCACCTTCGTTCGCGATCTTCTCGTCGTCGATGGGCAGGTACGCGGAGTCGAGACCGTCGATAGTGCGGGCGCGATTCGTCGGCTCGAAGCGGATGCCGTGATCCTGGCGAGTGGGGGAGCCGGGCAGCTCTACGCCCACACCACCAACCCAGCGGTTGCCACCGGCGATGGTGCTGCCGCAGCCTTCCGGGCCGGTGCCCGCCTTGCCGATGTCGAGTTCTACCAGTTCCATCCCACCTCGCTGGCGGTGCCAGGCAACTTCCTCGTGTCCGAAGCGGTGCGCGGCGAGGGCGCCCTGCTTCTCGACGCGACCGGACGCCGGTTCATGGCGGACTGGCATCCGGATGCCGAACTCGCGCCGCGGGACGTGGTCGCCCGCGGCATCGCTCGCCAGGTGGCCGTCCAGGACGGTGCGCCAGTGCTGCTCGACGCCACCGGTCTCGGTGCCGCCTTCCTCGAAGCGCGCTTCCCTGGCATCGACCGCGTGAGTCGGGCCCACGGGTTTGACTGGTCACGGGAGCCGATCCCGGTCACTCCCGCCGCCCACTACTGGATGGGCGGCATCGAGACCGACCTCCGGGGGCGCAGTTCCCTGCCTGGCCTGTATGCCGTAGGCGAGGTCGCCAGCACCGGAGTTCACGGCGCCAACCGCCTTGCCTCCAATTCGCTGCTCGAGTCCCTCGTATTCGCCTGGCGATCGGTGGACTCTTTGGGGCAGCCGTGGCCAGAGGATCACCCGGCGCCCGACACCGTTCTGCGCGATCCGATCGGGAGCGACGGCGAGCCGTTCGTGCGGGCCGAATTGCAGCATCTGCTCTGGGACACCGCCGGGATGTTCCGCTCGGCGCCAGCGCTGGAATCCGCCCGCTCGCGCATCGCCGGCTGGAGCGCGCCATCCGGGCTCTCGTTCGCCGCGCTGGAAGACCGCAACCTTCTCGAACTCGCCGGTCTCCTGGTGGGGGCGGCGCTGGCCCGCCGGGGCGCCCTGACCTACGTCGATCTGTGCCCACTTCCGCGACGACTATCCAGGGGTGGACCCGCGCTTCGCCCGGCACTCGACCGTGCAGGTCACCCCCATCGCCCCGGGACCCCATGCAACGAAGGAGACCAGTCATGCTCTCGTCTAGCCAGATCGAACCGGTCGTGCGGATGGCGCTCGCCGAGGATGCCCCGTGGGGGGATATCACCTCGGAGTCACTCATCCCGGAGGGCGCCCTTGCCACGGCCAGCCTCATCGCGCGCGAACCGGGAGTGTTCAGTGGGGGAGAAGTCTTCACGGCCGCAATGAGACTCTCGGATGCTCGCATCCGGGTGGCTGAATTGGTCGACGATGGCGCGCGCTTCGAAACCGGTGCGGTGCTTGCTACGGTGACCGGCCCGGCGCGCGCTGTGCTGCAGGCCGAACGGGTCGGCCTCAATTTCGTGCAGCGGATGTCCGGTATCGCCACACTCACCGCTCGCTACGTCACCGAGACGGCCGGCACGGCCGCGCGCATCGTCGACACCCGCAAGACCACGCCGGGCCTCCGGGCCTTCGAACGCCACGCTGTGCGCTCTGGCGGCGGATTCAACCACCGGTTCTCGCTGTCGGACGCGGTAATGGCGAAAGACAATCACCTTGCGGTGCTCACCGCTGGTGGGCGGGATCTCACCCAGGCTCTGCGCGAGGTGCGCACCCGCCTTGGACACACCGTTCACCTCGAGGTGGAAGTGGATCGTCTCGACCAGATCGAGTCGGTGCTCGCCGCGGGCGTCGACACCATCATGCTCGACAATTTCAGCCTCGAGCAGCTGCGTGAGGGAGTCACCCTGATCGCTGGTCGGGCGCTCATCGAGGCGAGCGGCTCGGTGAACCTTGACACCGTCGGGGCGATCGCCCGCACCGGGGTCGACATCATCTCGGTCGGAGCCCTCACCCACAGCGTGCGCTCTCTCGATCTCGGTCTCGATATCGCGGTCGGCCCTTGGCCCGATCAGCCGTGATCTACCTCGACTCCGCCGCGACGACGGCGGTTCGCCGCGAGGTGCTCGAGGCGATGTGGCCCCACCTCACCGCGCAGTTCGGTAACCCCTCGAGTCACAACGAGCCAGGGGTATCCGCCTCCGCAGCGCTCGCGGATGCCCGGGCCAGGGTCGCGGCGGTCCTCGGCTGCCGGGGCTCAGAGGTCGTGTTTACCTCGGGCGGCACGGAGGGGGCGAATCTTGCGGTCACCGGAATCGCGCTCGCCACTCCGCGTGGTCGCCACATCGTGACGACCGCGATTGAGCATCCGGCCGTGCTTGAGAGTTGCGACTACCTCGAGCGGTTTCACGCATTCGAGATCACCCGTCTCGCGGTGCACAGCGACGGACTGGTCGACCTGCGCGAGCTCACCGACGCGCTGCGGAGTGATACCACGCTCGTGAGCGTGATGTATGCCAATAACGAGATCGGCACCGTGCAAGCCATCGCCGCCGTCGCGCGAGCCGCCCACGCGGTCGGAGCGGCGATGCACACCGATGCGGTGCAGGCCCCCGGATCGCTCCCTCTCGATGTGCGCAAACTCGGCGTCGATGCCCTCAGCATCTCCGGTCACAAGTTCGGAGCGCCGAAGGGAGTCGGCGCGGTCTTCCTCGCGTCGCGGATCGCGATCGAACCGCTCATCCGTGGTGGTGGACAGGAGCGTGGCCGGCGGTCAGGCACCGAGAATGTGGCGGGGGCCGTCGGACTCGCGGTCGCTTTCGAGCTGGCGGAACAGGCGCGAATGGCGAACACTGTCGGCCTCGCCGAAGCGCGCGACCGCTTCATCCGCGACATCCTCTGCGCGGTTCCGAGCGCGCGGCTCACCGGCTCGGCCTCCTCGCGGCTGCCGGGCAATGCCTCGTTTACCTTCGCGGGAACCAGTGGGGAGTCGATCGTGGTCGAACTCGAGCGGCGAGGCATCATCTGTGCGAGTGGGTCCGCCTGCGCGGCAGGCAGCGACGAACCATCGGCAGTGCTTCTCGCGATCGGAATCACCCCGGAGGTCGCCCAAACAGCCGTACGTTTCAGCTTCACCGATGCCCTCGGAATCGATGATTTGGCCGTCGTCGCGAGGGAGTTGCCGCGCGCGGTGGCCGCAGTCGGAGCGGGCCGCACAAACTAGGCTTGTGCTTTGCCCTGCGACCGCGCATCCAGCGCGGCTGAGATTTGGAGTTCCCTGTGGCCAACGCCTCCCCGCTCGATCCCGTAATTAATCTCGCCAAGCGTCGAGGGTTCGTCTTTCAGTCGGGCGAGATCTATGGGGGATCGCGTTCCGCCTGGGACTACGGGCCTCTCGGTACGGCGCTCAAAGAGAACATCAAGCGCCAGTGGTGGCAGTTCATGGTGCAGGGTCGGGACGATATCGTGGGGCTCGACTCCGCCGTCATCCTTCCCCGGCGCGTGTGGGAGGTCTCCGGTCACGTCGACGTGTTCAGCGACCCGCTGGTGGAGTCGCTTCATACGCACAAGCGCTACCGTGCCGATCACCTGCTCGAGGCCTACGAGGAGAAGCACGGTCACCCGCCGGTCAACGGCTTGGCCGACATTAAAGATCCCGACACCGGGCAGCCGGGCTCGTGGACCGAGCCGCAGAACTTCTCCGGACTGCTCAAGACTTTTCTCGGCCCGGTCGACAACGAGGAGGGGATGCACTATTTGCGCCCAGAGACCGCCCAGGGGATCTTCACCAACTTCGCCAATGTGCTCGCCACCTCACGCCTGAAGCCACCCTTCGGTATCGCGCAGGTCGGCAAGAGTTTCCGCAACGAGATCACCCCCGGAAACTTCATCTTCCGCACGCGCGAGTTCGAGCAGATGGAGATGGAGTTTTTCGTCGAGCCCGGCACCGACGACGAATGGTTCGAGTACTGGATCGACGCCTGCGAGGCGTGGTTCACCGACCTCGGTATCACCCCGGGCAACATTCGTCGCTTCGAGCACCCGAAGGAGAAGCTCTCG
>ENA-OFDM01000955-OFDM01000955.1-metagenomes-genome-assembly--contig:-NODE-955-length-10411-cov-2.470452_pt1 | contig 10411 bp, 12 predicted proteins | sample MGYA00153385_OFDM01 | MGnify analysis MGYA00153385
CTCCTCCAGCATCTCTGTCACCAAAGCGGCGATGGGAGATCGCTCCGACCGAGTGAGAGTGATGTGGGCGAACAAGGGATGGCCCTTGAGTGACTCAACGACAGCAGCCACTCCATCATGGCGGCCGACTCGGAGGTTGTCCCTCTGGGCGATGTCATGGGTGAGAATGACTCGAGAGCCTTGACCGATCCGCGAGAGCACAGTGAGCAGAACTCCCCGTTCTAGGGATTGTGCCTCATCTACAATCACAAATGAATCATGTAGAGAGCGACCACGGATATGGGTTAGGGGTAAAACCTCAATTAATCCGCGATCAATAATCTCATCAATGACGGTCTGACTGACAAGTGCGCCCAAAGTATCAAAAACCGCTTGAGCCCAAGGCGACATCTTCTCGCTCTCACTGCCGGGGAGGTAGCCAAGTTCCTGACCACCCACCGCATAAAGCGGACGGAAGATAACCACCTTCTTATGGTGGCGACGTTCGAGCACCGCTTCTAATCCAGCACATAGCGCGAGCGCTGATTTTCCCGTGCCCGCTCTTCCGCCAAGTGAGAGGATTCCAATCTCGTTGTCGAGTAGAAGGTCCAGCGCGATTCGCTGTTCAGCGGAACGACCATGCAGACCGAAGGCGGAGCGATCCCCGCGAACTAATTGCAACTGCTTGTCAGGTGTGACTCGTGCTAAAGCGCTCCCCTTTTCAGAGTGCAGAACGATCCCGGTATGGCATGGATGTTCCCTCGCTAGTTCGTGGGGGGTCCGCTCATTTTCGTAGAGGGCATCGATCACAGAGCCACCGACGCTCGCCTCAACCATCCCCGTCCAGCCAGAGGTCGAAGCTAACTCGTGGCGATACTCTTGCGATTCCACACCGACAGAAGATGCTTTGACTCGCAGTGGCAGATCCTTGGTAACTAAAACAACATCGTAACTCTCAGCCATTAGGTTTCTAGCGATAGCGAGAATTCGGGAATCATTTGAACCGTCCCGAAGGAAACCAGCAGGGAGGGAGGTCGGATCAGAGTGGTTGAGCTCCACCTTGATTGTGCCACCCACCTCATTAATGGTGATGGATTGATCTAGACGCCCGTGGCTTATCCGCAGATCATCTAACGCACGCAGTGCGGCTCTGGCGAAGTACCCCAGCTCTGGGTGGTCCCTCTTGGATTCAAGTTCGCCGATAACAACTATTGGAATTATCACCTCGTGCTCTGCGAAGCGCGCGAGCGCCGCGGGATCAGCGAGAAGAACACTGGTATCTAATACATAGGTCTTACGCCCTTTAATTTGGCTTTTTGCCAAGAGGTCCTCGCGCTTTCCAAATATGTATATGTGCTCAAGCGGCTTCTACCCGTCAATGAAAGGTAGAACTGATAACTCATAAATTAAGACTCGCCAGCCTTCGGGGGTCGGCGACACGCGGTAGCGAAAGGTTAATTTCGAGGAGAATTCCTATCGCCCGAAGCGGCGATGGCGCTGGGAATAGGCGCGTAGCGCGCGCAGGAAATCCACCCGCCGAAAGTCTGGCCAGTAAGCCTCACAGAAGTAGAACTCGGAGTGCGCTGATTGCCAGAGCAGGAATCCAGATAGCCGCTGCTCGCCAGAAGTTCGGATCACCAACTAAGGATCTGGGATACCAGCGGTGTAAAGGTGTCGACTGACCTCATCGATCGTGAGCGCCGCTGCTATCTCACCTGCGCTCTTACCCTCTGAGATTCCATCTTTCATAAAGTCGCGAACAGCATCAACGATTTCGTGACGTCCGCCGTATCCAATCGCAACATTCACCACAATTTTGGTGCGACCTTTACTGCGCAACTCCACATCTTTGAGTTTTACTCGTAACCATTCCGGGAGAAGCTCCAGCGCCCCTAGCGGTTTTATCTCCCACCGACCCAGTTCATCTAGGTGGTCGACAGCGGTCGCGATAATCTTTAACAGTGAGTCCAGCTCACCTGGATCGCGATTTAAATTATCCGTTGAGAGTAGCCAGAGGGTGATGATTGTGACATCTGCCTCCTCACACCACTCGAGGAGTTCAACGATTTTCTCTGCTCCAGCACGATGCCCTTGTTCAGGATCCGCCCCAAAATTGGATTTAGCCCAGCGCCTATTTCCATCCAAGATGACCCCTACATGGTGAGGAGTCTGTGTGAAATCGAGTTGGGCAAGGAGGCGTCGCTCGTATATCGGATAAAGCAGCGCCTTCAGGGCGCCTTTTACTGGGTTGCTCATCTCTTCTTAAAATCACTCATTGCTTTGCGCTCAGCGATAAATGAGGCGACCGGCAAAGTCCCAGCAAGAATGAAAATAATCGTACTGGCGAAACTCTTTCGGGCTTTGAGCGAGTAGTTGAAGGCGGTTATCACATAAATTGGATAGGTGAAGCCGTGCACGATAGCAATCCAGGCGAATCTAACCTGCGAACCTGAATAGTGATGAAGTAAGTGATTTTCGGGGACTTCAATGAACCACAAGAGCAAAGACATGACTCCCGACCAGATTGCCATTATGCGATACCGTTGCAGCGCACCTTCTAAACCTTTTTTCATGCCCTCACCTTATCCGCGATCTCATGGAGTTTTGTGTTGCGTCTGGAAATAAACGGGGCCGAAAGGAGAAGTAGTGCCATAAACCACCAGATCACCACGTACGAGATATGTTGCCAGTAGAAACCAGAAATAGATTGAATAAGCACGGGTGCGGGAACTCGATTGCCGGGAAGGTTCTGACCACTTTGATCGCGCTCGCGGGTCGCAATGACGTAACCATCAAAGAGACTATATCCACCCGTTCCGGCAATCAGGGCCGGATCGATTCGACCGAGTGAGGTAGCGCTGCTATACCCGTGATCCTCTTGCTGACGTGGGTAGAGACGACCTTGGATCGAAAGCTGTTGAGTTGTCTTCTGGAGTGACCCATCATGAAGTCCGCGGACCACCAAGATCGCCCTATTATTTGAGATTAAAAAGAGTCCCACCGCTAAATCTCGGTAGCCGAGGGCAGTCACAGATTGAGTCGGTGCCAGATAATTTTCAACGTAATGACCTTCAAAAGTTACCATTCTATTAATCGCTGCCGTAAGAATATTCTTGCCTGCTCGATCGATTGAGGTCAGAGCAACAGGGACGCTACTGGGAACTACCTTTCCCTGGCGCGCGGTGGATTGGGCCCGATGTAACTGCCAAAGTCCCAGTTCAAAAAAGATGCCGGAGCCGAGAAGAAGCGCCAAGCTAGCTGCAATAATTTTTGGCGCGTTACTCTTTTTCATCATCGGTTTCTGATGCCCGCTTGAAGCGGCGATAGAAACTCACCACTAGGAATACGAAGGCCAAGGTAAGAACGATCATCACTAGTGATCCTGCTAGGCCAGTATTGACAGCGTTTCCCTCATTCATAGCCGAATTATCCTACGAATTTCTGACCTATGCTTGCCAGTATGAGCGAGGCGACTGGTGATGACTATCTCCAGAAGCGCTACGGAAGATCCCAGAGATCACGGTGGGGCTGGGTAGCGCCGGCAGCCCTTCTGTTGCTCGTTGGAGGGGGTTGGCTGCTCTGGTCCGCCAATCATTACTCCCGCCCCGAAATAAGAACTGAATTGATCTCCTTCTCTGTCGCCGACCCAACTAAAGTTCATCTGCGCTACTTCATCAGCGTTCGCACCTCAAGCCGCTCGCATCAGTGCATCCTTACAGCCAGTGATTATCAGGCAAATACCGTGGGTCAAATTACAGATATCCTCCCGCCGGGCGCTCATAGTTACAATAGAAACGTTGAAATCCCCACGCGAGTTCAAGCGGTATCGGCCGCAATTGAACATTGCTCATAGCCCACGTTAAACTCGCGCTCTTATGACAAATCAGACCTGGCTCACCGAGGAAGCTGCTGAGCGTTTGCGCGCCGAGCTCAACGATCTCGAAGGTCCGCGCTTCTCGGATATTGTCAAGAAAATCGAAGCCGCGCGCGCTGAGGGAGACCTGAAAGAGAACGGGGGCTACCACGCCGCCCGGGAAGAACAGGGCAAGATCGTCGGAAGAATCCGGCAGGTAAAACATATGCTGGACAACGCCCTTATCGGCACCCCGCCCGATAGCGAGTCAGGTGTTGTGGGGTTAGGTATGGTCGTCAAGATTGATATGGCTGGGGATGAAATAACATTTCTGCTCGGCTCCCGAGAGATCGCCAACGGGGAGATTGAGGTTTACTCTGAAAAATCACCGCTCGGTTCCGCGATCCTAGGCGCAAAGATTGGTGAGCAGGTCAACTACCAAACTCCCAGCAAGAAGATTTTTGTCGTGACGATCCTCGAAGCTAGCCCCTACTCCTAAAGAGTTTTCTTACCGCCGGTTGGCGTTCTTATAGCGGTTGACGCTCAGCGGAATAAATACCGCCATAATCAAAACCATGTAAATCAGCGAGGCCACGATCGGGTGCTCGCTGGGGAATGAATGGGCGGTCACTCCAAAGATATTGTGAAACCCAAAGAGTTGGCGGGCAGCAGCCACCATTGTGGAGACCGGGTTCCACTCTGCAAAGTACTGCAGCGCTCTGGGCATTGAGGTGGTTGAGGCGAAGGCGTTGGATAGGAAGGTCAGCGGGAAGGTAAAGAGGAAGGAGACGTTTGCTACGACTCGGGCATCCTTCGACATTAATCCCGCGAATATTCCGGCCCAAGATAGGGCGTAACCAAAGAAGAGCAACATCAAGAAGCCGAGAAAGATATGAAAGGGTCCTGATGTTGGTCGCCAACCTACGATATATCCGGCTACTCCCATCACAATGAGAACGACGATGTTAAGCAGTCCATCGCCCAAAGTGCGTCCAACAACTAAAGCAGAGCGAGCGATGGGGAGAGATCTGAATCGATCTATTAGCCCCTTCTCCATATCTTGAGCCAATCCCTGGGCTGTCGCAGCGAGGGTAAAGGTCACGGTCTGGACAAAGATTCCTGGCATGAGCAGTTGAACGTAACCGCCCTTGATGCCTGCCCCCAAACCACCAAATACATATCGGAAAAGCAGTACAAACATCACCGGTTGGATAGTGTTAAAAATCAAAACCTCTGGGACGCGGGTTAACTGCAGTAGTTGTCGCTTAGTGATAACCAGAGCATCCCTTACTCCATTCATTTCTCCGAGCCTCTCTTCTTCTTGGTCTTCTTCGCCGAGCTTTCAACGACCTCGGCCTGCGCAATATGACCTGTCAGTGATAAGAACACGTCATCAAGGGAGGGGCGTTTAAGTGCTAAGTCCAGAGCGTGAATTCCGGCGCTATCGAACTCCCTAATAACTGCGATCAGCGATTGGGTACCATCTTGAACGGGCACGGAAATCTTGCGAGCGCCTAGGTCAACGGTGGCGTGAGCATGAGTAACTCTTTCGATGATCTCTTTCGCGCCCACGACATTACCGTCGGCCACCACGATCTCAATTCGCTCTCCCCCGACCTGATCTTTGAGTTGGTCTGAGGTACCGCAGGCAATCACCTTGCCCTGATCGATCACAACAATATCGTCGGCGAGCTGGTCGGCCTCTTCTAAATATTGGGTGGTCAGAAGTAGGGTCACTCCTTCCCGCACCAACCCCTCAATTACCCCCCACATCTCCATGCGTCCCCGTGGGTCTAGGCCGGTCGTGGGTTCATCGAGAAAAAGCACTTTGGGGCGAATGATCAGTGAAGCGGCGAGATCCAGGCGCCGCCGCATACCCCCTGAAAATGTCTTTATTGGACGGCGGGCGGCCTCCGATAGCGCGAATTGGTCCAAGAGCTCGGTTGCTCGGGTGCGAGATTGCGCCCCGCTCAAGTGGTAGAGCTGGCCGAACATCACCAGGTTATCCCAGCCGGTAAGGGTCTCATCGACAGCGGCGTACTGACCAGAGAGGCCGATGATCTGGCGAACCGCCTTGGGATTTTTCAGAACATCTATCCCGCCCACGGTGGCGTGGCCAGAATCGGGCTCTAGCAGCGTGGAAAGGACCCGCACTGTGGTTGTCTTGCCCGCTCCATTTGGCCCTAGAACGCCCAAAACGGTGCCCTCTTCAACATCTAGGCTGAGATCATCTAGGGCTCGCACTGTGCCTTTTCGATAGGTTTTCACTAGATTTTCTGCGACAACGCTCTTCATTTTCCTATGGTAGCGAGCAGGCACCCCCCTGCGGGGGCTAGGATTTACTTGAAAGTTCAATAATTTCTGACGCCACTTACGCTACTTACGAAGTTGATGAGGATATACATGTCGCAAAAATCTCAAGAACACGCCCCCATGACGCACAAGCAAATTATGACCGTGATGTTTGGTCTAATGACTGGTCTACTTCTAGCCGCACTCGATCAATCGATCGTCTCAACCGCGCTAAAAACTATTACCGTTGATCTAGGTGGGCTCAACCACTACACCTGGGTAGTCACCGCTTACCTATTAACGTCAACAGCCTCCACTCCCCTATACGGAAAGATCTCCGACCTTTACGGTCGTCGCCAGGTCTTCCAATTTGCAATCGTTACCTTCTTGATCGGTTCTTTCGCCGCAGGTGCTGCGCACAACATGACGCAACTGATCGCATTTCGCGCTCTGCAGGGTCTGGGCGCTGGCGGGCTAATGTCGCTCACCTTCGTCATCATCGGGGATGTCGTTTCTCCTCGCGAGCGCGGTCGTTACCAAGGGTACTTTGGTGCGGTCTGGGGCTTAGCAACAGTAGCTGGTCCGCTACTTGGGGGTTTCTTCTCTGATCACAATAAAGTTTTTGGAATAACTGGTTGGCGTTGGATTTTCTACATCAACCTGCCACTTGGCATCATCGCACTGATTATCACCTCCGCTGTTCTTCATATCCCGAAAATTCACCGTGAGCACAAGATTGATTACTTCGGTGCGCTCATTTTGGTTCTCGCGGTATCTTCTCTGCTCTTAGGTATCTCGGTTTATGCTCCAGAAAATGGTTGGCTCAGCGCCAAGACCCTACTCTGGATCTCGGGTGGAGTTCTCCTCTTCATAATCTTCATCTTCACTCAGTCCAAGGCCTCTGAACCCATCCTTCCACTTCGTCTTTTCAAGAATCACACCTTCAACATCACATCAATTCTGGCCTTCTTGGTCGGTGCAGGTATGTTTGGTGCGATCGTGATGCTGCCGCTCTACTTCCAGTTGGTAAAACACGACTCGGCCACGCTTTCAGGGCTTAAGTTGCTTCCCTTGATGTTCGGAATCATTTCAACTTCAATCAGTTCAGGAAAGTGGATTACCAAGCATGGAAAGTACAAGCGCTTTCCTGTTGCTGGCATGGTTTTGATAACTGTGGCCCTAGTGGGCATGGTGAGCATCAGTGAGACCTTAGCCTTCTGGAAACTAGGAATTCTTGAATTCATGCTCGGCGCCGGACTGGGATTCTCGCTGCAAAATACCGTTATCGCCTTACAGAACTCCTTGGAGGTAAGGGATATGGGCGTTGGCACCAGTCTTAATACTTTCTGGCGCTCGATCGGAGGAACCATAGGTGTAGCGATCTTCGGATCGATCTACGCAAGTAAGTTGACGGGGTTTATTAAAGGAGGAGTGAGCACTTTAGCGGCGAAGAATCCACTATCACTGGCCGGAGCAACCCCGCAAGCGCTTTCACAACTCAGAAATAATCCCGCTGTCATGGCAAAATTTACTCCAGAGTTGCAAGCCACTGTTCTACATAGTTACGTTCAAGCCTTCCACATCGTCTTCTTATCAGCCGCCCCAGTTACGGCTATTGGATTCTTGGTGGCGTTGGCCCTTAAGGAGATGCCTCTCAAGTCAGGTGCAGAACATGCGCAGGCGATGAAGGAGGCCGCGGGGGAAGCCCTCGGTTAATTGCTAATAAAAACCCCCCAAGGATTCTTCCGTTCGGCTTTAAGGGCTGACGGTGGGTGCGGCTTCGGTGGTGGATACGTAAGTAAATGAATCCCGGTTCTTCCTGAAAAAGGAGGAGCCGGGGTTTTCTTTGTTGTGGCACAACTCCATACCCATCTGGAGTCGGGTTCGAGGTTTAGCCTCGTCTAATACGAGATAAGCGTAACCTCGATGCCTCAGGGAATGATTCTGGCTGGAACCGGACGGGTTGTTGGCGAAGTTCTCGTATCTCCAGTTGGGCTACCTAATTGTCTCTCAAGTGACGTGAAGGCTTTGATTATCTCAGGCACCTCATAGCTAACGTTGCGAAGACCACTTGATGTTCTTTCTAATATTCCAGCCGCAACAAGCGTATTTACTGCTTCACCTGTTTGCTGGCGAGAGGAGCCCGTTACTTTCATTGCGGTGGACACTGTCAGGATCGGCATGCCAACTAATCCCTTTAGTAGTAAGTCTAGGGATGAACCAGTTCTAGGTTTAGGGATTTCATTTCGCCACTTAGCTTCGATTGCCTTTGCTGTGGTTTCAAATCTCATTGCATCTTCAACAGATCTAGTGCACGCGGCGGCAAATCTACCCACCCAGAGGTTGATTCCTTCTGTGGCCTCCCGTGACTGAGGATCGCCGGAGTAACGTGTGGCTTTCAACCCTTCGACATACTCCTTAACTTGGGTAGCCAAGATCAGCGAAACCGGTGGTACAACGTTTGGAGTGAGGCCTCGACGCTTAAGGATCATCTGTATTAGTACTCGTCCCGTCCTACCATTTCCATCTACGAATGGGTGGATCGTTTCAAATTGAGAATGAGCCAAAGCGGCTTGCGCTACGGCCGGCAGGTCATCTTGGTTAGAGAACTTGACGAGATCGCCCATCAATTCGACCACAGTCTCCCATTCCGGTGGAACGAAGTCGGCTGAGCAAGGGTTGTAGCCATTTCCACCTATCCAGTTTTGTTCTTGACGAAGTTTGCCGCCACTGTCGCTAAGGTCTGTATTCGCAAGCAACTTTCTATTCACTTCGAGAATGGTTTCGAGTGTGATCTCCGAACCCACCCCTATTCGGGTTATGGCCAAATCCATAACTTCTATGTTTGCAAGAATCTCTGCTGCTGCCCTGTCGGCGTGTACACCGTCGACCCCCTGTTCTACCTCCGCCTTCAATATTCGCCGCGCGCCTACCACCATGCCCTCGATTCTGGATGAAGCCAAAGACTCGGCTCTTAGCAGGATTCGAGCTAACGCCTCGGTGCTAGCCAATGCGGAAGCGCCAACGTTAAAAACAATGATTGCGCGCTCGGCGTCCGTCACCTCCGCCGTTACCGAACCCTCAAAAAGGTAGTGGCGATTAGAGAGGGTATCCGGCACGTAAAATTTGTATCTGCACGGTTCTCGATCACGTCTTGAGCGGCCAGAGACGCCAGCGCTCCATACCTTTTCCTCTAGATGAGCCATCTTTCACCCTCTCCAGGTAATTGAGTGTCCGTGTCTTACGTGGATCTACTGTCCATAGCTTCGTAAGGAGTGGCACTAAGCAGGTTTACACCGTAACCCTGCGTAAGATACCTGATGGCGCAGGTTTACGCCATAACCCTGCGTAAGAACCCTAATAATGCAGGTTTACGTTGGGTCGGATCCGCTCACATTGAACCAAATCAACCTCAAAAGCCGAACGGGGAGAAACTCCTGGGAGGATTTTTTATTCTTTATGGTCTCTTGTACAAGAAGAGGGCAAGAGCAACAAAGTTAAAGAGGCTTAACGCCACAAATAGAACGCCAGTAAGAGAAAGGTTGCCAGAATTCTTTAAAACGCTTACTCCGAGTTGAGATAGATCATTTACTTCACGCATAGCTCGTGTGAGAGCCAGACTGTCCTTGATCGAAGCAAGCATTCCGGTTAGCGAGAAGGCGCCACCGGCTGCCACCAAACCGACAGCAAAAGCTTTGACATCAACGGGCGATCTGTAGGTGAGTTTTCCCGTGGCAACCAAGGCGAGCGTTGCTGCTAAAAGAATAGTGGGAGCTAATTGGGAACTGATTCGTTGGGAACGTTGGCCGTTCCAGAGTAGGAGCAGATCTTTCTCTCTCATAACCACTTTCAAACCCCCGGTCTAATGTAATAGTGGTACTTTAATATGAATGAGGGGGTAGCGGTGCACACTTGGACTTGGTTCGCCCTATCGGGTTTTTGTGCCGTACTGGAGATTCTCAACCTAAGCCTGGTATTTGCCTCCTTTGCCGTGGGGGCCGCGGTTGCCGGATTAGCCTCCTTAGCTGGCGCAAATATGCCCGCCCAATGGGTCACCCTTGCCCTTGCGACCGTCCTAAGTCTGCGGCTAAAGCCAATGATCACCCGTTATATCTTTCGCAAGACGCCACCACTCGACACTGGGATTAATGCGCTGATAGGTCTCAAAGCGATAACAACCTCCCGAGTCTCTGAGAGCGCCGGCACGATAAGCCTGAAAAACGAGACTTGGACCGCCCGTTGCGACAGCGGTGAGATACCTGAGGGCCGCAGCGTCACGGTTACTCG
>ENA-OFDM01000965-OFDM01000965.1-metagenomes-genome-assembly--contig:-NODE-965-length-10329-cov-2.217053_pt1 | contig 10329 bp, 5 predicted proteins | sample MGYA00153385_OFDM01 | MGnify analysis MGYA00153385
AGACGGTCCTTGATCAAAATGAGCGAGCACGTACCGTAGGCCGAAATAAAAAGGTTAACCTGAGCGCTGAATAAGTAGGCGCGGGTTAGGCAACTAGCCGTACATTCATGACAATGTCACCGCCTACGGGTTAGATAGCGTCATGGCACAGGGTTCACAGAAGTTGAGGTTGGTTCGGCGGATTACGCCCGAACCAACCTTTACTTTTTCTGCCGCTCAGCTCGGTGTCATTGAGCACCGCGGCGCCCCGCTCGTTGTCTACGGCGGTCCGGGTACCGGTAAGACCACAACCCTCATCGAATCGGTCATCTCTCGGGTTCGCGCTGGAACTGACCCCAATTCAATATTGATTCTCACCTACGGCCGCGAGAGCGCTTCCTCGCTGCGCGATGCGATAGCCCTCCGGGCAGGATCAACATCTTTCGAACCGTTGGCTCGCACCTTTCATGCCTTGGCATTTTCAATTCTCAATGAGAAGTTATCTGCAGAAAATGCGCGATATGTCTTGATATCGGGCGCGGAACAGGATGCGGCTATCGCCGAAATGTTGCAGAGCCCCTATGTACCAATTCCTTGGCACCCAGATTTGTCGGAAGCCATCAAGACGCGCGGCTTTGTCCGCGAAGCCCGGGACTTAATACTGCGTGCTACTGAACTAGGACTCACCGCAAAGGATCTGCGCAGTTGGGGAACGAAGCTCAATGAAAAATATTGGGAGGGTGCTGCACACTTCTGGTCTTCCTACTTTGGCGCGAACGAACTCAAGAGCGCAACCGTGGGTGAGAAATTAATTCGAATCGACCCAAGTGCGATTATTGTTGAGGCAATTGATCTACTGCACAGTGATACGGAGAGGTTCGATCTCTTTCGGAAGCGGTTCACAACGGTTCTGGTCGATGAATTTCAAGAGAGTGACCCAGCCCAGCGCCAGTTACTGCAATTGTTAGCTCCCCAAGATCTCGTAATCTTCGCCGATCCTGAATCAGCTATTGGTCGCTTTAGAGGTGCAGATCCAGATGGCCTAGTGGTGGCTCTCACTAAATTTTCACCGAGCCACCTCACCCTGGATCATAATTTTCGTGCGCTTCCAGAAATTGCACAGGTTCTCTCCGAAGTATCTCGCTCCTTTCGTCAAGGTTCACCAGCGCGCTCCCTAACCAGGGAGTCTGCGGATAGTTCACCGAGAGAAGCTATTAACCCTCAAGTGGTGGATGTTGCAAAGTTAAGATCGCGGAGCGAATCGGCTCAGTACATAGCTAGCGTTTTACGGAGCGCACACCTCCAAGAGGGATTGCCTTGGTCAAAAATGGCAGTAATTCTGCGCAGCCCCGGAGCTGATGTCAGTGCGATCGCTCGCGCCTTTACCCAAAATTCAATACCTGTCGCAATTGATTCAGCGGCGTTAGCTCTGGCGGATAATCCGGCGGTGAAGCCGCTCTTACTCCTGGCTGCTGTTGCGCTTCGTACCCAACCCTTGACGGTAGCCGAATGGCCCATGCTCGAGCAGTTGCTACTTTCTGAATTTGGCGGCGCTGATGCGTTGCAACTCCGCCAGATTCGACTCGCTTTTGCCAAGGTCCGGGTTGACCTTCTTAGCACCACCGAGATGATGATTGATGCCCTCACCAGCCCCAGCGCTCTGCTGCCATGGGATCAGATTGCTCCCCTCAAGAGGATTAACGATTTGATCAGCATTGCTCGCAAAGCCTTAACAAACTCTTCAGATATTTCTGATCTGCTCTGGGCGATCTGGCAATCGGCGGTCAACTTCGAAGGAACCAAAATTACCTACCTGTGGCGGGAAAGAGCGCTTGCGGGTGGAGCGAGGGGAGCACAAGCAGATCGTGATCTAGATGCGGTGATTGCACTCTTCGAAAATGCGCGGAGATTTACTGAGCGTAATGTGGGTGCGGATCCAATCTCATTTATCGACCAACTCACGAATGAGCGGATCCTTGGCGACGCAATAACAACTTCCGCGCAACGCGAGGAGGTAGTGACAATAACGACTGTGCATTCCGCCAAGGGCTTGGAGTGGGATCTAGTTGTTGTCACCGGACTCCAAGATGGAATCTGGCCCAACCTCAAGGCGCGTGGATCGCTCTTGGGGAGTGAAAGGTTGGTCGAAGCCTTTCGCACTGGGTTGACTAGTCGGGCTGAAATTTCAGCGGTGGCGGCGAGTGGACTTCTCGATGATGAACGGCGCCTCCTCTATGTAGCGCTCTCGCGGGCTAAAAAACGCCTTCTGATTACCGCCTTCACCGAGGAGGAGTCCGAACCTTCTAGGTACTTTGAGGAGCTCTTTGAATTTATTCGTGGCCACTCTAGCGAGAAGTTCTTTTCAAAGATTGAACGCCAGATTACGCTGCCAGCTCTCGTCTCATCTCTGCGGCGTGAAACTTTCGAGATTTCCGACAATGCAGCCGACGCATTTGCCGCGAAACTTCTCAAGACTCTGCAAAGCTCTGGAATTCAAAGCGCCGACCCTGATAACTGGCTCGGTGCCCGGGTGCTCAGTTCAGACCAACCTGTCGCTGCTCACGACGAACCGGTTTATATATCTCCTAGTGGTTTAGCCTCTTTCAGTGATTGTGGCCTGAAGTGGTTTCTTGAAAGGTCGGGCGCTAAAGATGCCGATTCTGCCGCGCAACTCCTGGGCGTTTCTATCCACTTTATCGCCGCTCAAGTCTTTGCTAATCCAGCGTTAACTTTTGAGGAGGCTAAAACCCAACTCACGGATGCCTGGCCTGTTGTAGACCAAAATATTGGGTGGTTTAAGGCAGAGCAGTTGACTGAAGCGCTGCGAATGTTAAAGAGATTCTTTGATTGGAATGAAGAAAACAAGCGGGGACGTACACTAATTGCCGTCGAAGAGAACTTTGAAGTTGCCTTTGGTCGAGCGATCCTGCGCGGTTCAGTTGACCGGCTGGAGCAGGACCTGACGACCGGCAGGTATTTTATAGTTGATCTTAAAACGGGAGGCGCAGTAACCAAGGCTGAAGCAGATGAAAATCAGCAACTTTCCGCCTATCAGTTGGGAGTTCTAGCGGGCGGCTTTGAACAAGTACCGGAAGGTGCGGTCGTTGATGGCGCTGGTCTCTTATTTCTGTCGAAGAGTACAAATAAAAATGAAACGATAAACCAAGCCCCGATAGATCCTGTCTTGATTGAGGCAGAAATACGGCAGGCGGCAGATCAAATGACCGCTTCCACCTTTGAGGCCATAATCAATAAGCGATGTCGTACCTGCCAGGTTAGGGATCTCTGCCCTCTGCAAAGTGAAGGCAGGAGCGTGATTGAGCCATGAGCGAAAAGATCGTAGGCAACCAGATTGAGTTAACTTCTGAAATTACCTCTGTACAGATCGCCCAGGCCCTTAGAGGCGCTGACGGAACGGTAAAACTTCCAACCGATGAGCAACGTGCCATCATTGAATCCAGATATTTCGGAGCGAGCGTCATCATCGCTGGCGCAGGTTCTGGAAAAACAGAGACGATGACTCAACGGGTCCTATGGTTAGTCGTCAATGGCGTGGTCTCACCTCAAGAGATCCTTGGACTTACCTTTACTCGCAAGGCGGCAGGAGAGCTAGGGCGCAGAGTCCGAGAGCGCTTGCGCGAACTGCGAAAGGCCCAGCCACTGTGGTTCATTCAATCTGACGCACTGCCCTTAGATATCTCAGTTGATGTAGCGACCTATCACTCATACGCGGGGAAAATTTTGAGTGAGCACGGAATCCGAATGGGAATTGACACGGAAGGTGAACCATTGGGCGAAGCTGCCGCCTGGCAGATGACCGACACCATTGTTAATAGCTTCGAAGAAGTTGAGTTCAGTATTCAACGCCATAAGCCAGATTTCATTGTAGGTGCCGTGATGTCGCTTTCTGGTGAAATCGGGGAGCACGGTGCGACCGTAGATGAGGTTCGCAGGCACTCCGAAGATTTTCGGGCCCGTTTACTGGCCGTCACCGTAGGTGCCAATGACGTGGTGCGTAGCGCTCTTGAAATTGTGGAAGAGCGATTATCCATCTTGCCGATGGTGCAACGCGTTGATGAGCAACGCCTCGAAAAGGGAGAGTTAACCTTCAATGACCAGATGTCGTATGCAGCGAAATTGGTACAAGAAATACCCGAGATTGCCCAGATCGAACGAGCTAAATATAAAGTTGTTCTACTAGATGAGTATCAAGATACTTCATACTCCCAAGTGCGATTCTTGGCCTCCCTCTTTGGTGATGGTCACTGTGTCACAGCGGTAGGGGATCCCAACCAAGCGATTTACGGGTGGCGTGGGGCCAGCCCCGAAACTATGGGTTCATTTAAACGAGAGTTTGGTGGCGCCAGCCAGGAGTTCAACCTGCTGACAACCTGGCGCAATGATCAACAGATATTGGATCTTGCTAACGAAGTCATTGCCCACATTGGCGCGGTTGGCGACCGCCGCGCCGCGGTTAAAGAGTTGCGGGCTAGGCCAGGTGCTGGGGCGGGTAATCTCTCATGTGGCCTGTACATCTCACCGGTGGAAGAAGCGGCTGGTATCGCAGAATATTTAGCACCTCTCTGGAACGACCCAGCTCGGCAAAATTCCGATGGGACTATGAAATCAACTTTTGCAGTTCTGGTTCGCGTTAAGTCCTATATCCCTCTGATTGAAAGCGCGCTGCGCGAAAAAGGACTCAGCGTGGAAGTTGTTGGACTGGGTGGTTTGATCCATCTCCCAGAGATCGCTGACATCATCGCGATCCTGCGCCTTATTACCTTTCCTGATGCCGGGACCGCACTGGCTCGGTTGCTTGTGGGGCCGCGACTGGCGCTTGGTCCCAAAGATTTAGCGGCGCTCGGTTCATACTCCAGAGCTTTAGATCGCAAATCACATAACCAACGGAGCAAACGGCTCGAAGAGATACTTGAATCTGGAAGTGAAGAGAACCTTGACGCTAATGACTTTGCAATTGGTTCAATTATCGAGGCCCTCGAATTAATTGATGGCGCACCGAAAGCAGATTTTTCATTGGTAGGACTAGAGCGATTGCAGGAATTTTCTCGCGAACTTCAACTGCTGCGTCGCGCGATGACTGGGTCTATTTCCGATCAAATTCACGAAGTCGAGCGGTTCCTCCGTCTGGATGTTGAAGTTCTCGTTCGAGATGGTTGGCAATCGGGCAGGCGCCATCTCGATAAATTCCTGGATGAGGCGACGACCTTCCAACGTAGCGGTGGCTCACTATCAAACTTTTTAAACTGGCTAGAAACCGCAGAAGTTCGCGAAGGTGGACTTAAGCCCGTTTCCGTCACAGCCAGTAATACCGCGATTCAAATTCTTACCATCCACGCCTCAAAAGGAGCCGAGTGGGATGTCGTGGCCGTGCCTGGTCTTGTCGAAGGAGTCTTTCCCAACACGTCAGCGAAATCGAGTTCGTGGATTAAGTACTCTGGTTCGCTACCCATTGAACTCCGTGGTGACAGTAGCCAATTCTCTGATTTCGATTTCCCACTCGGCGATGAGGCGCTAAAAGCCGCTAGCGTCAGCAAGGCGATTACTCGATTTGAGGAATCTCAGAAGGCGCGACATCGCCTAGAAGAGTTGCGCTTAGGTTATGTCGCCTTTACTCGGGCCAAGAGCCACCTCTTTGGAACGGCTTCCTGGTTCCGCGATGGTAAACGCGCCTTGGGACAGAGCGAATTATTCACGTTGATATATAACTTTTTAGAGCAGAACGAGAAGAGTGGAATATTAAGCAACGTGGATCAACCGGAGGAAAATCCATTCCTGCTTGAACCAGTGCAAGAGAGTTGGCCCAAGGCGAGCGAGCGCACTCGGGCTATTCAAGCATCTGCTCAATTGATAAAGAGTTCCAAAGGGATTGATATTGAGAAGCAATTGCTTGTTGAAACAGATACAAATCGCCGAAGGTTACTGGCCGATGCGCAGGCGCTACTCAAGGAGGTCCAGCGCGGTCGGGAAGTCGAACCTATCTACCTGCCACAACGACTATCTGTCTCCAGCATTATTTCATTGCAAGAAAATCCAGAGGAGTTAGCGCTCTCTATACGAAGGCCTATGCCTCGCCATAGCGATCAATCTGCCTCGCGAGGGACGCGCTTCCACGAATGGGTGGAACGAGAATTCGGGCTACAGACTCTCTTTGATGACGATCTCTTTGATCCAGCTCCTAAGACGGAGGTGGCTCTAGAAGTGCTGCAGGCTAATTGGCTAGCCAGTGAATGGGCTACCCGCACTCCGATCGAAGTCGAAAGTGGCTTTGAAACCGTGATCGAGGGAATTGTAATCCGCGGAAGGATCGATGCGATCTACAAAGATGGCGAGAACTATGAGGTAGTCGACTGGAAGACTGGGAGAGCGAAGGAGGGGGCGGAACTTGAAAGCGCAACTATCCAATTAGCGATGTATCGCTTAGCTTATTCTAAGCTCCATAACATTCCGATGGAAAAGATTAGAGCAGCCTTCTTTTACGTGGCGGATAAAAAAACTATCTATCGCGAGATCTTATCTAGTGAAGCAGAAATCGCCGCGATTATTAACTCAGTTGACCTCGACACCCACTGAGGCGTGATCACTCACCCCAACCTTGGGATGTGTGAGTAGGGTTGCCATAACCTTCTTTTCAGCCAAAATGTAATCGAATTGCACCGCGGGCTTCCAGGATGGATAGGTCTTCTTTGTATGCAGACTCTTCCAACTTGTCAGCCTTCCAGGAATATTCCAACCCAAATTTAAATCGCCAATAATTAATTTCTTACCGGGCAACTTTTTCATCACTCGCTGTAATTTTCGCAGTTGGAAGTAATTAACAAATGGCACAAATGAAAGGTGAGTGACGGCTACGGTAAATCCATTTTCGAGTTCCGCAACGAGGGCCACCCTCGGTTCATCTTTAACATAAACAAAACGAGCGCCTTTTTCGGATGCGACTGGCAGTGGCAGCCCGATCCAGGATCGACCTAGTTCAACTCGGCTCCACTTTCGTACCGGGATCTTGGATACTAAGCCGATTCCGTAAGAGGCCTCAGTAAATTCTGCATGCAAAACTCCCTCACCCTCCGCGGGTTTACGCCAAGCTTCACCTGGGGTTCCAATGACTGTGCGGGCATAGGCCCAATGAGTTGTCCCCATGGCGGCGGCAATCTCTTCAACCTGTTTTTTATTACCAGAACGTGGTTGATTCTCATCCACCTCCTGCAACCCCAAGATATCGGCGCCAAGGAGAGCGCAGGCTTCCACCCACCCCATGAGGGGTCCAGCAACCGGCAACTGCTCTCCATGTAGGAGATTCCATGAGATGACCTTCATTGGGTCAGGCTAGTAGGGTCGCCTCCTAATGAAAATTTTAAATCTTTCCCTCTCTCGCTCAACGGTTGATCGAGCCGCTCATATTCGAAGCGATGCGGCGGCGTTAGAGGCTGAATGGCAGCGCGCTGCGATAATTCACTTCAACGGAGAGGCATTTTTCACAGAAGAAAATTCACTGGCCTTGTTGGAGGCGAGTCAGGTCGAAGGAGTAGGGGAGAGGATCTACCTGGGTCAACAGGGCGGCAACTCATACTTTCTCTGGTGTTCAGAGAGAAATATTGGACCCGACGAGGGGTACAAGACCTTGCGTGAAATTAGCGCAGAGCTCACCAGTTTGGAGATCGGACTTGCGGTCCATGGACAAGCTGTCGCGCATTGGCATCACCGCAATCCAATTTGTAGTACATGTGGCGCCGCCACCGTGGCAATTTTGGGTGGTTCAACCCGACGCTGTGAGTCTGGGCATGAGCATTACCCACGGACCGATCCAGCAATTATCGTTCTTGTGAAAGATAAGACCGACCGCATTCTTTTGGGCCGCCAAGCGGTCTGGCCGGAGCATCGCTTCTCGACCTTCGCGGGATTTGTAGAAGCGGGAGAGTCCTTCGAACAGTGCGTCGTGAGAGAAGTATTAGAAGAAGCTGGTGTTCACGTCGCTGACATTAATTACCTCGGCTCTCAACCTTGGCCATTTCCCCAATCCTTGATGATCGCTTTCGAGGCCACGATTCAAGATCCTGAGAACGCTCGCCCCGACGGGGAGGAGATCGTGGAGATTCAGTGGTTTGACCGTAATGAACTTTATGCATCGATTACTGAAGGAACATTGTTATTACCGCCATCAATTAGTGTGGCGCGTGCCATGATTCAAGAGTGGTACGGGGAAGATCGTCCACCTCTTCCCGGCGCAGAGACCTGGCGCTCGTAGGCTAGAAAATGGAACTCGAAGAAATCCTAGTTGGACTCGATCCCGAGCAGCGCGCAGCCGTCACGCATATTCGAGGTCCACTCTGCATCATCGCTGGCGCAGGGACGGGAAAAACTCGAGTCATTACTCATCGCATCGCCTACGCAGTCGCGGCTGGCGTAACAGATCCTTCAAAGACCCTCGCCCTTACCTTTACCGCACGAGCGGCTGGCGAGATGCGCGCTCGCTTGCGCACACTTGGGGTTCCAGGCGCCGCGGCTCGTACCTTCCACTCTGCCGCGCTCAAGCAGTTGATGTACTTCTGGCCATACTCATTTGGAGGTAGCTTTCCCAAGCTCCTCACCTCGAAGGGAAGTTTTCTGGGCGAAGCGATGGGGTTAAGTGACACCTCACTTGTACCAGGGGTCGCAACCCTGCGCGAAATAAGCGGCGAAATCGAATGGGCGAAGGCGTTGCAAACCGCACCGAGTGATTATGTTGAAGAGGCGCTGAGCGTTGGCAGAACTCTCCGTATTCCCAATGGTCGTCCTGACAAGGAGAATTTTGCCGAGGTCGCCAAGGTTTACCAGGCATATGAAACTCTGAAACACCGAGAGCGGATTATTGACTTTGAGGATGTACTCCTTCTTACCGTGGGGATGTTGGAGGAGGATCGAGATGTCCGCGAAAGGATCCGCGATCAATACCGGTACTTCACAGTGGATGAATATCAAGATGTTTCACCGCTACAACAGAGGCTACTTAATCTTTGGCTAGGAAATCGTGACGATATCTGTGTTGTCGGCGATGCTGCGCAGACCATCTACTCATTTGCTGGTGCGAGCTCGCAGTTCTTATTGGGATTTACCCATCGCTACCCGAAGGCTCCTGTTGTTCGCCTAACCCGCGGATACCGCTCTACGCCAGAAATTATCGAAATTGCTAATAAAATTTTGAAAGAGGGAAGCTCCCACCACGACCATGAACTTACTTCGGTCAATCCGCGCGGTGAGGAGTTAGCGCTACGCGCATTTGGCACCACAAACTCTGAGGTAAAAGCGGTGGTTGATGCAATTGCCGCACTCGGAAAGACGCACTCGGATATTGCAATTCTGGCGCGTACCAACAGCGGCCTTGATCCATTTGAATCCTCTCTCAAGGCTCGAGGGATAGAGACTCAATTAAAAAATAGTGAACGATTCTTTGATCGTATTGAGGTACGCGATGCGATGCGTGTGATCCGCAGCGCCTCGGTTCTCCCCGCCGAGGGAAGTGATTGGCTACAAGATTTGAAGTCGGTACTTCGCCCCTTTGGGGAGGCCGATTATGTTCGCGCGTTTACCGCTCTAGCGGGGTTGATGAAGCAGGCCGGCGCGACAAGCCTGCGGGCTTTCTTGCGCGAGTTAGAGGATCGGGCAGAGCAGAACAATCCTCCAACGCTGCCAGGGGTCGTTCTATCTACCCTCCATGCTGCAAAGGGTCTGGAATGGGATCATGTCTTCTTGGTGAGCGTAAATGAGGGTGTATTACCCATGGGCCAGGAGAAACAGGCTATAGAAGAGGAACGTCGCCTCTTCTACGTGGGACTCACGCGAGCCAAAAAGAGCGTGCATGTCAGTTACTCGGGAACACCGAGTGAATTTCTGAATGGGCTCCTCACCTAAAAGTTCCGATCTCCCCCATTCATCCTGTAATTAAATTAATGCGGTAATTAGGTTGCGAACTTTGTGGGAGGTCGCGTACCCTTATGCAACTGCCATAGGGGCAGGTCATGATTGAAGGGGGCGGATGTGTCAATGACACTTTCTAATGCAGGCACGCAACGTGCTGCACTGACTCTTGCCCTAACTTCGGCCACACATACAACACACGCTCACGCCTACGCCGCGAAGTTTTGGGCAACCAAGAATTTCGCCGCTTATGGATTGCGCGGAACCTGGAGTTCTACTCGGTAAACCGAAGAGACCCACCAGGGACCGCCATCCAATCGGATGAGCGGTCCTTTTTCATTTAACCAGAAACGATTAATTAGACCAGAGAAGAAAGAGGAGGTGAGGACAGTGGCTGTTCTCTTTAGCGAACTGTTGGTTCCTGGCTGGGCAGAGCGC
>ENA-OFDM01000966-OFDM01000966.1-metagenomes-genome-assembly--contig:-NODE-966-length-10320-cov-12.439260_pt1 | contig 10320 bp, 10 predicted proteins | sample MGYA00153385_OFDM01 | MGnify analysis MGYA00153385
AGTTTTTGTTCATAATGCCGCGAATGTACGTTTTGACGATGCTTGGACTCAGGTAGAGCGCATTGGCAACTTCAGGATTGCCATACCCCTCAACGATGAGTTTTAGGACATTAGGTCAGCCCTAGTTGCATCTTTGGATCGTATTCAACGATTAGGATTCGGAGTGTTGAAAGGTCACTCATGGCAAATTTAGGGTGGAGTACAAAGCTTTTAGAATGGTAAAGATAGCGTGTGTTAAGGAGGGTGTTAATGACACACTATTGGTTGAGACCATGACTGTAGCGTGACTATGATAGGGATCATCGTATGACTAACGAGTTCGAGAATCAGCCAACCCCCCCGCCCAATTTAAAACAAGTGGCCCAAACGTTTCGCCTCACGGGTTGGCTGAGTCTGTGGGCACAGCTTGTATTGGCCGTTATTTCGGGGGTGATTTATATTTTTGCGGGAGTCGCGGCGGCCATGGGTCGATCGGCGACTGTAAACAATGCCACAAACCCAGCGACGGGCGGCGGCGTTCTCTTTGCGATTGTCAGCCTAGTGATTTTGTTCTATGGCATTTACCAGTCCTTCCAGTGTGTCCAGACAGGACGACGCCTCAGGGACAGTAATCCCAGTCTTCGACCTAAAAAAACGGATACGGTCAATTTCCTATGGCGTAGTCTGACGATTCGAGGAAGCGGGTTATTGTTCGCGGTCATTGCCGCAGAGGCGATCGCAGGGGTTCTTCTCGGAAAGTCTTTCATGGCGGTGGGTGCGGTATTTTCGCCCGGTGCGCAGCTTCAGATTGTGCAGCCGTTAGATATTTTCCTGGTTTTGGCCAATACTCATCTGCTGACGGCTCACTTTATTGGCGTCAGTGCAACGCTATGGTTACTTAACCGGATCGATCGATAGACCGCACTTGAATGACTGAAGACCTCATTTTTTGCGTCATCGTGTTTAATAAGACGATGATTCATCCACCCGTCCCAACCCCATCCCAAACAACTCGTCGTCCGCTAGTGGCAGTTCTAGTGGGTGCTTTCTATTGTCTTTTTACGCTCTTTCCCGATAGCAGTACGTGGATGCTGTCCTATCCGGGGGTGATTTTTTGGCAATTTGCCCTGCTGACGCCTGTTGTTGCGCTGATTATGCAGATTTTTAGTGGGACGGGGCGGTGGCTGGGGCATGGATTGGATTGGATGGTGGCGGTGGGGATAGTAGCGATTGTCCAATCTGGATTGACGGCCTTATTTCCGCAGCAAGCCCGTTGGTATGGCATCGCTGCACTGGGGATGATAGCGGCGCTCTATGCATGTAATGATTGGCTCAATGATCTCGATCGACGTCAGAGAATCCTGACTTTCCAAGGGATTTTGCAACTTTGCTTCATTGGGGTCAGCTTGGGCCTATGGACGTTTCAAACCGCGATTCCCGAACTTGCCCGACTGCAAGGGCTAGAGCGCGACTTCGGCATTGCTTTTCCCTTCAGCTTTGAACCGCTCGAAAATCGAAATTGGGCACCAATAGGCCATCAGAATTATGTTGCGGGCTATCTGACGTTGGCGATTCCCAGTTTGGTGGGGTTAGGTCTGCAGGCCGGAGGCAACAAGCGGTGGATTTGGTTCGGCGGAGCGTTGCTAGGACTCATCGACCTCTACACAACGTCTTCTCGCGCCGGACTCATGGGATTGGGATTGGGTGTTGTTTTGACCATTGGCATCCTTCTAGGCCGATCGAATCCGATTACAACCCCGACAGGACAGGGATTACCCAAGAAATATTTAATTCTCGGCAGTGGTGGATTTCTAGGGGCGATCGCGCTGATTCTCTTCAGAACCGGACGACTCCAAGGGTTTTCTACAGCCATCGCAGGCGGCTACGTTCCGGGCGAACTGGCTTACCGCATCATTACCAATGTCGTTGGACTCGCTATGGGTACCCACGCGCCCCTTACGGGTACCGGAATCGGCAGCGCAGCCCATGTCTATGAGCGGTTCCGTCCTATCTGGGCTGGACGAGAAGCCGAACTCGCCTACCAACTCCACAGCACCCCGGCGCAACTCTGGGGCGAACTTGGAATTTTGGGCCTTGGAATTTGGGTGGGCGTGCTGGGATGGCTGGGCTACGTCTGGTGGAAGGGACGCGATCGATTTTCACCCTTAACCCACAGCCTATTTACCGCACTCTTCGCCTATGGCTTTCAGAGCCTCACGGATTATCAACTCGATAATCTGGGCATCAGCGGCACGATCGTTATTTTTATCGCGGCCATTGCAGCAGAATTGCCATCGGTTGAACCAGATGTCAAACCTGTAGGAATGCAAGCGTCCAAACGTACGTCCATACTTCAGCCTAAACCCGTCGCCCTCGGAATAACGGGACTATTGCTGGCGGCGATCGTTTGGCTCATTCCGATCGATCGCGCTTGGATGATTTCAAAACAAGGCTTTGAGGCGATCGCCACCATTGAAAATCCTGAACTCAAGCCAGACGAACGCACTGCCGCCACCAACACCTTCACCCAATCCCTTGAAACCGCCCACCAGCTTGTGCCCTGGGAACCCTACTATCCCCAACAACTGGGCTGGGTCCTCGGCGATCTCGGCCAAAAAACCAGTAACCCAGATTTTATTAGCCGATCGATTCAAGCCTTTGAGACCGCCCGAGAGTCTGCACCCTATCAGGAATTTGTCTACACCAGTCTGGGATTTCTCCAACTCGATCGCAATCCCAAGGCCGCCACTGAAGCCTTAAAAAAAGCGACCCAGCTCGTTCCAGCCAAACGCGGAGGCTTTGAAGCTCTAGGTCTGAGTTTAGTCCTCCAACAAAAGCCAGACTTAGCGATCGACGCCTTTGCCCTCGAACTCACCCGCAACCCAAAATCTCTCCCCACCCTCTCCACCTGGAAAGGCACGCCCCTCGAACCCTTAATCCGTCCTGTCATCCAAAGGAGCGACGCTCTTTACACCGATCTGATTAATCAAGCTCAAGACCCAAAAATGATCCTTCATCTTCAGAGCTGTCGCGGGGCACTGCGCTGGTGGACCGGAAACCCATCGGGCGCAAAGGCAGACGCCGAGGCCAGTGATTACAGCTTCCTTAAGGCCGTGTTGTTGCTTGGAGAGCAATCTCGGACTAATCCCAAACAACGCCCAACAATAGACCTTGAAGCCCTCAAATCCAGTCTCCTCCCCCAAACGATCGATGCCCTCACCGCCTGGAACGACCCTGGAACTGACCCTAGCGGTCGATCGCGTCTTCTTCGGCAAGCCTGGATCCAAACTAACCTAAAACCGATGGACCCCGCACTGCTCGATCGAGTCATGCAAACCCTACAAACCTCGCAATCCCTAGACGACTGGCTTAAAAATTCACCTATCCGAACCTCCCGCCGCCAGCGATCGGGCTTCAATGTCCTCAGTCGCCACACCGACGGCATCAATCCCGAAGATTTTGCCCCCGTCCCCGAGAACCTCATCATGCAGTCCTTCATGGGAAATTTAATCCCGGAGTGGAAATACTACCCCCTGCTAGAAATCCAGTTCCAATCCTACCGAGAAGCGCTCTGGGCAAAGATCTAGACCGGGTTGGGAAGGATTTGACGAGGATTTGAGCAGGGTTTGACAAGGATTTAATAGAACGATCGCGGCGAAAGTTGCGGCGACGACAGAACCCTATTCCCGATTTTTATCAATTGCTTGCCAAAACCCCTATAGATTGTGTATCTTAATAAGGTTGAATAACGCACGCGGGACGCTAGCTCAGTGGTAGAGCATTCGGCTTTTAACCGACTGGTCCTGGGTTCGAATCCCAGGCGTCCCATACTAAAGAGAACGTGCCGCTCAGGCAATTTAAAATGCCCAAAGGCTTAATGATTGGGTATGTATCTCAAGTCTCTTCAGCTTCGTAATTTTCGCAATTATACTGAACAGTACGTTGACTTTACAGCTCCAAAGACGATTATCTTGGGTGAAAATGCTCAAGGCAAGTCAAACCTAATCGAAGCTGTCGAAATTTTATCTGCTCTCAAGTCTCATCGCACCTCGCGCGATCGTGAACTGATTCAAGCCCATCAAGACGCCGCCCAAATTGTTGGAAACCTCGATCGAGAGACGACCGGAAGCGTCGAATTATCACTGACACTTAGAGCCAATGGTCGTCGGACAGCAGCGCTCAATGGTCTGACGCAGCGGCGACAGATGGATTTTCTGGGGACCCTCAACATGGTGCAGTTCTCCAGTCTCGACTTGGATCTCGTCCGAGGAGGCCCTGAGGTTCGGCGAAACTGGCTTGATACTCTTTTACTTCAACTCGAACCTGTTTACGCTAGTCTCATCCAGCAATACACCCAAATCCTTCGCCAGCGCAACGCCCTTCTGAAATCCATCAAAGCCGCCGCGATCGATCCCACCAAGCTCGTCCCCACAACCCCCGTCGCGCTTTGGGATGCCCAACTAGCCGTGGCCGGATCCCACATCATTCGTCGCCGCGATCGGGTTATCACTCGCCTCCTTCCCTTGGCCCAAACCTGGCACCGAGCCATCAGCGGCCAAAGCGAAGAACTCCAGATTGCCTACCGTCCAAACGTTTCTGTAACCATTGATCAACCCGAAGCGATCCAATCGCAATTTTTGGCTCAAATACAAGAGAAGCGAGCCATAGAACGCTACCAAGGCACGACTCTCGTCGGACCCCACCGAGACGATCTCGACTTCATGCTCAACGGCACACCCGCTCGCCAATACGCATCCCAAGGCCAACAGCGCACCCTCGTCCTCGCCCTCAAACTAGCCGAACTCCAGCTTATTGAAGACGTCATTGGTGAACCCCCGATTTTATTACTCGACGATGTGCTAGCTGAATTGGACCTAAATCGCCAAAACCAGCTCCTAGAGACCATTCAAGACCATTTTCAGACGCTAATTACCACCACTCACCTCGGCAGCTTCGACAGCAGCTGGCTCAACGCCTCCCAAATCCTCCACATCCAAGCAGGCTCGCTATCAGTTGCCGATCGAACAGAGACTGGGCGATCGGCTTAAACACAAGCCGACTGGCAGTACTGGCGGAAATCATCACCGCGATGCTCGAAGCTGCGGTATTGATCGAAGCTGGCACAGGCTGGCGACAAAAGCACCACGGCGACCCCGAGGGTTGGGGCAAGGACGATCGCGCGGGCTACCGCCTTTTCCATCGTTTCGACTATCTCATACTGGGTGTAGCCTGACGCATTCAGTCGAGTCGCAAAGGCGTTTGCTGCCTCACCGATTAATAGGACGATCGCGGCGTTGGCATGAATAGCAGCAATCCAGGCCCGATCGTCCCCTTCTTTTGGGGCACCGCCAGCAATGAGAATCGCAGGAGATTTTACGGAATTGAGTCCCACCTCAGCGGCATCGTAATTCGTGGCTTTGCTGTCGTTGATGAAGTCGATGCCTTGCCAGGTGAGGACCTGTTCTAGACGATGTTCGACGCCGGAGAAGTGGGTGACAGCCGAAACGATCGCATCATTGCTCACCTTCGATAGTTTGGCCGCCGCGATCGCCATTAATAAATTTTGTAGATTATGCTTCCCTGGCATTTTGAGCCGATCGGCAGCCATAACAATTTCGCCCTGAAAAACAATGGCGTTGTTCTCAATCCAAATTCCATAGTCTGGATCGCCGACAAGGTTAGCTTTCCCCGTCACGCTGGTCCAGCACGCATCCGATCGCACCGGAAACCTCTTAAAGGTGTCTTTAGATTGTCCTAATTGACGCAAACCCGGATCGTCACCATTAAAAACTTGAACCGTCGATCGGGCAAGCAGTCGGGCTTTCATCTCGAAGTAATTCTTCAGGGTCTTATGACGGGCGAGATGATCGGGGGTGAAGGTGGTCCAGAGCGCAATGTCAGGCGTTAGGGTCGGCGAGGATTCGATTTGGTAGCTACTCAGTTCGGCGATGGCAACGTCGATTGGCGTCTTGGAATGCTGGACTGCAACTTCACAAGCAGCATAGCCAATGTTGCCAAAGGCCGGAGCGTGCTGAAGAGCCGCTTGAAAAATAGCCGCCGTCAGAGCCGTAACTGTAGTTTTGCCGTTGGTCCCGGTGATCGCAATCCACGGGACGTCCGATAAATTGCGCCAAGCGAGTTCCATCTCGCCGATCGTAACGATTCCCAAACTTCGAGCCTTCACCAAACTAGGAATATCCCAGGGCACCCCCGGACTCACAACCACCCAATCTGGTTTTGCAATTTCAGGGTCAAAATCACGACCCAGCTCGACCTGAATCCCCTCCGATCGCAACTCATCTGCTTGGGTCTGAAGCCCTTCAGTGGTGCTTCGATCGCTCACCGTCACCGTCCAACCTTGAGTGATCAAGAGGCGGGCGGCGGCGTTGCCCGATTTTCCAAGTCCGATGATATAAGCCTGGGGCATGACGTCAGCTTTTTTGATTCAATATAAATAATTGCTTGTTATCCTACTGTATCTTTGAGCTTCTACTGTATCTTTGGGCCTCAATGGATCAGAACTCGAAGAGTTTTCGGCCACTTTGAACCATCACAGGAATCGCGGAAAGGGTCATCAAAATCGCTATTACAAATCCCACGGCGCAGTCCGCCCACATCCAATGCATCACCGCCACCGCCACCGCTGCGACTATTACACCCATAGACCCCATCAAGTCCGCAATCACATGCAACAGCGCACCCTTCAGGTTTAAATCAGACTGCGATCCTGAATGTAAAATAGAAATATTCACGCCGTTCACCAGCACACCCACGATCGCCGTCAGGAGCATGGGCAACACTGCAATGTCCTCGTTCGGCTGATGCAAATGGGCCAACGCCTCTAGGCCAATCCAAATGGCAGCCACCACCAATCCAACGCTATTAATCAACGCCGCCCAGGTTTCGGAGGAGGAACGATCGTGAATCTCTAACGTGTGGGAGCCAATCCAGCCGGACTTCAACGCAGGACGAGTAGTGAGTGTCGCCCAGAGTGCCAGCCCCAGCGCCGCACTGTCAGCCACTAAATGCCCTGCCTCCGCCACCAGCGCCCAACTGTGACTCCAAGCGCCCATCAAGGCTTCAGAGAGGGCAAACCCTAACACCAAGGCGATCGCGGTAATCAACTGGCGTTGTTTTTGTTGGGGTTGAAATTTGAGAAGGTGAGCTTCGGCAGAAAAATGGGACATGATTTAAGAGAGGCGAGGTGAAAGAGGTCGGGTCAGAGAAGCATCGATCGCACTTGTAATAATCTATTAAACCTAGATTTCATATCAAAAGTTCCCCATTCTGCTCAAATCTACGACAATAAAAGCCTCACTATTTTTGTTCACCACCTTTTATAGGGCAAGAACTTCCCATTCATGGTCACCTTAACCCGATCGCCCTTAGGATCTTCAACTTTATCGACGTCTAGCGTAAAGTCGATCGCACTCATAATCCCATCCCCAAACTTCTCTTGAATCACCGCTTTAATGGGCATCCCATACACTTGCATGATTTCATAGAAGCGATAAATCAAGGGATCAGTCGGTACAGATGGACCTAAGCCCTTCACAGGAAATTCTGTCAGCAGAGGGATTAGATAGGGCGGCAAGCCCAATAGATCTGATAGCTTGACCGCATCGTCAGCACTAGCTGTTGCTTGACCATAAAAAAGAGCTGCAACCCAGACTTCGCCGTAGCCTAGGTGCCGCCCAATCTCTTCAAAACTCAAGTTTTTCTCTTTTTTCGCCAGAAGAAGCTCTTTCGTCATCTCAGACATGCGCATCGTTCCTCAAAATCTACACTTAAACATTCACTGGCCCAATTGAGCGGCTCAGTGTGGATACGCTTAAGTATTAGAAGAGGAAGGGCGATCGAAGGGTGTCGTCGGTTACAAAACAGCCTAAAAAGGGTTAGACGGGAGTCGTTTCGCTCGCGGCTTCAAGCTTCTTCGCTTCGGCTCTAGCAATCTTTTCCTGTTCACGCTGGTCGCGCTTTTTACGATCTGCCGCTAAGATATCGGCCATCACAATTTGAGCCGCCGCCATCTTCTCTAGATTGCTTTGGTATATTTCAAGATCCTTCTGAACTTTATCGAAGGACAGATTCAGCGCACCTGTCACTTTTCCGAGAACGGCATTCAGCGCTTCTTTGTCCTTCAATTTGTCAGCATCGATCGTCTCAAGCAGCGTGTATAGACCAATCGCAAACAGTCGGCTGTACTTAAACTTTGCATTCCCCGCGATCGCACTCATCTCGGACTGAAGGTCCGCGCTTGCCGAAGCTTGGGTCAGAGTGTCCCAGGTTAAGCCCTCTAGAGAAGCCACTAGCTTGTCCCGATCGTTGCGGAGCTGAACCGGATCACTCTCGACAGACTTGCAAAGTGCGCTAAAAATAGACGCGTGGTCGGAGTCAGGACGGTATCCCTTCATGAAGCGATCGTAGGCCGTGACGACACCCAACGCATAGATGGGCGTGTAAACAAAACCAGAATTCACCGTCACCAAATGCATTTCCACCATCAGCTCATCGACAACACGACGGTAGACAGAGTTAATGGGACGGGTATGAAGCGTATAGAAGGCACGCTTTGCATCAGATACAGTGCGGGTATTAGTCACGAGTCACGTCCGAACGTTTGAGTAGGTTAATGGCAGTTCTTAGTGTACCGCATTGTTGAGATGAGCGCATTTGAGGTCCACGATCGGCGGGGATCAATGCAAATCATCTGGCCTAGCGTCAAATCTAAAGATGAGCCATACACTCTAGAAGCATTCGCTGATTCTCCACCGAGTGGGGCTGAAGCTCCAACACCTGACGAAAGGCTTGAGCTGCAAGACCATACTCTTGAAGCCGCAGATGGCTCAAGCCCATCCCATGCAACGCCCCAAAGTGAAAGGGATTCAACCGAGTCGCCTGTTGGCAGTCTGAAACTGACTTGCGGTAACGATGCTCCATGAAGTACAAGATAGCTCGCTGATTCCAAGCTTCCGCAAAATCCGGCATCGACTCAATCAACTGGGTCAAGACCATCTCAGCTTGATCGGTATCTCCCGCTTCGATTAGGAGACGCGATCGGTTGAGAAGCTGGACGCCTAGAATGCCCTTTTGCTCAAACCAACGCTGCCACAGTTCACGGACTGCGGACTCCCGAACCTTCTGCTCGTCATCTTTGAGATTATTTAGCAACACATTAATCGGAACGCTGTTCATGACAAAATGTGTGAATTGTGGATATGGGTTAGGATTGAAACAACTAAAAATGTTTGAAAATTAAAACTGAACGGGTATTGATCTACAATTTTGCGATTAATCCAGTGACGGCGAGTCTGGATAGGTCTTATTGTAGAGAATTATTTTACAAAATTGACCGACGAGGTTGAACAAATCTGAGGCCAATGATTCCTAAACAAGCTCACTTGTCGCTCAAAACTCTAACTTATTACAGCGTTTTTACGGAGACTAGAGTCACTAATATGTCACATTTAACACTTAAGTTCATCCAATTGAGTGACGCCATTAACCGATCGGGTGATTGTGGGATAGGCTCTGAAAGATTTTTCGGAATCCGTAGAGTCTGTTAGGTAGGTAGTAACATCAACGAATAAATTAATTTATTCTTACCCGTACGAGTGCAGGATTTAGGGACTTATGACGCAAGATATTAGGACTCAGCAGGCAGAACAGGACATCCTGAATCTACTGGTTTCACCGGATCAAACCCGTCTCCGCTACGCGCCAGATGGAACTAGTGGTGAATCTGCTGGTCAATTCGGTTGGCAAGTCGAGGCTGTTGAGGTCCCAATGGCAACGGTTTCCTATCCCCTAAATCCCGCCGACAGCCAGGACTGGCTAGCAGAATTGTCATCTAGTTCGTCCAGTTCACTCTTGGAGTGGTTGAGTGAGACGGAGTTAGATGAACGATCGACCGCGTTTTTTGGAGGAATGGATCAGCTTTGGGCACCGGATCTGGTGGCCGCGCTGTCGCGGAAGTTTGTGACAGTCCCTCAGGAAATGCTCAGTGCCATCGCACTCAGAGCGTCGCAAGTGGCCAAGACCTCTGTAGAACAGGTTAGTGACTTAGCGGGTGACTTGGCAGGCCAGTTGATCGCCTGCACTCAATCGATTCTGCCACAGTGGGCGGAGGACGATCTTCGCGTTTTCGCCCGTCCCTTAGTTTATGCGATGCGCGGTGATCTCCCTAAAACGGACGTCCACGAGAAAGATTGGGCGTTGATGTCTGAAATAGAACAAGCAAAGTTAACTTTGGCGATCGCGAAATATGCCATGGCCCAGGCCAAGTCGGATGGACCTCAAGTCTAGGAGCGAGTAAGCCAGACATCGTAATCAGTTAGATTA
>ENA-OFDM01000968-OFDM01000968.1-metagenomes-genome-assembly--contig:-NODE-968-length-10305-cov-3.257073_pt1 | contig 10305 bp, 11 predicted proteins | sample MGYA00153385_OFDM01 | MGnify analysis MGYA00153385
GGCTCTTCGCCTTGCATGAGCGCGCGCAGTTGTGAGACGAGCCACGGATTGCCGAGCACCGCGCGACCGAGCATGATGCCGTCGACACCGCTCTCGCGCATGCGCCGAATCGCCTCGTGCGGTTCGTTCAGATCGCCGTTGCCGATGACGGGAATGCCGACGCTCGCCTTCAGTGCCGCGATATGTCCCCAATCGGCCGTCCCGCGATAGAACTGCTTCGCGGTGCGCGCGTGCAACGTCAGCGCGCGAATGCCGACGGCTTCGGCGCGTTTGCCGACTTCGAGATACGCGAGATCGTTTTCCGTCCAGCCGAGGCGCATCTTCATGGTTACCGGACAATCGACGGCCTCAACCACCGCCTTCATGATCCGCTCGCAACGGTCGACGTCACGCAGACACGCACTCCCGCCCTCGGTCTTCGTGACTTTGGGCGCGGGGCAGCCGAAATTGATGTCGACGATATCGGCGCCGCACTCGCGCACGAGTTTCGCCGCATGCGCCATGAGCGCGGGATCGTTTCCCCAGAGCTGTGTCGAGACGGGCTTCTCGACCCCGTGCTGATCGATCATCTCCATCGTCCGCTTCGCTCCATATTGCAGGGCGTTTGACGAGACGAATTCCGTAACGGTGAGCCCGAAGCCGAAGGGCTTGTAGAGCGCACGCAGGGTGCGATTGGTCACGCCCGACATCGGCGCGAGCACGACGGGCGGCCAGATCTCGTGTTCGCCGATCGAAAGCGGCGGAGCAATGCGGTCCACGACCCCCGAGTATATCACAGACGAAACGACGGGGTTGGGGCCGGTGGCACGGTATCGGCCGGGCTCGTCGTGCTTCCGAAGAGGGCGATGGCCCGGGCGAGGGGCGCATCGGTCGCAGGATCGCCGCGAAGGGCCCCGGCGACGCTTGCCACGCTCACGTCGGGAACGATGCCGACCCGATCGATGTCTCGGCCTTTGGGCGTCGTGTAGCGCGCCGTCGTGATCTTGAGCGCGCTGCCGTCGGGAAGCGGGAAGACCGACTGCACGAGACCCTTGCCGAACGTCTTCTCGCCGACGATCGTCGCGCGCCCGGCATCCTGCAGCGCTCCCGCCACGATTTCGGCCGCCGATGCCGTATCGCCGTCGACGAGCACGGCGAGCCGTTCGGGAAATGGTGTCGTCATCGTCGCGCGCGCGATCTTCGGCACGCCCGTGCGGTCGCGCGTGATGAAGATGGGCCCGTTCATGAAGATCGCGCCCACGGCCGTTGCTTCGTCGCCGTACCCACCGCCGTTTCCACGCAGATCGAGCACGAACGACCGCGCGCCCCGGCCGCGCAACGCCGCGACCGCGGCCGCGAGTTCGCGACCCGCGCGATCGCCGAAGCGCGAAAGTGTGAGGTAACCCGTCTCGCCGAGCAACGCCGAGCGTACCTCGGGATCGCGTACCGTCGCCCGCACGATTGCGAGCGCCAGGAACTCGTCGCCGCGCCGCACCACGAGTCGAACGGTCGTGCCGATGCGACCGCGCAGCGCATCGCGCAGATGCGCCGCACCGATCTGGGCGACCGAGCGACCGTCGATCGCTTCGATCGCATCGTTGTCGCGCAAACCCACGGCGAATCCCGGCCCATCGGGAAGCGCGCGTTCGACGCGCGCCGAGGCGTTCGCCGCATCGAAGGTGACGATCGCACCGACGCCACCGAAGCTCGCGTTGCCGAGATAGGCGTTAAATTTTTTGAACTGCTGCGGCACGAACGCGACCGTGTATGGATCGTGCAACGACGCGAGTTCGCCCGCGACGGCAGCCGTGACGAGACGATGACCGTCCAAGCGCGTACCCGCTTTCGCGAGGCTCTGTAGAACGAACGTATCGATGAGATCGGATCCGCGACCGCGATCGATCGTCGCGGGCACCGTCGGCAAAACGAGATCGCGCACGCCACGCGCGGCGATCTCAGCCCCGATCGCGCGTCGGGCGCCGGCAACGAGCGTTCGCGGCTCGATCGGCTTATAATACACCGCGAGCAGCGTCGTGTACGCGATCTGCAATTCCAAGAGATCGTACGTCGAAATCGAGGCGTTCGCGACGGTTACGTTCGTTACGCGAGCGAACGCGGCGCACGTGGACGTCATCGCAAACATCGTCCCGATCGCGACGATACACCGCACGCTCGCCGCCCGCGACGACTGCACCGGAGGCACGATCAGCGCTGCGATGCGAACCAGAGCGCGAGCCCGTAAAGCACGAGATGCGGCTCGACGGCATCGATGACTTGCGTATGTTTCGCGATGAAATCCGCGAGCCCACCCGTCGCGACGACGCGTGCGTCTTCACCGATCGCGTGGCGCATCCGCGCGACGAGCGCCTCCGTCTGACCGACAAAACCGTACACGAGACCCGCCTGCAACGCCGAGACCGTATCGCGTCCGATCGGACCGTTGGGCGCTTCGAGGGCAACCTGCGGCAATTTCGCCGTGCGTTCGACGAGTGCGTCGATCGAGATGCGGATGCCCGGTGCGAGCGCCACACCCAAATACTCGCCCTCGCGCGAGATCGCACCGAACGTGGTCGCCGTTCCGAAACCGACGACCACCATCGGCGTGCCGTACTTCGATTTCGCCGCGATCGCCGCCGCGAGCAGATCGGACCCGAGCTCTTTTGGCCGCTCGGTCGTCACGTCGATGAGCGTCTGCGTGGCCGCCGAGAAAAACAATGCTTCGCAAGCGAAATAACGCCGCGACCCTTCCGCAAGCGCGCGATCGGTTTGCGGCACGACACTCGAAACGACGATGTGCGCGACGGCATCCGTCGGCAGGCCCGCGACGCCGAAGAGCGTGCGAAAGAGGACGCCGAATTCATCCGCCGTGCGCGCGCGTTCCGTTTGCACGCGCCACGTACGATCGAGTTCGAACGTGCCGTCCGGCGCCATCGTAAAGAAGCCAAGCTTCGTGTCGGTGTTCCCGACGTCGACCGCAAGCAGCATCGCTACACGTGCGCTTCCGCGGTCGCAGCTCGAACGCGCGCGATCGCATCCCAGAGCCGCACGGCGAGTTGCGCCTTTGGCGCGCGACCGAGATCTTCGCGCGATCCGTCTCGCGCGAGCACGACGAGCGCGTTCTCGCCGGTTCCAAAACCCGTGCCCTCGGCCGAGACGTCGTTTACGGCGATCGCATCGAGATCTTTCGCGCGTAGTTTTTCGCGCGCATACGCTTCGAGGTCACGCGTTTCGGCCGCGAACCCGACGAGGAATTTCACGAGCTTACGTTGCGCGAGCGTCGCGAGAATATCGGGCGTACGTTCGAGTTCGAGTGTGGTTTGGGCATCGTCTTTCTTCACTTTGTGCGCGTGCGCGCGAACGGGACGGAAATCGCTCACCGCGGCCGTCGCGATCGCGACATCGGCACCGGGTGCGAGCGCGAGCGCGGCATCGTACATCTCTTGCGCCGTCGTCACGCGCACGCAACGCACCCCCGGCGGTGGCGCGACGAGCGTTGGGCCGAGCACGAGATCGACCAGCGCCCCGCGCGCATGCGCTTCGCGTGCGAGTTCGATCCCCATCGTGCCCGTCGACGCATTGGAGAGGAAACGGACCGGATCGATCGGCTCGCGCGTGGGCCCTGCAGTCACGAAGACGCGCTGACCGTGCAACGATCGCGTGCGTCCGAGCACCACGTCGAGCGCCGCGAGGATCGCATCGGTTGGGGCGAGGCGCCCGATGCCGACTTCGCGTTCGGCGAGAAAGCCCGTCTCCGGCGCGACGATCGTTACGCCATGCGCTGCGAGGGTTTCGAGATGCCGCCGCGTCGCGGGATGGTCGTACATCGCCGCGTTCATCGCGGGTGCGACGACGATCGGTCGCCGCGTCGCGAGCGCAATATTGAGCAGTAAATCATCGGCGATGCCGAGGGCGAGTTTCGCGATCACGTTTGCCGTTGCGGGCACGATGAGGATCGCCTCCGCGCTGCGCGCGAGCGCGATATGCGGGATCGTTTCGGGCGCATCCCACAACGACGCGAGCACGGGCCGATGCGTGAGCGCCGCAAAGGTAAGCGCGCCGATGAATCGCTGAGCGCCGTCGGTCATCACGACGTCGACATCATCGCCGCGTTGCACGAGCGCACTACAAAGCGCGGCCGCCTTGTACGAAGCGATTCCGCCCGCGACTCCGAGAACCAGACGCGCCATTTAACGTATGCGCGCTTGCGGAACGAGCGCGGCGCTGCGCTCGATGGAAACGAGTGGCAACACGCCGTCGGATCCCGCAACGGGCACGTTATCGAGCAGCCGCGTAACGCCCGCTCTCGCAACGGCGATCACGATTGCGGGAAGCGCGATCGGATCGCACGCCGCAAACGTGACCGGATCGACGACATCGAGGTAATCCCATTCCAGCGGCGCCTCGAGCAGCGCGTGCGCGGTCTCGAGGATTCGCGAAACATCGCGTCGTCCGCGCAAAAGTTCTTCCGCCACGAACGAAAGCGCTCGGAACATGCTCGGCGCGGCTGCGCGTTGCGTCGCGTTGAGATAAACGTTGCGGCTCGAACGTGCGAGACCGTCGAATTCGCGCACCGTCGGTGCGACGACGATGTTCGTCGCCATATCGAGATCGCGGACCATCGCACGCAAAACAGCGGCCTGTTGAATATCTTTCTGACCGAGATAGAGCGACGTGGGCTCGATCGCGTGGATCAGCTTTGCAACGACGGTCGCGACGCCTGCGAAGTGCCCGGGGCGGCGCGCGCCTTCGAACGATTCCGCGAGCGGCCCGATCGAAATCGACGTTGCGAAGGTCGGCGGATACATCCGCTCCACGGTCGGGGCGTAGAGCACGTCGACACCATGTGCCTCGAGCATCTCGGCATCCCGGGCGAACGCGCGCGGGTACTTTTCGAAATCTTCGGTGGGTCCGAATTGGAGCGGGTTCACGAAAATCGAGGCGACGACCGAGGCATGTTCGCGCCGCGCCCGATCGACGAGGGCGAGGTGCCCGTCGTGGAGTGCGCCCATCGTCGGCACGAACCCCACGGGCCGCAAAAGCGTCCGGGAGATCGCGCGCGCGGATCCCGGTGTTCGAACGATCTGCACGGCGCTAAGCTCGCATGACGCGCAGGAGCGTGCGACCGACGATGAACCGTTCGCCCGGCACGATCGGCGTCTCGGCCGTAATCGGCTCGCCGCCCTTGCGCGTGCCGTTACGACTGGCGAGATCGGCCAAAACTAAATGGTCACCCGCGTCGCACACGTGAGCGTGTCGGCGCGAAATATATCGATCGAGCGTGATGCAGGCGGCAGAAAGGGCATCATCGCGCCCGATCGTGATCTCGCGATCGAACGCCCAGGTTTTGCCATCGAGCGGTCCGCTCAAGACTTCGAGAATGTACACGCCCGTCCATAATCCATGACGCCGCAAGGTTTAGTCCAGGCAGTCAGAACTTCCCCGGTGAAAACCCGCTCTTCCCAAGGCCTTTCACGAGGCTGCACGCGAAACTAGGAGAGATGGCGATAGGGACCGAGACCGACCCCGCGGATAACGGCAAGATCGACGCACTCCTCAAAGATATCGAGGACCTCGATCTCCAGGATATCGATGCCGATTCGCTACGCGAATGGGAATTCGAGCAGATTCGTTCCGTCCTCGACGAACTCGCCGGCAAAACGATCCGGAGTGCCACGCTCGAAGACACGCGCATCGTTATCGAGACCGGAGACGGAAACCGGTACTTTTTCTTCGGTTATATGGGCGGCGGCAACCGCTAACCCGAAAGCGGTTCGTCTTCGGTTGCCTGGCGTTGCACTTCCGCAGCAACGTATCGGATGATCTCTTCTTGATCGCGCGGATCGATCGACGTGAACGCGATCCCGTGCATGAACCGTTTATCTTCCGCGTTGTAGAACGAAAGAACGATTCGACCGCGAACGACGACGTCGCGATCGAGACCCGGGAGCGGGAAGCGCAACATGAGGACCGTGCCGAGCGGCAGATCTTCGTCGGTCGCGAGTCGGACGCCGCCGCCACCGAGATCCGACGAGGAACCCGTCTTCGGGCTATCGTTGCCATCACGCGTATAGGAGATCTCCGTCGCGACGCTGACGCGAACGTAACGCCGACGGTATGGGACCTCGGCGTTTTTCGAAGCGATGTCGTTTCGTTCGCTCACAGACGCGCTCCTAATTGCATGGGGGGCTTGTTCTCCGAGTGCGCTCATTTGCTTTCTTTACCGAGCAAATCAGCAGCAAAGAGCGCGCCGAGTGCGGCATGGCTTCGGCTGGTGCCGCCCTGGAGATACACTTCGAACGGTGCGCGTAGCGGGGCGTCGCACGAAAGTTCGATCGTCGCGCCGTTGACGAACGCTCCGCCCGACATCACGACGGGGTCACGATAGCCCGGCACCGGACCGGGTTCGGGCGCGAAACGCGCGTTGAGCGGCATGGCGCGTTGGAGGCCGCGCGCGAACGTGACGAGCCGCTCCGCGGTACCGAGGCCGATCGCTTGGACGATATCGCGGCGCGGTTCTCCCGGAGCGGGATCGACGCGATACCCGAGTTCCGCGAAGAGCGCACTCGCGAAATCCAATCCCGCGAGCGCCTCGCCGACGACGCTCGGAGCGTTGAAGAGCCCTTGGACCAGCGCCCGTCCGAAGCCGAGTGTCGAGCCGACTCCGGTGCCGAGCCCCGGTGCGTAATGGCGTGCCGCGACGCGTTCGATGACCTCGCTGCGGCCGATGACGTACCCACCACCCGGTGCGAGCGCGCCGCCCAGATTTTTGATGAGCGAACCCATCACCGCATCGACGCCGTGGTGTGTCGGCTCGGTCGCCTCGACGAGTTCGCCATAACAATTGTCGACGAGGACGAATGCGTGCGGGGCGACGGTGCGTACCGTCCGCGCGATGGTCCCGCACTCGCTCGCGGAGAGACTTCGGCGCGGCGCGTAACCGCGCGATCGCTGGACGAAGACGACATCGACGCCACGCTCGCACGCGCGCGCGAGCGCGCCGAGATCGACGTCGCCCGCGTCATCGAAAGGAATCTCGTCGTAGCGCACGCCGCGTCGCGCGAGCGAATACGGCGCGTCCGCGATGGCGTTTCGAAGCGTATCGTAGGGTCGGCCCGTAGCGCTGATGAGACGACCTTCGTGCGGTAAGCAAGCGTCGATCGCCGTGACGATCGCATGCGTTCCGCTTACGAGTGAGAGGCGCGCGAGTGCGCGTTCGGCGCCGAAGATGCGCGCGAGCAGCGACTCGTAGCGCGCGCGAGCCGCATCGTCGTACCCATACCCGAGCGAGCCTGCGAGATCGCTTTCCGCAACGCCCTCATCGGCGAATGCGCGAAGGACATTCGCGTGTGCGCGCGCTTGCGCGTCGGCCGTCGCCGTGCCGAGTTCGCGGGCGGCCGCACGCCGTGCGGCGGCAACGAGCTCATCCGAAAACGGAAAGCGCTCGAGGATTGCATCGAGGAGTGCGGTTGCGAGCAGGGTGGTCATGCAGCGGCACCCGCTTCGGATTCGTGCTCGCGCTCGCGCTGGTTTTCCGCCCGATCGTAGATTGCAACGAAGGGTGCGTAAATCGCGAGGCCGATCGCGAGATTGACGATGATGAGCACGATCGAACGCCAGTCCTTGGTCGCGAGAAACGCGCCGAGCCCGAGCGGCACGGTCGATGGAATGTAATATGCGGGGCGCGCCACGATGCCGAACGCCATCGCGTAATACGAGACGACGCCGAGGACGAGCGGCGTAATCACGAAGGGTACGCCCAGAACGGGATTGAGCACGAGCGGCAATCCGAACATGAGTGGTTCGTTCGCGTTGACGATCGCGGGCACGAGCGACGCGAGCGCGACACGGCGCACGCGTTTGGTGCGGCCCCGTAGTAAAAGGAGTACGAGCGGAAACGTCGCCCCCGCACCGCCGGGAAAGACGAAGATAAACATCGAGACCGTCACGATATGCGGCAACGGATCGCCATGCGCGAGTGCGTCCGTATTCTGGAGTTGCAGATTGATATAGACGGGCAACACGACGGCTGCCAAGAGTGCGGGACCATGGATGCCGATCGTCCAGAGTAACGTTTCCGCGAACGTGATGATCAGGAGGGCGGTGAGACTATCGCCGAGCGTACCGAGCGGAGCGATGAGCGCGGTGAGGCCGGCGGTGACGGAGATGCCTCGCGCGACGAGCACGAGTGCGAGACCGATCACGAGCGTGCTGCCGACGATCGATCCTGCGAGCGCGCCGAAGCGCGCGCGTGCGGTCGCGATCACGCCGATCGTCATGAGGCCGACGCCGATCGCGAGAAAGAGCCCGCTCGATCCCAGCGCCTTCTCGAGTGCCACGAACGATCCGGCATTCGCGTATGGAAGCGAAATCGCAAACGCACCGACCGCGACGAGCGTCCCGAGAATCCGCGGCACGCCGCGTCGCGGCGCGAGATCGAAGGCGAGGACGACGACGAGAAACGACGACATGATCCCGAACGCCGCCGCGAACGAATGTGCGAACCGATCGAGCAGCGACCCCGTCGGCAAGATCGCCATAAACACAACGAGCCCGACGATGAGGCCGGCGAAACTGATCGGCAACGTCCGCTGAATAGCGAGCATCTCCGGCAAGGCCGCAAAAGATCGAATCGCGGGAACGAGACGGTCGAGCAGTGAGGTGCGGCCGACCGCTGGCGTTTCGTGCGAGGACACGGAGTCTCGCCATTCGCGCGGCGGTCGCGAAGCCTTGCCCTAGAGCCGGCGGAACATCGCGCTGACTTTACCGAGGATCGTCACGTCGCTCGGATACATGGGTGCCATCGTCGCGTTCTCGGGCTGAAGCCGAACGCGCCCACTCTCGCGGAAGAAACGCTTGACCGTCGCCTCACCGTCGACCATCGCAACGACGATCTCGCCGTTTGCAGCGTCCGCTTGCGGCGAAACGACGATGAGATCCCCGTCGAGGATCGCCGCACCGATCATCGATTCGCCCTGCACGCGTAAGATAAATGTCCCATCCTTTCGCGCGAACTCGGCGGGGAGGATAAAGTCGCCCTCGAGATTTTCTGTCGCCGTGATCGGCATCCCAGCCGCAACTTTGCCGACGATCGGCACGACGCCAAAATCAGGAATAATCGGAGCGTTTGCTGCCGTGCTCGCGGAGCCCGTCGTGATCAACGCGCGTGGTTTCGTGGGATCGCGATGGATGAGGCCGCGTTTCTCGAGCGACCGAAGATGCGATTGTACGGTCGACGATGACGAAAGACCGACACGTTCGCCGATCTCGCGAACCGACGGCGGATAGCCGCGTTCTTCGGTGAAATCGCGAATTACCTCGAGGATACGTGCTTGACGCTCCGTTGGGGCGCGCTCGTCCATGGGTTCTCCTACCGACAGCAGCGCGCGATTCGCGCCGCGATTAGTACTGAGATTAACATATCCGCCCCCTCGAATGCAAACATACGTTCGACGAAACATTGACAGCGCACTCGCTTCCTTGGTAGGATCTGGTGGACGAACACCCGTTCGCGCACAACATATAGATGTTTTAGCTGCGAACGGCCGTTCGGACACAAGATAGAGGAGCCGACGCCATGTACCCGCCGAAACGCAAGAAGATCACGCTGATGCCGGCCATCGCGCTCGCGACGCTCAGCGCGGTTATCGCCATCCCGGCCGTGTCGCAGTCTCGCCTTTTTGCGGCTTCTCCCGAACACTTCAAGGTCGCAACGGTCCATCGTGGTGAGAACCTCTGGACGATCGCCGATCGCTACACCGCGGATGGGCAAAACGTTCAGGACACGATCGATACGATCATGGCCGTCAACGGACTTACGAGCGCAACGGTGGTCCCGGGCGAGCACCTCAAAATTCCCCGCTAGAAGTTCGGATCGGAACGGCGGGCCGATTGTCGGCCCGCTTTTTTATTTGTCGTGAGCGACCGCCCCGAATCGCGGGCAGCGGCGGAGTCTCGACGGCCGATTCATCTCGCGATCGTCCGAACGTCCGATGATCGGCAAAACGCTCGCGCTCGCGCCGGTGCCGCGAAAGGCAACGGACGCATCACCAGCGGTACGGCGCGAGCGTTACGGGCGTTTCGAGAGGATAACGCTGTGACCGTTGTGATGGTCGAGGAATTCTAACCCCTCGGTAATCCACGTATCGAGGCCCGCCTGCACGTGGCGTGCGACTTCGCGAACCACGTGTTCGCGATTCTTTAACCACTGAAGTTCACCGCGCGAGGTTGCGGGCCACACGGCTTCTTCGCATTCTTCGCAGTGGTATCCATATCGCATCGCGCCACAGATACCGTGGAAAGAGAAAAGGTCTTCCAACTCTTCGCGGG
>ENA-OFDM01000972-OFDM01000972.1-metagenomes-genome-assembly--contig:-NODE-972-length-10275-cov-2.951468_pt1 | contig 10275 bp, 6 predicted proteins | sample MGYA00153385_OFDM01 | MGnify analysis MGYA00153385
TCCGAGCAGGAAAGAGATGGAGCGATCGCTGGGGTCCACCACGTCGGAGAGTTTCTCGGCACCGATCACCAGCGCGTAGTGTGCGGCACCCGAGCGGATGAGCGCATCGGCCTGAGTGACCGCGTAGCTGAATCCGGCACAGGCCGCGTTGGTGTCGTAGGCCGCTGCTGGATTGGAGCCAACCCGATCCGCCACAACCGCGGCCATCGAGGGGGTCTGCTGCACGTTGCTGATGGTCGCGATGATGACGAGGTCGATCTGGCCAGCGGCCACGCCGGATTTGGCAATGGCTTCGCGGGCGGCATCCGTGGCGAGGTCCACCGCGAGGACGTCAGCCGAAGCTCTTGTGCGGGTGATGATTCCCGTGCGCTGCTGGATCCATTCGTCGCTGGAATCAATCGGCCCGATGAGGTCCTCGTTGGGCACGACCACATCACCGCGCGCCGCGCCATAGCTGTAGATGCGAGTAAATTCCGCGCCGTGGGTCTGGTTCAGGATGGGGTGGCTCATGACTTCCCGTCAATCAGGTCGAATGCTGCGGCGAGGTCGTCCGGAGTCTTGACGGCAACCGTTGGCACTCCTGTGAGGCCGCGCTTCGCCAAACCCACCAGGGCTCCGGCGGGGGCGATCTCGATCAGGCCGGTGACACCAGCGGCCGCGAACGCGTCCATTGTCTTGTCCCACCGTACAGGGGAGGAAACCTGCCCGACGAGCAAGTCGAGAAACACGGATCCGTTCGAGACGACGGTGCCGTCGTGATTGGTCCAGATCGTAAGCGTCGGGTCGTGTTTGCGGAGCCCCTCGACCACCGGTGCCAGCTGAGCCACCGCCGGCGACATATACCGCGTGTGGAATGCACCGGCAACCTGCAGGGGAATGACTCTCGCCCCGGCTGGGGGGGCGTCCTTGAGCGTGGCGAGTCCGTCGAGTGCTCCCGCGACGACGATCTGGCCGCCGCCGTTGAAATTGGCCGGCTCGAGACCAAGGGGGATGAGGCGGGAGAGCAATTCCTCTTCTGACGCCCCGATCACGGCGCTCATGCCGGTGGGCTCGAGTGCTGAGGCGCTGGCCATGGCCGTTCCGCGTTCGCGCACGAGTGTCATCGCATCCGTTTCGCTCAGGATTCCCGCGGCCGCCGCCGCGGTCACCTCGCCGACAGAATGGCCCGCAACGCCACCGATTCGGTCACGTCGTCCTTCGAGGAGAACGGAGAGGGCGAGAAGTCCGGAGGCCACGATGAGCGGTTGGGCCACCGCCGTGTCGCGGATGGTGTCGGCATCTGAGGTCGTGCCGTGCGTCGCAAGATCCAAGCCCGAGGCATCCGACAGCATTTGGAGATGATCGGCGAATCGGGATTCCGCTAGCCAGGGAGAGAGGAAGCCGGGAGTTTGCGAACCCTGGCCGGGACAGACGACAACGATCATCACCCCAGTCTGCCGTGCTTCGAGCCGGTGTGGGTTGTAGGGAGCCACTAAGAAATACGGCGTCAATAGGGGCGATCCCACAAGGGTGACGCACGGTCGAACCCCTGATCGTCCTGAGGCTGGCAGCCAGCGTCGGCTACCGAGGCTGGCTACCCGGCACCTAGCGCCGGCGCAGCGGACCGTCCGGCTCGGCAATCGAGCCGATGATCAGCGCCGCCTGTAAAATGAGAGACTCTCGCGCTCCGGTGGCATCCCAGCCGATCACTTCGGAGACTCGCTTGAGGCGATATCGCACGGTATTGGGATGCACGAAAAGTTCGCGAGCAGTGGCTTCGAGCGAACGACCATTGTCCAGATAGCACCACAGGGTGGCGAGCAGCTCGGTCGAATGCGCCTGCAGGGGCTTGTAGATGCGGTTGATAAGTGTTGCGCGGGCGAGGGCGTCGCCCGCCAGAGCGCGCTCGGGCAGAAGGTCGTCGGCGAGGGTGGGCCGCGGCGCGTTCCGCCAGGAGCGTGCGACCGCGAATCCGGCGAGAGCGGCTTTCGCGCTGCGGGATGCCTCCACCAGGGACGGAACCTGGTGCCCCAGCACGAGATAGCCGTCGCCAAAGCCCGGCTCGAGTGCCGTTGCGATATCGAGGAAAGGGGTGAGGGTCGCTCCGGCAGGCTCGTCGGCTTGCGGCGTGGGATGGGCGCGCCCGATCACGAGCACCAGCCGGCTTCCCTGCACGCCGATCAGCACATCGGCATCGAGGTGTCGGGCGGTGCGGCGCAACATGTCTACATCGAGCATCTTCGGAGCGGTCCCCACCAGCACAGACACCTCGCCGTGTCCGTGCCAGCCGAGGGCGGCAATGCGTGACGGTAGTTCGTCGTCGTACTCTCCGCTGAGGATGGAGTCAACGACGAGAGCTTCGAGCCTGGCATCCCACAGTCCGCGGGCTTCGGCCGCTCGGGCGTAGACATCCGCCGCAGCGAAGGCGATCTCCCGCGAATACAGCAGTATGGCTTCGCGCACCGTCTCGTCCGCGCCTCTGACCCGGTCTTCGACCACTTCCACCGTGACCCGGATGAGCTGCAGCGTCTGAGTGAGACTCACCGAACGCAAGAGCTCCCGAGGCGCGGCGCCGAAGACATCAGCTGCGATCCAGGGGGTTGACGTGGGGTCGTCGTACCAGTGGATGAAGGAGGTGATGCCAGCCTGGGCGACAAGGCCGACGGCGGAACGCCGACCAGGCGGCATCTCGCCGTACCAGGAGAGGGTGTCGTCGAGTCGCTTCAGAGTCGCTGTGGCGAGCTCACCAGAAATCGCCCGCAGCCAGGCGAGTGTCTGTTCCTTGGTCTTGACCGCGGGTGCCATGTTTTTGCGAGCCTCTGGCTAGCTCTCGCCACCCGCCGTGCCGGTCGTGCCAGCTGTCACATCGTGCAGGCGGTAGCGCTCGATCGCCTGCTGCGGGATGCCCGGGTGGAGTTTTCCCTGCGCGACGAGCGACTCGAGAGTCCGAACCACAATCGACGGTCCGTCGATTTTGAAGAATCGACGGGCGGCGGCGCGGGTGTCCGAGAAACCGAAGTCATCGGCACCGAGCGTGGCGAAGTCTCCGGGCACAAAGGCGCGGATCTGATCCGGAACCGCATGCATGAAGTCAGTGACCGCCACAAACGGACCCTCCGCTGCCGCCAGCTTGTGCGTCACGTAGGGAACGCGCTTCTCGGAGTTCGGGTTGAGGAAGTTTTCCTCGGTAGCAGCCAAGCCGTCGCGCCGCAATTCAGTCCACGAGGTAACGGACCAGACATCCGCCGAAACGCCCCAGTCTTCGGCAAGCAGTTGCTGGGCCTCAAGCGCCCAGGGCACTGCGACTCCGGAAGCAAGAAGCTGCGCCTTCGGTCCCTGGGTCGTGCCGGCACTGAGCCGATAGATGCCTGCGAGAAGCCCCTCGATATCGAGATCTTCCGGCTCTGCCGGCTGCGCCATTGGCTCGTTGTACACCGTGAGGTAGTACATGACGTTCGGGTGCGGATGCGACCCCCCGTACATGCGCTCGAGGCCGTCCCTGACGATGTGCCCGAGCTCATAGCCGTAGGCGGCGTCATAGGAAATCACGGCCTGGTTGGTTGATGCGAGCACCAACGAGTGTCCGTCGGCGTGCTGCAGTCCCTCACCCGTGAGAGTGGTGCGACCCGCGGTCGCGCCGATGATGAAGCCTCGTGCCATCTGGTCGCCGGCTGCCCACATCGCATCTCCCGTGCGCTGGAACCCGAACATCGAGTAGAAGATGTAGACCGGGATCAGCGGCTCACCGTGGGTGGCATAGGAGGTGCCTGCGGCGGTGAAGGCCGCAAAGCCTCCCGCCTCGTTGATGCCGACGTGCAGGATCTGGCCCTGTGCGCTCTCCTTATAGGCGAGCAGTTGCTCACGGTCCACGGAGGTGTACTGCTGCCCGCTGGGGTTGTAGATCTTGGCGGTGGGGAAGTACGCGTCCATGCCGAAGGTGCGAGCCTCATCCGGGATGATCGGCACGATACGGTGCCCGAAGTCCTTGGCTTTTAGAAGATCCTTGAGCAGACGGGCGAAGGCCATCGTCGTGGCTATCTCCTGCTTGCCTGATCCTCGTTTTGCGATCGCGTACGCCGACTCATCCGGCAGGCTAAGGGGGATGTGACGGGTTCGACGTTCGGGCAGGTAGCCGCCCAGCGCCGACCGGCGTTCCCGCATGTACTGGATAGCCTCGTCGTCCTCACCCGGGTGGTAGTAGGGCGGCAGATAAGGATTCTCCTCGAGCACCGCATCCGTAATCGGAATGCGCATTGCGTCGCGGAACTGCTTGAGGTTGTCAAGCGTGAGCTTCTTCATCTGGTGGGTGGCGTTGCGTCCCTCGAACGACGGCCCGAGGCCGTAGCCCTTGACGGTTTTGGTGAGGATGACCGTTGGCTGGCCCTTGTGCTCGGACGCCGCTTTGAAGGCGGCGTAGACCTTGCGATAGTCGTGGCCGCCCCGCTTGAGACCCCAGACCTGGTCGTCGGTGTAGTCCTTGACCATCTCGAGCGTGCGCGGGTCACGACCGAAAAAGTTCTCACGAACGTAGGCGCCGCTCTCGGCCTTGTACGTCTGGTAATCACCGTCGGGTGTGCGATTCATCAGGTCGCGGAGCGCGCCTTCCGAGTCGCGGGCCAGCAGTTCATCCCACTCGCGGCCCCAGATCACCTTGATGACGTTCCAGCCGGCACCGCGGAAGAAGCTCTCGAGCTCCTGGATGATCTTGCCGTTGCCGCGCACCGGTCCGTCGAGGCGCTGCAGATTGCAGTTGATGACAAAATTAAGGTTGTCGAGACCGTCGTTAGCGGCCAGCTGCAGCGCGCCGCGACTCTCGACCTCATCCATTTCTCCGTCGCCGAGGAATGCCCAGACCTGCTGGTCCGAGGCGTCCTTGATTCCGCGATTGGTGAGGTACTTATTCAGCTGCGCCTGGTGGATCGCGTTGATCGGTCCGAGCCCCATCGACACGGTGGGGAACTGCCAGAAATCCGGCATAAGGCGCGGATGCGGATAGGACGAAAGTCCGCCTCCCTGGTGAGACTTCTCCTGGCGGAACCCGTCGAGTTGGTCGGTCGACAGGCGGCCCTCGAGGAACGCCCTGGCATACATGCCGGGGGAGGCGTGCCCCTGGTAGAAGACCTGGTCGCCACCACCGACATGGTCGTGGCCGCGGAAGAAGTGATTGCTGCCGACTTCGTAAAGCGTCGCTGAGCCGGCATAGGTGGAGATGTGTCCCCCCACGGAGATGCCGGGGCGCTGCGCGCGATGCACCATGATGGCGGCATTCCAACGTAGCCAGGCGCGGTAGCGGCGCTCGACCTCTTCATTACCAGGAAATTCGGGTTCGTTTTCCGGGGCGATCGTGTTGAGGTAGTCCGTGGTCGGAACCATCGGCACTCCGAGATGAAGCTCCTTCGACCGCTTCAGCAGGCTGAGGATGATCTCGCGCCCGCGCTCATGACCCTGCGCTGCCACCAGCGCATCGAGGGACTCCTGCCATTCCGCAGTTTCCTCAGGGTCCTGGTCGGTGTGATTCACCGAGTAGGGGTCCTGGTCGTTTACCGTCAACGTCGACCTCGCATCTTTTCCGTGGACAATCCGTACCCCGCACGGCGAAGATCGGGTTGCGACCGTCGCCACGATGTAGGGCCTTATCAAGTCTAGTTCTCACGCCAGTCGCCCTCGCGCACGGTGCGTGCACCCGGGAGTAACGTCGGCGGTATGGCGATCGTCGAACTCGGGAACCAACACCTCACCCTGACTATCAACTCGAAGGGCGCTGAAATGGCCAGCCTCGGGCTGAACGCCCCGGGCCGGGGAGATCAGGAACTCCTGTGGCAGGGTGGCGAAGCATGGCATCGACGTGCCCCGGTGCTCTTTCCGATCATCGGCCGGATGCCCGGTGACGAGTTGACGCACAGGGAAGTTGCGTATCCCATCACCCAGCACGGGTTCGCGCGTGACCGTGAATTCTTATTCGACCGGATCAGCGATACTGAGGTCGAATTCACCCTCGACGATTCGCCAACAACTCGCATTCATTTCCCGTTCTCGTTTCGTCTAGCAGTTCGCTTCGAGTTGGTGGATGCCACAGTCCGGGTTACCCAAACCGTTTCGAACCCCGGGTCTGAGCCATTCGCGGCATCCCTCGGCGCTCACCCCGGTTTCGTTTGGCCACTTCCGGGGGCTGCGGGTAAGGGTCAGCACGTCATCGAGTTCGAACTGCCAGAGGCGGCACCTATCCGTCGCCTCGAGCAGGGCCTGCTCGCGGTCGACTCCTTCCCGAATCCCGTAATCGACCGCACGCTGAAGCTCGATGAGTCGCTTTTCGAGGCGGATGCCGTGATCTTTGATCAGCTGTCGAGTCGCTCGGTCCGCTACTCTGCGCCCGGTGCTCCGAGCATCACCGTGGAATTTCCGGATTTCCCGATTCTCGGGTTGTGGTCGAAGGCACCGGGCGAGTTTGTCTGCATCGAGCCATGGTTCGGCATGACAGCAGCATCGGACTTCTCCGGCGAATACGACAAGAAGCCTCATCAGTTCGTACTCGGACCGAGCGAGAGCCGCGAGTTCACCTACGGCGTCATGATCGAGCATCCGGCATCGTAGGTACGAGCCGCTTCCGGGCGTATTGTTGAAGACTGTGTTTACCGGATGTTCACATCTTCCGGAGGATAGGAATTACGCATGACTCTGGAAAACGACACCCAGGCACCCGATTTCGAACTCCCCAACCAATTTGGGGAGCACATCAGGCTGAGCGACTTCCGCCACAAGAAGCCCGTCGCCCTCGTCTTCTTCCCCCTCGCCTTCTCGAGTACGTGCACGAGCGAGCTCTGCGACTTGCGCGATAACCTCGCTCTATTCAGCGACAAAAGCATCGAACTGCTCGGAGTTTCGGTCGACTCCAAGGCCACCCAGCGGGCGTTCGCCGAGGCCGAGGGTTACGACTTCAATCTTCTCGCCGACTTCTGGCCGCACGGTGCTGTCGCGAAAGAATACGGCGTCTTTCTCCCCGAAAAGGGCTTCGCGAATCGAGCGAGCTTCCTCATCGACCTGAACGGCATCATCCGTGCGAGTTTCGTCACGGCGCCGGGTGAGGCCCGATCTATCGCGGCCTACCGCGATGCGCTGGCCGAGCTGGCTCCGCTGACCGTCTAGATTTCGTTGGGATCGCGCTCGCCCAGCGAATCTTGGGGCAGTGCGGATGCCTGTACGATATGAATTCGTCGCGGTCTTCCCCCTTGGTATGTACTGCGGGCCTTTAGCTCAGTTGGTAGAGCGCCACGTTTACACCGTGGATGTCATCGGTTCGAGCCCGGTAGGGCCCACCATATAAAGCGCTGGTCAGAGGTTGATTCGGCCCCCCACATCCTGGGCGGCTCCACTTCTTCGGCCCCGCCGTGTTGGTGTGGTGTTGGTGCGTAAAGTCACTGAGTCAGACTCACTGGGAATTTCGGACCGATATCAGTCGCAAACGAATCGCTGTCGATTGAAATGACTTGTCGTGTTTAAGGCATTCAGTCTGCGTGAGTGGTCTCGGCGTTGATTACCTCGAACTCGATCGGGGTGAAGCATCCGAGGCGTCGTTGGCGGCGCCGGTGATGCTAAGTCAATTCGATCCAAGTCACGATGGCCAGGCGCAATTCCTCCCGGGTCTGCCACCGTCTTTTATTCAGTGCTATTTTTCGCGGCAGTGAGAAGAACGATTCCATGGCGGCGTTATCGGCGCACGCTCCAACTCGCGAAGCTGTACCGCAGGCACCTACGCCCGTCGGGTCGTTTCCGTTGATGGGGTCATCGCCGGCGTAGGCATATCGGTTGGCGTTGGCGGGGTCGAGGGTGTCTTGTTGGGTCGAGGTTCCGGTGGTGGGGTTGTACCAGCGTTGCCCGAATTTGACCAGTCCGGAGCCGGGGTCTTTGATTCCGGCATGGAATGCGTACGGGTTCTGCCCGGCTCCGTTGCCGGTGCCACCAGCGGTGTAAGTGGCCCGCGTCTGAATTCATTGACGGCCAAACTGAGAATTAGGGAGTTTTCGAGCCTGTCAATATTTGACACTAGATCTGCTGACTAGCACCACGGATAGTAGAGATTTAAGTCAAGACGCGCGGCCGCGTCCTGATTCAGGGCTTCTTAGCCCTGCGAAGGGGGAGCGATAACAGCGGAGCGCCTCTGCGAATGGGGGGTCAGCCGCACTGCCTGCGTGATTAGAAACTGTCACCATAACCGTGCAGCAGGCCTAACGCCTGCGCGGTGGTCACTTCGCACTGCCAAATGATCGGCAGGCCTTATACATTCGCTTCATCGTGAGCAAATTAGATGTATATTCCGGCGGCTATGAGGCCACCCGAAACAAGGAAGGCGATGAGAAATAGGGGCCATTCGTTGCGACGCAGGGTGCCGCGAGCCCTTCGAGAGAGAAGCCAAGCAATGCTCGCGATAAGCAGTATGACCCCAAGTAGGCCGGAGAGGCTGTGCAGGCTCATGCTTACTCAGACTTCCTCACCGAAGATACTTGCGTCTTTCAACATCCGTTCACCAAACGCCCAATCTCATCTAGTGCGGCGAATATACCGACTGTAACAAGCGCGGCAGAAGCGGCTCCCGTATTCGCGGTAGCCGGTGGGAATACATCAGCTGGAGCGGAGTACAAGATATACGCACCAAGACCGCCCGCGGCGATAGTCGCAAAGGATAGAGCGCCGTTGAGAATGTCGCAGGTCAGGCTAGCGCCCGACGGGTCGCTCCCGTTGATGGGGTCGTCGCCGGCGTAGGCGTACCGGTTGGCGTTGGCGGGGTCGAGGGGGTTGTCGAGGGTGTCTTGTTGGGTCCAGGTGCCGGTGATCGGGTTGTACCAGCGTTGCCCGAATTTGACCAGTCCGGAGCCGGGGTCTTTGATTCCGGCATGGAATGCGTACGGGTTCTGCCCGGCTCCGTTGCCGGTACCGCCGGCGGTGAGGGTTTGCACCCCCCACGGGTCGTACTTGTAGGCGAAGGACACGGTGGCGCTGTTGGTGAGCAGTCCGACCGGGTTTTCGGTGCCGTCGAAGACGAGCATGCAGGCTTGGTCGGCGGAGGTCACAATTCCGAGCGGTTGCCCGGTGGTGGGGTCATCGAACACGTACGCCTGGTTGCCGTTGATGCTGTATTGCTCAATCTCCGGTTGCCCGTTCGCACCGGTACGCCCATACACAAGCTTCGTGGCGATCGGCGAGGACCCGCCTCGAGTTTCGGACAGCACCTCGGATTGGGAGGCGCCGGCGTACGTGTAGGTGCTGGTGACACCGCTGACGACGGCTTGGGTCATCTGCTCCGCTGCGTTATACGTGTATGTCGCTGTCGGGGTGGCGGTCAAATTTCCGGCCCCGTCGTAGCTGTACCCGGTGTTGGTGATCTGGTTGGCCGGATTGAAGGTCAGGGACTGGGTGGCCGGGTTTGATCCAGTGACGATCGCTGTTTTCCGGTTCCCGTCCGCGTCGTAGGTGTACGTGTAGGTGTTGTTCGTCACACCGCCGGACTGGGTTACCGTGAGCAGTCGTCCGCCGGCGTCGTAGCTGAAGGCGGTGACTTGCCCGGTGAGGTTGTCTTTCTGCCACTGCAGTTTCGACCGGTCCGTAGATGTTCCGGTGCCGCAGGTCGGGGCGGGACTTGCCGTGTTGTGGCAGTAGGTCATATCCAGCACTGGGGTGATGGTGGTGGGTGCTTGCCCGGTCGCAGCGCTCAACCCACTGATCCGCCCGGAGGTGTCGTAGCTGGTGTGCACGTGTCCTGCCCAGTAGGTGCCGGTCGAATCGGCTTGCAGGTACTGGTCGGTGCGACGTCCCTGGTCATCCGTTGTGAAGACCAAATGTTGAAACGAGCCGTTGTGCGGATATTTCATATCCAGCAGCACACCAGAGGCGTCGTAGGTGTTCGTGATCGTTCCGAACCCGTCGGTAGTGGTGACCAGGTTCGATGCCCTGTCGTAGGTGTAGGTCTCGGTGCCGCCGCCTGCGGTGTTCGCTGTCGTGAGGAGTCGGCCAAGTTGGTCGTAGGTATTGGTGATCGTCCCGGTCGCGGAGACACCGGTCAGTTGTTGGCCGGCGTTGTTGAACGTATTCGTCACTGTGGTGAGGCCGCTGGAGAAGCCGGTGGTCAGTATCCGGTCGATCTTGTCGTAGCTGTAGGTGGTCGTGTTTCCTCGCCCGTCGGTGATCGTCTTCAGCCGACCGAACCCGTCATAGGTGAGCGCTTTCGTGCCGAGGCTGGTGCCGGTAGGCGGGGTGATCGAATTCAGTTGGAATGTGTACGGGTCATACCCGTACCTGGTCGGG
>ENA-OFDM01000980-OFDM01000980.1-metagenomes-genome-assembly--contig:-NODE-980-length-10184-cov-2.940172_pt1 | contig 10184 bp, 11 predicted proteins | sample MGYA00153385_OFDM01 | MGnify analysis MGYA00153385
GCGGACCGCGCCCGAGCGTCAACTTACGTTGCGCGGCATGATCGACGGCAGCTTTGCATCGCTCGATGCGACGCAGCGCCGCATCTTCGCCCGTCTCGGACTCTTCGCCGAAGCGTTCACACCCGAAGCGGCGGCCGCCATTTGTGCCGACGATCCGACCGTCGTGCGCGACGCGCTCGCGGCACTGATCGCGAAATCGCTCGTGACGGTCGTCGAGGATCGCGAGGGTCGCCTGCGCTACCGACTGCTCGAGACGATGCGCGCTTACGCGCGCGACCGTTTGCGCGAGGATGGCGACGAAGACACCCACGCCGCACGCTTCGCGCGCCACTATCTCGCCGTCGCGATGGCGGCGGATGCTCGCTATGGTCGCGTCAGGAACGTCGATTTCGTCGCATCGGTTCGCGACGACCTCGAGCAGTTTCGCGCCGCACTCGCGTGGGCGTTCGGCGAAGGCAACGCGCCGCAACTCGGGGTCGAGCTCGCGGGCGCCATGGGCTGGATCTACCGACAGCTAGCGCTCGAGCGTGAAGGCGTCACGTGGGTCGAGCGCGCGCTCGCCGTCGTATCGCCAGGCGATTCGCGCGCGATCGGCAGACTGCAGATGGCGTTGAGCTTTTTTTGTTTCAACATCGGGAGCATGAAGCGCGCGCTCGATGCCGCGAGCGCGGCCACGGCAGCCTATCGCCGCGTCGGAGCGAGGGCCGAACTCGCGTGGTCGCTCACACAGGAAGCACTCTGCGCGTATCGTTACGGGCGATTCGACGACGTCCGCATTGCAAGCGACGAAGCCGTCTCCGAAGCGCGCGCGTCCGGCGACGTCTTCCGACTCGCGGGCGCGCTCAACGCATCGGCACTCGCGATTCCCGCGAACAACTCGCAGCATCGCCTCGACGTTCTCGAAGAAGCGATCCGCTGCTATCGCGCGTCGGGCGATGCCGACGCGATCGTGCCGAGCGCACATCTTGCGGCCGCATATTTCGAAGCCGGAAATGTCCAGCGTGCGTACGAGATCGGCATCGAGGTCGCGGAGATGGCGCGCCGCGGCCAAGATCGATCGACGCTTTCATCCGCATTGATCAACGTGGCGGCATACGCGCTGACGCTCGACGAGACCGCATTCGCCGAACGCGCCTCGCGCGAAGCGCTGACGCTCGTGCGCGACCTCGGCAAGACGCTCAACGCCATGTGCGCGCTGCAACATCTCGCAACGGTCGCCGTCCGCGCGGGCGACGGCACGCGCGCCGCACGGCTCGCCGGTGCTGCAGATGCCCTCTATCGCGATTTCGATCTCCGACGCGAGCCGATGGAACAGATGCTTTATGACCGTACGATCGACGAATCGCGGGAGATCATCGGCGAGCCGCGCCTGAGCGCCGAACTCGCTGCAGGCGCCGCCCTGGATCTCGATGTGGCGATTGCCGAAGCACTCGCACCGCTCGGTGCGGCGCTATCGTCTTCCCCGATACGATGATCGCACGATCCGATGCGTCGGCCGTTCCGACGTCTCCGACGCCGCGCGCCCGGTCGGTGAAATCCAAACGCGCGTGTGCGAGCGCGAGTGAGGCCGATGCGGCGCTGGGCGATCCGAACGCGACGAACGTGATGGCGACACGTGCGACTTGCCGATACTCGGGCGGGACATCGAAGGCCGATGCCGCGCTCGATGATGAGCGTGTAGCGATCGGTGCCGTATGCCCCGATTGATCGGAACTTTCGCACCGTTGTGGGCAAGGTGACTCGTCGGTTCGCAATCGCCTTCGGTCATCGCACGTACCGCGGGCGAGACGTTCGCCGCCCCCCTACGTGAACGCTCGCATGCGTCTTGAACCCGGCCGAGATGACACCATCGACGTCGGCTTCGCCGAGCGATTCGACGCGCTCAACGACGGCCGCCGTGCCATCCGAAGCCGCAGCGGTCGAAGCTGACGCGGCTTCGGGACGGCCGTAAGCACCGATACGGACCGATCGGCTGACGGGATCCATAAGGTACGTTTTTCCCAGATCCAGTTTGACGATCAGCGTCGTCGCGCCGCCGGGCTCCTCGATACGGACCCAGCCGTTTTGCACAAATGGTACAGTACCGTAGTGTTTTGCGTGCGTACGATACGAGTCGTTCGGGCGCGGGTTGCTGCCCTACGCGCGTACGTGCGTGCGTGTGTTTGGAAAACTGTTCTTGAATTCATTTTGCGCGTTGAGGAAATCGGAGGGCAACACCGTGCCGGTCGGCGAGACGCGCGGTAACAGATAGGTCTGGAGCAGCGTGTCGAACCGTCGGCTACCGGCGAGGCCCATGCCGTTTGCGATGGGAGACGATCTTCCCAACGCCGTCGGCAAGACAGAGGAGACGGCCGATCTCGCCACTCCGGAAAATATCCCGCTCGCCCCCGAAAGTGTATCGAAGAAACGGCTCCGCTTCGGCGCGGCGGTATTTGCCCGTTCGTATAGACGTGATCGATGTCGTCACGTCGGTGATCGCGATTCCGCGCGACGGTCGCGACGATGATCTTTTCGATGTGTTTCGTGCGTTTCATCGGGCTTGCGCTACAGTCGTTCGACGAAAAAGCGCAGCGCATCGATCGCTCGCGCTTTATTCGCCGTTCCACCTAAGAGCGAAACGACAATCGTGTAACGACCCTTGAGTGCGCCCGCGACGAAGCCGAGATCGTTCTGATAGTACGCTCGTTCGCCAATGCCGTGCAATTTGGCGAAATCACGAGCAGCACGATGCGGCTCGTAATAGCGCGCGGGCGCGACTTGCACGAGCACGGACGCGCCGTTCGCTCCGCCTTCCGTCCACTGACACTGACCCGACTGCGGTTTCCCGAGGTACTCGGGGGCAACGTGCACGTCGCGCCCGACCCACGCGCGCAGATTCGCGGCGCTCGGGAGCGCGCACAACTCGCCCTTCGCTTGCGCGACGATCGGCATCGTCGAAAGAACTGCGAACGTTGCGAGCGCGGTCGCAAAAAGACTTCGCTTCATGTGGAGATCCCCTTCGAGCGTCGCATGGCGGCGACGAGCACGGTTGACACGATACAAATCGTACGCGCGGCTCTCCATACGAACCAGCGCCGAACGCAATCGTGCTAGGTATTCGTACGAGTCGTCTGTGGCCGATCGCCGTTCGTCGTGCGAACCTCCGAAGGAACCACGTCGACTGAGTTTTGGTGGCAGAATCCCGCGTGCTCGCACGGCGAACCCAACTACGGCACCTCAGCGCGTTCGCGAACAAGTTATGCGTGACCGAATACGCTGCACCCACGCTCGACATCGTCTATTACTAAAGTAAAGGACCGATCATGACCGTACGAACGACCGCGAAGGTATCCGCAATGCTCCTTGCACTGCTCCTCGGCGGCGAAGCCGGATCCGCACTCGCCGCCCCTAAACCCACGCCCGTTCCCGGCGGAGCCAATGCGGCCGCCGGCGTGAGCGGCACGCTCGCACAAACGCTTTTCAACGGGACACTACGTCTGCGCGCGATGTCGCTCAAAGACGCCACGCCCGCGGACAAGGTGCATCCCAATGCAACAGGCGAGCGAGCTCTCGTCTTTCACGCGATCGTCAGCAACGGGACGCATCACGAGAACCATGGGTTCTTCGATGCCACGCTCTCCGACGCGGACGGCATCACGGTCACCGGACGTCCGCTCGACGACGGCTGGAGTCTCGAACAAGGCGCGGCCGCGCGCACCGCATCGGGCTTCTCGGTGCCGGCCAACTTCGCGCCGACCAAACTCGTGCTCCGACAAGCTGCGGCACCGCACGATCGCGCGTTCCGAATCACCATCCGAACGATCGATCTGCCGGCAACGAGCGCACAGCCCGCACCTTAACGTTGACGCGCGACCAACCGATCTGATAGCGTCGACCGATGCCGCCGCAACCGCCCCTGCGTATCGGACGCTTCCATTACGCGTGGCTCGTCGCGGCGACGACGTTCCTCGTGCTCATCATCGCCGCCGGCGTGCGCTCGACGCCGGGGGTGCTCATGCTACCGATCGAGCTCCAGATGGGCTGGAGCGCGCAGACCGTTTCCTCCGCCGCCGCGATCAACATCGCGCTCTTCGGACTCATCGGGCCCTTCGCCGCGGCTTTGATGCAGACGTTCGGCGTCCGGCGCACGATGGTGCTCGGCTTGTTGCTCGTCTCCGCTTCGGTTGCAACCGCGGGCTTCGCACGCGAACCGTGGCAACTCATCATCACGTACGGTATCGGCGCGGGGACGGGACTCGGAATGCTCGCGATGGTGCTGGCAGCGACGATCGCCAATCGCTGGTTCGTCGCGCAACGCGGCGTCGTCACGGGCGCGCTCATGGCCGCGACGGCGACGGGACAACTCATCTTTTTGCCCGTGCTCGCACTCGCGGCCGAACACTTTGGTTGGCGCAGTGCGACGTGGATCGTCGCCTCGGCCGCGCTCGCGACGATCGTGCCCGTCGTCGCATTCATCCGCGACCGTCCGAGCGACGTGGGCCTCCTGGCGCTCGGCGCGACGGAAGCGAGCGTCGTCCCCGTTCGCGGCGGCAATCCGCTCGCGATCGCACTAGGATCGTTGCGACGCGCTTCCTCGTCGCCGTCGTTTTGGATTCTCGCAGGGACGTTCTTCATCTGCGGCGCGAGTACGAACGGTTTGATCGGCACGCATTTTATCGCGGCCTGCGGCGATCACGGCATCGCTGAGATTCCCGCAGCCTCGATGCTCGCCGCAATGGGCATCTTCGATCTCATTGGAACGACGGCATCGGGGTGGTTCTCCGATCGTCTCGATAACCGTATCCTGCTCTTCGTGTATTATGGATTGCGCGGCCTCTCGCTTCTCGCATTGCCGTTCGCGCTCGACGCATCGTTCGGCGGCCTTTGGATCTTCGCGATCTTCTACGGCCTCGACTGGATCGCGACCGTTCCACCGACCGTGCGACTCGCGACGCAAGCCTTCGGCACCGAAGAAGGGCCGATCGTCTACGGTTGGATCGGCGCGGCGCACCAGCTCGGCGCGGGTGCGATCGCGTTCGGCGCGGGATCGATTCGCACGGCGTTCGCGAGCTACACGCCCGCCTTCGAAATCTCGGGCCTCCTTTGCCTCGGGGCGGCGTTCGCAGTGCTCGCGTTGCGCGCCGTTCCGCGCGCGCGCGTCGCGACGGCATGAAGCCGCGTGTGTATCCGATGAGTCGGCGAATCCTCGCCATCGCGGGCGCGATCTTCTTCGTCGTCTTCGCGGGCGCTCTCGCGATCGTGAGCGTGCGTCATAGCAACGGGGCGACGTCACGATCGTCACGATTCATCGACACGTCGGCGATGCTCGGCACACCGCTCGTTCCCCCGAAAACCGTCATCGACGCGATGCTTCTCGACGGTCGCAGTCGACCGACGCACGTCATCGACGGCAAGACGCCGACGACGATGATCTTTTTTGGCTATACGCATTGTCCCGACATGTGTCCGCTCGCGCTCGCATCGCTCGGACGCGCGTATCGCATGCTCTCGCACCGAGCACGCGAGCGAACGCGCATCGTCTTTATCACCGTCGATCCCGCGCGCGACACGCCCGCCGTCGTCGCGCGCTATACGCGAACGTTCGATCCCCACATCGTCGGGCTCACCGGAGACGCAGCGACGCTCGCACGCGTTCGCGATGCCTTTGGCGTGCGCGTCGACGCACGCACGCACGAGATCTCGCACGGTACGACGGTCTTCGCCGTCGACGAGACGCAACACGTAATTCTCGTGTATCCGCCCGATACGACCGCGAAGGACTTCGCACACGATCTCACGCTACTCGGTACGTGATGCCATGGACTACGATCGGTTCCGTACTTCTCGCACTCGCCGTGCTGATCGGTGCGTTCGGTGCGCACGCGCTGCGCGATCGACTCGACGCCTACGCGAGCGGGATCTACGAACGCGCCGTCTTCTATCACTTCGTCCATGCGCTCGGCATCCTCGCAGTCGGTATCGCGATCGACGCGCACGCGGCTTCGGCGTCGCTGGCTCGCGTCTCAGCGGCGCTGCTGCTTGCCGGCATCGTCGTTTTTAGCGGAAGCCTCTATGCCCTCGCGCTCAGTGGCATCCGCAAACTCGGCGCGATCACGCCGCTGGGTGGGATCGCGCTCGTCGCCGGCTGGGTCACGTTCGCGATCGCCTGCAGCCACCGGTAGCGGTGCACTACCGCACGTAGGACTCGTGCTTCACGGCGGCCGCCGTGGTCGTGAGCAGGTGCGGAAAGTAGTTCGCCTCGTGTAGGCGGTGCAGGATGCGATCGACGTCCTCGGGCGAGCGCGTCTCGACCGTGATATCGAGTTCGGCGTTCTTCGAGGTGACATCGCTGAAGAGACGTTGGTGCATGACGTCGAGGATATTGGCACCACATTCGCCGATGAGTCGCGCGACGTGCGCGAGCACGCCCGGTCGATCGACGATCTCGACGCGCATGCGCACGACTCGCCCTTCGCTCAAACGAACGCGCGCGATAACGTTGGCGAGGAGACCCGTGTCGATGTTGCCGCCGCAGACGATGAGCCCCACGCGTTTGCCCGCGAAGCGCTCGGGATCGTCGAGTATCGCCGCGAGCCCCGCCGCCGCAGCACCCTCCGCGACGAGTTTCTCGTCTTCGAGGAAATGGTGGATCGCGCGCTCGATCGAGCGCTCCGAAACGACGACCACATCGTCGACGAGCGCGCGTGCGATCGCGAGCGGAATATCGCCGATCGCTTTCACCGCGATACCCTCGGCGACGGTCTGCCCGCCGCAGACCTGCGGCAAGCCATTGCGGATCTGATGGAACGATGGATATGCCGCGGTCTGCACGCCGACGATCTCGACCTGCGGGCGCGCCGCTTTGGCGGCGATCGCGCAACCGGCGATGAGTCCGCCACCACCGATCGGCACGACGAGCACGTCGAGGTCGTCCACGTCGGCAAAGAGCTCGAGACCCGCCGTTCCCTGACCTGCGACGATGCGCGCATCGTCATAGGGATGCACGATCGTGAGGCCTTCCTCCGCCGCGATCGCCTGCGCACGCTCCGCGGCATCCGCGAGCACGTCGCCCGCCAGCACGACGCGCGCGCCGAAGCCCTGGGTTCGGCGGATTTTCGTAAACGGCGTACTTTCCGGCATCACGATTGTCGCCGCGATGCCCAGCCGCTCGGCCTGATACGCGACGGCCTGGGCATGGTTTCCGGCCGACATCGCGATGACGCCGCGCGCTCGTTCGTTGGGCCCGAGTTGGAGGAGCCGATTCGCCGCGCCGCGGTCTTTGAACGCCCCGGTTCGCTGCCGCGTCTCGAGCTTGAGGAAAAGCTCCGTGCCGATACGTTCGCCGATCGTCGCGGCCAGGACCGTCGGCGTTCGGACGACGTAGGCGGCGATACGTTCGGCAGCGGCTTCGATCTCGGCAAATGCGACGGGAAGTCCCATCACTTGAAAATACGACATCGCCGCAACGACTCCGTGAAAGCCGGATCCGATCCGGCTCGTCGCCGGGAACGTACCGGACGACACGGTCGCTTCAATCGAGCTTACTTCGTGGGTGACGCACCCGACATTTTACGCGTGCTTATCCCGTACGAAGGCGATGACGTCTTTGGCAAAGAGGCGTCCGATCGAAGCCGAACTATACATCGAAACGGCGACGGTGCCACTTGGGTCGATTACGATGCCGACCGGTTGGAGATATGCGCCCTCGGGGTCAGGTTGGTAAAAGCCGCCGAGCGCGCGCGAGACGTCCGTTGCGACGAGTCCGTAGGCGACCGCAAACGTCAACCTCTCGGCATCGATCATCTTTCGAGCGTCTGCCAGGGGATCGACCGATGCCGCGACGACGTCGATCTCCGCTGCATCAAATGCGGCTTTCGAAGCTTGAAAATCGGCCAACTGCCGATGACAGTTCGGTCACCACTCGCCTCGATAGATCACGACGACCATCCACCGCCCCGGCTTCGGAAGGACGATCGCGCCGTCGACTCCCTGCAACGTGAGAGGTGGAAACGCGGCGCCGGCATCGAGCGGCGCGGAATCGATTATGCGAGCCATGCCGACCTTATGCCCCGCGCGCCGCTTCCCACTCACGCACCGTGGCGATTTTGCTTGCGAGAAACGCCATATACCCGCCCGAGAGCAAGAATTGCTTGCGTAGCGGATCGAGCGTAAATTTCACTTCGCCGCCATCGTCGCGCGTGAGTACTTCACGTTCGAGATCGATGCTCGCGAAGATCGATTCCAGGAGCGCGTCGATTTCCGAAGCGTCGACGATGATCGGTGCGATGCCGTTATTGTACGCGTTCTCGTAAAAGATACGCGCGAAGCTCGGCGCGATCACGGCGCGAAACCCACGATCGGCGAGCGACCACGCCGCATGTTCGCGCGAGCTCCCGCAACCAAAATTTTCCCGCGCGACCAGAATCGCCGCTTCGCTGTGTCGCGCGAGGAGTTCCGCGCCGCCCGTCATTCCCGTGAAGAGATGCTTGCCGAGGCCCGTTTTTTCGATGCCGGTGAGATTGTGCGCGGGGATAATCTGATCTGTATCCACGTTCGCGCGATCGAGCGGGAGGATGGTGCCTGCGACGATCACGCACGCACCTCGGTTGCCATCGACGGCGCATCGACGGCTCCGAGTTCGCTCGGACTCGCGATGCGCCCGAGCACTGCGCTCGCGGCGACGACAGCGGGCGATGCGAGATGGACGCGCCCCCCCGTTCCCATGCGGCCCGGAAAGTTGCGATTGGTCGAGGAGATGCAACGCGCACCCGGAGCGAGCACGCCCATCGACATGCCCAAACATGGCCCGCACGATGAGTGCGTCCAGAGACATCCGGCATCTTGGAAGATATCGTGCAATCCCTCGCGTTCGGCCGCGCGTTTGACGGCCTGCGAGCCCGGCGTGACGATCGTTGGAATCGTGACCGTGCGGCCGCGCAAGACCTCCGCCGCGGCGCGCAGATCCGAAAGCCGCGAATTGGTACAGGACCCGATGAACGCCTGATCGAGATCGAGCGTGCGAAGATCGCCGCCCGCCTCCACGCCCATGTATTTCAGAGATGAAGCTTCGGCGTCGGCTGGAATCCGCGAGCCGAGCGGAATCGCTTCGCCCGGGTTCGTGCCCCACGTGACCATCGGTCGGAGTGCATCGATGTCGAGGACGATCTCGCGATCGTACGTCGCGCCCGCATCGGCGCGAAGCGAACGCCAGTACGCGACCTTTGCTTCGAACGCGTCGCCCGTCGGCTGGTTCTCACGACCGCGCAGATACGAAAACGTCGTTTCATCAGGAGGACACATACCCGTCGTCGCGCCCGCTTCGATCGCCATGTTGCACAGCGTCATGCGCTCGTCCATCGAGAGCGCGTCGATCGCGGGCCCCGCGTACTCGAGCACGTAGCCCGTCCCGCCTTTGAAGCCGAGCGTCGCGATCACGTGGAGCGCGAGATCCTTCGCCGTCGCTCCGCCTTGGAGCCGACCGCGAACGGTGACGCGCATGACCTTGGGCCGCTGCAAGACCAGCGTCTGCGCGAGCATCGCGCCGCCCTGTGCGGTCGAGCCGACGCCGAGCGCAAATGCGCCGAACGCGCCGAGCGTGCAGGTGTGACTATCGCCGCAGGCGAGCGTCATTCCGGGTTCGACGTATCCGCGTTCGGGCGTTACGACATGACAGATGCCGTTCTGACCGATATCGAAAAGCGCGATCTTGTGGCGCTTCGCCCAATCGCGTAAGACCTTCGCTTGAATCGCCGTCTCCATGTCTTTTGCGGGTGAGACATGATCGTTAATCGCGATGATGCGATCCGGATTATAGAGCACATCGCCGTACTCGCGCTCGATTTCGAGCGCGCCCTGCGGTGTCGTGATTTCGTGCGCGACGACGCGGTCGACGAAGACGAGCGCGTTCTCGCCCGGCAGTTCCTCGACGACGTGGGCATTCCAGACTTTTTCAAACAGCGACTGGGGCATGCGTTCCCTTCGGTTCTTCGAGTGAGGAGCCGCCGCGCAATCCGGCGCAGCGCAGATGGTCGATGCGAATCGCGCGGTTTACGGAGCCCACGATCGCTCGTAAGCTGGCCGTCACGATACTCGGATCGCGACCCACGCCGAAGTGCGAGACGCCGGCCGTCACGACGTCGACGTACGAAACGGCGGCGGCATTGGCACCGGAACCAACGGCATGTTCGTGATAATCGCCGACCGCG
>ENA-OFDM01000981-OFDM01000981.1-metagenomes-genome-assembly--contig:-NODE-981-length-10179-cov-3.605986_pt1 | contig 10179 bp, 7 predicted proteins | sample MGYA00153385_OFDM01 | MGnify analysis MGYA00153385
CGTCAGCGGCGAGGTCGGCAGTCGTCGCCGCCCGCCGGAACCAGCCGGACACGGCGCCCGCGATGGCGTCCAGGTCTGACTCGAGCGGCGCGTCGAGCCGCTTGTGGTTGGTGGCGTGGTCGCCGACGATGTTGACCAACGGACTGCGCGCCCGCCGGGCGTTGTGCAGGTTGGCCAGCCCGTTGGCCAACCCGGGCCCGAGGTGCAGCAGGGTGGCCGCCGGGCGGCCGGCCATCCGGGCGTAGCCGTCGGCGGCTCCGGTGGCGACACCCTCGAACAGGGTCAGCACGGCCCGCATCTCGGGCACCTCGTCGAGGGCGGCCACGAAGTGCATCTCCGACGTGCCGGGGTTGGCGAAGCAGACGTCGACACCCGAGGTGACGAGCGTACGGATCAGGGCCTGGGCGCCGTTCATCTGCCGCCTTCGAGGTCGGGGGGTCGCGGGCGCGGCCAGGCTAGCGACATCATCGGGGCTCACCCCCTACCCCTGGAGAGACCGTGGCCGTCCACGACCGCGCAGGCACGCTCGCCCAGCCGCAGGACCTCGTCGACGTACCGCACCTGGTAGCGGCCTACTACACCGGGCATCCGGACCCCGCCGACCCCGCGCAGCAGGTCGCGTTCGGCACCTCCGGGCACCGCGGGTCCTCGCTGGCCACCGCCTTCAACGACGACCACATCGCCGCGACCAGCCAGGCGATCGCGGACCTGCGCCGGGCCGACGGCCCGCTGTTTCTCGCCCGGGACACCCACGCGCTGTCCGAGCCGGCCTGGGCGACCGCGCTCGAGGTGTTCGCCGCCAATGGGGTCACCGTCCTGGTCGACAGCCGCGACCGCTACACCCCGACGCCCGCCCTGTCGCACGCGGTGCTGACGTACAACCGGGGCCGCACGACCGGCCTGGCCGATGGCGTCGTGATCACCCCGTCGCACAACCCGCCCTATGACGGCGGCTTCAAGTACAACCCGCCGCACGGCGGGCCGGCGGGCAGCGAGACCACATCGGCCGTGCAGGACGCCGCCAACGCGCACCTGCGCGACGGCCTCGCCCGCGTCCGGCGCATCCCGCTGGCCCGCGCCCGGACCGCGGACACCACCGGCACCTACGACTACCTCGCCGCGTACGTCGACGACCTGCCGTCGGTGCTCGACCTCGACGCGGTACGCGACGCCGGGGTGCGGATCGGCGCCGATCCGCTGGGCGGCGCCAGCGTCGACTACTGGGACGCGATCGCCGAGCGGCACCGGCTCGACCTGACCGTCATCAACCCGCTGGTCGACCCGACCTGGCGCTCGATGACGCTGGACTGGGACGGCAAGATCCGGATGGACTGCTCCTCGCCGTACGCGATGGCCTCGCTGATCGCCGCGAAGGACTCCTACGACGTCTCGACCGGCAACGATGCCGACGCCGACCGGCACGGCATCGTGACCCCGGATGGCGGGCTCATGAACCCGAATCACTACCTGGCTGTGGCTATCCAGTACCTCTACAGCCATCGACGGCGGCCTGCTGGCGCCCAACGCCTACCTCGCCGTCGCCATCGAGCACCTGCTGTCGACGCGCACCGGCTGGCCGGCGGGTGCCGCGATCGGCAAGACGATGGTCAGCTCGTCGATGGTCGACCGGGTCGTGGCGGGGCTCGGGCGGCAGCTGCTCGAGGTGCCGGTCGGGTTCAAGTGGTTCGTGCCCGGGCTGCTCGACTCCTCCGTGGCGTTCGGCGGCGAGGAGTCGGCCGGCGCGTCGTTCCTGCGCCGCGATGGCAGCGTCTGGACGACCGACAAGGACGGCCTGCTGCTGTGCCTGCTGGCGGCCGAGATCACCGCGGTGACGGGACATTCCCCGAGCGAGCGCTACCGGGCACTCACCGGGCGGTACGGCGAGCCGGCGTACGCCCGGATCGACGCGCCCGCGACCCGCGTGCAGAAGGCGGCGCTGGCCCGGCTGTCACCGGAGCAGGTCCGCGCGACGACACTCGCCGGTGAGCCGATCATCGCGACGCTGACCGCCTCGCCGGCCGGCGCAGCGCTCGGTGGCCTCAAGGTGACGACCGAGAACGGTTGGTTCGCCGCCCGGCCCTCCGGTACCGAGGATGTCTACAAGATCTATGCCGAGAGCTTCCTGGGCCCCGGCCACCTGACCCGGATCCAGGACGAGGCACGCGATCTCGTCGCCGCCGCCCTGTGACAGCCGGCGGTCCGCGGTCGTAGGGCTGCCTCAGGCGGAGCGGCCGCGGCGGTAGCGCTCGATCAGGGCGTTCGTCGAGCTGTCGTGCTCGAGCTGCCCCTCGGCCTGCAGCTCCGGGACGATCCGCTGGGCCAGCGCCTTGCCGAGCTCGACGCCCCACTGGTCGAAGGAGTTGATCCCCCAGATCGCGCCCTGCACGAAGACCTTGTGCTCGTAGAGCGCGACCAGCTGACCCAGGGTGCCGGGCGTCAACCGCTCCACCACGATCGAGCTCGTCGGCCGGTTGCCCGGGAAGGTGCGGTGCGGCACCAGCGTGGGCGACGCGCCCTCCGCCGCGACCTCCCCGGCGGTCCGCCCGAAGGCCAGCGCCTCGGTCTGCGCCAGGAAGTTGGCGAACAGCAGGTCCTGGTGCTCGCCGACCCGCTCGGCCGGCTGCACGACCCCGATGAAGTCCGCCGGGATCAGCCGCGTCCCCTGGTGGATCAGCTGGTAGAAGGCGTGCTGGCCGTTGGTGCCCGGCTGGCCCCACACGACCGGCCCGGTCTGGACGGCGACCGGCTGCCCGCCCCGGTCGACCCGCTTGCCGTTGCTCTCCATGTCCAGCTGCTGCAGGTACGCCGGGAAGCGCGCGAGGTACTGGCTGTACGGCAGCACCGCGAGGGTCTCGGCGCCGAAGAAGTCGGCGTACCAGAGGCCGATCAGCCCCATCAGCACCGGCACGTTGGCCGCCAGCGGGGTGGTACGGAAGTGCTCGTCGACCCGGTGGAAGCCGGCCAGCAGCTCACCGAAGGCCGGCGGCCCGATCGCCACCATCAGCGAGAGCCCGACGGCCGAGGTGAAGGAGTAGCGCCCGCCCACCCAGTCCCAGAACCCGAACATGGTGTCGATGCCGAAGGCCTTGACCTTCGCCTCCGCCGTCGACACCGCGACGAAGTGCCTCGCGACATCGGCGTCCGCGCCGAGCCGGCCGGTCAGCCAGTCCCGGGCGGTCGTCGCGTTGGCGAGCGTCTCCTGCGTACCGAAGGTCTTGGACACCACGATGAACAGCGTCTCGGCCGGGTCGAGGTCTCGGGTGGCCTCGGCGATGTCGGTGCCGTCCACGTTGGAGACGAAGCGCACCGTCAGGTCGCGGTCGCTGTACGCGCGGAGCGCCTCGTACGCCATCGCCGGGCCCAGGTCGGAGCCGCCGATGCCGATGTTGACAATGTTGCGGATGCGCGCGCCGGTGCTGCCGGTCCAGTCCCCGGAGCGCACCCGGTCGCTGAACGCCGCCATCCGGTCGAGCACCGCGTGCACCTGCGCCACGACGTCGACGCCGTCGACCATCAGCGAGGCGTCCCGGGGCATCCGCAGCGCGACGTGCAGCACCGCCCGGTCCTCGGTGGAGTTGATGTGCTCCCCGGCAAACATCGCGTCGACCCGCGCGCGTACGCCGGCCCGCTCGGCGAGCGCCACCAGCAGCCGCAGCGTCTCGTCGGTGATCCGGTGTTTGGACAGGTCGACATGCACGTCCGCGACATCGGCCGTCATGCGCGTGCCGCGGTCGGGGTCGGCAGCGAACAGGGCGCGCAGGTGCACGTCGCACAGCTGGTCGTAATGGACGGCTAGCGCCCGCCACTCGTCGGTCTGGTCGATCTGCACGAGTACCTCCCGGTGGGCAACGTATCCGGGTCGGCTCAGCGCGCGGTCCAACCCCCGTCTACCGTCCAGGACGCACCGTTGACGCAGGCCGCGGCGTCGGCGCACAGGAAGGCCACGACCTCGGCGACCTCGGCCGGCTCGACCAGCCGCTTCACCGCCGACGCTGCCAACATCACAGTGTCGATCACCTCGTCCTCGGCGATCCCGCGGATCTTGGCCTGGGCCGCGATCTGCCCCTCGACCAGCGGCGTACGGACGTAGCCCGGGCAGACCGTGTTGGAGGTGACGCCACGACCGCCGGCCTCCAGCGCGACCACCTTCGACAGGCCCTCCAGACCGTGCTTGGCCGCCACGTACGCCACCTTGTGCGGCGACGCGCGCAGGCCGTGCACCGACGACATGTGCACCACCCGGCCCCAGCCGCGTTCGTACATGTGCGGCAGCGCCGCCTGGACGAGCCGGAACGGCGCCTCGAGCATCACCGAGAGGATCAGGGCGAAGCGCTCGGGCGGGAAGTCCTCGAGCGGCGAGACGTGCTGCAGGCCGGCGTTGTTGACCAGCACATCCGCCGTGGCGGCCGCCGCGCACACCCGGGCCAGATCGTCGGCTACCGAGAGGTCGGCGACGACGGCGCTGCCTCCCAGCTCCGCGGCGAGCGCCTCGGCGGCGGCGGCCTGCAGGTCGACGACGACCACGTGCGCCCCGGCGGCTGCCAGCCGGCGGGCCACGGCCGCGCCGATCCCGCTCGCGGCGCCGGTGACTACGGCGCGGCGGCCCTGCAGGGTGAGCGGGATGGTCATGGCGCGACTCCTCGACATGGATGGACAGGCCGGCGCGACCGTACTGCGAAGGCGTCGCAGACCTTGCGCGCCTGCCATACCTACTACACACTCACCGCGCAGCGACAGACGATCGTAGGACTTCGGGGAGGCACACGATGACGGCAGCGACGACAGCGGCACCGACGACAGCGGCACCGACGACAGCGGCACCGACGACAGCACCGGCGGGCACCAGGATCGGGACGGCCCCGACGCCGACCGGGCCCACCAGCCCCATCGACTACAGCCAGCGCATCCCGAACAACGTCGACCTGGCGACCGACCGTCGGCTGCAACGCGCCCTGGAGGGCTGGCAGCCCAAGTTCCTGGACTGGTGGAAGAGCCTGGGCCCGGCCGTGCCGACCCACGACGTCTACCTGCGGACCGCCATCTCGGTCGGCCGCGACGGCTGGGCGCACTTCGACCGGGTGCCGATGCAGGACTACCGCTGGGGCATCTTCCTGGCCGAGCAGGACCCGGACCGCACGATCGCCTTCGGCTCGCACCGCGGGGAGCCGGCCTGGCAGATCGTGCCGGGCGAGTACCGCGCCGAGCTGATGCGCCTGATCACCATCCAGGGCGACACCGAGCCCGCCTCGGTCGAGCAGCAGCGCCTGCTCGGCGCGACCGCCCCCTCGCTGTACGACATGCGCAACCTGTTCCAGGTCAACGTCGAGGAGGGCCGGCACCTGTGGGCGATGGTCTACCTGCTGCACGCCTACTTCGGCCGTGAGGGCCGTGAGGAGGCCGAGCAGCTGCTGAAGCGCAACTCCGGTGACGCGGACGCCCCGCGCATCCTCGGTGCCTTCAACGAGCAGACCACCGACTGGCTGCAGTTCTTCATGTTCACCTACTTCACCGACCGGGACGGCAAGTACCAGCTCGGGACGCTGAAGGAGTCGGCCTTCGACCCGCTGGCTCGGACCTGCGAGTTCATGCTGAAGGAGGAAGCGCACCACATGTTCGTCGGGACGACCGGGGTGCAGCGGGTCGTCGAGCGCACCGCCACGCTGATGCGCGAGCACGGCACCGTCGATGTCTTCCCGCACGGCGGCATCCCGCTGGTGGTCATCCAGAAGTACCTCAACTTCCAGTTCGCCGTCTCGATGGACCTGTTCGGCTCCGAGCAGTCCACCAACGCCGGCAACTACTTCACCTCCGGGCTCAAGGGCCGCTGGGGCGAGACGCGCCGCAAGGACGACCACGTCCTGCTCGACCAGACCCGCGAGATGACGGTCGTCGAGGACGGCCAGTTCGTCCGGAAGACCGTGCCGATGCTGTCCGCGCTCAATCTGGACCTCCGTGACGAGTACGTCGCGGACTGCGAGAACGGCGTACGCCGCTGGAACCAGGCGCTGGAGGACGCCGGCCTGGAAGACCGGCTGACGCTGCCGCACGAGGGCTTCTTCCGCAAGGTCGGTGCGTATGCCGGGAAGGGCATCACCCCCGCAGGCGAGATCATCGGCGCCGAGCAGTTCGCGGCCCGGATGTCGGACTGGGTGCCGACGCCGCAGGACCGCGAGCAGGTCGCCGCGCTGATGGTCGCCTGCTACGAGCCCGGCGGGTTCGCCGGCTGGATCGCCGCACCCCCGCAGGGCATCAACGAGCAGAGCGTCGAGTTCGACTACGTCCGGTTCTAGCCCGGCACCGGTCGACGTAGCGTCGTTGCGTGCGCAAGCCTCTGCTCGTCGTCCTGGCGGTGCTCGTCGTGGCAGGGGCCATCGGTCTCGGACTGGCCCAGCGCAGTACCGGCCCGGCGGTCCGGACGACCGAGGAGGTCATCACCGTCCCGGGCGGCGTCACCAGCCCCGGGTCCGTCTCCATCGACACGACCCTCTACGTACCGGCGGCGGCGACGGCGGCCAACCCGGCACCGGCCGTCGTCGTGTCGCCCGGCTTCGGGTCGGACAAGACCGGGGTGGACTCCGACGCACGCGATCTGGCTGCGCACGGCTACGTCGCACTGACCTGGAGCCTGCGGGGCTTCGGGAAGAGCACCGGCAAGATTGCGCTGGATGCCCCCGACGCGGAGATCGCCGACCTCAAGCTCCTGATCGATCGGCTCGGGCGGCGCACGGACGTCCTGCAGGACGGGCCGGGCGACCCGCGGGTGGGTCTGGTCGGGGCGTCGTACGGCGGCGGCGTGGCCCTGCTGGGGGCTGCCCTGGACCGGCGGGTCGACGCCACCGTCCCGGTGATCACCTGGAACAGCCTGGAGAGCGCGTTCCTGCCCGGTGAGGTGTTCAAGGCGCAGTACGCGGCGGTCTTCTTCTCCGGCGGACCCGGTGGGGTCTGCTCGCGCTTCGCCCAGCGGGTCTGCGAGGCCTACACGCGGCTGGCCCAGGCCGGCGCCGCGACGCCGGCCGACCGGGCGCTGCTGGCCGCGTCGAGCCCGGCCGGGGTGGCCGCGCAGATCAAGGCGCCGACGCTGCTGATCCAGGGGCAGAACGACACGCTGTTCCCGCTGTCGGAGTCGCTCGCGACCGCGCGGCAGCTGCAGGCGGCCGGCACCCCGGTGCACCTGGCCTGGCTCAATGGCGGCCACGACAAGCCGTTCGGCAAGACTGGGGACGCGACCATCCGCTCGCTGACAACCACCTGGCTGGACCGGTGGCTGCGACGCGACTCGGCGGTCGACACCGGCGCGGTCCTGCGCTGGGACCGCTCCTCCGGCGGTACCGGCACGGCCGACCAGCTGCCCCCGCTGCGCCCGGCCACAGCCGTCGCCCTGGTCGGCGCCCCCACCCAACCGCTGGTCAACCCGCCCGGTGGCCGGCCTGCGTCGGTGAGCAGCGTGCCCGGCGCCGGTGCCCTGGGTGCGCTGGCCGGTGGGCTCGGCCTGGACGTCCCCGGACAGAGCGCGGCGTGGCAGAGCGAGGTGCTGACCAGCAGCTCCGAGATGCTCGGCGCAGGGACCCTGACCGCGACCGTCACCTCGTCCACCGGCTCGGCGGTGCTGTTCGCGAAGGTTCTGGACGTCGGTCCGGACGGGACCGCCGTCCTGCCCGGCGGACAGGTCGCCCCCGCCCTGGTGCTGCCCGGGAAGGTCACCTTCGCGCTGCCGGCTCTCGCCCACGTCTTCCCGGCCGGCCACCGCATCCGCATCGCACTGGCCTCGACCGACCTGGCCTACGCGGGCCCGGGGGCGCCCGCCGCGTACTCCGTGACCATCGACCCGGCCGGCGCCCTCACGCTGCCGTTGGGTCCGGTGACCGGCGGCGGGGGCTACACCGCCCTGGCCGTGACGAGCGCGACAATTCTGCTTGCCCTGACGGCGCTGGCCGCGCTGGTCGTCATACGCCGTCGACGTGGCCGCAAGCGGGACCTCGGCACTGACGACGTACCGCCGGTGGTGATCCGGGGGCTCGTGAAGTCCTACGCGGATGGCTTCCGGGCGGTGGACGGGGTCGATCTGACGGTCGAGCGCGGCCAGGTGCTGGGCCTGCTCGGTCCCAACGGTGCCGGCAAGACCACGCTGCTGCGGATGCTCACGGGGCTGATCCGGCCCGACGAGGGCGAGGTGCTGCTGTTCGGCCGGCCGGTCCGGTCAGGGGCGCCGGTGCTGTCGCGGGTAGGCGTGTTCATCGAGGGCCCGGGGCTGCTGCCGCACCTGTCGGGTCTGGACAACCTGCGGCTGTACTGGACCTCGACGGCGCCGTCGATGGACGGGTCCTACATCGAGGAGGCGCTGGAGGTCGCGGGGCTCGGGGACGCGGTGCACCGGCCGCTGCGGACCTATAGCCAGGGGATGCGGCAGCGGCTGGCGATCGCCCAGGCGATGCTCGGCCGGCCGGACCTGCTCATCCTCGATGAGCCCACCAACGGCTTGGACCCGCCGCAGATCAAGGAGGTCCGCGAGGTCATCCAGCGGATCGCCGCGACCGGCCGGACGGTCCTGGTGAGCTCGCACCTGCTGGCCGAGGTCGAGCAGATGTGCAGTCACGTCACCGTGATGAGCCGCGGCAAGGTCGTCGCCGGCGGCACCGTCGAGCAGATGCTCGCCGACGACGGGACCGTCCGCGTCGAGGTGGCGCCCGACGACCTGGCCAGGGCCGAGGTCGTGCTGGCCGGCCTGACCGGCATCGCGGGCGTGCAGGTCGACGACGGGGCGCTGGCCGTTCAACTCGACGGCGCATCGCGGGCTGAGGTCGTCGCCGTGCTGGTACAGGCCGAGGTCGCCGTCCTGGGGGTCGCCAGCCGGCGCCGGCTGGAGGACGTTTTCCTCGAGCTGCTGGGGGGCCGGCCATGATCGGCGTCGAGGTGCGCCGGCAGGCCAAGCGCCGCCGGACGCTCTATGCGTTCCTCGCCCTGCTGGCGATCCCGGCGATCGTCGTCGTGGCGCTGGTCGTCAACGGTGCGCCGGCTGCGAACGGTCCCAACGGCCCGCAGCTGGTCGACGTGGCCTCGTCCAGCGCCACCAACTTCGCGCTGTTCATGCTGCTGGCCACCTCACAGTTCCTGCTGGTGGTCGTGGTGTCGCTGTTCGCCGGGGACGCGGTCGCCAGCGAGGCGCAGTGGGGCTCGCTGCGCTACCTGCTGACCCGGCCGATCCCGCGGGCCCGGCTGCTGCGCACCAAGCTGGTCGTGGCCGGGGCCTACTCGGCCGCCGCGGTCGCCCTCGTGCCGCTCGCCTCGCTCGCGATGGGCGCCGTCGCGTTCGGCTGGAGCTCGGTACAGACCCCGCTCGCCGGGGCGCTCGGGGTCAACACCGGGCTGGCCCGCCTCGCCCTCGCCACCGCGTACGTCATGGCGACGATGGCCGTCGTCGTTGCCCTCGCGTTCTGGTTCTCGACCCTCACGGACTCGCCGCTGACGGCCGTCGGGGGAGCGGTCGTGCTGATCGTGGTCAGCGAGATCCTGGACCAGGTGACGGCTCTGGGGTCGCTGCGGCTGGGGCTCCCCACGCACTACTGGCTGGCCTGGCTGGACCTGCTCCGCGACCCCGTCGACACCTCGATGATGACCACCGGGCTGCTCGAGATGCTGCCCTGGGTCGCCGTCCCGTTCGCGCTGGCCTTCCGGCACTTCGGTCGCAAGGACGTGCTGTCCTAACAGCTGGATCGACCACGCTGCTGCCGAGGCTCGTGTCAGTGGGCCCGGCGTCCGGCGGGCCGTAGTGTCGGCCTGTGCCGCGTGGCCAGGGACGCAGGATGGCGGTGAGCCTGCTGCTGGCGGGGCCGGTGCTGGCCGGCTGCACGGTCGGCGCAGCCGACGGCAGGCCGACGGTGACCGCGGGCGCGTCCGTGCAGCCCGGCCCGACACAGCCCGGCCCGACACAGCCCGGCCCGACGCAGCCCGGCCCGAGCCCCGTCGCAGCACAGTCGGCGGGGCCGCCGGGAGATGGGGCGCTGCCCCAGACGACCGCGTCCCCGGCGGCAAGCGGGCCGGTCTTCGACGCGGAGATGGCCGATCTCTGGCGGGCGGTGACGACAGGCGACACGGCCCAGGCGTCCGCAGCGTTCTTCCCGCTCTCGGCGTACCTGCAGGTCAAGACGGTGCCCGACCCGGCTGCCGACTGGCGGGCTTTGC
>ENA-OFDM01000983-OFDM01000983.1-metagenomes-genome-assembly--contig:-NODE-983-length-10169-cov-8.480522_pt1 | contig 10169 bp, 6 predicted proteins | sample MGYA00153385_OFDM01 | MGnify analysis MGYA00153385
AAGTCCGATCAGTCGGTCGCCCGTGACCTGAGTTTCTTCAAGATTATAACCACCGGACTTAAGATTTCGGAACAGCTCTTCAATATTAAATCGTTTTCGATGAGAATAAACCTGCCCCGACTCATCCGTCCATCACCTATCCCGATATTGCGAGAGCTTGGGTTAAGGTTGCGAATTGTTTTAATAGGACTGGAGTGATGAATTCTAGATTAATTAAGCGTATGATCGATAGATAGCAAGGATGTAGCTTAAATGAAATTAATTGCATACCTGGCAACGGTGAACTAACACACTTCATAAGGTAGTTCCATGAACGCAGTAATGAATCGTTTTAACACACGTATAAGTACACGTCTAAGTACGCGTTTGAATAAACTTTTTACAAGTTTTACACCGGGTCTTACATCTGCTTTGACCCTCGCCGCTATTACGTTTGGGGTTATTTTACCCGCTAGAGCCGTGCCTGCGGACAGTCTCTATAACTACGTTAATCTTCGAGAATCTGCGACGACTGATTCTGTTGCACAGACGCAGCTCATGTCCGGCGATCGCGTGGACGTGCTTGACGGGATGCGCGGTCAGGACGGCTACATCTGGTACAACGTCAAGATGTCTGATTCGGTGACAGGCTGGGTGCGGGAGGGATTAATTTCAATTGAGGGCGTCGGAGGTGAGTTTGTCCGCAGTAGTGCGGTCCTGATGGGATCACCTGGTCAGGGCGTCAATGTTCGATCGGGTCCCTCCACCTGGTACAACGTCCGCTTTACGGGGCTGCACGGCGATCGGGCGACAGTCACTGACATGACGCTCGGTAAGGATGGCAATACGTGGTACCAAGTGGCCATTCCAAATACGAACGGGGGTTGGGTTCACAGCAATCTTGTGCAGGTCTTGAATCCAATGCCCGATCGGTAGATGCCGTTCACTACCAATCCCCCAAATCCTCGCCGCCGTCCTTGTGGTCGTCTGAGTCGGCCTTGACGGTTTTGGTGGAGGCTTCGGCAAACTGGGCATCCTCAACGGACAGATCTTCAATGGTGAGACGAATGGTTCGCGAATAGCCGTCCCCGCTGGGATCGCCGATCGTGATTTCGATCGTCTCACCACAAAGCCGATCGAGATGACTGAGGAGTCCCCGGAGATGCGGCGTGCTGGCTCCGGTATCGACGTAGAGCCGTTCGGAAAGATGGTTCATCTTACGCCATGTGCCGTGGAGACGGGCGATGGCTGTTTCTAAGATAGCGGCTTGACTAACCATTTCCGCCGCAGAATTCAGCACCCCGACTCGCAGGGCTTCTTCTAGAGCAAGTTCGAGATCGACATTGGACTCGTTGAGGACTTGAACTTGATTTGCGCCTTCCAAATATCGCGCCAAATACTTCGCTTCTGCGGTGACTTGCTTAAGGGTCTCTAAGTCAGGATTTTCGGCCACGGCTTCGCGAATGGCATCTTGATGAATGTCAGGGAGACGCTCCATTTGTTTAACGAGGGGCGCAATATAGCGCGGTGGAATGGTCTGATCGGCTGCTTTAGCCTTGAGTTCGTCCGGCAATAAATCGGAGGTCATGGCCGTCCATTCGTCGGAGAGCTGCTTCACTTCTCTTCGTGTGATCTTGTTGCCTTGTTTCGCTGAATCCGCAATGACTTGCTGCACTTCAGGAGAGGACTGTGAAGTTTCGATGAAAGCTCGTTTTGAAAATTGATTGACATCTTCAGGTTCAATGTAGCCATCATCGATCATTTGATCGGCGCTATCCGCTAGGCTTATGAGGTTATAGGCAGTGCTTTTCGTCAGTTCACGGTCCTTAATCCAGTTGAGAAACCCGATACTGCGAGTGTTGCCGCCGTCCCCTTCCGCCAGCTTTCGTTCCCGATCGCGCACCGATCGAACAATCCGGCCCCGCCAAATCTCAGTTTGAAGGTCAAAGCGATCGCAGACTTGCCACGCTACCTGGACCTGCTCCTGAAAATCATGGTTGCTAAGACTCGCATCCTCTGGGTCTGGAATGGCAAACCCCAAGTCAAACGTGAAATCGCCCTCAGCAAGTTGCGACAGGTCAATGTGTCTCTTGGCGGTGGGACTCCCCTTTTTGGAGGTCTTCGTGGAGGTCTTTGTGGGAGTCTCGATTGCTTGCACCATAACCGTAAATTGCCTTTGCCTTATGTAAACGTTGGCGCTCAAACCGCTATTTATTATGACATGGCACGGCAGCGAAGCAGACTCGGCGGTCTCCTACAAACTGCCTATAACTGATTGCGTAACTTCAATATCAAATACCGATCGACTAACTGATCCGAAATCTGATTTGCGGGCGCATCCAGTACTAAAACGCCCTTTCGTGTGAGTTCGGCAAAGGCGACCTGTCGTTGTGCAAGCAAGTCCAACGCTACGGATCGCGCATAGGCATCTGCGACCCGATTGCCGTTAGGATCAGGAATTCCATGGGCGATTCGATCGATTTCAGGATCTCGCAGCGTGACACAAAACGGAAGATATCGCGGGGTGAGTTTGGCCAAGGACGCTAACAGTTCAGAAGAGGCCGTGGTGTCTACAAGATCGGTAATCATTACGACCAAGGCGCGCCGAGTCTGTTGACTAAGAATGTTGCTGACGGCACTCACGTAATCAGGTTCAGTTAGGTCGGGTTGAATAGGCGTGAGCTTCTCCAATAAAGTGGTGAAATGCCGATCGCCACGCTGCGGTGGAATCCAAGTGTGAATGGCTCGATCGAATACGCCAACGCCCACGCGATCGCCGCGTTTAATCCCTGTCATCGCTAACGCTAACGCTGCATTCAATCCCCAGTCAAAGCGCTGCAACCCTTCGACGTCTGCTGTCATGAGTCGTCCGCGATCGAGCAGAATAATCAGCGTTTGCTCCTGTTCAGGCTCCAGAACCCGCACGAGAGGCCGATTGCGCCGCGCCGTGGCTTTCCAATCGATGAGCCGTGGGTCGTCGCCTGCATTGTACTCCCGCAATTCTGCGAACTCGGTTCCGATACCAAATTTACGCGATTGTTTGATGGACCCGGCGGACTGTAAGGTGAGCTTAATGGTTAGCGATCGGAGCGCAATCAGATCGGGAAACACATCCACGTTTTCTGCATTACCCGTTTTCCAATCCATCCAAACCAAACCCCACGGACTGCGCTGCCGAACCTGCATCTTGCTCCAGGGATAGGTGCCTCGTAGGGTGGGCTTTGCGGTGTAGGTGAGCGATTTAGATTTGTGGGGGGCGAGAGAGGTTGTAAGCGTCTCAGTGGACACGGTGAAATGCTCTAGAGGGTAGGCATCCCGAATCTGGAGATCTGCCGATCGCGCTCCGGCCTGAACGACCAGCGTCACGGTATTATCGCGTCCAATGGATAGGCGAGAGAGCGGAACTCGATCGACACTCACGCGTCCGTTGCGTCCGGCCCAAGCGTCGATCCATGCCGCGACGAGGATGCCTACATCCAGCAGCACCATCAGTCCTATTGCCAATCCCATCGCGTTTTCACCGCGCCAGAGTGCTGCGATCGCTGCGGCGAACAATCCCACTAGGGTGAGCAAAAAATAGGTCCGAAGGGTAGGAATCATGAACGATCGCCAAGCATTATTTGCTCTATTCTATTGTAGTCGGCGATCGATCGAGCCTATGGGACTGTAAAGATGATGAACTCAACCAACATCTAGAATCCACTGCGGCTATCCTGTTCAAGAACACTCCTATTGAAAATTACAAGACTTTGAGAGTCTAGAAATCACGCTGCACGACCAACCCGATTGGAGAGTCGATCGACTTTAATCTATCTAAATTTATTCAGCTTCATTAAGAAGCGATCGATTCTTACCCATTCTTTACAGACAGATCTTAGCAAATACCAGTATTATTTAAAACATTACCACCTGTTGTAATTACGGATTTGAGGACTTCCCCTTTCCTCAATATTTCGATCTTCAAGATTCATTGCTAATTCCTATAGTGCCACAAAGTCAACATTCTTACTGTTGGCTAATTTTGTGAGTCACGTCTAACTCTTCTCTAGCTTGAATCCTTATGTCTACTAACTTTAACAACACGTCACTGACCAACGCGATCACTCCGAATTTGAGTACCTCATCCTTCATGACCCTGGATAGTCTCAATGCAACCCGGACTTCAGCGACCTATCAGATTTCGGTTAGCTCTGCGCAAGCGAGTATCAGTGTTAAAGCAGCTATTTGAGGCTTGACTGGGGACATGGACCTATCGCTGGTCCAGGACCTTAACAGTAATGGTATTGCTGAAAATAGTGAAATCCTCAAGTCTTCCATGACGGCTGGGACAATCGATGAAACCCTCAATCTCTTCAATCTCACCACTGGAACCTACTATCTTGTTGTTAAATTGGCTGATGGAGTAAGCAACGGAAATTATACTCTTCAGATGAGTGCGACCACTGAGGTTCAGCAAGATTTACTGTGGCGAAACGCGACGACGGGAGAACTGGGCGTTTGGACCTTTAATGGAACGACCTATCAAGGCAGTCAGTCGATTACGAGACAGTTTGGGACGGACTGGACAGTTGAGTCGGGGGTCCTCAACGATAAGGGTTTTGCAGACTTTAATGCCGATCGTACCTCTGATGTGGTGTTGCGGAAGTCTACGGGAGAGGTGAAGCTCCTACTGTTGGAAAATAATAGGGTTCTGGATAGTCCGATGCTAGGGACGGTTGGCGCACAGGATGTCTTACTTGGCATGGCTGATTTTAATCGCGATGGTGTGACGGATCTGCTCTGGCGAAATACAGGAACGAATGCGGTGACGTTGTGGCAAGTTGCGCCGGGAACGACTGGATTTGCGACGGTGAATTTGACCGGGTTAGCGTCGCCTAGTCAGTATGAGTTTCAGGGACTGGGTGACTTCAATGGTGATGGCAATGTAGATATTTTATGGCGATCAAATCCCGATGCCCAAAGCAATTATCGTCTTCGGATGACGCTGCTGAATGGGACGACTCTCCTTCCCAATGGCGATAGTGGTCCGATTTTGGAATCCTTATCCACGAATTGGAAAGTGGTTTCCGTGTTGGACCAAAATGGGGATGGCAAAGCGGATTTATGGTTTCAGTGGATGGGGACTCCACTTAAGGATAATTTGTCAGTGTGGACGATGAATGGTGCGGCTCGTCTGGCGGGGACGTATCAGGATCGATCGTTCATTCAAGACGGGTTGTCCTTGAGCGGAGGGTATGGCAGTGGCACCCTAAACGATCGCAAAACGACGACGGCTTGGCGCGATCGGGGGACAGGGACCTTAATGCTCCGATCGACGGACAATCAGGGCGGGGAATCGATTCAGTGGATTCAAGAAGCTGAGACGAAAGACCTGAATCGGATAAGTCAGCAAATGCTGCGACGGACATTGACGGAACGGGTGATTCCACAAAATCTTTCTGGGACGCAAACTGATGTGGTGTGGCGCAGTCAGGTTGAAGGTCAAAGTAATACTCAGCTTGGCTACTGGCGTTTCAATGGGACGGAGTATCTGGGCAGTACGACGATCGGCGGGACGATCGATAGCCGATGGTCGGTGGAAACAACCGGAGACTTTGATGGCAATGGGGTTGAAGATTTTATTTGGTATGACAAAGTAGATCATTCCTATGCGGTTTGGTACATGGGGCAGAGTGCTGGACCTGTGGGCGCATTTTTGACCGCTGGTGGAACGCCCATCAAACTCTCGAAGCAAGACTGGACCGTTGTGGGGGCACAGGATATTGATGGGGATGGGAAGGCTGAGTTGCTCTGGCAAAATAAGGATTTAAGTTCGATCGTGTACTGGAAGTTAGGTGCTACGGTCACAGATTTTAAGGTTTCTGTTACAGGATTTTCTCTAAATCTGTTAACACCAAACAAATGGAAAGTTAGCAGCGTGGGTGATTTTGATGGGGATGGGACGATCGATTTGTTGCTTCGAGATATGACGATCGGAAACACGGCATTTGCTTCGATTCGCAATCAGCAACTGACCCCGCTCGTGAGTCATTCCTTCACGGGAATCGGTACGAATTGGATCGTAGAAGGGGTAGGAGATTTTGATGGCGATCGTACGGCAGATCTGCTGTGGCGAAATACGGATAGTGGAAAGCTAGTAATGTGGCGAATGTCTGCTTTATCAACAGTAGAGTCACAAGACTGGGGAGCTTTTAATATTGCTCAAACGTGGCAAGTGGTGGGCGTGGAGGACTTTGATGGCGACGGGAAAGCAGATATTCTGTGGCGAAATGTGGACTTAACCTCCGCGCTCAGGGGTGAATTGTCGCTGTGGCGCACCCAATCCCCGGCTCCAGGGCAATTCAATAATCCGCTTCGTCAAGCGATTCTATTAAAAGGTTCGGAGTTTCTGAATCCCAACATTATCGACGTCAAAACAGTAGGCCGATCGATCGCCATTCCCACGGCTGCAACGACGATCCAAATCAATCTCGTCAATGACACAGGAACGATCGGTGATAACGTCACGAATAGTCCAGATTTTAAGATCTCAGTGGGAGACAGTAACGCGATTGCAGAACTTCTCATCAGTTTGGATGGGCAAAATTGGCAGAATGTGAAATCCCAACTGGTGAATAATGCGGTAATAATTGATCGCTCTAAACTTGAAAATATCTTGGGTCGATCGTTAGAAGAGGGTCGTTACACTGTGTCAGTACGATCGAAAGATAATGCGGGCAAACTTACGAATCAGTCGCTCTCGTTTGACCTCGATACGTTGGCCCCAACCTTAGATGTGACCGGACTTAGGGATGGAATGACGTGGGACATTACCGATCGATTTGCGGGGAGTTTGAGCGATCGAGATGCGCTTAGCAGTTTGGAATATTGGATAAATGACGGGACAAAAACCTCGATCGCGCTGAATGTAACGACGTTAATCAACGAACGATCAACCCTAAATTTCAACAACATCGCGCTGAGTAATCTAGAGGCGTTGCCGAAAATGACGGCGCAGAAACTCCATGTGAAAGGACTCGATCGGGCGGGAAATATCGTTCAGTATGATTATTCGTTCATGCGATTAGATTTGCCCAGTCAGTTAGAGGATAGCTATCTTCTAGGAGATGATCCGATCGTCAATCAAGGGAGTTCAGATTCTCGATCGGGCAGCAGTTCTAATGGATCGGTACCGAGTGGAACGGGTGGATTTTATTACATTGGAGCCGGGGGTGGATGGGGTTATTCATCCGGTGGTGGCAGTGGGAACTGGACGCCTGCAAGTTCAGGCTGGAGTCCGAGTAATCCGACGCCGAATCCTGATGAACCGAATCCCGATCGGCAACTGAATTATCTTCAAGCATTGGATGTCGTTTTAAGTACATCAATCGACGTATTAAGTAAACATCAGGCGGTGGTGAGTAAGAAAAACTCACTGATTAGAGCCAAAGAAAACTTAATGGGTTTGGGTAAGATTATCCAGGAATGGAATCTGTACGATCGTTATTCCACAGAGTTTAAGAATGGCTTTAATGGATTGTTTTCGTTGGGTTACGATTCGATCGATGGACAAATTAGTTGGAAAGATGCGGTAAAAGCGGGTTGGGTGTTTGCGAAGGCGATCGCTCTGGATACGAAACCTGTTTTGCTGAAAGCGTTTGAAAGTCAGACTTGGGGGATGTTTCGGGGCATGATGGTGAAGAATAATATGGCGATTTCGGTGGAGCAAGCGGATGCATTGAAAGGGGCGATCGATCGGTTCTCTTGGAACTATGTGCGATCGCGGCCCGTCGGAGAGACTTCCAGCGGTGGAGAAGGCGCTTCTCCAACGAGCTTTGCAGACCTAATTTGGACGACACAGTGGAGTATAGAACCCGGCAATAGCTTGGGTTCGCCGATAATGGTTTCAGGTCAGAAGGCTGAGAATGCTTGGATGGGAAACCGGGTCTATGACTATTTACAGAAAATGATGCAGGACATGAGTAGTCAGAAGTTAATTCAGAGTTTTGAATATTCCCAAGTGCTCGTTGATGCAGCGGCGCGGACGGTTCCCTTTTATAGATACATGGATAATCCAGGGCGGGATGCAGGTCCATTACGAGAGTTAATTGAATTAGGGTTTGAGATGGCTCGGGTAGGAGCGACCAATCCCACGGAAACAGCCACTGAGCCAAGTGCTTGGTTGGAAGCGGTGATGGAGGGCAATGCTAAATTAGCGGGAGAAGGGTTGAGTCAGTTTGTCGCATCGTTTGACCAATCGAATACAGATTGGTTTAGTGGACTTATTTATGCGAAAGAAGTGAAGAAGCCGATCGACTATGCCCAACGACTCGTTCAAGTGGCGGGGGCGGTGGACGATCCGGTGTTAGATGCGGAGGTGTTGAAAGCTAATTTCTTAAGTGAGTTCGTAAATTTAGGTGGGATATTCTCTGCTTTGAATCCAAACGTATCATATTCATCTTCAGACAGTCCTTCACCATTATCGAGAGTACTTATAGATAATTATTTAAATCACAACTCCTCTCAAAATTTATCTGGAGATAATTTAGAAAAGTATTTGAGAGGAGTGAATAAATACTTGCCTACATTAAAAAATTCAACTATCATACTAAAAAGTTTTAAAGATAGAATTGAATATAAAAATGATTGGGACAATTTTAGATGGATAAATTCAATTTTAAATTCAGTTAGCACATATGAGTCAACCCCTTTAAACTCAAATTCAGGAAATTTTTTACTAGCATCCTCTTTTGAACGAAATTTAAATGATGATGAAATAAAGTATATAGTAAGGACTTTCGACAGAAGCATTGATTATTCTAAGATTCGGATAACACGGGGAAATATCTTGTCGGCAGGTTCTAGTAAAACGATCGGCAATACAATACATCTTGCCGATATTTGGGGTAGTGCTATTTTCCAACAGGATGGTACATCTCTAACTGAGCAAGGTCTTATTCTACTAGTTCATGAAGTGACACATGTATGGCAATGGCAGAATGGTGGATTTGCTTACGCTCCTGATGCTTTAATAGCAATGCTCTCAGCATGGCTAACTACTGGAGATAGAGATAATGCATATTCTTGGAGAGAAGCAGACCGTAAAGGGCAGCCTTGGGCGAGTTGGAATCCCGAACAACAGGCTCAAGCGGTAGAAGACTATAATCGTGCTATCCAAATTTTTGCTTCTGATTCCAAAGGGGAAAGAGGACGTGTTGCAATCGAGACAACTCTTGTATTAACGAAGTACATGATTAAGATTCGTGATAAGGAAGGTGCCCCGAGTTATGATGACGCATGGAAATATATTAATATTCAACAATTCCCATCTGTCCCTTAATATGTGATTGAAAGAGTCAAATCATGAGGCTAACTCATCTTCTATTCGGGTTGTTTTTATCATTTACCCTTACGGGATGTCCTGCAAGAACAATAACTGCGCAAATTAAGAGTCCATATGAAAGGGATCTCTCTCTAGAGTTTTTCATGGAAAATCAATGGACCGGAAAAAGAGAAGCCCAAAAATTTTCTAGTTTTTCTTTTATCAGGGTCTCTCCAGAGGGAGATGTCCGAACAATTGTTTGGAGTATTAGTAGTAATGAAAGCAGTGGTGTAGAGCTGACAGAACTTACCTATGGACGACTTCCCACTGGATTTACAGTTTTAAATGCACTCAAAAAAATCAATCGTGGAGAAAAAATAGTGGTCTTGTATTGGTCTGAAAAAAACAACTCTACTGTTGTAGGTAGTATAGAAACAATAATTAAGCGATAATTCTGTTACGGCTAGAATTACCCATCGGATACTAGTGATGGCATCTAGAAACTCTGCTACACCCAGTTTCAATGATGGCAATCTAAAGCTGGGCGATCGGCAGAATCCCGATCGGCAACTGAATTATCCTCAAGCATTAGATGTCATTTTAAGTACGTCGATCGACGTGTTAAGTAAACATCAAGCGGTGGTGAGTAAGAAAAAATCCCTAATTAAAGCGAAAGAGAACTTAATGGGATTGGGCAAGATTATTCAAGAATGAAATCTGCACAATCGTTATTCGACTGAGTTGAAAAACGGGTTTAATGGATTGTTTTCGTTGGGTTACGATTCGATCGATGGACAAATTAGTTGGAAAGATGCGGTAAAAGCGGGTTGGGTGTTTGCGAAAGCGATCGCCAAGCAGTATTAAATCCCCATTCCTAATAGATTTCAGG
>ENA-OFDM01000989-OFDM01000989.1-metagenomes-genome-assembly--contig:-NODE-989-length-10071-cov-2.576278_pt1 | contig 10071 bp, 10 predicted proteins | sample MGYA00153385_OFDM01 | MGnify analysis MGYA00153385
CGGCTGGCAACCGGGCCGTCGTTAGATGTTTTGGTGGTGCCAGTGACGCTGATGTTCACCACCGCCGGCAGGAACTGGGCCGCCAGGTCGGCGAAGCTGTCGCCTGCCCCGCGGGCCTGGGCCGGCTGGGCGGCGAACGGCGGGATGACGGCGGGGAAGGCGAAGACGCTGGCGAGCGCCAGGGTGCGTATGGTGCGAAGGCGCATCTCAAAACTCCCGTATGTGGGCCGGCTTGCAGTCAGGCGTCGTTCTAGGTGTGGTGCAGGGTAGGTCCGGAAAAGGGGATCACGGCTTCGGCGCTTCCCGCAGCAGGCGCAGGAAGTCGCTGTCGGGCGTCAGCACCAGGCGGGACTGGCCGTTGACGAACGTTTCGCGGTAGGCCTGCAAGGTGCGATAGACGCTGTAGAACTCCGGGTCCTGGCCGAAGGCGTCGGCGTAGATCTTGATCGCCTGCCGCTCCCCGTCGCCGCGCAGGCGGTCGGCCTGGGCACGCGCCTCGGCCAGCAACACCGTGCGGTCGCGCTCGGCATCGGCCTTAATGCGCAGGCTGGCCTCCGCGCCTTCGGCACGGGCCTGGCGTGCGACACGCTCGCGCTCGGACTTCATGCGTTGCAGGATGGCTGTCGTGTTCTCCTCCGGCAGGTCGGCACGGCGGATGCGGACATCCTCGATCGAGACGTGTTTGTCCAAAAGCACCGATGGGGAAGAATTAAGTCTAACTTAAAACATTTTTCCTCCAGAGGCTACCGATCGAGCTTGAGTTGATGTGACAATTTTTACAAAGAAAATAAGGAGATTAAAAGTATGATTGGGTTAGAATTGTCACCAAGGTTAATGCTAACTCAAGTTGTTTCGCCAGTAGACTTAGATTGGCAAGAATGCTTGAATACTATTCCTCATGATTTTTATCATCTTCCTGGCTATTTAGAATTAGAAGCACATCGACAAAATGCCACGGCTGAGGCGATTGTTATCAGGAATGGAGCAGAAGTATTTTTTTTACCATACTTAATTCGCGAATGCGATCGACATGGAGATATCGATAAGTCCGATCGCGATCGGATCTATGATGTCATCTCACCTTATGGTTATCCTGGCATGTTGGTAAGTTCAGCAGGTCAAAATCCAATCTTTATTAAAAAATGCTTGAATATCATTTATGATTATTGGCAACAACGTCATATTTGCTCGGCATTTCTCAGACTACATCCCATTCTCAACAGCTATATCGATAGTTCGATATTTGCGATCGATCTATCTGTTTCAGATGATTATCTGATAGCGAATTTATCTCCGCGCGGGAACGTAGTTGTGTGCGATCTCACCAACGATCTCGATCGTATTTGTAAACAAATCAGGTCGAGCCATCGTACTAAAATCAGTAAATTAAGGCGTTCTGGATTTACAGTTAGGATGGTACCAGCAGACAAATATTTAGATATATTCATAGGTATCTATCTCGAAACGATGAATCGCGTCAAGGCTACTAAGATTTACTATTTTACTAAAGATTACTTCGAGAAACTAGTTCAAGTATTAGGAGATCGGCTCGCTCTTTGCGTAGTTGAAATCGATAACGAAGTCATTGCGGCTAGCCTCATCACTGAAGTGAGTGGCATAGTACAATATCACTTAGGTGGAACCAAAACTCAATATTTACCTCAATCGCCTACCACACTTATGTTTGATTATATAATTAGGTGGGCAAAAGAGCGAAACAATCATTATCTAAACTTAGGTGGTGGACTTGGTGGTCATCAAGATTCCTTGTATCATTTCAAATCTGGTTTTTCCGATCGCGTAAAATCTTTTGCAACTGTTGAGGCAATCGTGGATAGAGCGATTTACAATCGCTTGACACACTCAAGAGCTGAAGTTTTAGGAATGACACCTCTAGAAATTCAGGCTACATCTTTTTTTCCGAGTTATCGTGCATACTGACATGAATAGATCGCAATTAGGTTGAAAATAGCTTACAATTCAAGCGTAGATATATTCATCTGCATAATATGTTGGCATCTAATACTAATAAAGACTTGTATGGTAATGTCGAGTTTGCGACGTGGCTCGATCGACAGACACTATTTCCAGAAGAAATTTATCTGATTCAGAAATATTTTCAGCCAAATCTCAAAACAGTTGAAGCTGGCACCAATGGCGGTAGAATATTACTCAAAATGCAAGAGATGGGGTTTGCGAATTTAGCTGGATTTGATTATGTGCCCGAACTAATCAAGCAGGCAATCGATCGAGATCCCCAGCGGCAAATTGATTTTCAAGTTCGAGACGCGATTGCCTTATCCTATCCAGACAATAGCTTCGACCAAATTATTTATTTACAACAGATTATTTGCTTGATTGACAGCGCAGCCGATCGATTTAAGGCTATCCAAGAAGCTTATAGAATCCTCGCTACAGGTGGTACGGGCTTGTTCTCATTCTTGAGTTTTGAGTCGCGTAATGCCGGATTTATCTATGCTGGCTATCTTACCTATCTCCGCACACTTAGAAAATTGCGAGGCGACAACCGCAGCATTCAGAATTTACCGTGGCTCAAACTCGGAGGTAAATTCAATCCTCGATCGCTCGTCGATCGACATCCATATACATATTGGTATCGAGTATCCGAAATTTACGAGATATTACAATCGGTAGGCTTTGAGATCGTCGGCATCGGCACCGATCCCCAAATTAGTGCAGACGATCTCAAAGCAACCGATCGCCAATTGCTAGCCGAACAGATATCGGGAATGCTATATGTCGTCGTCAAAAAATCATAATCTGAATATCTAAACACGATTAATTACACTAGAACATAGAGTGCACTCAGATCGATCTGGGTATAATAAAATCTAGAGACTCGATCGGCAATCAAGAGCGGATGCAATCCGTAATTTGTAGCGTCTGCCTTGCAGAGGAGCTGTTTCTAACCGCTTAGGCTATCTATTTAAGATAGCTTTCAATTATTCATAACTTCTGGCAATGGCAAAACCTATTTTACTCTCAACTCCACATATGGGCGATCGCGAACACCAATTCGTGACAGAAGCCTTTGAAACTAATTGGATCGCACCGATTGGGCCTCATGTTGATGCCTTTGAGCAAGAGTTTTGCCTCACAGTGGGTTCTAGTCATGCAACCGCCGTCAGCTCTGGTACGGCTGCTTTACACTTAGCCTTAAAACTTGTCGGCGTTGGGGCTGGAGATGAAGTATTTTGTTCGAGCCTGACTTTTTCAGCCAGTGCCAATCCCATTGCCTATCTGGGTGCTAAACCTGTATTTATCGATAGCGATAGACTGTCTTGGAATATGAACCCCCATTTACTCCAAGCCGCACTGGAGCAAAGAGCAAAAGTAGGCAAACTGCCCAAAGCCGTAATTCTCGTGCATCTGTACGGACAAAGTGCCGACATCGATCCGATCCTCGCAGCTTGTCAGCAGTATGGCGTGCCGATGATTGAAGATGCGGCTGAAGCTCTGGGCGCGACTTATAAAGGTCGATCTCCTGGTACCTTTGGGACTGTCGGCATCTTTTCATTTAATGGCAACAAGATTATTACAACTTCGGGCGGTGGAATGTTGGTGTCTGAAGATGCCAGCATCACCTCCAAAGCCAAGTTTTTGGCAACCCAAGCCCGCGATCCGGCTCCCCATTACCAACACTCAGAAATCGGCTATAATTACCGCCTCAGCAACGTCCTCGCCGGAATTGGGCGCGGACAATTGCTCGTACTAAGCGATCGAGTCGCCGCCAGACGGCGCAATTGTGAAGTCTATGAAAAAGCTCTGGGCAAGCTACCAGGGGTCGAATTTATGCCTGAAGCTCCCTGGGGTAATGCTACCCGCTGGCTGACTTGTCTGACGATCGATCCTGCTGATTTTGGCGCAGATCGCGAACAGATCCGGCTAGCACTTGCCGCAGAACAGATCGAAGCCCGCCCCGTCTGGAAGCCGCTCCACATGCAGCCGATCTTCAAAGATTGCGACTGCTTTGGAGGCGAGGTGGCTGAAGATCTATTCGATCGAGGTCTATGTCTGCCTTCTGGCTCTAATTTGTCCGATGAAGACTTGGATTGTGTGATTAGTGCGATCGTCAAGTGTGCGCGGGTGTAAATAAAAGATCCCCGACTTCTTCAAGAAGTCGGGGATCTTTTTCATGCACAAATACTTTTATTAGTCAATAGTCTAAATCTAAATTTTTGTTAACACTGTCATTGGTAGTTCTCAGACATGTGGTTTAAATTAGACAGACTTAGATCTATTTTTTATATTTAAATGTCATGACTACTGGCGATTTATCTAGTCCAGAACCGAGTCGATCCAGTCACAGTAAACCCCTTCCTAAAGTAAAGTTACCCACGATGATCCGGCTGGGATTGTTTCAGATGGGATTGGGGATGATGTCGGTGATGGTATTTGGGGTACTAAATCGGGTATTGATCAAAGAGTTGGCGGTACCGAGTACGATCGCTACTGTAATACTCGCCCTCACACTGTTTGTAGCTCCAGCGAGAATTATTTTTGGACAACTCTCCGATACCAAACCGTTATTTGGTTATCATCGCACTGGCTATGTCTGGCTAGGAGCGGCTGGGCTGGTAACAAATGCTTGGATTGCTGTGCAGGTGATGTGGCAACTCGGCGCAAGCCTCAAGGAGGTAGGATGGGCGGTGACTACCTATGGCTGGGCGGGGTTACTCGGTTTTGTCTTTGCCTTGTATGGCTTGTCGGTGAGTATGTGCTCGACACCCTTTGCTACTTTACTGGTAGATATTACCGACGAGGACGATCGATCGCGCTTAGTCGCAGTGGATTGGTCGATGTTAATTGGCGGTACAATTGTCGGGGCGATTACGATCGGCGTACTACTCAAGTCATTAGAAATTAACGCGACAATTACCCAAGTTCAAGCCCAAATTAATCGGCTATTTATCATTATTCCGGCGATCGTTGGTATTTTAACTTTTGTCAGTACCTGGGGAGTCGAAAAGAAATATTCTCGGTTTACTAATCGGGTAGGAACGCAGACAGGATCGCATTTGTCATTAGGACGTGCACTATCCATTCTTACAGCCAGTCGTCAAACTCAGGTATTTTTTACCTTCTTGGTAGTGATGACATTAGGATTATTCATCCAAGATCCGATTCTCGAAACTTATGGTGGTGAAGTGTTCGATCTCCCCGTCGGCAAAACGGCGGCACTAAACGCTTTTTGGGGCGGCGGCACGTTGCTGGGTTTAAGTGCAGCGGGATTTTGGTTTATTCCCAAGCTGGGTAAACAGAAGACGGCTCGATTGGGTTGTATGCTAGTAGCGGCATCGATGCTATGGGTGATTGTCTCTGGCTTTACTCACAATCCCGTGTTTCTCCAACTGGCTCTACTATTATTTGGGATCTGTTCGGGATTGGTGACGACTGGCGCAATTACACTGATGTTGGATCTCACCGTACCCGAAACTGCGGGGACATTTATCGGTGCGTGGGGTTTGTCGCAAGCTTTAGCCAAAGGGTTGGCGACAGTTTTTGGAGGTGTAGCCTTAGATATTGGGAAGTCAATTTTCCCGAATATTGTCGTTGCTTATGGGTTGGTATTTAGTCTCCAAGCTCTAGCAATGATTGTAGCGGTTAAGTTACTCGACAGGGTTAATGTGCGCGAGTTTCAAACTACAGCTAAAGATGCTGTCAAAGCAGTCATCGCCGCAGAGGTAGATTAGACAGTTAACAGTTGACAGTTGACAGTTGACAGCGGCTTGCACTACTCCCTTCCCACTCAAGAAATAGACATCATAATTTACTATCCACCATCCACTGTCTTGAAAAGGTGCTCTACTTGTCTGGTCGGGTTCCCCGCCCAGTTGGGAAACCCCTGTTCCCGCACTTTTCGCCATCCACCATTCACCATTCACCCTAGATGTCTAATTTGACGCTGGGGGAGTAAGTGAATGTAGGGTATGTTAAGCGCAAGTCGTAACGCACCAGGGTATCGATCTAAAAATTGCCATATGTTAAGATATGTATAGCGATCGATCGCCCATTGCACATTCTTCAAATCTGTAATTTATGACGTTTGAACTCCATCCCGTTCGCGCAACGTCTCCCCAAGAGGATGACGGTAGCGATCTCAAAAATGAAGAGTTGACACCTGAAACTAATGGTCAGCCGCGTATTGCCAAGGATGAGCCGATCTTATGTCCCCACTGCCTACGCACTGCCAGTAACGGTATCAAATGTAAGGGGATCTGCGTAGCTGAAAGCGACTATTAAACAGTTGACAGCTTGCACTGAGCGAGCTAAACCCAGCAATCGCTTGGTTAACAAAAACGCGAGCGATCGAAAATTTCAAACATCTCGGCTGTTTTGGTTCAAATAGCCCTGTACGAGGAGATCCGCACCGATATGGTGATAAGTTACCCGCTCTAATACCAGAGCTGCTGACATCGACTGAATGTTCAGATCGCCAACTGGAGAAGGCGCGGTGATACCGCCGACGATTTTGGGCGCGATAAAAGCTAATACCTTCTGAATTACGCCCTCAGCGATTGCGCTAGCCGCTAGCGTCCCACCGCATTCCCATAATACTGACAACGAGCCGCGATCGTAGAGATGCTGCATCACTAAAGTCGGTGTGAGGATGTCTAATTCTAATACTTGGACACCACGATCGCGCAGTCGAGCCAACATCTCTGGATTTGCGCCGATTTGGGTAGCTATCAGGGTAGGCGCGACACTGGTATCCCACAAGATCGCATCTGTTGGCACCAAATTTCGAGTCATCACTACCCGCAGGGGATTGGGTGTATCCAACCGATGACTAGTCAGCAGCGGATTATCCTTTCTCAAGGTATTACCCCCAATAACTACTGCATCACACCCCGCACGGAGGTGGTGAACATAGTTGCGAGAGGTTTCGCTACTTACCCAATTACTATGTCCGCTATCAGTCGCAATTTTGCCATCGAGAGTCATGGCATATTTCAAAATTCCCAACGGGCGATGATGAACGATTCGCTGCACAAATCCTTCATTTAGTTCTTCACAAGCGGCTGTCTCCACCCCGATGATGACCTCAATTCCTGCTTGCTCTAAGGTGGCAATTCCGCCGCCAGCGACGAGCGGATTGGGATCGACCATGCCGACTACGACTTTGCCGATCCCCGCAGCTACCAGAGCCGCCGCACATGGGGGCGTTCTACCGTAGTGATTGCATGGTTCGAGACTGACATAAATTGTTGCTCCCTGTGCCCTGTCACCCGCTTCCCGCAGCGCGAATACCTCCGCATGAGGTTGTCCCGCACCAGGATGAAAACCTTCGCCAATGACCTCGCCATCTTTGACAATTACTGCACCCACGAGGGGATTTGGGGCTGTTTTTCCCCAAGCTTGCTTGGCTAGAGCGATACATCGGTGCATCATCTGGCGATCGAATTCTGTAGCTTTCATAAGGTGCGGATAGGGACTAGTGATGTTGATATGCCTGTATTGTTTGAATATATTTGCGTACTATCCAGCCTTGATTTCATTATTTCACGATCTTTCATCCCCGATCGCCTATTGACTGAGATAAGTTTTACCGATTGTTCGATCGGGTCGCTACCAATGACAACCGATCGAGAAACTGTTATTGTTAAGAAATATTGCGTAGCCAATCCTTCTGGTAGTATAAACCTTATGGTAGGGTTCCCCCGTAGCTTGTCCAAACCTATTACTGTATTTTGCGACTTTGATGGTCCGATCGTCGATGTGTCCGATCGATATTACAGTACCTACCATCGGGCATTGACCGATACTGCGGCATTTTATCGCCCGTTATCAATGCCGCGACTCGCAGATTTGGATTTTCAGCTCAAACTCACAATTCTGACCAAAACCCAATTTTGGCAGATGAAACAAAACCGCATTCCCGATCGAGAAATAGCCCGCCAGTCGGGATTAGGTGAAGCGGAAATAGATTTTTTCTTACAGCGTGTTGTCGAAATCGTCAACTGTGCTGACTTACTCCACCAAGACAAAATTCAACCAGGAGTTACTTGGGCACTAGGATTGCTGAAATCGCCAGGGAATCGGCTGATTTTGGTCACATTACGCGATCGAGATGAAGCAATCGCGATCTTAGAGCAACATGGACTGAGACAATTATTTACCGCCGTTTATGGTACAGCCAATAGTCAAGCAGCATACCAAAACCAGGCAGAGATCAAAACAAAACTACTCGAACGAGCAATGCGCGAACATCAAGTTACGCGACTAAATTTGGATCGGAGTTGGATGATTGGCGATACAGAGGCGGATGTTTTGGCTGGAAGGGCGATGGGAATTTCAACTATCGCTTTAACTTGTGGAATTAGGAGCAATTCACAACTGATTCAACTCGAACCAACACTAATCAAAGCAGATTTACTCTGTGCGGTACATCATTTAGTCGGCATGAATTCTCTTCAAGTATGTAGATAAATTATGGGCTGGCGATAGCTGGTGCCAGTCGCCGCTCGGCTACTTCGTACTAAAGTCAATCGGGAATTTTTTCAAAACTAGCGATGATTGGGGATACTATAGCAATCCTAGCTGTCGATCGAGGTTGCACTGCTGGTGCCCAACACATCCTACACTCGCCGCTCGATCGGTTAGGATCGCTGGATGTGGAGTGTGGACGCTTGAGTCGATCGGACGTTACTCGGCTGGCTCGATCGTACTTTTCAAGCCGTGACTTTTGAGGACATCACAGTAATGTTCGGCATGTTCTTGATTGCAGACGATGACTAGTGCCATTTCATTCTGATGTGCTTCCATCATCACACTGATGGCACTAGTTTCGGACATATTGGGAATCGTAGTTACCAATACTTGAACTACATGTTCCATTCGATTGTTATCGTCGTTATGCAGCAACACGCGGTAATTAGGCGCGAGCTTACGAGATGTTGAACGCTTTTCAATAGTCTCAACAGACACGCTTTGACTCCCTCTTTTACTAAAAATGGACAACTGTTTCTATTATGCCGCAATCAGTTTTGATTTGCTGGGGATAGCGGAAATGTCTAAAATGGTTACTACAGTTATCTATCTCCCCACATCTCGCCATGACTACCACTACGCCGATCTTCTCAACACAACCGCTTCCAGGTCAATATTGGCAGTGGCGGGGGGAGCAGATTTATTATGTCCAAGCAGGGGCAGCTAGAGCCAATCGACCACCATTGCTATTGATTCATGGCTTTGGGGCATCGACAGATCACTGGCGCAAGAATATCTCCGAACTCAGTCAAGAATTTCAGGTGTGGGCGATCGATCTATTAGGCTTTGGACGTGCGGCGAAACCCGATTGGACATACAGCGGGGATCTATGGCGGACTCAACTACATGATTTTATCACTGAAGTTATCGGTCAACCTGTTGTCCTTGCAGGTAATTCGCTCGGTGGCTATGCGGCTTTGTGCGTCGCTGCCGAACATCCTGAATCTGCTGCTGGGCTGATTTTGCTCAATAGTGCTGGCCCTTTTACCGATAGTACTCATCCCAAGGAACCAAACATCTTTCAAAAAGCTGTAAATCAGCTCCTGACTGGCTTTCTCCGTCACCCGATCGGTAATTCACTCCTATATAAATTTGTTCAACGCAAAACATTTGTCCGCAATACACTCAAGAAGGTGTATGTAGATCAATCTGCGGTGACAGTACAGCTTGTTGATGAAATCTATCGTCCTTCATGCGATCGAGGTGCGCCCCAAGTATTTGCTTCCGTCTTTAGCAATCAGCAGGGCGAAAAAGTAGATGTACTGCTCGGTAAAATGCAGTGTCCGCTATTGATGATCTGGGGTGAGGGCGATCCGTGGATCGATGCCCGCAAGCGCGGCGAGAAGTTTCGGGAATATTATCCCCAATTGCAAGAATATTATATCGCCGCAGGTCACTGTCCCCACGATGAAGATCCAGTTCAAGTAAACGCAATTATTCATAATTGGGTCAAAGAATATTGTCGTTCCGTAAACAGTTGACAGTTGACAGTTGACAGTTGACAGCGAAAAGTGCTGATGGGCGGGTGACCCGATTCGTGACAAGTTAAGAAAAACGGAG
>ENA-OFDM01000991-OFDM01000991.1-metagenomes-genome-assembly--contig:-NODE-991-length-10041-cov-2.720409_pt1 | contig 10041 bp, 6 predicted proteins | sample MGYA00153385_OFDM01 | MGnify analysis MGYA00153385
CATCCGGTGGTGCAAATATGGTTGCAGTCATAGATTTAACTGAAATTGAATGCCTTTATTTTAAGCTACACACTCGCGATCGAGTAAGATACGATGGGGAAATTAATTTAAGATTGAACCTCTGCGCCATCCCTGCACTGAGCGGAGTCAAAGTGTGTGTCGCTGCGGTTAAAGCAACTATATATGAAAAAAGCTACTGTAATTGGTCTAGGTCGATCGGGTATTGCTGCTGCTAAACTATTAATCAAACATGGTTATACAGTTACGCTCAGTGACAGTAATAACAATCCCAGTCTCGAAACCCAAAAACAAGGATTAGAAACACTCGGAATCAACGTCAAACTCGGTGACAACTTCACACCTACCACCGAAGATATTATCGTTGTCAGCCCTGGGGTACCTTGGGATATCGATCCCCTAGTCAAAGCTAGAGCAATGGGTATTGACACGATCGGCGAAATGGAATTAGCATGGCGATACCTCCAGGATATTCCCTGGGTAGCAATTACTGGAACCAATGGTAAAACTACCACTACTGCCTTAACTGATGCGATTTTTAGAGCTGCTGGATTAGAAACGATCGCTTGTGGTAATATCGGTTTTGCTGCCTGTGAATTAGCTTTACTCGAAACACGTCCAGCTTGGATTATTGCCGAACTGAGTAGCTATCAAATCGAATCTACTTTTACCCTCAAACCACAAATTGGTGTATGGACAACGTTAACGCCCGATCATTTAGCGCGTCACAAAACTGTTGAAAATTATGCCGCGATTAAGGCTAAATTACTTCGCAATTCACAGTATCAAATTTTCAATGGTGACGATCGATATTTACACGATTTAGGTGATTCGGATTGGCAAGATGCCACTTGGACGAGCGTAAAAGGTCAAGAATATTTACAAGTAAATCCCGAATCTGGGGTGTGGATTGAAGATAATTGGGTAATGTACCGTAATGAAAAAGTCCTCCAAGCTGACTCGCTCAAAATGCCTGGAGATCACAATCTCCAAAATTTATTAATGGCTGTAGGTATTGCTAAATTGGCTGGAATTGAGAATGGTGCGATCGCATCTGCTGTCGCTAGTTTTCCTGGAGTTGCCCATCGATTAGAATATATCTGCACCTATGAAGGCGTGGATTATATTAATGATAGTAAAGCGACTAATTATGATGCCGCAGATGTCGGATTGAGTGCTGTCAAAGCACCGACGATCTTAATTGCGGGTGGCGCAGCTAAAGAAGGTGACGATCTGGGTTGGTTGGCTACAATTACCCAAAAAGCAGCCGCAGTATTATTAATCGGTGATGCTGGAACTCAATTTGCCGATCGATTGCAATCGATCGGCTATACTAATTTTGAAATCGTCGAAACGATGGCAAATGCTGTAACTCGATCTCCCGAACTAGCCCAAAAATATCAAGCCAAAGTTGTATTATTATCCCCTGCTTGTGCGAGTTTCGACCAGTACGATAGTTTCGAGCAGCGCGGTGATGACTTTCGTCAATTGTGCCAAAACTTGCAAGAAGTTAGGGAATAAAGGCATCCTCATTCCTCAATTTTTGGTTGTGGCTTAACTTGGCTAGGATCGCTAGGGGGAATACCATCGATCGAGATCAGTGATTCCATCACGGATTTGACAATCGGTGCAGCAACATTACTACCAAAGGCTTTTTCCTTACCTTTTGGTTCATCGACCGCTGCAAAAACTACATATCGGTGCTGGCCATCTACAGGTAAGATCCCTACAAAGCTGGTAATTTTCTGGTCGTCTTGTCCGTAGCCACCTCTGACAGCCTTTTGAGATGTTCCAGTTTTACCCGCAATCCGATAACCAGGAATTTGCGCCTTCACTCCAGAACCCTTGGTGACGACAGTTTCCATCATCTCCAGTACCGCTTGGGCATTAGTCGGGGAGAAGATCTGAGTGGGTTCAGGAAGAGTTGGTTTGTCCTTCCGCACCCCCGTACTATCAAATAACCCTTCAACCACATGAGGTGTAACTAATTTGCCACCATTGGCAATACTCCCAATCAAAGTTACTAATTGAATCGGTGTCAGTGAAAACCCTTGTCCAAATGCAGCATTAGCTGGGTAAATCGGCGAGGCGATAAACTGTTGGCGACTTCTAATTTCCCCCTGTCCTTCCAGTGGCAGATCGATCCCCGATTTTTGACCTAAACCAATGCGTTGAAGCCAGTTATGGTAAACATCTGGCTTGAGACGTTGCATCATTTTCACCATCCCCACATTACTAGAATGCTGGAGAATCTGAGCGATACTAATCTCACCATTACCTTTTTTATCAGAATTGCGAATGGTATATTTGCCCACAGTGATGCTCCCGCCGTCGTAGAAGGTGGTATTAGGCGCAATTACCTTGTTTTCTAAGGCGATCGCTACAGCAATCGGTTTGAAGGTCGATCCTGGCTCATAGAGATCCGAGACAGCCGAATTTTGGAGCAAGGTTGGAGCGCGTTCTTTGCCCACTATTTTGCTGTAATTTTGGACGGCTTTGTCATAATGGTTGGGATCGTATGTGGGTTCTACCACCAGAGATCGCAAGGCTCCGGTATCGGCATCCATGACGATTACCGTCCCCCGTCGTGTATTCCATTCTTTCATCTTTTGAACTAAGGCTTCTCTAGCGGCACGTTGTAGCCGCAGATCCACTGTCAGGCGGAGTTGTAAGTCATCAGCATGTAAGTAATCTGGTGTCACTCGATCGGGTAAAATTTTTCCTTTACCTGTTTTTGTCAGTTGGTATCGAGCGAGTTTTCGCTCCAGTAATAACGATTGACTAGATTCTACTCCGGCTTGAGCTTTGTGTTCCCAATCGAGGTAGCCCAAAACCTCAGCCATCATGTCACCTTGAGGATAAGATCGGGTATAGTCGAGTTCCCCTTGGACGATATCTATCCCCTCTAGTTTCAAGGCTCTAATCCGACTTTTTACATCTTCCCCCAAACCGGAGCCAATCCGCACTCCCGTTTTGCGCTGCTGAAATTTTTTCATCAGCTCCTGCGGACTACAATCTAAAATTGGTGCTAATCTTTGAGCCATATCCAATGGCGTAATACTCACTCTATTCCCATTTTTTGGCAACCCTTTCCCGAATAACACTTCACCAAATTTGACAGGGTGAGCGTAAATAGTATAGCTGGGTCGATCGATCGCGACTTGATTATTCGATCGATCGACGATCGTTCGACGCGGTACAAATGGGGTAACAGTCACACTTTGCCGTTCGCGTGCGATCTGCTGCAACCTTGGTGCATCAATTATCTGTAGCCAAAATAATCTCAGCACTAACCCGAATGTTCCCAATCCCAGCACGAGCCAGATCCCAGCCAATCGATGCTTGGTGTTGCGGAGATCGATCGAACTTGGCGTTGGCAATCGACTATTACCACCTAATTGCGCTGACTTTTTTCTACGGGTCTTACTCATTCAATTGATACATTGGTGATAAAAGGCACAGTAAAATTTATTATTCGATTGTATCTTAACAAAAATGTCCCGTTTAGGTCGATCGAAACCACAAAATCGGTTAAAATCTGAACACACTGCTGTCTGGCAATTTTCAAACAAATGTTAAAAAAGTCAGATAGATCGACAATTAAATGCGATTCGTCAGTCAGTTTAGAGTGGATCGAAGTAATTCGTTGGCGCAGTCTCTCCGAGCGATTCGCTCACTGATTTTAAGTTGCTGATTATACATATGCTTTACCGAGCATTCGATCGAGTATCTACTCAGACAACAGATCTAAGCTATTGTTGATTACAATATCCACAAAACTGGTTGTTACAAAATGAAACAGCAAAGTAGTTTAATCGTAATAGCATTACTGCTAGCAGCTAGTAGCACTACACTCAAAACTAGTGCCCAAACTGCTGCCGATAAATTCCCATTGCCCACCTCGATGGCGGCAGGAACGAAAGTACAGATTGATGGTTCTAGTAGCCTACAAGCTGTCAATCAAGGTCTCAAAGAGCGATTCCAAAAGCAGTTCCCTGGTACGGATATCGCTGTCCCGAGACAATACCAAGGTAGCGATAGCGGTGTCAAAGCAGTAGCCCAAGACAAAGCTGATGTCGCGGGAATCGGTCGTGCACTGACAAAAGAAGAAAAAGCTCAAGGCTTAATCGCCAAAGCGATCGGTAGATCCAAAATCGCCATCATTGTCAAAGATAGTAACCCATACACTGGCAACCTCACCCTCAAAGATTTTGCTAAAATTTATCGAGGTGAGGTCACAGACTGGTCGCAATTACCTAGTGCCAAAGGGGCAAAAGGGAAAATAAAAGTGATCGACAGACCCGATAGTAGCGATACCCGACGGGCATTTGCCAACTATCCAGTTTTTCAAAATGGCAAACTCAAGACAGGTAGGAATTCTGAGAAACTCACTGAAGATTCGACTCAAGCAGTCGTCGATCGACTAGGTGAAGATGGAATTGGTTACGCACCCGCAGATCAAATTAAAAATGTTCCAGGGATTAGAGCCATTACGCTCCACAGTACCCAACCGGACAATCCAAAATATCCTTTCTCTCAACCTTTAGCCTACGTTTACAAAGATAAAGGCGGACAAGTTCGCGATGGTGCCAAGGCTTTTCTCGGCTATGTGAACGATCCGGCTGGTCAACTAGCAATTAAAGAATCAGTTGCGGCTGGAGCCGTCACAGTAGCCGCAGGGACAGCCCCAGAGCCAACTGCAAGCACTAGTCCGGCAACGACAACTACCACGACTGAGACTACAACTGAAACCACTGGAGCCACTGGAGCTACCGGAACAACTGGAGCAGCAGGTACGACAACAGGTACCGAAACTACCCGCACGACGATCGCCAAAAATCCAGAAAAAGGTGGATTCAATCCATTGTGGCTATTGTTACTTCCTGTTGCTGGCGGATTGGCATGGCTGCTACGGAAGAAACCTACCCCAGCTCCGACCCCGATCGCTACCGCGCCTGAAACCTCACCGACAATCAAACCACTATATCCACCACCACCATCTCGAACTGCTAGAGGCGATGGTTTATCTGGCGATCTATCTGGAGATTTGTCTTCTAGTTTGGGTGGCTACCGTCCTTCTGGCGATCTGAGATCGGGTGACTTGCGATCGGGCGATTTATCAGGTATTGTACCTCTACGCCCAACCATCGAACCAAGTATCAATTTCAATGGTGTCATCGATCCAGTTAAAAATAAAGCCACTGATATCGGTCTAGCTGGTGGCGCAGCATTGGCAGGTGGAGCCGCAGCCGCAGCCGCACTTGGCAAAGGCATCTTTGATTCGACCCAAGATCCAATTCGCGATCGAGGTGCAGACCGAGCCAGCGAAATACATCCCCCCGAAATCAAAGCCCCCGACATCGACCTGTCAAACCCTCTAGAAGGGCTGAAAGATAAGTCTTCCAATTTCATCCCCAATCTAGACACCAACAACCCTCTAGAAGGCATCAAGGGCAATAGTGACTTTAGTAAAGCTAGTGGATCGGCAAACTTATTTGACGATTTCAACTCAGCAGATCTGAGTCTCGAAATCCCCAATATCACTCCCAACAATCCATTGGATGGGATCCAATCCAAAGTTACTGAAGCAACGCCAGATATCAATCTCGATCGTCCTAGTACCGGAACGGTAGACTTGGCAGATTTCCTAAACGGTGGTGGAGCCGTCGCCGCAGGTGGCGCAGCATTGGCAGGTGGAGCCGCCTTAGCTGGCGGGGCCGGTAAGTCAATCGGCGACTTCTTGAGCGGTCGAACAGATGCAGCTCAACCTGAGGTACCAGTATCAGAAGCTAAGATCGATCGCGATCCTTTTGACCTTGGTAATCCTCTGACTCCCGTTCAGGAGCCAACTACCGTCCCAGATAATTCACTCGAATTACTCTCCACGGACATTGACAACGACCTGTTTGACTTTGGGGATTTGGATCTAGGTCAGAATCGAGTTTCCAATCCAATATCTGAGGATATAGATCTCTTCAATCTGGAAGATCCCTTCAGTGGTATGACAAATCGTGATAGTAACTTCTTCACAACTGGTAATGCCGCAGCCGGAGCAGGGGCAATCGCTGGCGGTGCAGCCTTATTCAGTGGTGACAAAAAAAACCAGCCCGAATCAGAAATCCTCAATCCAGAAATAGACACTTTCGATCGCGATTTGGATGCAATTGACCTTAGCGATTTGGATGAAGATCCATTCGCTGGTTTATCCGATCTACTCGGTGAGGATACTGGTAATATGACCAATGAACAGTCAAAATCCGAACCGAGTGATTTCTTTGCCAACATCAAAGATAAGGCTAGCGATTTAGTCGAAGATGGCAAAGGTTTGGGTGGTGCTGCTTTAGCGGGTGGTGTCGCCGCTACCTTCGGAGCTGGAAAAGCAATTCAATCTTTCTTCAGTAGCAAAGAAACTCCAACTGATAGCGCAGCAAATCCGATCGAACGCAGCGATCTCTCTGGCAATCTCTACAGCGAAGGTCAGATTACCCTCGTTTCCCCTAGTTCCACTCAAGCCTATGCTCACTGGGAAATCCCCGTGCGGTTGAAGCAGCAGTTGCGGGCGCAAGGTGGTCAAAGATTGGCAGTTCGGCTCTACGATGTCACTAATGCCGATCTTAATGTTGAGTTACCGACTATTTTCAAAGAATTTGAATGTAGTGATTCAGCTTGGGATTTGGAACTACCCATCAGTCAAAGCGAACATCGTTATTTAACTGAAATCGGTTATCTAACTGAAGATGGACGCTGGTTGATGTTGGCTCGTTCCGCTCCATTATGGATTCGCTAATATTAGTCGATAGATAATCGACCGCCAAAAAGAGCAGCAATTTCCCAATGATAAATTGCTGCTCTTTTGTGCCTTAACCATCAGCATTCTGTAGAGTGAATCTTATCTGTACGCCAAATCTATGCTATTGCAGCAGCCGCCAAGGCGGTTAAGACATGCAAAAATCCTTGCTCCCTACCAGATACCCGACTTCTTTAAGAAGTCGGGTATCTGTCCCTAATCCCTAATCCCCGATCTGAACGACTGTCGCAACCGCAATAGTGTTGCTGTTTGATATAGATTGAGCGGGAGTAATGAGATTCCTTCTAGCCGTGATTGTACCCAGCCTTCACCCCAATACCATTCATGATACCCATCGACACCTTGACTGAGTAGAAGTCGTAAGCACTGGGAATCGACTCGATCGACTTGAGATTCTACCACTAACGAGCCGAAACTAGTTTCAAATTTTGTACCCAGCGTCAGTAGATCTGGGCTAGAAAAACTCACCTGCTGGGGAAAGAGCCACTTTTTTAGTGCTGAGGGTGATAATAATCGATCGCGAATCGTACTAGGCGTAGCTGGAACTTCAATCCGCAATTCACTTCGTTGGAAATTACCGAGCATGATGAGATAACAGTTAAGGATGGATTTACAAAAGTCTTAGCAATCCTCGAAAAATCAAACCGATCTTTTAGGGAATCACTAACGCAGGCATTGTATTTATATCCTAACGCTAAATTAATTGCTAACTACCAGTTCGACCGAACCTCTTGGTGATGACTACTCAGCGCAGGAGTAACAATCGTCGCGGTACATCAGTCTGCGATTCTCGTTCCAAGAGGCTCGCGGGAACGTCAAAATGCGGATGTGATGGATAATAATAACACGATTCCTGTTCGGGAGGTTTTGTCAATGAGAGTCAACGTCAGCGACGGGAAAATAAGAGCGAAATGGAGACGATCTTAGCTACTCACTTCTAGTCTATTCCAAAGTCATTCAACCTCGCATCTACCAACCTTTACCCCTGAGGTATCTCTTATGTTCAATCGTCAGTTTAGTCTATTGGTAATAGCAACTTTATTGCTATCACCCAACCTAGTTAATGCGAATGAAATCGATGAAAATCAGAATCTATCGATCGGAAATGTTCAGATCCAAACTACTGAGATCGGTACGACAATTCAAACCCCAAAGATTAAAATAACCACTCCCAAAGCAACCGAAAATCGAGTAATTATCAGTCGGACTCGTCGGCGCAATCTCGATCGAGTCAGACGCGGGCGCACTGCTACACCAGCGATGATTCGCCAGCGGGTAGAAGATTCCAATCGACAAATAACCACTCCCACTACACAAATTCGCAATTCAACCATTCGCAGTTCGAGGAATGAAGATCGTTCAGAATCTACAATCGAGCAGCAGCAGTCGGTTCAGTGCAGTGGTAGCGGTAGTTCAGTCAGTCAATCTTCTTCCTCTACTGTCAATGGACGCACTATCAGCTCGGAAGTTCGTAAAAATTGTCAATAAGTAGCTACTCCAGTACTAATGTCAAATTACAGAGCTAGGGTGGTAAGTGAATGGCGATTCGCGCCTGCCCTAGCGTCCCGACGGTTTAGCGAATCGCTGTCAACTGTCAACTGTCAACTGTCAACTGTTTACTCAATCTCCTCCAAAAATTTCGATATCTGTAAATGCAGCAACAGGCGCACCGTGCCCTACCCAGACAATCTGATTGGGTTCGCCTTTACCACAGAAGGGAGAGCCGTACATTTCCCAGGTATTGGCATTTCCAACTTGGGCGAGATTGCCCCAAAATTGGGGTGTGACACCCCGATAGTTGGGGTTGCGGATGGTTTTAGTCAATTTGCCATTTTCGATCGCTTTGGCGTACTCACAGCTAAACTGAAATTTGTGGCGTTGGTCGTCGATCGACCAGGAACGATTGGACTCCATGTAAATGCCGCGCTCGATCCCACCGATAATTTCATCAAAGCTTTGAGATCCAGGTTCGAGATTGATATTTGCCATCCGATCGATCGGTGGACGATTCCAGCTACAGGCGCGGCTACAAGCTACTCCTGGCAGATCCAATCGCGCTTGACTCTCTAGGCTTCCCAGTCCCCGCTCCAAGATCCCATCGCGAATGATATATTCCCGCGTCGCTGTAGCTCCAGTATCATCAAAACCATAACTGGCAAATTCGCCTGAGACAGTCGGATCGAAAGTAATATTCATCAAGGGCGAACCGTAGACGAGATTGCCAAAATCAGTAGGTTTGACAAAACTTCCCCCCGCATAATTGCGCTCGTCACCCAAAATTCGATCTAGTTCGAGCGGATGTCCGACACTTTCATGGATTTGCAATAGGAGCTGATCCGGTGCAAGTACTAGATTGGTTGTCTCAGTGGGACATTCGATCGCCGTCAGCAATTCTACCGCCTGTTCGCCCACCTGTTGCACTCGCGCCCACAGATCGGCGGTGAGAAAATATTCCATCCCACCTTGATAACATCTGGCGAGTCCCCCGCGATCGCTCCGATGTTGGATAATAGCTCCATCCTGAGCTGTCGCTGCATAATCTGTCGTCATCAGCAAAAATTTCTGATAGACATCGGAACCATTGCTACTGACAAACCAAGTTTCCAATTCGCGGGTAATAATCGTAGCACTGGTTTGAACGATTTGCGCCCCAACTTTGAGAGTATGACAAATCTTGCTCAATTGCTCGCTAATTTCGCCAGGAGTCAGGCTATTAAATGGTTGGAGGGTAGGGGAGACATATTGACCGACTACCTTGGGTCGCTGGGCTGTGGTGATGGGGTAAATTCGATATGCACGCGCAGCGATCGCTTGATGATATGCTGCGGTAGCGGCGGCGCGAACTCCCTTGGGATCGAGCAGATTCGTCGCGCCATAGCCGATTTGTCCATCGACGAGGACTTCGATCATCACCCCTTCACTAATCGTCGTACTATTATTTTGCGGCATTCCGTCTCGTGCCGATCGAGCAACGGCGACTTCTCGCACTTTCCGCAATCCCACCCAATCCACAGGTAGATCGATACAGTCGAGCAAATCGCTAAGTTGAAGAATTGGTGTGGTGAGCATGGATGTGGGTTTACGGTGTATATGAGTCTGTTGGAGTTGCTGCGGGGAAGCTCTACCCTATTCCTCTACTGTGTATACACAAGTTATTTGAGTTGCTGCGTAGTCCCTTTACCCCACCCCAGCCCTCCCCTTTATAAGGGGGGGTT
>ENA-OFDM01000992-OFDM01000992.1-metagenomes-genome-assembly--contig:-NODE-992-length-10031-cov-11.165196_pt1 | contig 10031 bp, 10 predicted proteins | sample MGYA00153385_OFDM01 | MGnify analysis MGYA00153385
CCGGATCGTGCGCGCGATGATTTGCAGATCGAGCCCGAGCGACCAGTTGCGCAGGTACTCAAGATCGTATTCGACGCGAGCCTGCATCTTCTCGATCGTATCGGTCTCGCCGCGGTGGCCGTTCACCTGCGCCCAACCGGTGATGCCGGGCTTGACCTTGTGGCGCACCATGTACGCCTTGATGATCTGGCGGTACTGCTCGTTGTGCGCCACCGCGTGCGGGCGCGGGCCGACGATGCTCATGCGGCCCTGCAGCACGTTGATGAACTGCGGCAGCTCGTCGAGCGAGGTGCGGCGGATGAAGGCGCCGAAGCGCGTGATGCGCGGGTCGTCTTTGGTGGCTTGCCGCACCACCGGGCCGTTGTCGAGCGAGCGCATCGAGCGAAACTTGTAGACGATGATTTCGTCGCCATCGAGGCCGTTGCGGCGCTGCTTGAAAATCGCCGGGCCGGGCGAACTCAGCTTGACACCGATCCAGATCGCCAGCAGCACCGGCGCGATCAGCAGCAAGATCAGCGCGCCCAGCACGATGTCGCTGAGCCGCTTGACGAGTTCGTTGGTGCCGGTGAACGGCGTCTCGCATATGCCGACGACCGGCACGCCGTTCATGTCCTGCAGGCGGCCCTGGATGATGCTGATGCCGAACACGTCTGGCACGAAGAACAGCGAGGCGGTCGTTCCCTGCACCTGCTCGAGCAACTCGACGATGCGCGGCTGCGAGCCCAGCGGCAGCGTGATGTAGACCTCGCGCACACCGTGCTCCACCGCGTAGGTGGCCACGTCTTTCAGGCCGCCCAGGCGCTCGGCGCTCGCTTCTGTGTGCAGCCGCTCGTCGGTGCGATCGTCGAAATAGCCGACGAAGTCGACGCCGTGGTCGGCACTTTGCCTCAACGCCTTGGCCACTTTGACCCCGAGCGCGCCCGCGCCGACGATGATCGCCGTGCGCCGTGCCGAGGGTTGGGCCGAGAGCCACCGCGTCGTCAGGTTGCCGATCCAGACCGCCAGCCACTGCAGGATCGGCGTGGCGATGAGCCAGTCGATCAGCACTTCGTTCTCGAAGTAGTGGAGGCTGCGGGTCGCGTAGCCGCACAGCGCCAAGATCGCCACCAGCATGACCCAGGACGACAGGATGTCGACCCCAGCGGCGATCAGGTTGTCGCGAAACCGGTTGCGCCCGGGAAACGTGAGGGCGAAAACCAGCAGGCAGAGCGTCAGCGCTGGCCGGTCGACGGGCTCGTTGGCATAGAGCGTGACAAACAAGAACGTCAGCACCGTGATGCCGGGTTCCAGAAACGCCGCCACGAGCGACGTCACCGACTGCGGCGCGTTGTAGAAAGTTCGCTTGTAGGTCCGATCTTCAAACATGGATTCGTGGTGTCGCGCCGGCCCGATGTGGGTCAGGAAAGGTTGGGCGTGCTGGGCTCTTGAGGCAAATGATCCCGGCGATGCATGCAAGCATGGTGTGTGCCCCTGGGTTGGTACTGCGACAGGGTGCCGGCGGATTCTCTATCAAAAGCCACGCTGCGCCAGCCGTGACTCGGGGGGGCAACGCCCGGGCGCATGCCTACAATCCGTGCATGTTTCACACTCTCAACTCGCTGCTCGGCAGTGCGGCCATCGAGCGCGTCACTTTGCTCGTCAACCACGTTCTCGCATCCGAGCCGGTCGCGACCGATCGCCTGCGCGCGCATGCCGGGCGCTGCATCCAATTGCATTTCGACGGCTGGCCGGCGCTGCTGCCGGCGCTGCCGTCGACCGCGTTTCGTGTCACGCCGGCCGGGCTGATCGAGTGGTGCGGTGACGAAGCCTTGTCCGAGCCCGACTTGCGCGTGGCCATCGACGCCTCGAACCCCGCCATGGCGATGGCGCAAGCCCTCGCGGGCACGCGGCCAAAGGTCGAGGTCGCCGGCGACGCGGCCTTCGCGACCGACCTGAACTGGCTGTTCGACAACCTGCGTTGGGACGTGCAGGACGACCTCGCCGGCATCGTCGGCCAGGCGCCGGCGCGTGAGATCGCACGCGTGGCCGGCGGGGTCGCGGCCGGGCTGCGCGAAGCGGTGCGCACGCTCAGCGGCCTGGTCACGAGAGGGCGCGACGGCGCGGCGGGATTTCCGCCGAAATGAGGAACCTCGCGCGACTGATCTTCATCACGGTCACGGTGCTGCGCTACGGTCTGGACGAGCTCGCGCTCTCCAGCTTCCGGCAGCGCTGGGTGCGCGCGTTGGTTCGCGTGATGACGATCGGCCGCACGCTCGACGCGCCACGCGGCGAGCGGCTGCGGCTCGGCCTCGAGCGCCTCGGCCCGATCTTCGTCAAGTTCGGCCAGGTGTTGTCGACGCGGCGTGACCTGCTGCCGCCCGACCTCGCCGACGAACTCGCCAAGCTGCAAGACCGCGTGCCGCCGTTCGCGGCAGTGCGGGCGCGCGCGCTGGTCGAAAAAGCGTTCGGCCGGCCGATCGAGGCGATCTTCGAGCGCTTCGACACCGAGCCCGTGGCCAGCGCATCGATCGCGCAGGTGCATTTCGCGCGGCTCAAAGACGGCCGCGAGGTGGCGGTGAAGGTGCTGCGCCCCGGCATGCTCGAAGTGATGGACGACGACCTCGCGCTGATCGGCACGTTGGCACGTTGGATCGAGCGTTTTTCTGCCGACGGCAAGCGCTTGAAGCCGCGCCAGGTGGTGGCCGAATTTGCCAACTACCTTCACGACGAGCTCGACCTCGTGCGCGAGGCCGCCAATGCCGCGCAACTGCGCCGCAACATGGCCAGCCTCGACCTGATCCTGGTGCCCGAGATGCACTGGGATCTGTGCACCCAGGGCGTGATCGTGATGGAGCGCATGAACGGCCTGCCGATCAGCCAGGTGCAGCGGTTGCGCGATGCCGGTGTCGACATCCCGAAGCTCGCGCGCGACGGCGTCACGATCTTCTTCACGCAGGTGTTTCGCGACGGCTTCTTTCACGCCGACATGCACCCGGGCAACATCCAGGTCTCGGTCGCGCCCGAGAGCTTCGGGCGCTACATCGCGCTCGACTTCGGCATCGTCGGCACGCTGACCGAGGTCGACAAGGAATACCTCGCGCAGAACTTCATCGCGTTCTTTCGGCGCGACTACAAGCGGGTTGCCGAACTGCACGTCGAATCGGGGTGGGTGCCGGCGAACACGCGCGTCGACGAGCTCGAAGGGGCGATCCGCGCCGTCTGCGAACCGCACTTCGACCGACCGCTCAAAGACATCTCGCTCGGCCAGGTGCTGCTGCGCTTGTTCCAGACCTCGCGGCGTTTCAACGTCGAGATCCAGCCGCAGCTCGTGCTGCTCCAAAAGACGCTGCTGAACGTCGAAGGCCTCGGCCGCCAGCTCGACCCCGAGCTCGACCTGTGGAACACGGCCAAGCCGTTTTTGGAACAGTGGATGAACCAGCAGGTCGGTTGGCTCGGCTTCGTCGATGGCCTCAAGCGCGAGGCGCCGCGCTACGTGCAGCTGCTGCCCGAGCTGCCGCGCTTGATTCACAGGGCACTGCAACCGCGCGCCGCGGCAGAGCAGCGGCTGCTCGAGACGCTGATCGTCGAGCAACGGCGCACGCGCCATGCGCTTTACGCCGTGATCTGCCTTGCCGCGGGTCTGGCGCTCGGGGTGGCCGGCTCGCAGCTGTGGCTGCACTGGCGTTGACGCAGCCGCCACGCCCGGCGGCGAGCGCTGGCCACGCCGTATAATTCGGGGTTTTCCGCCCAAAATTTTCGCTCTCGAACTTCGGTTCAAAAACAGAAGGACAAAGGCCAGGCCATGCCGATCTACGCCTATCGCTGCAGCACCTGCGGGCACGCGAAGGATGTGCTGCAAAAGATGTCCGACCCATTGCTCACCGTGTGCCCTGAATGCGGCGCATCCACCTTCGTCAAGCAAGTCACCGCCGCGGGCTTTCAGCTCAAGGGCTCGGGTTGGTACGTCACCGACTTTCGCGGTGGCGACAAAGGCCCCGCGAAGCCGGCCGACGGCGCTGCGGACGACGCGCCCAAGACCGACAAGCCCGACAAGCCCGACAAATCCGATAAGTCAGACAAGGCCGACACCGCGGCGCCTGCGCCTGCGCCCGCCGCCAAAAGCGATGCCGCGCCCGCGGCCGCGGCGCCGTCTCCGGCCCCGGCAGCCGCCCCGTCCACACCGAAGTCCGAGAGCAAGTGACCGCGCGGTCACGCCATAGAACGCCGTGAAGAAATACCTCATCGCCGGCCTGCTCGTCTGGCTTCCGCTTGCCATCACGATTTGGGTGCTGCAGGCCGTGCTCGGCATGCTCGACGGTGTGTTCGGATGGTTCCTCAACGCCGGCAAGGCGGTGCTGCCTGCGGCCGCCGAGCCGGCGATCGACATGCTGCTGCGCGTTCCCGGCCTCGGCGTGATCGTGATGCTGCTCGGCCTGCTCGTCACCGGTGTGTTCGCGACCAATATCGTCGGGCAGTGGTGGTTGCGCCAAGGCAGCCGGGTGTTGAGCAAGATCCCGATCGTCAAGTCGATCTACAGCTCGGTCAAGCAGGTGTCGGACACGCTGTTCTCGAGCAGCGGCAATGCCTTTCGCGAAGCGGTGCTGGTGCAGTACCCACGCCAGGGCAGCTGGACCATCGCGTTCGTCACTGGCCGCCCCGGTGGCGAGGCCGCGCTGCACCTTCCCGGTGATTACCTCAGCGTGTACGTGCCGACCACGCCGAACCCGACCTCGGGCTTCTTTCTGATGGTGCCGCGGGTCGATGCGATCGTGCTGCACATGAGCGTCGACGAGGCGCTGAAATACGTCATCTCGATGGGCGTGGTGGCGCCGCCGGTGCAGTTCGTCGCGCCCGCCGCCGGAGTGCCCGAGACGGCCCGAAATTGATTGGGCTGGGCGGCTCGGCAGCCGCTCAGCCCACAGGCGCTGCACCTTGGCGCCGCAGAGCCCGCGAACTCGACCGACGCAGCATTACCGCGCTGCGCCACAGCCAAACCGTACTGCCCCGTGCAGTGGAGTGATGCCATGAGAACAACATACTGCGGCCTCGTCAGCGAAGCGTTGATGGGCCAAACCGTGACGCTGATGGGCTGGGCGCATCGCCGCCGGGACCACGGCGGCGTGATTTTCATCGACCTGCGCGACCGCGAAGGCCTCGTGCAAATCGTCTGCGACCCTGACCGTGCGGAGATGTTTGCCATCGCCGAAGAAGTGCGCAACGAGTTCTGCCTGAAGATCATCGGCAAGGTGCGCGCGCGCCCCGAGGGCACGGTCAACGCCAACATCACGAGCGGCAAGATCGAGGTGCTGTGCACGGCGATCGAGGTGCTGAACCCCAGCATCACGCCGCCGTTCCAGATCGACGACGACAACCTCTCGGAAACCACGCGCCTGACGCACCGCGTGCTCGACCTGCGCCGCCCGCCGATGCAACGCAACATGATGCTGCGCTACCGCGTCGCGATGGAGGTGCGCAAGTTCCTCGATGCGCAAGGCTTCATCGACATCGAGACGCCGATGCTGACCAAGAGCACGCCCGAAGGCGCACGCGATTACCTGGTGCCGAGCCGCGTGCACGACGGCATGTTCTTCGCGCTGCCGCAGTCACCGCAGCTCTTCAAGCAGTTGCTGATGGTTGCGGGCTTCGACCGCTATTACCAGATCACCAAGTGCTTCCGTGACGAAGACCTGCGCGCCGATCGCCAGCCCGAGTTCACGCAGATCGACATCGAGACCTCGTTCCTCACCGAGGAAGAAATTCGCACGATGTTCGAGGGCATGATTCGCAGCACTTTCCAGCACGCGATCGGTGTCGAGCTGCCGCCGTTCCCGGTGATGAAGTACGCCGAGGCGATGCACCGCTTCGGCTCCGACAAGCCCGATTTGCGCGTCAAGATGGAGCTCACCGAACTCACCGACGTGATGCGCGATGTCGACTTCAAAGTGTTCTCGGGACCGGCGCTGATGGAGGGCGGCCGTGTCGTCGCGCTGCGCGTGCCGGGCGGTGCCGAGCTGACCCGCAGTGAGATCGACGCGTACACCGACTTCGTCAAGATCTACGGCGCCAAGGGCCTGGCTTGGATCAAGGTCAACGATGCGAACAAGGGCCGTGAAGGGCTGCAGTCTCCGGTCGTGAAGAACCTGCACGACGCGGCGCTCGCCGAAATCATCAAGCGCACCGAGGCCAAGGACGGCGACCTGCTGTTCTTCGGCGCCGACAAGGCCAAGGTCGTCAACGACGCGATCGGTGCGCTGCGCGTGAAGGTCGGCCACAGCGACTTCGGCAAGGCCCGCAACCTCGCGCAGGGCGCCTGGGAGCCGCTCTGGGTGGTCGACTTTCCGATGTTCGAATACGACGAAGGCGCGCAGCGCTGGTCGGCCGTGCACCACCCGTTCACGAGCCCGAAAGACGGCCACGAAGACCTGCTCGAAACCAACCCCGGCGCGGCCATCTCCAAAGCCTACGACGTGGTGCTCAACGGCATCGAACTCGGCGGCGGCTCGGTGCGCATTCACCGCGAAGAGGTGCAGAGCAAGGTGTTTCGCGCGCTCAAGATCGACGCCGAAGAAGCTCAACTCAAGTTCGGCTTCTTGCTCGACGCGCTGCAGTACGGCGCACCGCCGCACGGCGGCATCGCGATCGGCCTCGACCGCTTCGTGATGCTGATGACCGGCGCCGAATCGCTGCGCGACGTGATCGCCTTCCCGAAGACCCAGCGCGCCCAAGACCTGCTGACCAACGCGCCGAGCGCGGTCGACGAAAAGCAGCTGAAGGAGTTGCACATTCGGCTGCGCAACGTGCAGGGCGTTGCGGGCTGATTGGCTAGACTAGCTACTCCTTTGTCCGCTGGAGCCGCCATGAATGTCACTGCCACCGAGGCCAAGAATCGACTCGGTCAAGTGCTCGAGCAGGCCCAAACCAAGCCGGTGTTCATCGAAAAGGCAGGGCGAAGGCACAGCGTGGTGATGTCGGTCGTGCACTACGAAGCCTTGTTGAAGGCCGCTCATCCCGAACCGCCGATCGCCACGTCGGACCAGTTCTACAAGCAATACAAAGAGTGGGTCGACGAACAGAACAAGTTGGTCGAAACCTACGGCGTGTTCGGCGCGGAGTGGCGCGCGTGGTAGCAGCGACAGCCGTGGCGTGCGCGCAGTTCGATTTGTTCGAAAACCCCAACCGTGCGCAGCGACCGGGTTTTCCGTACCTGGTGGTGATGCAGAACGACCAGTTCGAGCACTACAGCACGCGCTTCGTGATGCCGCTCGCGCGGCTCGTGAAGCTGCCGGCGCACCTGCCGCGCCGCCTTGCCCAAACGGTGCGCATCGAGGGCGAACTGCTGCACCCTGCGGCGCACCTCAGTGCATCGCTGCCACGGCAAGTGCTGGGGGCGTCCATCGGCTCGCTCAAAGCGCAGGCCGATGTTCTGCGCGACGCGCTCGATGCCGTGGGGAGCGGCGTTTGACTGCCGAGGCGCGGGCGCGCTCCGCGAAAATTCCCGAATCCGTCCTGGTCGTGATCCACACCGCCGAGCTCGACGTGTTGTTGATCGAGCGCGCCGACAATCCTGGTTTCTGGCAAAGCGTGACCGGCTCGAAAGATGCGCTCGACGAGCCGAATGCGGTCACGGCGCAGCGCGAGGTCTTCGAGGAGACCGGCATCGTTCTCGGCTCGCCCGCCGTGCCATTCGAGAACCTGCGCGACTGGCAGCTCCGCAATGGCTACGAAATCTATCCGGTATGGCGCCACCGCTATGCTCCCGGCGTGACCCACAACACCGAACATGTTTTCGGTCTGCGCGTGCCACGCGGCACCACCGTCACGCTCAGCCCACGCGAGCACACGGCACTCGTCTGGCTGCCTTGGCGCGAGGCTGCCGACAAGTGCTTTTCGCCGTCCAACGCCGAGGCCATCCTGCAACTGCCGCGCTTTACCTGACACGCCGACCATGCGCTCATCCCCTGTGGCCACCCACGTGCACAGCACCCAGCACCCCAGCCACGTGTTGCGGGTCGCGACCTACAACATCCACAAGGGCGTGCGCGGCGTCGGCCCGCGCAAGCGGCTCGAGATCCACAACCTCGCGCTCGGCATCGAGGCGCTCGACACCGACCTCGTGTTCCTGCAAGAAGTGCGCGCGCTCAACCGCGCCGAGGCGAAGAAGTTTCCCGACACGCACCTCGGCTGGCCGCGCATGCCGCAGGCCGATTACCTCGCGCCCGAAGGCTACGAGGTCGCCTACCGCACCAACGCGACCACCACGCACGGCGAGCACGGCAACGCGCTGCTCTCGCGCTGGCCGCTCGGTGACATCGGCCACCACGATGTGTCCGACCACCGCTTCGAGCAGCGCGGCCTGCTGCACGTGCCGGTGCAGTGGAACGGTGTGCTCGTGCATGCGATCGTTGCGCACTTCGGGTTGATTCATTCCAGCCGCGTGCGGCAAGTCGAGCGCCTGGCCAAGTTCATCGAGGCCGAGGTGCCGCCGAACGAGTTGCTGATCGTCGCTGGCGACTTCAACGATTGGGGCGCCAAGCTCGACGCGCCGATGCGCGCTTTCGGCCTGCACCGCGCCGCCGTGCCCGGCGACCCGCCAGCGCGCTACAACACGTTTCCGTCGCGCCTGCCGGTGTTGTCAATGGATCGCATCTACCTGCGCGGCCTGAAGTGCCTGTCGACCTCGGTGCCGCGCGGCGCCGCGTGGGCGCGGATGTCGGATCACCTGCCGCTGGTCGCCGAACTCGCGCTCGAATGATCGCCGCGAGGCCGCCGATTCGCATGCGTGCGCTGCAGCCCGATCACTCGCTGATGTTGTTGAAGGGCGGCGAAGCCCTGTTCCCGATGTTGGCCGAGGCCATCGCCAACGCCCGCGCCGAGGTGCTGCTCGAGACCTACATCTTCGAGTTCGCCGGCTCCGTGATCCCGATCGCCGAAGCGCTCGAAGCAGCGGCGCAGCGCGGCGTGTGCGTGCAGGTGGTGGTCGACGGTGTGGGCACTGGTGACGTGCCGCCCGCGTGGCAGCGGCGCTGGCAGGCCGCAGGCGTGCACTGGCGCGTCTATAACCCGGCGCAGGGCTGGCGGCTGTTGCTGCCCGAGCGTTGGCGCCGGCTGCACCGCAAGCTGTGCGTGGTCGACGGGCGCCTCGGTTTTTGCGGCGGCATCAACCTGCTCGACGACTACTTAGACGCGAACCACGGCGTGCTCGACCAGCCGCGCCTGGATTTTTCGGTGCGCGTGACCGGCCCGCTGGTCGCCGACATGCACGACACGATGACGCGCCTGTGGGCGCGCCTGCAAATCACGCGCGAGGCCCGCCAGCACGACTTCGCCGGTGCGCTGCAGGCGGTGCTCGACGCCGCCCGCGCCGGCACCGACATGGCCGACGAAAACATGAAGCGCGACGTCGAACCGCCGCCGACGCAGGTGCGCTCGCCAGGCATGCTGGCCGCGCTCGTGCTGCGAGACAACGTGCGTTTTCGCCGCAGCATCGAGGGCAACTACCGGCGTGCGATCGGCCTGGCGCAGAGCGAGATCCTGATCGCCAACGCCTACTTCATCCCGGGTGTGCAACTGCAGCGCGCACTGCTGCGGGCGGCCCGGCGCGGCGTGCGCATCACGCTGCTGCTGCAGGGGCGTTACGAATACTTCATGCAGTACCACGCGAGCCGCGCGGTCTACGCTGTGATGCTCGCGGCCGGCATCGAGATCATCGAATACGAAGCGAGCTTTTTGCACGCCAAGGTCGCGGTGATGGATGCGCAGGGCGGCGATGGCAGCGAGCGCAGCGCCGGTGGCGCCGCATTCTCGACAGTCGGCTCCTCGAACCTCGACCCGCTGAGCCTGCTGCTCGCGCGCGAGGCCAACGTGTTCGTGCGCGACGACACGTTCGCCGCCGAGTTGCGCGGGCACCTGATGGATGCGATCGCGAAGGGCCGGCGCGTCGCACCCGATGCGATCACGCAATGGTCTGCGGTGTCGCGCGGGCTGAGTTGGGTGGCGTACGCGGTGATGCGTGCGCTGGTGTTCGTCGCGGGCAAACGGTATTGATCGACCGA
>ENA-OFDM01000996-OFDM01000996.1-metagenomes-genome-assembly--contig:-NODE-996-length-10017-cov-3.290504_pt1 | contig 10017 bp, 10 predicted proteins | sample MGYA00153385_OFDM01 | MGnify analysis MGYA00153385
GCCTGAGCCCGCGGCCAGGAGTCGCGTCTGCTTCGCGTAGATCGAAGCCTCATCGTGCAATGCGATCGCACCGGCATAGCGCAAGATCGCCTTGCGCAACCAGCGCAGTCCGAAGAAGAGCAAGAGCACGCCGACGACGAGTTGCAACAGCGAGATCGGCACGCGGCCGAGCGCGGGGCCGAATGCGAGAACGAGTACCGCCAGCAGTGCTGTGGCCGCGAACGTGCCCGCAAGCGCCGAACGCCAGCCGCGCGTGACGCCGACGGCGAGCACGATCGTGAGGGCCTCGACGAACTCGACGAGCGAAGCGAGAAACGCCGGTAACGCGGTGGCGAAGAGATTCGTCATGATGGCCTTGCGCTTTCTCCTTGATCGGCACGCGCCTCTGGTGCGCCCGGGGCGCGCGTGCGGGAATCTCGACGAGCTTCCGGTAGAATGGGACGATGCTCTCGACCTCACTCGCATCACCGACGCAATTCCGCCTCGATAACGGTCTGGGCGTCGTTCTCGTTCCCATCGCCGCCGCACCCGTCGTCACGGTGATGGTCGTCTATCGCGTCGGCTCGCGCAACGAAGCCGTCGGGTATACGGGCTCCTCGCATCTGCTCGAACACATGCTCTTCAAAGGTACGCCTGCGAACAATCGGCGTAACGGTCGCGCTTTCGCCGACATCATGAACGAGATCGGCGCGAGTAAGAACGCGACGACGTGGATCGATCGTACGAATTACTTCGAGACCGTACCTTCGGGCTATCTCGATCTCGCGCTGGAACTCGAAGCCGATCGGATGCGCGGGGCCTTCGTCGCCGACGACGATCGTCGCTCCGAAATGACGGTCGTGCGAAACGAACTCGAACGCAACGACAACAATTCCGCGCGCGTGCTCGGTGCGGCCGTCGTCGCGACCGCGTTTCGCGAGCATCCGTATCACCATCCAACGATCGGATGGCGGAGCGATGTCGAGGGCGTCTCGACCGCGCGGTTGCGCGAACTCTACGACACGTTCTACCATCCCGGCAACGCGACGCTTTTTCTCGTCGGTGATTTCGACGAGGCGCGCGCGCGCGATTCCGTCGAGCGTACCTTCGGCGCGCTCCCGGCTGCGACGCACACGATTCCCGACGTCTACACCGAGGAGCCGCCACAGGCGGGCGAACGCAGCGTCGTCGTCAAGCGACCCGGCGACACGGCGCTTCTTTCACTCGCCTATCATACACCCGCGGCGCTCGGTCAGCGGACGGTCTTATCGTCGGTGGCGCTTGCGGAGCGCGGTGTGCCTGCTGAAAATGACGAGTACGCACTCGAAGTGCTCGGCCGGATTCTCGGTCGCGGCCGCACGAGTCGTCTCTCCCGCGCGCTCGTCGATACCGGGCTCGCCCTCGATGCATCGGCGTGGAATTGGGGCTCGCGCGATCCCGGACTCTTTCAAATCTCCGCGAGCGTACGTCCCGGCGTCGCGATGGACGACGTACGGCGCGAACTCGAGGCCGTGCTCGTAAAAATCGTTGCCGATGCTCCGAGCTTAGCCGAAGTCGAGCGCGCGCAGCGGCAGATCGCCGTGCAACGCGCTTTCGCGCGCGACGGCACGTATGCAATCGCTCAGCGCCTGGGCGAATTCGAAGCCGTGGGCACGTGGCGCCTCGATGAAGATTACGTCGAGCGCGTGGCGGCGGTGACGCCCGAACACGTCCGCGAGGTCGCGCGCGCGTATCTCCACGAGGATAACCGCACGATCGGATTGCTCGTGCCGGGCACGGCGAAGACGTTCGACGTCGTCGCCTTCGAGCCGGTCCCCGCGCCGGTCGCGCCCGCCGTGACGATCGAGGCCGCGCCGTTGCCACAACCGCGCGCACAGAACACGCAACCTTTCGCGTCGCGCATCGTGCGCGGTACCTGTGCGAACAATCTCTCGTGGCAACTCGTGACCGCGGCGGAATCGCCGACCGTCCACGTGCGCGGCATTCTCGAAGCGGGCCCCGTATTCGCCCCGCACCACCCACTGGTTCCGCAACTCGTTGCCGAGATGCTCGGCCGCGGCACGCGCGTGCGCGCGCGACAAGAAATCGAAGAACGACTCGAACGCGCGGGCGTGCGCCGCGGCTATCAGATCGACGACGATGCCTCGAGCGGCTACAACGCCTTCGCATTTCGCTTTGCGGGCGCGTGTACGGCAGACGACTTGCCGCTCATGCTCGAGACGCTCGCCGAAGAACTGCGCGAACCGGCCTTTGCCGCAAACGAACTGGCGCTCGTCAAAGCCGAACTCGAAGGGGCGTTGCGGCTCGCGCGAACGGCGACGGGATGGCGCGCGCAGCAACGATTTGCCGAACTCGTGTACGAAAAAGGCGACTTGAACGCGATGCCCGATCTCGACACGTTGCTCGCAGATCTCGAATCGATCTCGCTCGACGATCTGAGCGCCTACCATCGCGACGTCGTGCTCGGCGGCGCGGCGCTCGTTTCGGCATCGGGTGCCGTCGGGGAAGCGACGTTCGCATCCCTGATCGAGCGCACGCTCGGCACGGTGCCATTCGCGTTCCGGGTGAATCGACCGAAGATCGTCGTTCGCGCACGGCCGTCTCGCGCGTTCCGCGACGACGTCGTTCTCGAACGTAAAGCGAACGTCGACATCGTGATCGGTCGGGCGACGTCGCTCGTGCGCGCGGATGCCGATTTCGACGCGGCGGTCATTGCGAACGGTATTCTCGGTCAATCGACGTTGAGCTCGCGCTTGGGCCTGCAGCTGCGCGATCGCGAAGGCCTCACGTACGGCGTCACGTGCTCGTTTCTCGCAGGCGGCAAACTCCCGGGACCTTGGCGCACGAGCGTGAGCGTCAATCCCGCCAACGTCGATCGCGCGATCGCGTCGGTGCGAACGGTGATGAGTGCGTATGCACAGAGCGGACCGACGACGCGCGAACTCGTCGCACAGCGGAATTCGATGGCGGGATCGCATCACGTAAGCCTCGCGACCAATGCCGGGATCGCGGCGCAACTCGAACGGCTCGCGTATTACGGACTTCCCGATACGTATGTGGACGATTATCGCGAACGCCTCTTCGACGTCTCGCGCGACGACGTCGTAGGCGCGATCGCGCGATATCTCGGCCCCGACGACCTCATCATTGCCGCGGCGGGCACTTTCGTTGCGGGATCGTGATGTGCGTCCGATGAGCGAGCGCGATTGGCGCAGCAACGGTGTCGTGGTCATCCCGGGCGATGCGTGCGATAGCAATACCGAGCAGACACCGGGCATGCTCCGCGCCGCCGCGATCACGCGCGCGCGCGCGGGTGCCGAGAAGTTGTGGGCGGGAACGGTATCGATCCTTCCCGGTGCCAAGACGGGGGCGCATCATCACGGCGATCTGGAGAGCGTTATCTATGTCGTGAGCGGCCGCGCGCGGATGCGTTGGGGCGAACATCTCGAGTATACGGCGGAAGCGGGACCAGGCGATTTTATTTTCGTTCCGCCGTTCGTCCCGCATCAAGAAATGAACGCGAGTTCGAACGAGCCTCTCTCGTGCGTGCTCGTGCGCAGCGGTCAAGAACCGATCGTCGTCAATCTGGAACTCGATGCGACGATCGAACCGCAAACCGTGCGCTGGATCGACAACATCCACCGCTCGTAAGCCCGCTAATGCGGATGATCGCGCTTGCCCTCTTCAACCTTGATGTACCAGCCGAATCCGAGCAGACCCAAGAAGCATGCTCCGAAGAGCGTGAGGCCGATGGCCTGATATCCTGGAAGCTTCACATAGAGCGCGGATGCGATCAGAATGAGACCCAGAATTCCCGCACACGTAAAGAGCAATTGGCGCATGCACGTATCGTAGACGACGCGCCGAGACGGCGCGATGGTTTAGGTCACGTCGTCGGCCCAATGCATGTCGCTTCGTGTGCTGGATTTTGCCGCGGCCTTCCGTGCTTCGCAGGTCGCGTTCGCGTCGTTACCATTCAGGCTGCAAGAGAGAGGCACGCTCCCTTTTCGGGCTAGTGCAGCAAAAAAGGCGAGCCACCGAGGCAGCCCGCCTTATCGTACGTGTTAAACCGGGTTAGCGATTAGGTGTTCTCGCGAACTTCTCTCTTGGCATGATCCACGCCGCCGAGAAGATTCTCTTTGCCCTCATTGACGATCGATTTTACATTCTCGCCAGGCGTCATCGAGTCGCCCGCGACTTCGCGCTTCGCGTGCTCGCCTTCGGCCGTCGCTTTATGACCGGCTTCGCTAACGGCGTCGGCGACGTTATCGACAGCCTTTTTGATTCCATCTAAGAGACCCATAAAAATAGCTTTCCTTAAAACGACTGCAACGTTTGTGCCCGGTGCTTGAAGTGTCTTACCCGTTCGCCGATCGATCAAACCCACCTTTTCAAATATTTTTCAAAGAAAAGTTAAGATGATTTAGAACTAAACAATATGAGGGCCAGTCGCGCATTCGTGTGTCGCGCTCCAAGGAGAATGGAATTTTAGCGCACGAAAACCTCCGACGCGGATCGGTTCGCAAACGCCGCGATCGGTCTGCCGAGTCGAGCCGGGAGCACGTTTATTTTTCGCATGCCAACCCTACCGGGAGTCTTCGTCGCCGTCGTCGTCGCGATCGCCGCGACGATCCTCGCGCCGTACGCGCCGATCTTGGGTTCGCCCGTCATCGCGATCGTGCTCGGCGTGATGCTCCGGTCGTTCGTCGCGCTTCCGCCCTCACTCGAACCCGGTATCCGCTACTCGGCGCGCACCGTCTTGCAGGGCGCGATCATCGTTTCGGGTTTTGGCATATCGCTTACGAGTATCTATCGAACGGGCTTGGGAACGCTCCCCGTCACCCTCGGCACGATCGCGATCGTGCTCGTCGCCGCTCCGATTCTCGGCCGATTACTCCAACTCGATGGCAAATTACGCGAACTCGTCGGGATCGGAACGGCGATTTGCGGCGCATCGGCAATCGCCGCGGTGTCGACCGTGATCGAGCCGACCGAGACGCAGATTTCGCTTGCCGTCGCGACGATCTTCACATATAACATCGCGGCCGTCTTGTCGTTTCCGCTCGTCGGACACGCACTCGGGTTATCGCAAGCGCAATTCGGCGTGTGGGCGGGGACGGCGATAAACGACACTTCGTCGGTCGTTGCTGCCGGATACGTGTACGGCCAGCAAGCTGGCGAGCACGCGACGATCGTGAAGCTCACACGTGCGACGTTGATTCTTCCGATTGTCGGCGTGATGGGTCTCTTGCGCGCGCGGGCCGAGCAACACGCGGGTAAGGCAATCCCGTGGCTCAAGATCGTGCCGTGGTTCATCTTGTGGTTTCTCGTGGCGGCGGTCGTGAATAGCCTCGGCGCAATTCCGCTCGCGTGGCATGCCGCCATCACGAATCTCTCGACGTTCCTCATCAGCGTCGCGCTCGCCGCGATCGGCATGCAGACGGCCCTCGCGGCGTTGCTCCGCGCGGGTTCGCGCCCACTCACATTGGGCTTCGCGCTCTGGATTCTCGTCGCGCTCTCATCACTCGGCATCCAGCACTTCGCTCACCTGTGACCGTTTCGATGTGCCGTGCTACACTGCCGAAGATATGCCCGTAAAATTCCGGGAGTTTTTCTCCGAGCTCGTCCGCGAAGATGGTCGCATGCTCGTCGTCGCATCGATCGCGGGAATCTCCTCACTCGTTATCTTCCTCCTCGCACGCGGTCTCGGTCTCGTTCATTAAATCATGAAGTATCTTGAATCGCCGTTTCCCGCGCGGGCTTCGGTCCGCGGATGTTGCCGCAGCGACGACGATCGGTAGCCTCCTTTTCGAGAAGGGAAAGTGACTAGGGCGACGACCGCGAAGTCGTGCGGTCATGGTTTTCGAACTCGATGCGTTCGTCAGTGCGTGTCGTGAATCGCTTGGGGCGCGCAATGCCGCCGAGATCGTGCGCGACGTCGTCGCCCGTGCGGTCTCGAATCGGTCGAGTCTTCTCGCATCGATCGGCGAGCCGAAGGAGGCGGGTATCACGCCGCTCTATCGCGCTGCCGATCTCACGATTCTCAACGTCGTTTGGTCGCCGAAGATGGCGCTCTTACCGCACGATCACGCGATGTGGGCGGTGATCGGTATTTACGGAGGCCGTGAAGACAATATTTTTTGGAAGCGTGTCCCCGGTTCTCCGGACGGGCGTGTGGAAGCGGCGGGTGCGAAATCACTGGGCGAGCGAGACACCGTCATCTTGGGACCCGACATCATTCACTCGATCGCGAATCCTATCGCGAAGCTCACGGGTTCGTTGCACGTCTATGGTGGCGATTTCTACGAGGCCGATCGCCACGAATGGGATCCCGAAACCCTCGACGAGCGGCCATACGATTTCGCGCGAAACACACGACTCTTTGCCGAAGAAAACGCGCGACTCGCGGCCTACGGTGGGAACGAAAACCCAAACGCGAGGTAGCGTGTCGCGCGTTACCGTCGGCCGCCGATGTCTCGTTGAATTTGCGTTACAATGGTAAGCCCGATCTTGAGTCGACGAGCGACAAGGCTGACCGCCGTCCTACGGATTTCGGAAGTTCCCACCGTACGGGTTCAAAGGAAAAAAGCGCCGGTATGAACCGGCGCTTTTATCAACGCACTTCAAGAAGCGACGTTGCTAAGGTCTTATTTGGGAAGCAGAACCGCATCGATGACGTGGATGACGCCGTTATCGCATGCAATGTCGGCCGTGACGATGTTGGATTCGTTGATTTTCACGCCGCCGTTGACGTGAATGTGGACCATGCTGCCTTCGACCGTTTTCGCTTCTTTAAGCTTCGTAACGTCGGCTGCGCGGACGTCGCCTGAAACGACGTGATAGGTGAGGATTTTCTTGAGCTTGGGGATGTCGGCGAGCAGTGCTTCGACGGTGCCGGCCGGGAGTTTTGCAAACGCTGCGTCGTTCGGTGCGAAGACGGTGAAGGGTCCGGGGCTCGAGAGCGTGTCCGCGAGACCGGCTGCGGTTACCGCAGCGACGAGTGTTTTGAACGTGCCTGCGGCAACGGCTGTTTCGACGATATTTGGCATGTGTACCTCGGGAAATCTGGTCAGCGTGACGTGCACGCCGGAACATTGACCGCGCGAAGACGTGCTTCGTTCCGTGACCTTACACGCCCCCACCACCAAATCGAGGTCGGTCAGTTCCCGCCGGGATTGGTTACGAGCGATCCGCCGGAGAGCGGGATCGAGACGGCGGCGGTTTGCGCGAGCGCACGACCCGTAAACGTCGCCGCATTGATCGTTACGGATTGACCGGCGAGAACGTTTCCAAAGAACGTGGCACCACCGAGCGTGGCCGAACTTCCGACCTGCCAATAAATGTTACACGCACTCGCGCCATTTTGAAGCACGACGTTTCCAGAATTCGAGCCGTTCGCCGTAGTCGTTAGCCCGGTTCCCATCTGGAAGATGAAGACACTTTGCGCATTTCCACCGCCGTCGAGGGTGAGATTGCCCCCGGCGATCGCGAACGTCGTCGGAGATTTGTAGACGCCGGGCGGTAGCGTACCCGTCGGAGATCCCGGTACGCTCGCGCTCGAAAGATCGGTCCCGCCGGCAAACGTGGCCGTCGCGGCCCGTCCGGCCGCGGTGTTGTACGCGGTCACGAGCGCGCCTTGCGCGTTTCCGGGCGTGGTTCGATCGGTGTTATACCCGGCGGCATAGATGGCGTTCGTACCGTCGCGATCGGTCCCGGGCGGATAGAAACCGGTCACGGCCGTGCCCGGTGAGACGCCGATGAGATCGTCGTTGACGCCTCCCGTGGTCGCACCCGCTGCGTTCGTCACGAACGTGTTGCCGACGTTGGTAACCGTGGAGCCGGCGAGCAACGCGAACGGCGCGAGCGCCGGGCCGAGTGCGATCGTCGCGGGCCCGCCTTGGCTACACGAGATCGCTTGTTGCGTGGGAAGCGGCGTCGGCGGCACCGTGCCGGTCGGCGTGGGTGTGGTCATCGGCGTTGGCGTTGCGACGGGCGTGAAGAACGGCGTCGGCACGCCCGAGCCCGGATTTTGAAACGGCGGAACGTTGCAGTTCGCGCATCCGCTACCCCCGCAACCGGCGAGAAATGCGAGCGGTGCGGCGATTGCCATTGCACGGCCGATGAAACGAGAGAAGACGTACACGTTGCGGTCCTTTACCTTAAATCTTGATGCCGAGGCCGACGTACGGACCGTCGTGAGTTTGATTGATCGGAGCGTTGCTCTTCACGATGAAGCGATCGCCGCTAAAACCGCCGTGAAGATAGAGCGGCGAGTGCGCGAACACGAGTGCGAGGCCGACGTCGTATTTGACGATGCCGTACTGCTGGCGATACGTTTTTCCCGCGTTCGGACTCGTCGCGTTCGAGACGGTGTAATTGCCGCTCGCGCTCGGATAGTAGAAGGCGGACCCGAAGAGTCCGAGGCCAGGATGCAGATCCGGGAGTTTTTCGGCGCCGAAGCCGATGGCATTGAGTGCGGGGTACCCATAGTTGGTCGCAGTATGGAGATACCCGACCCCGAGATTGAAGTGCTTGGGCGCAATCTCGAATTCGAGCCGCGCGTCGAGTGAGCTCTGTCGCGCCAGGAAGACGGGCGTAAATGCGACGCCGCCATCGATCGTCGCAAATTGCGTGTAGTGATTGGCGAGGGAGTCTGTGATATTGTCACTCGTGACGTATGCGTCTTGTCGGTAATCCACTTTCAGTGCGAGCGGTGAATTTTTGAGCAAGAGCGCGCCGTTGACGAGGAACGAGCGCGGGCAATATTGTCCGCCAGAAAATTCGTTATACGTCTTCGGTGCCGCGATCGCGCCCGCAACGAAGGCGGTATACGACGTTTGCGTCGGCACGGCCGTAGGCATCGCCGTCGGCGCGACCGTCGGGATGACGATCGGCGCGGCGGTTACGACGGGCGCGGGTGTCGGAGTGGCGGGTGGCGCGGTGGGCGGCGTAGCGAAGTAGCGTACGACGACGACCCGCTTTTCGGGAACCCACTGGACGTACGCGCCGAGTGCTTCGGAGATGACGCGGACGGGCACGACCACGACGCCGCGGTAGAGCATGGGTGGGACGTCGAGCGGTCGCGATTCGCCGTTGATGACGACTTCGGATTTACCGAGGGTGACGGAGACGTTCGCGCCGGGCTTCGATGCGGTGATGGTCTTGCCGTCGGCCGACGCCGAGACGGTCGCACCCATCTGCTCGAACATGCTGCGGAGCGGCACGTAGATCTGGTGCCCACGCACGAGCGCGGCGAGCACACGACTTCGCTTGAGAAGATCGGGGGTCGCATAAACGGTATGGTCGTTGAAGAGAATCGGCACCTCGCCCGAAGGCGGGACGCCGAATTGGGCATCGGCGATCGCCGGCGCGGCGTTTGTTTCATTTGCCGCCGCTCGTGAATCAAAGGTGGCGAGCGCGGTTAACGCAGCTAGCGAAGCGACCGCGACAAAGCGATAGCGTGAAGTGGACCATACGTGCATGCCCGCTTATGGCGGGTTTGTCGCGGAAAACCTGCTCGAAACCACCCTGTTGTTCACAACCGTACGAGTCGTCACACGATTTTCGCGCTTAGCGCATCGCGCAACTTCGCATCGAAGAATGCAGGGTTTTCGATCCACGGCCAGTGGCCGCTGCGCGGTACGTACGTCCGCGTCGCATTGGGAAACGCTCGCCGTAAGGTCGGTTCCATCGCGCGTGCCGCGTCGTCGGAGCCGGTGAGCAACGTCACGTGCGCGCGGACTGGACCGAGCGCGCGCGCGACGTGATAGTTGTGCGCGAAATCCGTGTAGATGGCATCGGAGATCGCCGGATAGATGAAGGGATGCGGTTCGCTCGCGATCGTTTCGCGCGCTTTGGCACGATCGTCGAATTCGGCGAGGAGTTGGATGTCGAGGGCTTTCGCGCCGTCATTCGCACGCTGCGCTGCCGTATATTGCGCGCGTTCGTTCGCACTGAGGTGCGTCATTAAAATTTTGCCAAAAATATCGACGCCCGCGAGATCGGTGCCGACCGATCCGATGAGGATCATCTTTGCGA
>ENA-OFDM01001000-OFDM01001000.1-metagenomes-genome-assembly--contig:-NODE-1000-length-9996-cov-2.618851_pt1 | contig 9996 bp, 11 predicted proteins | sample MGYA00153385_OFDM01 | MGnify analysis MGYA00153385
CCTAATCCCTAGAGACGTGCGTAGCTTTTGACATACTCGATCGGAATCGCCCAACTAGAGTTACTAATTTTTTCTTGAAGTGCATCACTGACTGTCGAGCCGTTTTCGAGAATTTCGGGTGTTTCCCACAATGGATTGGCATGGACACCATTGATACCAACTAATTCACCGGATCGATCGAGCATTGGGCCACCACTCATCCCCTTTCTAATTGCCCGATCGAAGCCAATTCTGTAGCCACCAGAGATGGCAATTGGTAAAATGTGGGTAATTTGACCACTGACTGTATTTAGCCTTGGGAGGCTCGGGAACGTCGGTGTCGCTGATGAGTGGGAATCCAGCCGACCAGACTCGATCGCCAATTTTGGGACTAGCGGTGGCGAATTTGGCGACAGCATAGGTGCGTTTAGTTTTAAACCGCAGGATACTCAAATCGCGATTTTGTCCAGTTGGCGGTGCGATTAATGCAGTTGCGTAGATTTGCCCATCATGAGTTCTTAGTTGAAAGGGGGCACTAGCGGCTTGAATAACGTGGGCATTGGTTACAACAGTATAAACCTGCTGCTGTCGATGGAGTAGCACTCCCGAACCGATAGTTTTGCCATGTGCCAGTACTTCGATCGAGATCGATCGTAACTGGTGCTGCAATCTCTGCTCGTGTGTGATGGCTAATTCAGACACCACAAAAGATTGGGTTAAAATTTTGGGTAAAGCGATCGTCAGCGTCGTCACGTACAACATTGGTGCCATCCTGACGATCCAATCTTGCCATTGAGGAGACGCAACTCGATCTTTCTGTGGAGCCGCTGCGCCAACGTGTTGCGTCTGCTGTGTGGAATCGTGGGGGGTCTTGGACATTTATAAATAGGATCGGAGTGAAAACCGTAAATTTGTAGATATGTATTTCACTGATGATGTTCTAGGATAAATACTAGTGCCATTGCAAATTACGATCGAGAAATAAAATACATGCTGGAACTATATCAATTTGAGTTGTCGCATTTTTCCGAAAAAGTTCGATTAGTTCTCGACTATAAACGGTTAGCATACCGCAAAATCGAAGTTGTGCCCGGAATGGGCAAATTAGATTTATTTCGGCTGTCTGGACAAGGACAAGTCCCCGTCCTCAAAGATGGCAATAAGGTCATTGCTGACTCTACCGCGATCGCGCTCTATCTTGACAAAACTTATCCAGATCGACCCATTATTCCCACCGATCCGCAGCAGAAAGCAACCTGTCTACTCCTAGAACAGTGGGCTGACAACTCGCTGGGTAATCAAGGGCGGACAATTTTGTTAGAAAGTCTCAAAAGTAGTAGCTTGCGTACTTCTATTTTACCCTCAGGTACACCCGATATCTTCAAAAATTTAGTTGGCTCGATTCCCAGAGAAGCCATCGATCTACTGGGGTTGGGTTTAGGTTTGACACCAGACGCGATTAAAGCGGCTAAAGCCGAGATGCACCGCAGTCTAGAATCAATTTGTATGCTCCTCACCCAAAATGGTGGCTATCTTACGGGTGATACCCCTACTCTGGCTGACTTGACGGTAGCAGGTTTGAGTCTCTTGCTCAAAATTCCTGAAGGTCCTTATCTCGATGTCCCTTTTAATCTCAAGGGTAAAGGTGTTCCAGGTTTTGCAGATAATCCTGAGTACGATCTATTTTTCACTTGGCGGGATAAGTTGTATGCTGATTTCCGCAAACCTCACCTCCCCAATATTAATAATTCTGGAACCGCACCAACGACACCAACGACAATTGCGATCGATTAATTTTTGACATAGACTTGTCTTCTGAGTTTATAACAGACAGCCCCGATTGGTAGAAATCGGGGCTGTCTGTTACTTTTATACATCTTCTAACAAGTATCGCTACACTTTTGTAATAAACTTCTGAGCTTTTGACGGTATATTGCTCGAACAGCCCGCTCTCTTTGTTGAACGATGCTCCAGATTTCGTCCCAATTTTAAGAAATAATTACATTGATTCGATCGATACTTTGTGGTGAAGATACTATCTTACGATTCGGTTTGAGTTTATCCATGTTTGTTTCTCATAATTGAGGTTGATAGTCTCGACAATCAATTGCTGCTTCCGAACAGGCAACATGAGGATTGACGGTACACTTCAAGTAGCAGCTATTAGTAAAATATTTACATTTATGACAAGGAACTTGATGTAATCGCTTGACATAAACAAATCCGGTTTTCCAATGGTGTGCTAGAGCCAGACAAGCACTAAATACCATGCCCCAAACTAGAATAAAGCAAATTAAACTCATTTACTAATTAAGCTCCACACTGTCTTGCAAGGTGGACGCTAGAGCATTGAGTTGATGCAATCCTAACTTTGGCTCTGATTTCTGCCAAAAGTGTTCGATCTGGTGGCTGACTAGTTCGGGATGGAAGTGATGAAAAAAGTGTCCACCCGTTGAGCTGCGCCAAATTGTATCTGCTGATTTAAAATAGCTATGCCAACCATATAGAGTCGATGATGTAATAACTGGATCGTCTTGACTAGCACAAATTAGGAGCGGCATTTCTACTCCGCCTTCAGGTTGGATATCCAATCGAAATAGTGAGTGGTTTGATGGAGACTCGACCAAATCTCTACTTAACCTGTCTACTAAATCGCTAACATAATTAGGGTAAATATGTGGAAATATATTATTGGCGATCGATTTCAAAACACATTCACGATTAGCTGGCAAAGATCGTAACTGTGCATAATAATATGAATGCCAATTAATCGCTGGCTGAACTGCAACGCTGAGTAATGTTAATGAGGCGACTTTTGCTGGATAAATGCGTGCGTATCCTAAAGCAATCGCCCCACCAACTCCATGTCCGACTAGATGAACGGGACACTCTGAATTGTCCAAATATTCCTGTAATAGGTCGATCGCGCCGTCAATTGAGCTACCCTCGTCTAATGTCTGGTAATATTCCCACAACTCAATTTTGACTACTTTTGATAGATTATTGAGGAGACGGCGATGAAAATACTTGAGACTAGGGCTAGCACTAACCCAAAGAAATTTATACATATCGATTGGGATAATTAATATCTAAAGAATGGTGAGGAATCGATCGTGACTGTCGATCGATATATTAATAACTAATCTCGATTATCCAAACTCCTGCTCGATCTGAGCAACCCAACTTTTAATTCGTTCATCGGTCAATTCTGATTGATTATCTTCATCGATCGCTAAACCGACAAATTTACCATTTTTTACTGCTTTGGACTCATTAAAATCATAGCCATCAATCGACCACTGACCGATTGTTTTACCGCCGCGTTCAGAAATCTTTGCTTCTAAAATTCCCACTGCATCCAGGAAGTTAGCTGCATAGCCAATCTGATCTCCAGTTCCAAAGTAAGCGATAGTTTTACCATGAAAATCCATACTATCGAGTTCTGGAAAAAAGGCATCCCAGTCAGATTGCAACTCACCAATATCCCAAGTGGGTGAAGCGATGATTAGCTTAGTATATCCATCAAAATCACTGATATCTACATTCGATATATCGTGTAAATCGATCTCCCCATCACCAAATTCATCCCGAATCATTTCAGCAATACTTTCTGTTTTGCCAGTTTGTGTACCAAAGAAAAGACCAATCTTCGACATGTGTTTAATTCCTATTTATGAATGTGTACCGATTCCCAAGCGATCGACTAAAATTGGAGCAGCTTCAATCCGTAAGATCTGGACTGTCCAATTCATATGTGCAGCCAAAATATGTCATACACCACCACCAAGCCAAATTGCACCAATCCATAAGTATCCACCAATAATTTAACTATCTTGATATTCCTAGTCGCTTGACTGAAGCCAGCCTGTACAAAAATGAATTAAGCAATTTAAAAGGAATAATTTGCAATAAGAAGAAGCAAAAATGTCCGATCTAATTGAGATAGAGTCACTCACTACCCGCACTCAGCTTGGATCTACATCAAATCCCTCACCTCAAACTATCGCTCGACGGGCAAACATTCACCAGTACTGAGAACGATCGGATCGATACCTACAATCGCAGTTAGGTCGTGAGAATTTTTCCAATCGCAGCCAGACTACTAAAGGTGCCTTGAGCGCACAGCGAGCGATCTTGCATACTCCCCTCCCACTCAAGAAATAGACATCACCATTCACCATTCACCCCCTACGCTAGATGTCTAAATTGACACAGGTTTGGGAGTAGATTGGTAAATACCATCTGTATCAGTCGGAGCAACTTCTGGGAATGGCTCGATCGATAGTTCCAGATTATTGAGTATCTATTTCAATAAGTCTTGAAAAGATACTAGCACAGTTATTGAGAATATATATCAGTTATTCATAATTAATTTTGTAAAAATAGCTCGATCGAGAGGATCGAGCTATGGCATCAGTCAGAACCTATTCTTCAGCTCTGACACCTGTAAAATACTCTGGCTCATTTCCAGCAATCCACTTGATATTGCAGCCGATACTCGGACGTTGATGGGGATCTACATCCGTGCCTGCGAGGAGAGACTCGATCGCTTGGCGCAAATCCTGCCCAGTGACTGGTTTACCATTAGAAGGGCGACTATCATCCAATTGCCCGCGATAAGCCAAGTGAAGATCGCGATCGAACAAAAAGAAATCGGGAGTACAAGCAGCCGTATAAACCTTCGCCACAGCTTGGCTCAGATCGCAGCAAACAGGGAAATTAAACCCTTCAGCATGGGCTAAAGCTTGTAAATGTGCTGGAGCATCATCAGGATATTTCTCGATGTCATTGGGGCTAATTGCCACCATGCCCAAACCTTTGGCTTTATAGTCTCTGCCAATCTGTGCCAATTGAGTCTGAACATGTTTGACAAAGGGACAGTGAACAGAAATAAACATGACCAACAACGCTGATTTTCCAGTAAAAGTATCCAGAGAAATCGGCGTTCCACTGACCACATCAGTGAGGTGAAAGTCAGGTGCGCTCACACCCAAAGGTAGCATCGTCGATGCAGTTTGTACCATAAAATAGCGAATAGGGATGAAGGGCGATCTAGAGGGGGTTAGATCTGGAATTGAGATCCATTTTAACCACCTCCTAAATCCTAATTCCGAACCGCTGCTTTTGTATACAACGGCACTAAGGATTGGAGCAATCCATTTGCGGCTTTCCCATACTCCTCAAGTTCGACCAATTGCTCGACAGCATAAGTCATACTTTCTTCCAGTTCTGGCATAGTTGGATAGCTCTTTAATACCTCCAACAACAGATCGTCAAGTTGATAATCTCGTATCGTAGCCGCAGATTGGCTACTAAAGTTAAAATCAGGTCGCAACATTACCAGCAAGATGATCTTTGCCCGTAACGGATTGGTATAGCTCATCACGTTTTGCCGCAATACAAACGGATCGTATTCAGGTACTGTCCAATCTGCTGCTGGAGATTCTCCCTCCCCAAATTGACCTGCTGCCGAGAACTCTGGGTCATAATAGGTTTCGTAGGCAGATTCGTCTATATCATTGCTGACTGGTACTTGCGTCTCAAATTGAGTAGCTATTGGAGAGTAGGCACGCTCTAATGCGGACGGAACGACCCGATCGGAAAATGCTTGAGTCGGTGCGGGGGTATAGGCACGTTCGATCGCCGAAGGGACGCTGGGACTGGATACTTGCGTAGGTTCGGGCGCGTAGGCACGTTGAAAGGCGGAGGCGACACCCTGTAATGATGAGCTGGTGGGTTCGGGATGGGGTGTGGGGGTGGCTGGTGTGGGTATTGCCTGACGAGCAGGAGCGGTCGCTTTACCAGCATGTTCTTGGCGAAATTCAGGATATAATTGCCCGATCGCTAAGTAAATTACTTTGGCAACTTCAATATACTGTTTTGGCTTATTGACTGTTTTAATCAAATTTTGTAATAATACCCTAAATCGATCGAGGGTATTATGTTCTCTAACTATCTGTTCGATTAAATACTGGAAATTAATCGAGTCTAAATAGTCAGTATCTTTCTCCCACCTACTCGTACATAGACAATACAGCATTTTTTTGATGCGAACTGCCTCTTGATGCTTGTCTAGGTAGTTAACGACTTGTCGAAGTAAATTTGGGTCATTAATCCTCATGAAGTTAACCAGCTTTTATCTAAGTTTTAGTAGAGCGATGCCACCTAAAAGTACTTTTTACTACTAAATTTATTTACAAAAACTAGTATACTTTGATGGTTATATATAGCGATCCTAAATCAGATTGCTGGTATCAAATATTGGTGCTCATGCGGCAGCCGCCTAACACACCCTACATCAATCTAGCTTTTCATTTAGGATTGCTATCGATGAAAATAAGCGTTGCCCATCGAGAATAGCGATCGTACCGCAATCGAGCAACGCCTACCTCCATATTGTTCCCACACAGAGAGCATCGCTAACTAGTAGAGCGAATTTAGACCTTCGATGGAGTTACTTTTGCTAAATTATCTCGATCGATCCGAATATTTAACTTACTATCTTCACCACCACCGAGCGAACGGGTGACTTCTCCCAGGACTAACGGCTCAGAGACTCCAGGGCGAGGATGAATCACTGTCCGCACCCGAACCTTGAGTTGTCGATCGATCGAACCTGAGCGACCGTAAGAATACAAATCTCCTGCGGCTTGACGGAGAGTTGCTTCCAATCCTGTCTCGGTAATCGGCGTAGCCACTACAATTGTCGCTCGATCGCTACCGTTGTCATAGATTAAGGAGTAATGCAGCGCACCAGGGACATTAGCATGGACGATGGGAACTAGACTCAATCCAAATAAGCCCGCAGTCAACACGCCCATAAATCCGGTCGCGCCTACCAATCGAAATTTGAATCCCCATTTGGCAATTAAGGCAACGATCGTTACTACGGCAAAAGCCAGTGTAACAATTCCCGACCATTGACAGTATTTGAGAAAGTCGGCAGTTGAAATCATGTGGAGAGGGTGGATAGTGGATGGTGAATGGCTCGCACTGAGCATAGCCGAAGTGTGAATGGTAGATGACGTGTAGACAGCTATTCTGATTGCCGTCTGTCAACATTAATTATCTATATCCCCAAAATTTATCGTAGGGGCAATTCATAAATTACCCCTACGATAAATTTTGCGGACGGTTGAGACATTCGACTCTCAACTGTTAATTGATTTGACTAGCCATTCTCGTTAGTGACAAAATCAGCCAATTTAGCCTCACCTGTCATTTGGAGTGCGGCTTTGAGCGTATGCCAACCGAGATTGGCACATTTGATGCGGACGGGAAATTGAGCGACCCCTTTCATGACATTGAGTTTCCGCTGGGCGGTGGGAAATTCAGTTTCCCCTTTCATCATCCCTTGAAAAGTTTTGACTAACTCCAGAGCTTCCTCGGTAGTCTTACCAACTAAAGCTCCAGCCATCAGATCGACCGAAGCCATCGCAATCGCACAACCCTCGCCTTCAAATTTGATATCGGTAACGCGATCGCCACTAGCATCTAATTGAAGTGTTAGCTCGATCGTATCACCACAGGATGGATTATGTCCTTTCTGATATCGATCGATTGGATTGGTTTTACCGCGATGTTTGGGCTTCTTGTAGTGTTCGAGGATGACTTGTTGGTACAGATCTCGCAAATTAGTCGTATTCATAGCAATTTCAGCAGATCGATCGATAACCAGATCTTTATTATCATCGATCGCTACTGCACTAGCTACTTCCTTCCCACCCAATAACTAGAATCTGAACAGGTTCAGTAAACCATTGAATGGGGTGAGGATCGTGCTGAAGCCATCCCCGATCCGAGTCAGACCATTGCGCCCGATCACGATCGTGTCGTTGTTTTGTAGGCGCGGGTTATTGTCAGGATCGATGCCTCTGGTAAAATTGAGTTTAATCAACCGTTTGGTGACACTACCATTGGGATTGAGCCGGATGAAGTCAATTTCATTCTTATTAGCCCGAACATTATCAAAACCACCAGCAATTAGCAGTGCTTGGTTGAGAGTGGTATTGGGAGGCACTTCGAGCGTACCACCGCGACCAGCTTTATTGGCGATTTCACCAATGACATTGACCTTGATTGCTACAGGGGAAAACGTCGAAGATGCGACAAGCTCGACATCCTGTGCGTTAGGATTCTGAGCGATGGGGATAAAAATTCGATCGCCTTCTTGGAGGATGATATCCTGACTGGTATCGCCCTGCTGAAGCAGCTTGAACAGATTGAGGGAGATTTTCTGTTCGCCCGTGCGGGTCGTCCGAATCAACTGAATTTGACGAATATCGGCAGTCGGTTTGATCCCTGCTGCTGATTGAATTGCATTGGTAACAGTAGGCAGAGCAACAGTGCCAGTCAACTGAGTACTATTATTTGTGGTATTACCCGCTCCAGTCACTGTATAAGTACCCGGACGATTTACTTCCCCGACAACTACTACTTTCGGCGGACTGATTGACTGTGGGCCGAGGTTGGAAGCAGCGACTAGGGTACTATTAGCGTTGTTAATCTCGGTCGCAGTGGGTAGCAGAATTGTGTCACCATCCTGAAGGATGATATCTTGACCAAAGTCTCCAGATTTCAACAGACTCAATAGGTTAATCGGCACGGTTTGACCTGCACCTGTGCGGGTATTCCGTCGCACTCTAACTCGGCTCAGATCGGCTGAAGCAGTACTCCCTCCAGCTATTTTGATTGCTTCTGTAAGTGTAGGTGGTGTTACCCGTCCGCCACCGCCAGCAGATCCACCACTCTCACCTCTAAGTGTGTAGGTACCTGGTTTGCCAACTTCTCCCAAAATTGCCACTTTCACAGTAGCGTCTTGATTGGCGAGGTTAGAGCCTGACAGCCGCAATCTATCGGCAGCACTAACGGATTCAGAACGGGCGATATAAACCGTATCTCCATCTCGGAGGGTGATGTCCTGCCCAGTATTCCCCCGTTGGAGGACATCGAAGATGTTGACAGATACGATCCTGCCACTGGCAGCACGGCGGACTTGAACTTGACGTAAATTGGCAGTTTGAGTAGTCCCACCAGCCAGTTGAATTGCTTGGCTAACCGTGGGGAATTTGCGATTGTCACCAGTGAAGGGGATGGTATACGAACCCGCACGAGTGACTTCTCCAGCAATGGCAAATTGGACGGGACGAGGAGCGAGGACACTGATGGTCACAATTGGGCGTTTGACGTAGCGTGAGAAATAAGCTGTTAGTAATGCTGAAGCTCTTTGGACGGTTAGTCCTTGCATCGGAATCGCCCCAACGACAGGAAGATTGATCGCGCCATCTCCCAATACATAGAACTCACCACTATATTCTGGGACATTGAAGATATCTACCCGCAACCGATCTCCTGGGCCGAGTGTATAAGAGTCAGCAAAATTTTGAGGTGCAGCTAATCTAGTGATGGGAGCCTTCTTGGCGGGAGTTTTTTTTACTGGTTTGGCTGGAGCTGCTACACTGATTTTGGCAATAGTTGCCGCTGTAGTTTTTGGCTTACTTGTCTTCGCTGGAGCTGCTACACCGATCGACTGGAGATTGACGATCGTCATTACTGGCACTAAACCAACGATTAGACCTTTGTAGAGGTAAGTCCGCAAACTAGCAGTATTCATAAAAAATTTAGATATTATATTGGTTTCGAGTTGGTGTTTAACAATCTAGCTTAAAGCTGAGAGATTGGTGATATTTTCAGTCTTTTATCGTACCTTTAAGGAATTCTAGTTTTCGCTGACAATTTGCTGCCGTCAGTTTTAAGGCAATCTGATTTGAGGACGCTTGGCAACAATTTGATGTTCCTTGAATAGCTTACACTACCCGTTACGATCTCTTTTCATTATGCCCAATCGATCGAGCAAAAATAGCGGCTGATGCTCTAAAACCGATCGATAAATTTTTTAGTTACTCGCGATCGGTTATGGCGATCCTAAATTATCGGCTTAACCCATAGAGGGCGGGCACACTTCGACTACGCTCAGTGCAGGTGAAGCACCGCCCCTACATGTTAATGTTAGGGAGT